>Ga0265300_10001614_pt1 | contig 20822 bp, 20 predicted proteins | sample AusTroGonzalo_MG_FD_193482 | JGI IMG/M metagenome (GOLD analysis project Ga0265300, IMG submission 193482) | Bovine rumen microbial communities from tropical cattle in Woodstock, Queensland, Australia - Gonzalo_03 | ecosystem: Host-associated > Mammals > Digestive system > Stomach > Rumen ...
CAAGGGCGTCGTCTACTTCCGTGGCATCCAGACCAGCTCCGGCAACCAGACCGCGAAGCTCAAGTCCATCCCCAACCTCCGCAAGTTCTTCCTGGACGAGGCCCAGGAGCTCGTGAACCCGGTGGACTTCGACACCATCGACCTCTCCATCCGCGACATCGACGCCGTGAACAGCGTCCTGATGGCCATGAACCCCACCGACATCCACCATTGGATCTACAAGCGGTTCTTCAAGAAGCCGGGCGTCCCGTTCGACTTCAACGGCGTGGTGGACGACGTTCGCTACATCCACACGGACTGGCGCGACGTCCGCGCCTACCTCTCGCCCTCCTTCGTCCAGATGGCCGAGAAATGCGAGAGGGAGAACCCGGAGAAGTACCGCAACATCTACCTGGGCGACTGGGCTGTCCGGCGCTCCGGGCTCATCTACACGCGCTGGGAGCCGTGCGACCGCGCGGAGATCCCTCCGGGCCTGGAGTGGTGGTACGGCAACGACTGGGGCTACAGCAACGACCCGGACGCCCTGCTCCGCATGGCCTTCGACCCGCTCACCCGCACCCTCTACGTGGTCCAGGTCATGTACGCGACGGGGAAGCTCCCCAGGGACGTGGCCGCCGCGATCCGCAGGGACTGCGAGGCCAACGGCCTGGACTGCGACCGCACCCTCGTCTACTGCGACCCCGCCCGCCCGGACAGCATCCAGGAGCTCCGCATGCAGTACGGCATCAACGCCGTCCCCGGCATCAACCGCGACAAGGTGGGGCGCATCGGCTACCTCCAGGGCTTCAAGGTCCGCTACGTCGGGGACGCTATCAGGGACGAGATTGAGACATATTCCTGGGAGCCCGACAAGAACGACCCGGAGGTCTACACCAACACGCCGCAGGACGGCAATGACCATCTATGTGACGCCGCGAGTTATGCGACGACGCACCTGCGCCGGCTCGCCATCGCCAACGACGACGGAGACCTCCCCGGACGCGCATAACGGAAAGACCGAGAGCGGGGACGGCCGATATTTCCCCGTATTCCCTATTTTGGGGCACAAATAACGCATTAACCATGTTCGGACTTAAAACTGTACGGGCGAAGGACCTGGACGCCCAGAACGCGAAAATAGAGGCCCTGCAGGCCGAGCTCAAGGGCTACTACGAAAACCGCGAGGCGGGGAACCAGTACTTCGCCGCCATCGCGCCCCTCCTGAAGGGGATGGACCTGGAGAACGTGACCGCCGCGATCAAGCGGTCCGACCTCAAGGCCGCCTACGAATCCAACGGCCCCGCCTGGGGCATCATCAACAAGATCGCGAAGGCCGTCGGCGAGATGTTCACCTTCCTGGAGCTCCAGAGGTGGGACGGCAAGGCGTGGAAGGACGTGGAGACGCACTGGCTCCTGGACCTGCTCCGCCACCCGAACGACCGCTACAACTGCAAGCGCTTCGGCGAGGGCTGGACCGTCAACCGCCTCGTCTACGGAGACAGCACCGTCTACTCCCCGAAGGAGATCGGCAAGAACCGGGGGCAGGGCAAGGAGATGTACATCATCCCCGGCCACCGCGTCGGCATCGAGAAGGGCGGCTACCGCGCGCCCATGAAGGGCATCAAGGTCTCCGGGGGAGGGAAGCAGGAGCTCATCGAGCCGGAGAACTTCTTCATGTCCTTCAACTACAACCTCGACGACACCAGCTTCTACGGGACGAGCCCGCTGGTCGTCGCCGCCGTCTACCTCTCCATCATCGACCGGGGCATGGCCCGCCAGGACGTCGCCCTCCAGAACGGAGGCCCGACCGCCATCGTCACGCCGAAGGCCGACAACCTGGGCGTGATGCCGGCGATGGCCGACCAGGTGACCGAGGAGCTCAACGGCAAGGAGGTGAAGGGCCAGATCAAGGCGCTCCGCACCGCCATCGAGCTCCACGAGCTCGGCGCCTCGCCGGTGGACCTCGGCATCCTCTCCAGCCACAAGGAGGCCGTCACCGCCCTCTGCTTCGTGTACGACATCCCCGTGGACCTCTACTACGGCCAGAGCAAGTACGAGAACGCGAAGGAGGCGAAGAAGGCCCTCTACGAGGCGAACGCCATCCCCCTGGCGAACGAGTTCGCCGCCGACCTGCTCGCCCACTTCGGGCTGGACGGCGAGTTCCGCCTCACCGTGAACACCGACAAGATCTCCGTCCTCCAGGACGACCCCGCCGACGTGCTCGACAACCTGAACAAGATGCACGCCACCCTGAACGAGCTCCGCGAGGCCTACGGCTACGAGCCGAGGCCGGAGCCCTGGGCCGACCTCCCGATGGTCCCCATGTCCACCATGTTCGGAGGCGAGGGCGTGCAAGACATCAACGAGGAATAAATGCCGCCCGTCAAGAAGCGCATCACCCCTGCGGAGCGCAGGCACCAGGACCACCTCCGGCGCAAGACGCTGAAGGTGGCCTCGGTGTACGAGGCGCGGCTGGAGGCCGACCGCCGCAGGGAGCTGCACCGCGTCCTGAACATGGGGCGCGACTATGACGACCCGATCGCGCTCGTCCCCCTCATAGAGAGCGAAATCGACGAGACCAAGTACCTCGGCAAGTGGTGGAAGGGCCTGATCGTGGACGCCGGGCTCCCGATAGCCCAGGCGACGGCCCGCGACCTCCGCGCGGAGAAGGCCGCCCTGGAGGACGACATCTGGCTCGCCGCCCTCCGCAACTACGCCACCGCCCGCGCCGGCACGGAGATCCGCGTGGTCACCGGCACCTGGAAGGACACCCTCGTCCGGCTCCTGCGCCAGATCCTCGCGGACGACCTCGCCATCGGCATCGAGAAGGCCACGAAGGAGCTCTACCGCCGCTACACGGGCGACCTGGAGAAGTGGATGTGCCGCCGCATCGCCCAGACGGAGGCGATGATCGGCATGGCCGAGGCCGCAAACGACGCCGCCAAGACGCTCTCCATCCCCTATACGAAGGAGTGGTGCATTTCCGGGCTCGGCAACACCCGCGCCAGCCACGAGCTCATGGACGGGGTGCGCGTGGACGAGGACGAGCCGTTCTCCCTCCCCGGCGGCATGCTCATGTACCCGCACGACACCAGCCTGGGCGCCGACGGCTCGGAGATCATCAACTGCGCCTGCGCCTGCATCCGCCGCCCGAAGAACAACCTCGCCGACGAGCCCGGTCCCGAACCAGTCGCACCCCCGGAGCCGCAGCTCCAGGAGCCGGCAGCGCCGGAGACGCCGGCCACCCCGGAGGACGCGCAGAGGGAGGCGAGGATTCAGGCGCTCATGGCCGAGATGGACCAGTCGCTCCCGGAGGAGACGCGCCGCGCCATCGCGGAGAACGACCTGGAGCTGGAGAAGGCCCTCGGCATCAAGAAGGGCGCGCCCATGACCGTGGAGAAGGCCGACGAGCAGAGCGCGAACCCGAACTTCATGAAGGACCGGGCCTACCAGACGAACTGCGTCACATGCTCCGACGCCTTTGTAATGCGTATGAGGGGATTCGACGTCACCGCAAAGGGGAACACGGCCAAATCCCTCGTCCGTGAGGTCGCGGACGGCGACAACACCTGGAAGGTCTGGAAGAACGCCGACGGCACCGCCGTCAAGCCGATAAACCTCAAGGAATGGATGAAGAAGAACAGCGTCCAGGAAATGACGTCCGACCTCTACCAGAAGTTCTACGAGGAATCCTGCAAGGACCAGGGCACCTACATCACGCTCATAAGGTGGAACAACGGAGGCGGCCACGCCACGGTCGTCATGAAGAAGGCAGACGGCACCCTGATACGAATCGAGCCGCAGACCTACATCCAGTTCCTCGGCACAGAGAGGCCGATCGACACCATCACGAAATGGTGCCACAAGGAGCCGTGGGACGACTGCGGCGTCATGCGCGTTGACGACAAGCTCCTGGACCCCAAGTACGCGGGCCTATTCGGCATCAAATAAGGCGATCAATTCGAGGGCTTCCTCGCCGGTCACCTCCTCAACTTTTCCGTCTCCGTAAAGGTACACGAACGGGAACCCAGTGTACTGGTTTCTGGGGAATTCATAGCAATAGACGTCACGCCCTTCCCTTTTTCCGAGGAGGGAAAAATGGGCGCCATAGGCGTCGACAAGGCTGGCCGCAGCCTTCAGGACTTCTGCAGGTACACTCATGTCGGCAAATATAGCAAAGTTTTCCAATATCGAAAAGGCCGAGAGGGTGGCGTATTGAATACGCCGTGAAAAATGATAGTTTTGTGCGTAACCATTAAAAACCGGCACGGAACGCACAATGAGACGCAATCCCATCCAATTCAAGAACGCCCCGGAGGAGGGCCTGGAGACCAAGCAGGTGGACGCCCGCCTGGAGGTCAAGTCCGAGGGCCTCGCCGACGGCGTGCTCCTGCACATCAAGGCGTACGGGCTGGCCTTCGGGAACATCGACCGCGTGGGCGACATCATCGAGCCCGGCGCCTGCGACAAGTGGCTCGCCGGCGACGAGGCCGACATGATGGCCCTCTGCTGGCAGCACGACCGCGCCACCGTGATCGGCAAGATCACCGACAAGGGCGTGGACGACTACGGCCTCTGGTTCGAGGCCGACATCCTCCCGACGACGGCCGGCAAGGACGCCGCGATCCTCCTGAAGTCCGGCGCTGTCACTCGGTTCAGCATCGGCTACCGCATCAACCAGTACCGCTACGAGAAGCGGGCGGGCTACGAATACGACATCCGCATCCTCTCCGAGATCGAGGTGTACGAGGTGTCGCCCGTCACCGTCCCGGCCAACCCCAAGGCCAAGATCGTCAGCGCGAAGAACGACGACATCAACAACAACCCCAAACCCAATCAAACTATGACCCCTGAAGAGATCAAAGCGATGCGCGAAAGCATCGAGAAGGCGGCGACCGAGAAGGCCTCCGCCGAGCTGAACGCCAGGATCGAGGAGATCAAGGCGAAGCAGGAGAAGATCGATGCCCAGGAAAAGGCCATCGACAATCTCGACCAGACCATCAAGGCCCAGCAGCTGGCCATCGACGACCTGAAGAAGAAGCTCCAGGCCGAGGCCGCCGCGAACTTCTTCACCGCCGTCAAGGCCGCCGTCGAGGAGCGCCGCGAGGACATCGAGGCCCTCATCAAGTCCGGCAACCAGAACGGCTCGATGAAGATCGAGTTCGAGCACAAGACCGACTACGACATCACCGTGGCCGGCGACATCAGCTACCGCTACGCCTGGGGCGCCGCCCTCGACCCGCAGGTCTCCGGCCCCCGCGCCCTCGCCCACCCGTTCTACGAGGTGTTCAAGAAGGAGAACATCAACGCCCTGTTCGCCAACTGGATCGAGGGCACCTACACCGACCAGACCGCCTACGTGGACGAGCTCGCCGCCCTGCCCGACGGCAACGCCGCAGCCGCCGAGAAGTCCCGCAAGATGGCGAAGTTCGGCGCCCACCTCCTGCTCTCCAGCGAGGTGACCGACTTCTTCACCGCCCTCTACGACTGGGCCAAGACCACCGCCCAGGTGAAGCTCATGGACTTCGCCGACGCGGAGATCTACTCCGGCGCGGGCGCCGACACCAACAGCACCACCCAGAAGAAGGTCTACGGCCTGAAGTCCCAGGCGACCGCCTTCTCCGGCATCGGCACCTACCAGGACGCCACCATCGCCGACCTCGTGAAGGACGCGAAGCTCCAGGCCAAGAAGTACGGCTACAACCTGAACGTGGCCTTCATGTCCTGGGCCGACTACGCCACCCTGAACGGCCTCAAGGACTTCAACGGCCGCTCCATCTGGGACGACCGCGAGGAGCTCACCATCCAGGGCGTGCGCATCATCCCGTCCGGCAACGTCAGCTCCGGCGACATGCTCCTGGCCGACACCTCCGCCGTCACCATCAAGGAGCGCCCGGTCTACGAGCTGGAGATCGTCCGCAACGCCAAGCTCGACGGCTGGGACGTCTACCTCCGCAAGAGCATCCAGACCATCGTCAAGGACGCCGACAAGAAGGGCCTGATCTTCATCGACGCGATCTCCACCGAGCTCGCCTCCGTGACCTCCGAGGGCCCGCTCACGAAGCTCGCCGGCACCGTCAACGACGACGACCAGATCGAGACCCACCCGAACACCCAGTAGTCGCATGACCGATGCCCAGACTGGAGATCATATCCGTCGAGGACGGCTTCTGCCGGGGAATGCTGGAGGACCTGAAACAGTACGCCAGCATCCCCGACGACAGCCGTGACGCGATGCTCCAACGCATCCTCCGCAACGCCGCCCTGCGCGTCCAGGAATCCGCCGACCGGCCCTTCCTGGCGACCACCCTCAAGGTGACGGCGGCGGTGCCGGAGGGGACGGGCATCATCCGCCTCTACATGGGCGGGGGCGACATCGTGTCCTGCCAGGACGCCGGGGGCGGTTCCGTCCCCTTCGACCCCCTTCCGGGAGGCCGCCTGCTCGTCTACAAGCGGGGCGTCCCTGTCAGCGTTACTTACACCACCGTCCCGACCGACGGGGATCGCGACGCGCTCTACCACACCGTACTGCGCTACGCGACCGCCGACTACGACGGGGCGGAGACCAGCGAGCTCAACCAAATCCTGACGGAGGCAAGACAATGACCATGCGGACACCCAGGGGCGCGAGGCGCTACAACGATCTCGTACAGCTCACCATGACGAAGGCCGTGCACGACGAGTTCGCGCACGCCTCGTACGGCGAGACCGAGGTCGTCCTGGAGGTGTACGCGGAGGTCCGGCAGATGTCCTCCACCAAGACGATGCTCACCTTCCAGCAGGCCGACGTGGTGGGCGTGGACGTGGAGTTCCGCGTCCCGTCCGTCCAGTTCAACGGCATCCGCTGGAGGGGGCGCGAGATCCACTTCCCGACCCCGGAGATACTCGACAACCGGGGCCGGGTGGTGCGCGTCTCCGGCTGGTACCAGGTGGACGACCCGATCCAGGAGGACCCTCCGGCTCCCGTCACCACGGAGGCCGGGGAATGAGCCAGGGGGGCTCCATAGAGCTCGAAGGGCTCGACAAGTTCCTGAAGGCCCTGGAGGGCGCGGACCGCAAGGTCGTGGACGCCGCCCTGGAAGGGCTGGAGGCCGGGGGCATGGAGATCATCGCCGACGCCCAGAGGAACCTCCGCGACAACAGCTCCGTGGTCACGGGCCTGCTCCGCCAGAGCGGAAAGGTCACCAGGAAGGAGGACGACATCACCGTCGGCTTCTTCGACACGACCAACAAGACCGGCTACGCCGAATACGTGGAATACGGACGGCGCTCCGGCAAGTTCCCCCCGGTGGACCAGCTCGTCGCCTGGGCCTACAAGAAGTTCCACATGAAGGACTGGAAGCTCGCGAGGAGCGCCGGCTTCCTCATAGCGAGGAAGATCGCCGAGAAGGGCTCCGAGCCTCACCCCTTCTTCGAGCCGGCCGTGAAGAAGAACAACAGCAAGATAATGAACGCCGTGCGGGACGCCGTGCGGAAAGCGACCAAGTAAAACGATGTCATTGTTCAGCAGACTGTTCGCCAGGACCCCTGCGCAGCAGGAGAGCGCCTACCACCCCGTCTACGCGGCGGTGGTCGCCCGGCTTGAGCGCGAGGGCGTCCGCGTGGGAAAGGGCGCGGGCTATCCGCGCATCGAGGTCCACACCATCACCGAGGGCGAGCGCCTGGACAAGGAGGGACAGCTCCGGCAGTTCTCCCTGACCGTGGAGAGCATCGGCAACGCCTCCCTGGCGGCGACGGCCGACATGAACGAGAAGAACGTGGAGCTCCTGACCTCGGAGCTCACCCTGCCGGAGGGCTGGAGGTGCCTGGGCGTGCTGCCCGACCAGCTCCAGGACCTCACGGAGAGCGCCGACAGCGCGAAGATCATCTACCGCCTGCTCCAGGGCTTCACGATCTACGTGGAGCGCGTGAAGGAGGACGAGGAGGAGGAGCCGGCAGAACCCACCGACACGACCGAGCCCACGACCGAGGAGCCCGTCGGTGACGAGAACCAGGGCACGGGCTCGAACGACACGCCCCTGGGCCCCGCCCACGAAGGAAGCAACACCAGCGAGACGCCCGGCACGCTCAACCCCGGCCTCGAAGGCGGCGCCAACGATTCACACAGACACTAACACGCGACAGACATGGCAAGACTGGGAAACATCACCAAGTTCTACATACGATCCGCCCACACGTCGGGGACGCCCCCGACCACGGCGTACCACTACACCTGGCTCGGCTGCGAGACGGCCAACAGCCTGAACCGCACCCAGGAGGCCGTGGAGTGCAGCGACAAGTCCGACACCTGGGCCCGCTTCATCGCGGGCAAGCGGGGCGGCACCATAGAGGCCACGGCCTACGCCGACAACGACGACGCCCAGCAGGCCGGGCTCCTGGAGAGCCTCCACAACGGCACGAAGGTCTGGGTGCTCATCGGCATCAGCGAGAGCTCGATGGCCATCGACGAGGACGACGAGATCCTGGAAGGCGACCTCATGCGGGGCGTCATCACGGCGATCTCCGACACCAACGACTTCGGCGCCTGCGCGTCCCGTCAGTTCTCCCTGACGCTGGACGGCGAGATCGACCACACGGAGCCGGAGGACGAGGAACAGTCCGTCCCGGCGGCGAACATCCCTTCGACCGTCCCCGGCAACGGGGAGGAGCAGGTCCCGGAGCAGTACACCAACCCGAACAACCCTTAATACCGACATACAATGGCACAACTCGGAAACGTCAACAAATTCTACATCAAGATCAGCTCGGCCTGGACGTGGCTGACCGGGGAGCAGAACAACTCCTTCAACCGCACGGCGGAGGCCATCGAGGTCTCCGACAAGTCCACCGACTGGGCGCAGTTCATCGCCGGAAAGAAGGGCGCCACCGCCGAGGTGACGATCTTCGCCGACAACACCAACGCCGCCCAGAAGAACGTCCTCTCCGCCTTCGCCTCCGGCTCGGAGGTGGACGTGTTCATCGGCGAGCTTTCCACGAACAGCCCGTCCTCCGGCGACGTCTTCAAGGCCATCATCACCTCCATCAGCGACACGAACGACTTCGGCGCCGTGTCCTCCAGGAGCATCAGCCTGACCGTCAACGGGGCCGTGACCCACTACCCGACCAGCTAACCGCGTATGATTCAGGTGCGCAAGACCGTGGAGATCGGCGAGGGGGTGAAGGTGGATCTGCTTTTCACCCCCCGCCTGTCCATGTACCAGGAGACCGTCGCCCCCCTCCCGGAGCTGAAGGAGGACGCCGGCATGATGGCCGTCATGGAGAGGTACGCCGACCTCATGTACTTCGCGGCGCTCAACGCCTGGGAGCTGGACGGCCACGGCACCGTCGAGGACTTCCCCCACACGCGGGGCGACTTCCACGGCTGGATGCAGGCCGACCCGAAGGGCTTCATGAAAGGCGTCGAATTCGCCGCCAGCGCCCTCACGGGGAAGACCGTAAAGGAATTAGCCGCCGACGCCGCGAAACGCCGCGAAAACGGCCAGGAAACGCCAAAGACGGAGGACGCGGAGCCCGTAAAAAAAAAGAGCTGCTGGATCTCCCGGATTATGGGCCGATCGAGGCGTTCCTCGTAGGCCGGTGCGGCAAGACCGAGCGCGAGGCCGGGCTCACCTCCTTCCGTGAATACCAGCTTCTGGCGAAGGGCAGGGAGGACGACTGGAGGGAGAGGATGGAGATGGCGCGGTGGATCTGCTTCCACATCTACGCGCAGAACCCGTACATCAAGCCGCCCAGGGCGCAGACGCCGGTCAGCTACTGCCGGTTCCCCTGGGAGGAGGTCACGGAGGAGGAGGCGAAGGAGGCCGCGAGGCGCTGCACCGTCACGGAGGAGGAGGCCGCGAAACTGAACGAGATATTCGAGAACCTTAAGAACCAGAACCGAGGACGATGAAGATAGGAGATTTGTGGGTCAAGCTCGGCCTGAAGAAGGACGAGTTCGACAAAGGGATGAAGGAGGCCGGGGAGCAGGTCTCCGGCGAGGGCGGCCTTCTCGGCAAGATAAAGGGCCTGAAGGTCGGGGCGATCGCCGCGTGGGCGGCCATCGCCGCCGCCGCCGTGAAGATGGCCGACAGCTTCGCGCACACGTCCCAGCGCCTCGGCGACATCTGGGACAGCACGATGGCCGGCATGAAGGGAGCCTGGGGCACCTTCGTCGCCGCCATCAACTCCACCGACTTCTCCAACCTGGGGAAGCGCATGGCCGACAGCTTCCGCGAGGCGAAGCTCCTGGCCAACATGAAGGACGCGGAGTTCGAGGTCATGAACTCCATCGAGCTCCAGAAGGCCGCGATGAAGGACGAGCTCGCCGTCCTCCAGATCAGGATGCGGAACCAGAAGCTCTCCCAGAAGGAGAGGGAGGCCGCCGCGAAGGAGTACCTGGAGAAGATCAAGGGCATATATGACCAGGAGGCGCAGTACCGCAAGCAGTACAGCATCCAGGCGCAGAACACCTACCTCACCAGCGCCGGCGTCAGGGAGACCGGGCGCAACCGCGAGGCCCTGCAGTCCTTCCTCACCTCCGTCGCGCCGAACCAGGAGCTCGTCAAGGCCCTGGACGACTACAACAAGAACAACAACCACTACGCCAACGAATCCCAGCGAAAGCTCCTGGAGGGCCTGAAGGAGCAGACGGGCGTGAACCTCGCCACCCTCGGCAAGATCGCCAACTACTACCAGAGCACCAACGACGAGACCGCGAAGGCCCTCGTGGACGCGATCGTGGCGGAACGCGCCGCCGCCGGCGCCTTCAACGAGGAGACCCGCCGCGTCCAGAACCTCGGCGACAACGTGACAATGAAGGGGGGCGGCAAGATCAAGGAGACCCTGGAGGAGACGATGGCGAAGGCCCAGGCCGCGATGGACAAGGTGCTCGACAACACGATGGAGCACCTGGACGACGCGTTCGACGACATGAAGCCGGTGGAGTTCCAGCCCCTGGAGATCATCCCGCCGGACTTCACGGAGTGGGACGACTTCTACGCCAAGTTCAAGCACAACCTGGAGCTGACGCAGGAGCTCGTGGACGGCTTCAAGGAGGCCGCCATCCAGGGCTTCAGCGACGCGGTGCAGGAGCTCGCGGACCAGTTCGCCGGGCTTTCCGACGTGAACCCCGGAAACGTGGTCAAGGCCCTGCTCACGCCCCTGGCCGACATGGCCATCAAGGCCGGCGAGATCATCATGGCCGAGGGCGTCGCCACGGAGGCCGCAAAGAGCGCCCTGGAGACCTTCGGCGAGACCGGCTGGGCCGCCGTGGCCGCAGGCGCCGCGCTCATCGCCGCCGGCGCAGCCGCAAAGAGCGGGCTCGCCGCCCTCGCGAAGGGCGGGGCGTCCCGCACATCATACTCGTCCTCCGGCGTATCGTCCGCGAGGTCCGAGACCCAGACGATCCAGACGGAAATGACCGTCTACGTGACCGGGCGTATCTCCGGCAACGACATCCTGCTCTCCGGCAAGAAGACGCAGGACAGCCTGAACAGGTGAAGGATGGCCTACAACCTCAAATACTACGCGGAGTTCAGGAACACCAGGGGGCACGACTATCTGCTCCAGGTGTACGAGCGCGACTTCCTGGGGACGTCCAAGATCATGGGCGACCTCTGCGGCTGCTCCCTGGAGATCCAGGGCGGCATGGACGACATCACCGCGCCCATCGTCAAGACGCAGCTCCGCTTCTCCCTGGTGGACACCTCCGACAAGACCGACACCCAGACGACCAAGTACGGCGACTGGCAGGAGTTCTTCACCCCTGACGACCGGCTCTACAAGGTGGTCCTGAAGAAATACAACTCCGGCACCGGGAACTACGACGCCGAATGGTCCGGCTACGTCACGCCGGACAGCTGGAAGGAGGACCTGGACTACCGGGGCATCATCACCATCACGGCGCGCGACTGCATCGGCCACCTGAAGGACTTCCAGTTCGACGACAACCAGTCCTGGGCGACGCCGGACGCCAACGGCCTGACGCACATATACGAGCTCTTCCTCGCCGCCGGGCAGATCATCGACATCCCCATGACCCTCACCATCGAATCCTACGGCACCCAGCAGTACAGCGCGGACGTGCCGGAGACGGAGGACGGCTACTACCTGCACGACGCGCGGGTGAACACCGCCCTCTTCGAGGGGATGAACTGGTACGACGTCCTGGAGCAGACCCTGGACGCAATCGGCTACACTATGCGCTACGTGGGGAACAACAAGGTCGTGATCGCCTGTCTGCGCAACCTCCCGAAGCTCGGCAACTACACCGCCGCCACCGGCTCCCAGACGATGGAGTTCTACGGCGGCACCCTGGAGCTCGACCCCGCCGTGAAGAAGATCGAGGAGGTCCAGGACTACAAGCACCAGGAGCGGGTCTCCCTGGAGCACATGAAGGGCCTGACGTTCGACGCCACGACGACCTACCGATGCAAGACCGACGGAAACACCATGCCGGGCGGCGGCACGTTCTCCATCCCGGAGCACGACGCCGACAAGAACGACCTCGCGGGCGCAGGCCAGACCGGCTGGGACGTCGGCTCCGGGATGCTCGACCCGACGCTCTACCTGCCGGACGACTTCCTCCGCAGGGCCGAGGGCGAGGAGGGCTGGAGGAACTACGCGTTCATCGCCTCCAACCAGGTGCTGAACGGCTCCGCGCCGTCCGCCACCTTCCGCTTCAGGACGAAGACCTCCGCGCTCAAGCTCACCTTCCGCTTCACGCCGAACCCCATGACCGTGGAGAACTCCGGCAGCGCGACGGGGAAGATGTCGGGCAAGTCCCACTATTCCCTCGCGGAAATAAAGTACTACCTCTGCTACTCCGACGGCACCACGACGCGCTGGTGGACCGGGGGGCAGTGGCAGAACAACGCCTACCTGATTACGAAGGAGTTCGACGCCCAGAACCAGTACGAGACGGACTTCATCGTGGAGCTCGCCGAGTGCGCGGACGTCGCCGGCGGCACCCTGACCATCATGTTCGGCCAGATCACGTACAAGATGTGGTCGTCCGGCGGCTACGGCTGCTACGCCCGCGTGGCGGAGATCCTGACCGAGATCAACGGCACCACCGCCCTGAAGTCCAACAAGGTCACCACGATAAACAACACCGCCTACAACGTCCAGCTGACCCGGAAGCCCCTGTTCGGCGCGCTCTCCAGGGAGATGGGCTACGTGAACCCAAAGAACTACCTCGCCGGCATGTTCTACTACCCGGTCTACGGGGGCGACCCGGAGCTCTTCCCCTACCAGCTCGGCTTCACCGACCACGGCGGCCACGACATCGTGCCGCTCCCGGTCCTCATCCACCAGCAGATCCTCTGCTACTACTACGGAGCCGCCCGCGTCCTCTCCGGGAACTGCGCGCCGGTCAGCAACGCCCGCTTCGAGTTCAACATGACCTGCGCCTACAAGGGGCACAACTACCTCCTCCAGGGAGGCACCCTGGACTATTTCTCCGGCATCATCGCCGGGGCCATCCTTCGCGAATACATAGACTACAACGACCTCTGGGACGAGGCACCGACCTACGACGAGGAGGTCAAATACGACGACTGACATGGGAACAATTAAGAATTTCCGCACCACTGCGGACGTGACGATGAACACCCGCCTGAAAGACGGCGGGATCTACATCGACTGGGCCAGCCTGACCGACATCAGGGTCTGGATCTATTCCGACGCGCAGAAGGCACTCGCCGGGCGCGTCGACGTAACCATCGACCAGCAGGACAGCACGAAGGCCGTCCTCGTCTACGCGGGCACCAAGGCCCAGTATCCGGGCGTGAACCGCCTGATCGTCCAGGCGCGCTACAACGGCAGCCTGAAGACCTACGACAAGCCCGTCTTCAACTTCGTCCCCCGCACCGCGGAGGCCACCGGGAACGTCACCATCGACGAGCCGGAGACCGACGTGGAGATAGTGGTGCAGGACGTCAGCTCGTCCATCCTGGACGCGACGATCCTGGCGGCGCTGGCCGCCGCCGACCGCGCGAACGAGGCCGCCGAGGCTGCGGAGCACATGACCGACATCCACCAGGGCCCTCCCGGTCCGTCCGGAAAGGCGCCGTACATCGACGAGACGACCGGCAACTGGTTTGTGTGGGACGACGACGAGGACGCCTACGTGGACAGCGAGATCCACGCCCAGGGAGTGGCCGGCAACGGCATCGCCTCCTGGTCGGTTGTGGAGAGCGACCAGGACGGCGGGAGCAACGTCGTCACCGTCACCTTCACCGACGGCAACAGCGAGACCTTCACGTACAAGAACGGCCACACGGGAGCGACCCCCCAGATTACCATCGGCACCGTGGAGACGGGAGCCGCAGGATCGGAGGCGGAGGCCAGCATGACCGGCACGGCTGCGGCGCCGCTCCTGAACCTGAAAATCCCGAAGGGAGACCCCGGCGTGGCCGAGGTCTGCTACAAGCACGTGACCACCCTCCCGACGGCGGCAGCCGGCACGATGAACGCCCTGTACCTGGTGGACACCCAGACCGCGAACGTGTACGACGTGTACTACACCTCCTACGACGGCAGCGCCTATTCCTGGGTCCAGCTGGGGACCACGACGGTCAATCTTTCGGACTATGCGACCAAGACCGAACTCAATCAGTTAGAGGCCGAAGTGCATAACTTATCCGGCAAATACTATGGTGTATTTACTTCTTCTGCATCCCTTCCAGATGAAATCACACAACCCGGATATGCTTTCGTAGGTACGGAAGAACCGTTTTCTATCTGGAACTTCGATGGTGAGGAATGGGCTGACACCGGAGCGGAAGCAACTGCCATATACGGGCAACCCGGAGAGGATGGCGTTGGCTTCCAGACCATCACAACCCTCCAAGACGGGACGATGGTAATAACCCTCACAAGCGGAGACACCATCACAATAAACCTAAACCACAATCATCTGGCCTACCCGAGATACGAACTCCTCACGGATGAAGCGGAATACGAAGCACTTACAACGAAGGAGTCCGATACCCTTTACCTAATCCCGGAATAGTATGTCTTATCTTGGTACAAATAAAATCGGCAAGATGTACCTTGGCTCAACGGCCATAGGTAAGGCATATCTGGGGAGCAACCTTGTCTATCAGGGAGGGGTGCAACCCGTTATGATACCTTACATCCGCGGCGGCGCCGACGGGTCATATATAAATACGGGAATAACTGCGGACAGTAATACGAGGGTGATTGTCTGGGCGAGGAACTTCAACCCGAACGCGGGTTTCATCTTCGGTTCGCGGGTCGCGTTCCAGAGCAAAGCCTTTGCTATGAACGCGAATACCGCAACACAATCCGGGCGCATATCTGCCAATTATGGGGACGTCGTATCAAATATTCCCACTGGCGACCACGTGACCCTTCTTTCCGATTATCACAAATACGAATTGAATGGGAATGAGTTGTTAGTAGATGATGTTACCCTGTTATCAAGTACGGGGACGCTCTCTTCGGATAATGGATTAAATATTCATTTGTTCGGATTGAATAACAACAACACCCATACTTCCACAAACGCCCCGATTGACATCTGCGCGTGTAAGATTTACAAGAACGGTTCTCTCGTCCGTGATTATACGGTGGACGCGAACTCGGCGGGGTTCTACGATGCCGTGAGCGAAACCGTGTTCACAAATGCCGGGAGTGGTAGTTTCGTAAAGGGAACATTCGACCCGGACGCTTACACACGACTGGAGTATGTGGAATGTTCCGGCCAGCAATACTTCGATTCCGGAGTATACGGAACATATTCACTCCCTATCATCACAAAACTTCGTTCTACGAATACTACGCAGTATTGGATGGGTTATATGGGCGTATTCGTATCAAGCCCAGCGAGTTGTTGTGCTTTCACCTTTGGTAATCAAGTTTCGAGGAATGAACAGTTGAGTTTCAGACTTGGAGCATCAACTTCCGATATTCGGATATTTATCGGTTCCTCTACGGACAACTTGACCGATAAGGACATTGTGATTGTTAAAAACAACAATGTCGGTTACACATATTACAATAATACTCAGATTGGAACGGGGACTCGCACTGGGGTTGCTACTTCATTCTCCACGGACCTTACTATGTATGTCGGAGCAACGCGAAATGGTCAAAGTTCAACTATTGATAGTTTGTTTAGAGGACGAATTTGCTATGTCGGCTTCGGGGCACAACGCTCCTTTGTCCCGGCAAAAAAGGGTTTAATAATTGGAATGTACGATACCTACAACGATGTGTTCTATTCTTCAGCAACTAGCACTCCATTCATTGCTGGTCCAACCATTTAATAACATAGACAATGGAAAATCAAACTGTATATCCTTTTGGCCAGAATGGGCAACTTCCTTCTGGCTATCCTATTGCGGATGATCTCGTTACAAACTCCGCACAACAGGCGTTGTCTGCGAAGCAGGGTGTTGTGCTTAACGGAAAAGTTATAGATATTCTTGGAGGTGAACAATTCTATCAATTGACTTGGGTAACTGGTGACATCAAGAATGACGGAACTCTAAATCCATCATATGCCAACAAGAGCACTGGTTTCATTGAACTTGTTGTTCCGTCTATTATTGTACACAACCCAACCGCCTACAACATCAAGGTCTGTTGCTATAATTCCTCGCAAACATTTCTTGGAACCGGGTCTGGGGTTTCCCCTAACTCAAACAGTTCGTCGACACTTCAATCGGGGACAAAGTATGTTCGGCTATGTGCGTGGGACAAGCCAAGTGACACAGATGTCCAAAATATAAGTGCTGGGTATTACACGGATGATACACTTATTAGTCTTCGTAACGCCATCAACGAACTGTCCGGAAGTGAAAAATTTACCAATCCGGTGTTGAGTGTGGATGCACCAGACCCATGCGTCATTGACGGGCGGGATGGGTATTTCTATATGCTCGGAACTGGAATGCTCGCAACGAGGACGATGTATAGAAGCCCGAACCTTATTGATTGGGAAGAAGCGGACAGGCCGTTTACCGACAAGGCCATCACCGATTGCTATGCGGATTTGAATGTCTCGTCCATGAATTTTTGGGCACCCGAAATCGTAAAGGTAGGTGACAAGTACAACCTATACGCATCAAAACAGGCAAACCCGATGGTTGTATTCCAGTCCAGTCACCCGTTCTTCGGGTATGAATATGTCGGCAAGATTATTACCACCACAAATGGATTGACTAATGACAATATAGATGCTTGTGTTCGGTACGACCTTGATGGAACATTGTGGATGTTCTGGGGAAGCACCTATGGTATATACCGCCAAAAACTCTCCGAAGACGGACTAACACTTGACTCGGAAGACACCAAAGAACATGTGGCCGGGAAGTTGTTAAGCCAAGACAGTTCGCGGGCAACTGTGTTTGAGGGGGCTTATCTATACCGCAGGGAAGGGTACTGGTACTTGTTTGTTTCTGCTGGCAAATACAACGACTACACATACTGCTTGAAGGTTGGCAGGAGCGCCACCTTAAACGGAACTTTCGTTGATAAGGAGGGGAATGATATGGCCGACGGATACGCAACCACCATCCTTTCTTCTGCAAGCGGAGACACCCTTTACGGTCCTGGTCATAATGGACAGATCATTACTGACAGGAACAACCGAACTTATATGGTGTATCATTCTCACTATACGGGAGCGGATTCCTCGTCACAGAGATACATTTGCTTACAAGAGATGTTCTGGGATGCAGACGGATGGCCTTATTTTGCTAATAATAAGCCGCAGGTGGGTGGCAACATTAAACCTGTTTTATAACCCATCTACTTTCGGCCCTAACTGACTGACTACGGGGCGCCGAAAGACGGGACAAAACGCGATCAAAGGCCCGGCGAGTACGCGCCCCCTTCATAAAGAACCTGCTGGCCTACAGCTTAAACTATGGGACAAAGTAAAACCATAAACCAACACTAAAAAGACATGGAGATCAGCGAAATCATCACCACGGTCATCGCCGCCCTGGGAGGCGGCGGACTGGGCTCCGTCATTGGATGGCGGGCCAAGAAACGCCAGGAGACCGCCGAGGCCGCCAAGACCGAGCAGGAGGCCAGGAGCGACCAGATCGAGAACATCGAGAAGATGGTGGAGAAGGCCTACAAGCCCATCATCGAAGACCTGACCCGGCAGATCAAAGCCCTCCAGGAGAAGGTCGAAAAGCTCGAAAGCGAGAAGGACGCCCAGAACGAGAGGATCGACGAGCTGGAGGCCGAGAACCGCAAGCTCCGCGCCGCCCTCAAGGAGGTCAGCCCGGACAGCATCCCCAGCCAGCGAGGCGACAACGGCAAGACCGCGCCCAGATCCAAGAACGGGCGCTTCACCAAGCAGCCCTCCAGGAATGGCGAATAAGACCGTCATACTGATCGACAACGGACACGGAAGGGAGACGCCCGGCAAATGCTCGCCGGACGGCTCCCTGAAGGAGTACGCCTGGGCCCGCGAGGTCGCCTGCATGGCGTGCGACATCCTCCAGGCCGAGGGCTACAACGCGAAGCTCCTGGTGCCGGAGGAGAGGGACGTCCCCCTGGCCGAGCGCGCGGCGAGGGCGAACAAGTTCGACAAGAACCAGTCCGTCCTGATCTCCGTGCACGTGAACGCCGCCGGGAGCGACGGGCGCTGGCGCAACGCACGCGGCTGGCGCATCTTCACCACGCGCGGCATCACCGAGGCCGACACCCTGGCCGAGTTCATCTGGAAGGCGGCGAAGGCGACCTTCAGGGCGCCGCTCACCGTCGGCTCCTACAGCTCCCAGCCCCTGGGCCACGACTGGGAGAACGACTTCTACATCATCAAGAAGTCCTACATGCCCGCCGTCCTGGTGGAGAACTTCTTCCAGGACAACAAGGAGGACGTCGCCTACCTCAAGACGGACGCCGGGAAGGCGGCCTGCGCGGAGGTGATCGTCGCCGGCGTGAAGGACTACCTGCGTAACGGGAGGAAATGAAGATGCTGACGGGACATCACCATCGCGGCCGGGCGCCCTGGGCGCTATCTTGTACGATTCTTTTCTTCATGGCTTTTCTCGCCACGCCCGGCTGCTCCTCTCTATGGAAGGCCCGCGAGAAGGTGGTCGTGGAATACCGCGACAGCACCGTCGTGGAGATCCACGAGAGGATAATCCACGACACCGCCTGGGCGGAGATCCCGGTCTACGTGGAGAGGAACGTCACGAAGGACGATTCTTCCCACCTGGAGAACCCCTACGCCATCAGCGACGCGGTGGTCAAGGACGGCCTGCTCCATCACACCCTGCAGACGAAGCCGCAGTCCATCGCGGCGCCCATCGACATCCCGGTAGCCGACACCACCACCACGCACCAGACGCAGGAGAAAAAGGAGGAGACCATCACCAAGATCCAGTACGTGGAGAAGAAGCTCTCCGCGTGGCAGCGCTTCAGGATCGGCTCGTTCTGGTGGCTTCTCGCGCTCGCCGCCGTCGGCTGGCGCAAGCAGATCCTCTGGCTCGTCAAGAAGATCGCCGGGCTGTTCGGATAGCGGATTTTTGCCAGCTCGGAAAAAATCCCTATATTTGCCCCCGGAAACCGCGTTTCCATTTGCGTGTTAGCCCTCCCGGTCCTACGTGGCCGAGGGGGCTATTTTAATGCAGAAATCCAACAGAATGACGGGGCGTTGACAATTTACCCAGGACGGAAAACGCCAACCCGCTGAAATAGTGCGAATTGGCGCGACTGCATTGTGGCCCCTGGGGGGCCCGAAGGCCCTGCAATGGCATCACCACGCCCAGCTCTCCGCAAGGCCGTTTTCCGGCCTCTCTGCAATCCCTGACGCCCTCCTGGACACCCTCCGAACATTTCAACGGATTGCAGGGGATTGCAACGGATTGCAAAAGGGTTGACGGCCCGTTGACATTTTTGCGTATCTTTGCATATCGACACGCAATTCATGAAGATCTCCGCCACCCTCTCCCGCCGCGTGGACGCGCGCGGCAAGTCCGAGATCCTGCTCCGCTTCGTCGGCGGACGGGACCACATCTACCGCCTACATAGCCGGCTCTCCGTGCAGCCTTCCAGGTGGAAGGACGGCGCTGTCATAATCCCGCGCCTGGAGACCGCCGAGCAGAAGGAGCTGAAGGCCCTGAAGGACCGGCTCGACGCGCTGGTGCGCCACCTGCTCGACACCTTCCAGGACGCCGACCCGGACGCCGTGGACCGGGAGGCGATGCAGGAGGCCGTCGAGCGCTTCCACCATCCCGACCGGGGGGCCCGCGACTTCTTCGACATGTACGCCGAGTTCTGCTCCGTCCAGGACGTCAGCAGGGACCGCCGGAAGCGCTACGCCGTGGTGCGCGGGCTCCTGGAGGGGTTCCAGGCCGAGAGGGGGCGCAAGCTCACCGCCGAGGGGACGGACGCCCGCACCCTGGACGCGCTCCGCGCCTACATGGCGAAGGGGAAGCGCGGCAAGAACATCGTGATCGACTACATGAAGGTCGTCAGGGCCTTCTTCAACTGGATGCGCCGGCGCGGGCTCTGCAAGGCCGACCCCTTCGACGGCTACCAGATCGGGACGGCGGTGTACGGCACGCCCTACTACCTCACCCTGGAGGAGCGCGACCGGCTCTACCGCACCAACCTGGGGCGCCACCCCTCCCTCGCGGTCCAGAGGGACGTCTTCGTCTTCCAGTGCCTGGTGGGGTGCCGGGTGGGCGACCTCACGAAGCTCCGGCGGTGCGACATCGTGGACGGCGTGCTCACCTACATCCCCCGCAAGACCGTGGACGAGCGCCCGGTGGTGGTGCGCGTCCCCCTGAACCACACCGCCCAGGAGATCGTGGCGAGGTACGCCGGCCTCCCCGGCGACAAGCTGCTCCCCTTCATCAGCCCCCAGAAGTATA
>Ga0265300_10001615_pt1 | contig 20800 bp, 15 predicted proteins | sample AusTroGonzalo_MG_FD_193482 | JGI IMG/M metagenome (GOLD analysis project Ga0265300, IMG submission 193482) | Bovine rumen microbial communities from tropical cattle in Woodstock, Queensland, Australia - Gonzalo_03 | ecosystem: Host-associated > Mammals > Digestive system > Stomach > Rumen ...
ACGCCGCTGTAATATGCGGCTATCGCAGGCTGAAATTCGTATGCCGTAAAGCCGCCGGAGGGATACATATTGATTATCCTGCCCGCCACATCAAGGGCGCCGTTGACACCGCCGAGGCCGTTGCCGTCGGCATTGACAGCAAGGTGGGAAACATTCGCGGGAGCAAGTCCCTCGCTGTACCAAAGCTCCTTGCAAAACTCGTCCTTGCAGCGGCGGGTGTTTTCGTCTGCGGTGGAGGTGTAGTGAATGCCGATGACATCAACGGCATTCATCAGATCGGGGTCGCGGAGCATATCTCCGGCGGCGTTGTAACAAGCGTCCTCGTCGGCGATAACGATCTTTATCTGTGAGTATGGATAGGGGCAGTCGGTCTCGCTTCTGAGCCGCGCAGAGAAGTATTTTATCCACTCTTTCTCGACCGCTCGCTCATTGATATTCGGGTCGATATAGGAGAATTTTAAACCGTATTTTTCATAAGCTTCGTCAAGTGTTTCCTTGAACCAGCGGTAGCGAAGCTCCTGCTTTTCGTCCTCCGGAGCATAGTTGATATAGCCGGGTACTCCCCAGGAGAGAAGCTCAAGAGTTATATCGGGGTTGATCTTCAAGGCATCGGCGGCAAGAATAAATCCCGCGCCCCGGGTGACGTCTGCGGGTTCATCTGCGGAGCGTTTGAGGCTGGGTTCGGTGCCGCTGGTGGAATTGATATCAGCGCCCAGTTCCAGCTTTATGTGACTCATCCCGAGACCCTTTTCGATGTCGAACATATAGGTGAGCAGCCTGTCATAGACCTCCCGGTGCTCTGCCCTGTAATCAAGGAGCAGCCGCGAGGAATTGTTGGCGCTGATATACCCGAAGCCCCGCCAGAAGCTGTTTGGTCGCATATCGGCAGTGCTGCCGTCGGCGGTGAACTTTATGATGTTGTGTTCAGTCATATCGGGTACCTCCTGTAAACAAACTCTATTCCGAACACGATAATTATATCAGATACCACGGCAGATGTCAATTCGTTCTGAAGTGGCTTATTAAAAAATGAAAGGAAACATAAGCGGAGCAGGACGCTGTCCGGATACATCATCAAACACACATTTTTTAGGTATTTCTAAATTACCGCTTTAAGTAAACTTAAACCTCACAGTTTATACTATATACAGAACGATGACGAATAGGGCGTCTTACCCGAAACTATCGGAGGTATATATTATGGATACGACAGATCAAGTTATTATAAATGAATACAGCGATAAGCTGAACAGAATACTGAAGGAGAACAGCCGTCTGCCCGAGCTTGGGTACTTTCTCGGGATCACCTGCAAACATCTGAGTGATATTGGCAGCGTGAACCCCGCTGTGGCTATGCTTGGTACAAACATTCCCGAAGAACTCATTTTTGCAGCGGGGGCTGCGCCTTACTGGATAACGGGCGGGAGCCATGCCTCTGCGGTCTGGTCGGACGAACTGTTACCACGCGACACCGACCCTGTGAGCCGCTCGTTGCTTGGCTTTATACATCAGCCGGGTGCGGACTTTTCCGACACGCTGTTTATCGTCCCGCTGACAGGCGACAGTATGCGCAAGATCGCCTACGAGCTGAGATCAGAGGGGCGGAAGCTCTGCCTTGTTGATATCCCACCGGAGCGAAGCGCTTCTGCTGCAGTGAAGGTGCAGGAGCAGCTTCTTGCTATGACCGCCGCCGTATCAAAGCATACAGGTGTACGTGTCACGAAGCGCACGGTGATCTCGGCAGAAAGGACTGTTTCAAGGGCAAGGACAGCCCTTCGGAGATTTAATGACATATCAAGAGAACGCTCCGATCTCATCACCGACACAGCAAGGCTGCTTGTTCGGGACAGCTATTATATGTCCGACAGCATCGGAGAATGGACGTTCCGGCTTGAATTACTGACACGAAAGATCAAGGAGCTTTCGGGCAGGACAGCTGACAGAAGCTCCGCCCGCCCGAAGGTACTGCTTATGGGCTCGCCGGTTATATTCCCGAATTACAAGGTGCCGTTCCTTATCGGTGATACAGGGCTTTCGGTGCTTGAAACCGTGGACTCTGCCGCTCTCAAAAACTTTATTCTATGCGGCAAAAAAAACCAGCGGGGGAACAGAAACAGTGTTATAAGATGCATTGCCTCAGACTGGCAGGGCTATGACGCATCGGCATCTTATATCAAAAACGACGCGCTGTATAACTATGTTTCGTGGCTCACGGAGAAAGGCGGTATCGAGGGCGTGGTGTATCACGTCCTCAAGGGACAGATAGAGTATGACTTTGAGCTTGAACGCTTCGAGATGCTTTTTGCATCCTGCGGCATCCCGCTGTTCAGGCTCGAAACGGATTATCAGTATCAGGACATCGAGCAGCTTCGCATAAGAATGGAGGCGTTCTCCGAGATGCTTGCTCACAACCGCCTGCAGGAGGTGAAGAAAGCGCTATGAGATCAAAGAGAAAGATCATCGTCACGGTGCTTGTCTGCGCCGGACTTGCGGCCCTTGCCTACTTTGCGTGGCTGCTGCCGTTCTGGGAGTTCGCGTCAAGCGATTTTGAGGTCAGCTGGGATAAGATATTCTCGTGGGCGTATCTGAAAACGCTGCTTCCGCTCGGTATCATCATAGCGCTTTCGGCGGCGGGCATCGTGCTTACGGTGAAGCTCCGCAAGGCGCTTGCCAAAGCCGACAAGCAGACCCGCCGCTTTGCGGAGATCCGCGGTTCAAGGCCGAACGCAGCCGCTCCAAAGCAGAAGCCTGCGGCATTCATGGTGATACGCTGGATCGTGATGATCTGCTCAGCTGCGGTGCTCATCTTCGGCGGGCTGATCTTCGGACTGGGCGTATCGAGTCTGAGCATACCCGTCCTTTCCTGCCCTTGGAACTCGGAGGAAATGACTTCGTCGAGCTGCTATTATCTCTCGCACTTGAATGAGCTGTTCGAGCTTCCGATAAAAAACATACTGCTTTTCTTCGGCAGCTCGGTGCTGTTCATCATACTGCTCGGCAGAGCGATCTGCGCCTTTCTTTGCCCGCTGGGGCTGGTGCAGGACATCACCGACAGGATACGCCGCAAGACAAAGACCGAGGGCCTTGCGATGAACGACCGGATGTACGGCGCCTTGAAGCCGATCAAGTGGGCACTGGTGCTGATCTTCATCGGGCTGTGCTTCGCGGGAGGTAATTTCTGCAACTTCTGCCCTATGGTGGCGGTCGCGCCGATACTTGCGGGAATAAGCACGAGCCTTTACGTCAGCGGATTCCTGCTTATCTTCGTGCTGATAGGCAGTTTCTTCAAGCGCAGGCTTTTCTGCACGGTATGTCCTCTCGGAACGTTAATGGGGTTGTTTCATAGGATCTCGCTGTTTCGGGTGAAAAAGGACTGCACCGCCTGTACCGAATGCGGTGCCTGTTATGAGGCATGTCCTATGGGCATCAAGCAGATCTACACAGAACGCAGCAAGGCTGACGTCACCGACGCGAACTGCATAATGTGCGGAGAGTGCGTGCGCTGCTGTCCCGAGGACAACGCGCTGTCGCTGACCTTCGCAGGAGCGAAGATATACACATCATCAAGGATAAAGATAATGTCAGGCTACGAGCCCTTCACAAAAGAAAGCGAGGCGGCAGGATATGACCGTACAGACAAGGGAACAGACCCGTGAACAGCGGCAGATACAGCGCTTCACCAACCGTGAGACGCAGACCTCCGCAAAATATCTCCGGCGGCTGACCGAGCTGACTGGAGCTCCGGAGGGCATAGAGCCGTTTCTTGAAACGCTGGACAGGATATACGTTCGGATGCAGGGCGCTGATGTCCCGAAAGGCACAAGGACAATCGGCACCTACTGCGTTATGGCTCCTCAGGAGCTTATCTACGCGGCGGGAGCCGTCCCGGTAAAGCTCTGCAGCGGGAACTATACGGCTTTTTCCGTGGGCGACGATATCGCGCCGCGTGATGCCTGCCCTCTCGTCAAGGCGGTGGCGGGCTTTAAGCAGACGGGTCTCATGCCCGTATACGAGGACTGCTCATTGATGATAGTTCCCATAACCTGCGACTGCAAAAAGAAGATCGCCGGGATGCTCGGCGGCAGCTGTGAGGTGATGACGCTGCACATCCCCGCTTCACGCGGGGACAGCGACATCGACAGCTTCGTTTCGCAGCTTTACGATACGGCGGAAAGGCTTGAAGCCGTGACGGGTCAGCGCATCACATACGCTTCGCTTGCGGAGAGCTTCCGCAGAGTCGGCTATGCACAGCAGGAGCTGTCAAGGTTCATCCGCCTGAAAAAGCAGGATCCCTATCTGATACGCGGCAGCCACGCTATGGCGATAATGAATGCGGCGGCATATATGTCCGCAGAGAAATGGGGGCTTGCGCTTCACAAGGTCAACGAGAACCTGAAACGCCGTGCGGCGGCAAAACAGACCGTTACCTCAAAAAAGCTGCCGCGCATACTGCTGACAGGCTCGCCGATCGTATTCCCGAATCTGAAGATACCGCTTCTCATCGAGGAATCGGGCGGCATCGTTGCCGGCGACGAGACCTGTATGGGCGAGCGCGGGATGTGGGACCCCGCCGTCATCACCGACAACAGCTTCGACGGCATGATGAGAGCCCTTGCCAACCGCGCGCTCCGCCCCTGCCCGTGTCCGACCTTCGCGGATAATACACAGCGTATATTCCGGCTGAAACAGCTGATCAAAGAAAACAAAATACAGGGCGTGATCTATCACGTCCTGCGCGGGTGTCTGGTCTACGATTTTGAATACAGGCGCATCGAAGAGGAGCTCGGAAGTCTCGGCGTTCCGGTGATACGCCTTGAGAGCGACTACAACGAGGAGGACGTCGAGCAGCTCCGCATAAGGATAGAAGCATTCATCGAGCTAATAAAGCTCAGGCAGCCCGCAGAGAAGCGGACGGCTGTCCGCAGCGGATTTTGAGGTGATATTATGGGAAAATACTATATTGGTCTTGACGGCGGCTCGACCTATCTCAAAGCCGCACTGATAGGCGGCGGACGGGTCATAGACACTATGGTGCGCAGTACCGGCATCGACAACGACGGCACCGCACGGAGACTGTCAAGCGAGCTATGCTCCCGCAACGGCATCACGCCGCAGGAGATAGGCTACATTATGGCGACCGGCTACAGCCGCAAGGTGCTTGAGGTCGCCGACGACGACATCTCCGAGATAACCGCCCACGCTTACGGTGTGCGCCTTACGGCACCGCAGGGATACCGCCCCGGAATGATAATCGACATCGGCGGGCAGGACTCGAAGATAATCTATCTTGATCCGAATTACGCCGTGAAAAATTTCACGATGAATGACAAATGCGCCGCGGGGACCGGCAAATTCATGGAGGTCATCGCGCAGATACTCGAAACGACTATCGACAACGTCGGGCCGCTCTCGCTCGAAGCGGCCAACCCCTGCGACATCAACTCGACCTGCGTGGTGTTCGCACAGTCGGAGGTCATCTCGCTCGTAGCGCGGAAATACGACCGCCGCGACATCCTTGCGGGGATGCATCTTTCAATGGCAAGGCGTATGATAAAGATGATGAAGAAGTCGGAGGCCGGCGGAGATATCCTTATGACGGGCGGCGGAGCGCTGAACGTCGGTCTGCACCGCGCCTTTGAGGAAGAGCTTATGCGTGATATTTTCGTAGCACGGTATCCGCAGTTCAACGGCGCGATAGGCGCAGCGCTTATTGCAAGCGAGAGAGGGTGAGCTTATGGGTCTGACGTTATTTGAAAGCATAGCTGCGGCAGCATCTACGGGAATGGGCTGCGGCACCTGCTGCGGAACGGGTATCAGCGCGGCACTCTACGGCTACCTGACAACGCACGTAAAGGACATAAAGCAGTCGTTCAGAGCCTTCCTCGATTTCTTTTTTGGGAAGCTCCTTGCGGTGATCCTGCTTTGCTGTATCGCATCCCTTGTCGGCAGCAGGATAATCGACGATGAGAGTCTGCTGTTCGGCGTGAGGATCGGCATCATAGTTGACGCAGTAATGCTCGCTATGGGTATTTTTCTGCTCATCGGGTGGATAAGGGAACGCCGCGGAAAAACCGCCTGCAAGTCCTGCAAGCACTGCAGTTCCGGAGAAGCCGTGCCGAACGAAAAAAAGCCGAGCCATGCTGCTCTGATAAGCATGGGTGTCGGCTACGGTATCTCTCCCTGCGCACCGATGATACTGATGACGGGCTATGCGGCAACTCTGCCGCTGGGATATGCGGCTGTGCTCGGCGGGGTGTTCGCACTGGCAAGCACAGTCTCGCCGATGATCTTTATGCTGCTCATCTCGGGCGTGCTGGCCAAGAGGATGCGGCAGGAAATACCGCAGTATATGACATGGTTCAGGCTTGCCTGCTACATTCTGCTGACGGTGCTGTTTGCCGTCAGCCTGATAAGAGAGGTGATCTCATTATGAGAAAAAAGACGATAGCTGCAATGGTCAGCGTTTATCTTGCAATATGCGCCGTTTACGGCATATCCCGAGGGCTTATAGACTCATCGGGAACGGAGAGTATAGAAACGGTTCAGAACACCGAGGCTTTAATTTCATCTGCTGCGGAGACACGGAATTCCTCACGCGGGAAAAAGAACCGCAGCAAAACAACTGTGACCGTTCCCGCGGAGGACAGCGAAGATGAAAGCGTGATCTCCGATGACAGCAAGGATGATGATACACAGGCAGAAGCAGTGACCACCCCCTCTGACGGAACGGAAATTGAAGAAATACCCGATCCCGATATTCCTACGCTTTCGGAGTATCTGCAAAAGCTCAAATGCAGCGGCTGCCGTCACAAATGCTCGCTTGCGAATCCGCGGTGTATGAACGGCAAACGGAAAGCAAGCTCTGCCGAAAGCGAATACTATTCACTTTATGGATAGATCAGACACAAGTAAAAAAACAAAACGGGGCGAATTTCGTGCTACACGAACTCCGCTCCGAGCTTTTTCAGTTTGTCAAAGTATTTTTCCTTTTTGGCTGTAAGCATCGATCCTACCGCGTTAGTGTTCATAATCATTTTGTATCCGTTATCACAACACATCTCTATCTTCACTGCTTTTATTATACCACATCGCAGATGAAAAATCAATTGTCATCTGATAATTTCGCCTTATCCAACATTTCTATATGCCACTCGTTCTTTCTGACGATCCTCATCGCCTTGCCGCAGAAAAAGTCTATCAGCCATTTGCGGCTCGTTACTCTGCCGTTCTGTGTCAGCACCGAACGAAGGCTGCCTTTGCGGGGGTGAGTATGTCGGGGCATTTCCGGAGCAGGTGTTCAAGCTGCTGACGGTAGGTTTCGATTTTTGTATCAAATTCTTCATTCATAGTCAATCAGTCCTTTCGGTTATCTGTCCGTAATATCGGACAGTTGGTTGACTATGTTTCTCGCACTTTTCTCGCATATTTCCAAAAAACGCTTAAAATCTCGCAATAATTCGCTGTTTTGAGGGTTCAGAAATGACGCTCGGGGACGAAACGGGACGAAGTCCAAAAGGCTCGAAATCCGTTGGTAGCGATACCGTGTCGGTTCGACCCCGACTACCGGCACCAAGACCGCTCTCTTTTTCAGAGGGCGTTTTTTTTATTGTTTCCCTTCTTCCAAATGAGTCTGAGCAGATCCCGCAGGTCTCATCATTCTTTGGAGGTAACTCTCAAGAGTTTTTCTGACGCTTTCGGGGTGATCTGTCATACCGCGATGGATCCACAGAGCAAGCACATTCCAGACTGCCCCGCTGTTAAGTGCCATAAGGTACATAGGATCAGCACCGCCGAATGCCTTGATCGAGTGATCGAGTTCGGAGAGACGTTGGCTTCTGAGCACAGGGAGATACTCATTAAAGCAGGTCAGGGTGACATAGAGCATATCGTTCTTATCGAGGAGCATGAGAAGGTCGCGATGTTTTTCGGCAACAGAGAACACAGTCGGAAGCATATTGCCTTTTTCGTAACTGACAGTCTCGAAATACTCACGCAGGATACGTCTGATAAGAGACATGAGGACATCGTCCTTTGATGCAAAGTTACGGTAGAACGTTTTTCTTGCAAGCCTTGCTTCAAGGATAATCTGTTTGACGGATATTTCATTATATGGGTACTTATGCATAAGGGAGATAAGGGCTTCGGTTATCTCTGTCTGTGATCTCAGAGCAGAGGGATTATTTGATTCGTTCATGAATGATTCCTCCGAAGTGACACAATATAGCAAGATAGTGTCTCTTTTGATGAAGTTATTGACTTTCGGATATAAGTATTATATCATATAAGCATAAAAGATACAAGTGTATCGTTTTTTGAAAGGAGAAAGAAAAATGATGGAACTCAGACCGTTCAGACCCGAAGATGCGGAGATCATCATCGGGTGGACAGATAATGAACCTGATTTTCGCAGATGGAGTGCGGACAGATACGATCACTATCCGATCAAAGCTGAGGATATGGTCTCGGCTTACGAGGCTGCATCGGGTTCGGGAAGGTTTTCTGCTTACACAGCTGTTGAGGACGGCGAAGTTGTGGGACACATGATAATCAGATACCCCGATGAGGACATGAAAGCTGCCCGTTTCGGTTTTATAATCGTTGACCCGAAAAAAAGGAGACGCGGTCTCGGGCGGAAAATGATCGGGCTGGCAAAGGATACCGCACGCGAAAAGGACGGTGCTGTGATCGCCACGCTTGGGGTATTTGCAAACAACGAACCAGCATACAGATGCTATCTGGCAGCAGGTTTCAGCGAGGTACCCGACATCAAGGAAGAATACTATCACATATTTGATGAGGACTGGCTGTGCATAGAGATGAGCTGCCAGCTCTGAATCTGCTATATCGGTGAGGGATTGCGCCGTCTGCGCTGGGCTCTCAACAGACTTAATGTAAAGTCTGACCCGAGCCGGTCCAAAGTAAAAGTCCTCATCTGTGTTATCGGCGAGGGATTAGCGCCGTCCGCGCTGGGCTCTCTACAAACATAATGTAAAGTCTGACCCGAGCCGATCCATAGTAAAAATCCTCATCTGTGTTATCGGCGAGGGATTAGCGCCGTCCGCGCCAGGACCTCTACGGAACGTGGATTGACTGCGATGAAAGTCTCTGATATAATATAGCTGTAAGGGGGAGATAGGATGGATCAGATCAAGACAGGCGAGCTGATAAAAAGGCTCAGATGTGAAAAAGGTCTCACTCAGAAGCAGCTGGCAGAGATGATAAACGTCAGTGACAAGGCAGTCTCAAAGTGGGAGTGCGGCAACGGCTGTCCCGATATATCACTGATATCCGTATTGGCAGAAGTATTCGGCACTGACAGTGATACACTGCTTTCGGGTGAGATAGATAAAAACGAAAGCGAGAAAGGCAATATGAAAAAAACTAAATTCTATGTATGCAAAGACTGCGGTAACATTATAACCGCGACTTCCGAGGCTGCCGTAAACTGCTGCGGTTCAAAGCTGACAGCACTGGCACCGAGAAAGGCAGAAGAAAACGAAAAGCTTAATGTTGAGGACATCGGCGGAGAGCTGTATGTCACCTCGGAGCACCCCATGACTAAGGAGAACTACATCTCTTTTGCAGCATATCAGAGCGACAGCTGCATAATGATGTTCAAGCAGTACCCCGAATGGCCTGTGCAGATACATCTTCCGATGTTCCGCTCGGGCAGGCTCGTATGGTACTCCACAGAACTCGGACTGCTTTATCAGGATCTCGAAAGTAAATAACAAAAACGGGATATTCCGCAGATAAAACGGAATATCCCATTTTTTATGCTTTATATCAGTTAAACTCTATCCTATAAACGGCACAGCCGCCTGCGGGAACGATAACGAGTTCATCGGACTTGGTATCGACAGGAATATCGGCAGTAAAGCTTTCGGGAGTATCGAAGCTGTCGGTAGTAGTAAGCGGGATGGTAACTTCTTCGCCTCCGCAGACGCATTTAAGCTCTTTAGCGCCCATTATAGAACCAAGGGTAACGGTAACGGTCTTATACTTTTTGAAGTCAATACCGCCGTAAACAAGGCTGCCGTGCCATCCGCGGGCGGTGACATAGCTCTCACCCACTGCATGAGACCAGCCGATGGTGACATCCTGAGCCTTTTCATAGGTCAGGGCGCTGAATGATGCCGGACGTTCACCGATCTTCTCGCCGCTGATATGAAGTTTAGTCTCAAGGCGAATATCGGAGGAAGATGAGCCAGCGGCAAAGGTACAGTCGCAGTCCTCGACAAGCATACGTCCGCTTCTGAGGTCAAATATACGGAAAATAAACGATGGAGCTTTCAGAGTAACGGACTTTGACTCCCCTGCTTTAAGCACGACACGTTCAAAGGCGCAGAGTTTTCTGAGGGGACGTGAAACTTCCGAACCATCGGCAGTGAAGTAGATCTGCACCGTCTCGGTGCCGTCATACTCCGAGGTATTTGAAACAGTGAGCGTAAGGTCTACGCCGTCAGCTGTCTGAACAGAAGACAGATTGGAATATTCAAAGGTACTGTAGGACAGACCGTGTCCGAAGGGGAAAAGCGGTCCGCCTTTGAAGTACATATAAGTAGAGCCTGCGTTCTCGATATCATAGTTCATTATATCGGGGAGATCGAGTTCGGACTTGTACCATGTGAGAGGCAGTTTACCGGATGGATTGTTCTTACCTCTTACGGTCTCTGCCACAACAGTACCGAGATGCTCACCTGCGTGGGATGTCCATAGGATCGCGCCTGCGTACTCCTCGCCTGCGTTAAAAGCATAAGGATAGCTTGAAATAATAACAAGCAGAGTATTGGGGTTATGCATAGCCATTTTGAAAGTCATGCCGCGCTGGATGTTAAGATCGAGGGTCTTGCGGTCATAGCATTCCTTGGCGACCTGAGTGGGGTGATTTCCCACACAGTAGATAACGAGGTCATTGCGGTCTGCGATATCGGCTGCTCTCTGCTCGCCCGAGCTTTCGGTGATAATCTTGAAAAGCATATCATCCGAAACAGCACGCTCAGCCTTTACGGAGAGCTTGCCGTCCTCGTCACAAACAAGGCGGCGGTGACCGAGGAATTCCTCGATAACTGTCTTGCCGTTATACTCAAAGAAGTTGAAGGTCTCGCGGGTGAACCAGTCATAGACTTTACGGTTATGGAGCCTGATCTCATTATCCTCATCGAAGAGACGGACATATCTCTTATACAGAACAGAATAGAGGTTCTGCCAGTTCTCGCCCCAGTCCTGAAGTTCAAAGATCTCGGCATCTGTAACGCGGTCGGCATCTGCAATGACGGTGCCGTCAGACTTGGCAGAGAGATATTTTCCGTTGGGGCAAAGCACGGAAACTCTGTCCCACAGGGAATCGTGCTCAACAACTGCGCCGCTGTACTCGCGTTTTATACCGTCGAGGACGGAGACTTCGCGTGCAGAATAGCCTGTATACCAGTCCATGAGATTTTCGTCTGCGAGGGGGCCTACCACGGCGATATTCTCGGGTGTCTCCTCTATAGGAAGAAGACCTCTGTTAGCGAGCATAGTCACCTGCTCTCTGGAAGCACGGAGATTTATTTTCTGATGCTCCGGGCAGTCGATCACACTGTCATCAATATCGTCAAAGGGGGTCTTATCAAGGTGGCCAAGACGTATACGTGCTTCAACTACTCTGACAAGGGATCGGTCGATATCTTCCCATGTGACGGAACCTTCTTTAAGTGCCTGCTCAGCGGCGGGACGGACGGTCATATCGCCCTCGGTCATAACATCGCAGCCGCCTTTGAGAGCCCAGGCATAAGCCTCTGACATTTTGCGTGTGACACGGTGACTGGTGACTGTCTGGGACATATCTCCGCCGTCACTGACCACGAACCAGAGTCCCCACTCTTTTTTAAGCTTTGTTTCAAGCTCGGGGTTCATTATGGCAGGGATACCGTTGATCTCGTTATAGGCTGCCATAAGGCTTCGTGCGCCGCCGTTGACCACAGGATCCTCAAAAGAGGCGTAGTAATACTCATATTTTAGGCGGAGAGGGAGAACTGCGTTACAGCGGTCGCGTGCTTCCTCGTTGTTATCGGCGCAGAAGTGTTTAAGAGTCGGCACCGTGAGATAATAACCGTCCTCTGTTCTGCCTGCCATACCGTCTGTATAAGCAGCGGCGAGCTGACCTGCAAGGAACGGATCCTCTCCGTAGGCTTCTTCGGTACGTCCCCAACGGGGATCGCGCACGAGATCAACGGTTGGTCCCCAAAGACAGAGACCTCCCTTTTTATTCCGATTGAAGTAGGCTCTGCCCTCTTTGCCTGCAACGGTACCGAGCTGCTGCATCAATTCACGGTCGAATGTAGCGGCAAGGCCTTCGGGCTGAGGAAAGACTGTGGAGATCATATCAGGCTGTCTGCCGACATAACCTCTTGCGACTTCGGTGCCGACGAAGAATTCTCCGAGACCGAGGCGCGGGATCTCACTGTGATGTGTGGAGAGCATACCGAGTTTCTCGTTCTCGGTCATTGAGGCAACGAGCTCCTCTGCTCTCTTTCTGAAATTATCTTCTGCTGTTTTCAAACTGTTTCCCTCCTTAATGATAATACGAAGCACTTCGTACAGACGCACTTCCGATATTAAGAATATGATAACACATTTATTCAAAATGGTAAATGAAAAATCATAGCATAAAACTGACAATATCTATAAAAGGCAGCTCCTCACGCAAATGTGAAGTGCCGCCTTTTGTAAGCTTTCAGCTTAATCTTGTGAACTCGACAAGATCACCCTTTTTGTAATAATGCGAAAGGAAAATACGTACTTTCGTTTTCCAGCACTCGGTCGTGTCAAGCTTGTATCCGAAGGAATACTCCATAAGGGGATGAACGCCGTAGAGATTCACATCCGTGCCGCTCTCACGCAGTCTGAACTCGCTGACTCCGCTTGCGGTATAATCCCAGAACAGACCGTAGTTCTTATAGTACTTGTTATCAAAATCGTTCATGGTGACTTCTTTGAAGCCAAGGCTTTTTAACAGAGCGGGCAGGCTGTTGATGTTGTAGCCTTCACATTCATTCGTTATTCCGTGCGGATACCAGCAGGCGCCTTTTTTACCTGTGGAAAAAACTCCTGCGACACAGTCACCGATCCTTACGTTGCTCTTGCCTTTATCGGCATATTCGGTAGAGATGGCTATACTGATCTTGAGAGAAGGATCCTCCTTTGATGTCATGTAAACGGTCGGATAAGTCTTATTTCTTTCGATCAGACCATCGGGATTTATCTCAGAGGTATCGTATCTGTCGCTGTACTTTGCTACCACCTGATCCACGGTCATATAACCGCCGTTTTTGAATATCTCGTTGCCTATCTGTACGAGACCTGATGCGAAATCAGCGTTCTTTATTTCGTCGGACACCTCATAGGTTATGTCCTCGGGTTTAGTATCGGAAGACTTGCTGTCGGCAGTTTTACTGTCTGCTGTCTTGCTGTCCGAAGATTTGCTGTCCTGCCTGTCGATCTGCTCGGCGATGCTGTTGAATTTATCTTCGATGTCCTCTTCGGATGCGCTGTTTCCCTTCAATGCGAAGACAAGACTTCCGACTGCCAGTGTTCCTGCTGCAACTCCTGCTATGACCTTTGCGATAACTGCGTTTTTCATTTGATTTCCTCCTGCACTTTTAGCTATAGTATTTACAGGGGATGATGATACAGCATTTGTTGCAAGATCAAGCGGTATGTCGGGTACGCTGATCTGATCCGCTTCGGTGCGGAATATCTTTGTGAGGACAGGTATCGGCATAAGTGCGTGGAGCCTGTCGTCGTGTTCCTTCTCGTAGATAAGCACCGCCTCCCGTATCTTATCTCTGGCGGTACACAGACGGTATTTCACGGCACTCTCGGTACAGTCCATCACCTTAGCTATCTGCGGAACAGTCATCTGATCGTAATAATACAATAAGACTGTCTGCCTTTGAACATCGGTGAGTTCACGCTCGATGATCTCCATTATGATCTTCCGTCTCGCCCTATCGGTGACGTAGTCCTCGGGAATGAATTCCTCGTCCTTGAATTCGATGCCATTGTCGAACTTTTCATCGAGAGAATCATCGGTTTTGACGCGAAACATTTCCCTGCACTTATTAGCGGCTATGCCGTTTACCCATTTTTGAAAATTAGCTCCGTCATCCAGCTCGGAGAGTTTCTGATACGCCGTGAGGTAGGTATTCTGCATAGCGTCCTTGGCATCGTTTTCATTGCCGATCATTTTCAGGCAGATGAAATAGACCGATTTCTTTGTGGCGCTGTAGAGTTCCTCGAAGGCAGTACTGTCACCGCCCGATGCTCTTCGGACAAGATCCCGCCAATTCTGATCGTTCATTTTTCTTCCTTTCGTTTTCCGACATCAGGTCTGCTGTATCAGCCCTGCATCTCAGTATGACAACAGCGGAGCGTTCGGTCGGAAAAATTTATAAAATTATTTTTCATTCTCTGTTTTGCACAAAAACAGGTGCTTTGTTTTGTGAAAATTCACGTTCGAGTGTTCTTTTTTCAGTATATCACAAATCAATTGATAATACAAGTATTTTGATAAACGTAGATTAATAAAACAAGCCGCAGGGCATGAAAGCTCTGCGGCAGAGAAATCAAAGGTTCGACAAGCAATCTGATGACAGACTCTGAACGCAGTGAAGGGAAAATGGTGATTTAAAAGTATGTCATCCGCCCGATCAGAGGCATTACCCACAAACGTACAGAACGCTTATCGAAAAAGTTTTTTGCAGGCAATTATATGACTCTCATGCAGTATGCCTTACGTACGGCAGCCGGAATGGCTGTCCGCACACAGAAAAAGTAATTAAAAGTAAGCCATAACTTGTTACGGTTTTTTCATTCGGCATTAAGCATACGCCTGCAAAAGATCGCGGAAAGCTATGTGACAGCGGACAGATCTGCACCCACAGTGAAAGTGTGTAAAAGGAAGCTGTCGGAAAAGTGCAGTAAACGCCTTCCGCAATTTGTTTGGCGGCAAGCAGTCTGATAACGATCTGAGTATTTACCCAATCCGTCGTGGAGCCCAGAAGGCCAAAAGTAAGTTATCAAAACGGGTAAGCTCACGCTTGCCATAAGTTTGTTCAGCAAGCTATCCGATAACAGGCTCACAACATGATAAATAGCACATCCCATCAGGGATGTAACTAATCCCAAAAATAAAAGGAAGTTATCGTAATCATGCGCGAACGCTTGCTGTTATTATTTCACGGCAGGCTATTTGATAACCTACATTCTGTTTGACCTTCGGTGTCCTTTCGGACGCTCCGACGTGACAGGTTAAAAGGATGTTATCTACGTCCAACAGAAACGCTTGCCGTGTAATTCAATTATAAGATACAGGAGCCGTGCTGTCAACTCATTCCATAAAGAAATTGTTGTCTATGATACTGAGTTCGTTCTCGGCGGAAGGCTTGCCCATTACGAGGACGGTATCTGCCTGCTCCCGTGAAGAAACTCTTTCAGCACCCTGAGAGCGGAAAAGCATATCGAGGTACTGCTCCGCAGTGAAAGAGATGTTTCTCTCGCTTCTCATATAGTAATTGCCCGAATCGCCCTGAATACCGTCAAAGACGATAACACGGTTCTGGACATCGACATAGCAGTAGTTCATTATTCTCACCTTACTCTTAAGATAATGAACGAAGAAGCAGTTCTTGGGATCGTATAGCTTGACATCTGTACCTGTATTACTTACAGCCATAGCACCGACGAAGCACTCATCGATTTCGGAGAAAGTGGGGTATCCCGAGAAGAGGTTGATATTGAAGACAACGCTCTCAACCTCATCCTTTGCTTTGTCGAGGTCGATATCTATATACTCTGCGGCATCGGAGTGGGTGATATCGCCGCTGAACACGATCATATCATCCTTAAAATTGGCATTCCAGCCTATGACGATCTGAGAACCGTCAAGTTTGAGACCCGAGGCGTGGAGATCGACATCGACACGGTTCTTGTCATTCCAATAGATGAAGAAGCGGATGCATTTTACGTCTTCGGGGATCTTATATGCAAGACCCGATCTGATATAGCCGCCCTCATCGGACTTATCAGTTACTCTTATGGAAGAGCGAGCGAGATCGAAGCCCGAGTCATCAACATAGATCTTTTTGCCTTTGAGTTCGGTCTCGTTTGCGGCGAGGCGATTTTCAAGAAGATGAGAAGTCATCTGACCGAGGATAAGACCCTCGTTATAGCTTCTCTCGTCAATGCACTTATCGACCTCGTTCCTGAAGAAGCTTACGAGGCTGACAAGGGTCTGGGTTTTTAGTTTATCGGCGGAAGGCTTTATGAATGCAAAGATATCTTCTGCCTTATAGCCGTTTCTGAGCAGATAAGTAAGGTGGCGGAGCATCATACCGGGACGCTCGGAATAGACTTCGAGTGCTTCGGGGGCACGTCTTTCAACGAGGAACTTGACGCCCGATTCCCAGGATCTGATCTTGCCAGAGCGGAATTCTTCGACTGTCTTTTTGAAGTCGGGCTTACGTGAATACTCATTGAAGTCAATGAATTTCAGCATAAGAAGCGTGCGTTCTGCCTTTTTGTTTGAAAGCACGAGATTAGCCTTGAAATCGGATAAAGGATAGCTTTCGAGCAATTTCACGATAAGTCTCTTCTGAGAAGTTCTGAAATGATACTTTGCTCTGGTAAGGGAGTAGTCCATACACTTCCAGACATCGCCCGTATGCTGACAGAGCTTGCTGAGATAGCAGAGCTTGTCTTCCGAAGAAAGATCTGCGGCTGTAAAAATCGTGTTGAACAGGCAGAGAAGATTCTGCTTGAAGGTAACGGTAACGCTTGTGATCTCATCCGGAGAAAGGTGAGAGACACACTCGGAGATGATGGACTGATCCTTGACGGTCATACGCTCAGTACGGGTAAGTATCTTACCGAAGGGGTAGATATATTTCTCTTTACTGTCGATAAGAGCGAGGGTCTTGGCATCGAGGAGGCGTTTATCCTCCTGAGTCTTTTCGGTATCTTCCATTTCGGGGAGCCATCCTCTTGTGACGGATATGCCCTCGATCATTTCAATACCGTATGTAGTAAGGTAATGCACAAGCTGATGGAAGCGGAAAACGCACTCATCAAGAGCCATTACCTGACTCGGAAAATCAGGATACATAGGTTTGGCTTTAACGTCGCCCACATACTCGCGGATGCGTGAAACAAAACTGTCGATATCCGAAGAACCTGCAAGTCTTATGACATCGTGGGGGGTGAGAGTATATCCGAGGGCAAGCAGTTCCTCATTGACAGTCATTGCCTTGACGAGATTATTCTCGCTAAGCTCGGCTGTGCCGAAAGAAACCGCAGCAACTCTGAGTTCCGAAAAAAGCAGCTGATCGTAATTCATATATATCCTTCCTTTCTGCAAAAGGCGTTGAAGCCGTTTGATTTTGAGTTAGTATTTCAATATAACATTGATTTCACTGTTTGTCAATAGAGTTCACAAAATGTTTACATCGTGCCCTGCCGGTTGCTGTATCCGAAAACACTTGACTTTACAGACAAAATATGCGATAATAAATGTATATGCATACGGAAAGGATTGAGAGATATGTATCTCAGGTACAGATCCGTCTGTCCGTTTGTGATCTGCAAACGAGTGAGCAAGCCCTCTGGGGCATATCAGGATCACAATAATAATACCGAAAGGACAGATACATAATGAAAAAAGAGCTAGCAAAGCAGTATAATCCTTCTGAGTTTGAAGACAGGATCTATAAAATGTGGATGGACGGAGATTACTTCAAGGCTGACGTAAACTCCAAGAAGCCTCCCTACTCCATCGTTATACCCCCTCCGAACATCACCGGACAGCTCCACATGGGTCATGCCCTCGACAACACCTTACAGGATATCCTTATCCGCTACAAGAGGATGTCGGGCTACGAGGCACTGTGGGTACCTGGTACCGATCACGCTTCTATCGCTACCGAGGCGAAGATAGTTGAGGCTATGCGCAAGGAAGGTCTGACCAAGGACGACATCGGCAGAGACAAGTTCCTTGAGCGTGCGTGGGCGTGGAGAAAACAGTACGGCGGAAGGATCGTTGAACAGCTCAAGAAGCTGGGCACCTCCTGCGACTGGTCAAGAGAGCGCTTCACCATGGACGAGGGATGCTCAAAGGCTGTAAAGGAAGTTTTCGTAAACTACTACAACAAGGGTCTCATCTACAGAGGCGAAAGGATCATCAACTGGTGTCCTCACTGCCTTACCTCTATCTCCAACGCCGAGGTAAACTATGAAGATCAGGCAGGCCATTTCTGGCATCTGAAGTATCCCCTCAAAGACGGCTCCGGATTTGTTGAGCTGGCTACCACCCGTCCCGAGACACTGCTGGGCGATACCGCAGTTGCAGTAAACCCCAAGGACGAGAGATACAAGGACATCGTAGGCAAGACGCTGATCCTGCCCCTCGTAGGCAGAGAGATCCCTGTTGTTGCGGATAGCTACGTTGATATGGAGTTCGGTACGGGCGTTGTAAAGATCACCCCCGCACACGACCCCAACGATTTCGAGGTAGGAAGAAGACACGACCTGCCCGTAATAAACGTACTCACCGAGGACGCAAAGATCGTTGATGACTACCCTGCTTACGCCGGAATGGACAGATACGAGGCAAGAAAGAAGATCGTTGAAGATCTGGAGGCAGGCGGATTCCTGGCATACACCGAGGAGCACGCTCACAACGTAGGTACCTGCTACCGCTGCGGCACCACCGTTGAGCCGAGAGTATCCCTCCAGTGGTTCGTTAAGATGGACGAGCTGGCAAAGCCTGCTATCAAAGCAGTTGAGACCAAGGACATCAAGTTCGTACCCGAAAGATTCGAGAAGAACTACTTTAACTGGATGAATGACATCCGCGACTGGTGCATTTCCCGTCAGCTGTGGTGGGGTCACAGGATCCCTGCGTTCTACTGCGATGACTGCGGAGAAATGGTAGTTACCAAAGAGGACAGCGCAGTTTGTCCCAAGTGCGGAAAGCCAATGCGTCAGGACCCCGATACACTTGATACCTGGTTCTCATCGGCGCTGTGGCCGTTCTCGGTAATGGGCTGGCCCGAAAAGACACCCGAACTTGAAAAGTTCTATCCCACAAACACCCTTGTTACAGGTTATGATATCATTACTTTCTGGGTTAGCCGTATGATCGTAGCTGGTATGGAGTATATGAACGAGAAGCCTTTCTCCACCGTACTCATTCACGGCCTCGTAAGAGACGCAAACGGTCTCAAGATGTCAAAGTCTCTGGGCAACGGTATCGATCCCCTTGAAGTAATCGACAACTACGGCGCAGACGCTCTGAGATTCATGCTGGCTATGGGTAATGCTCCCGGAAACGATATGCGCTATATCGATGACAAGGTAAAGGCTGCAAGAAACTTCGCAAACAAGGTATGGAACGCTTCCCGTTTCATAATGATGAACCTGCCCGAGGGCTTCAAGGCCGACAAGCTCCCTGAGAACATGACCTCTGAGGACAAGTGGGTAGTATCCAAATTCAACACTCTCGCAAAAGAGATCAACGTAAACCTCGAAGCATTTGAGCTGGGCGTTGCGGTACAGAAGCTTTATGACTTCATCTGGGATGTTTACTGCGACTGGTACATCGAGCTGACAAAGCCCCGCATTGCGGCAGGCGGCGAGACCGCTGAGACTGCGCAGACTGTACTCGTTTGGGTAATGAAGGGTATGCTGAAACTTCTGCATCCGTTCATGCCTTACATCACCGAGGAGATCTGGCAGGCACTTGTTGATGACGGCTCCGCTATCATCGTAAGCGACTTCCCTGTTTACGACGAGGCTCTTTGCTTCGCCGAGGACGAGGAGAAGTTCGAGAAGATCATTGCTGCTATCAAGGCAGTAAGAGCCGTAAGAACTGAGATGAACGTTGTTCCCTCCGTTAAGGCGAAGCTCTACATCGAGACTGCTCACCCCGAGATCTTTGAGGCAGGCAGGATGTTCTTTGAGAGACTGGCTTCGGCTTCCGAGGTTGAGGTTGCTGCTAAGTGGGAACTTTCAGACTGTGTAAATGCAGTTACCGATTCTGCACGAATCTTTATCCCGCTTTCGGATATCGTAGACACCGAGAAAGAGCTTGCTCGTCTCGACAAGGAGAAGAAGGCAGCTCAGAAGGATATTGACTTCCTGTCCTCCAAGCTGAACAATCAGGGCTTTATCGCAAAGGCACCTGAAAAGCTCATCGAGGAGCAGAAGGCTAAACTTGCAAAGGCCGAGGAAAAGCTGGCCAAGATCGAAGAGTCGATAGCAGCACTGAAAAAATAAGATATAAAAGCAGACCGCGGTATCACAGTGAACCGCCCCAGTAAAAACGTACAATGACAAAAAGAACCTCCTATGGTATAATAGAAACCATAGGAGGTTTTGTTATGGCAAGAAGTTACAGACACATACAGCAGTATGAGAAAGAGATACTTGAATTAAAAGAACAAGGATTAACACAAAAACAAATTGGAGAGCGATTAGGGTTTACTCAGAAGCAAGTAAAAAATTTCTTTCATAGGTATAATGAAAAGCAAAGGAAAGTTGCTGCCGGTGTTGCGCTGAGGAAGAAAGGTCGTCCATCAAAAGACGATAAGTACACCGAGACAGATAAAGTCAATGAGCTGAAATATATCATAGCTCGTAAGGATGCGAAGATCAAAGCTCTTGAAATGGAGAATGAGCTTATGCGGGATTTTCTCTCGCTCACAGAAAGGAAGTGAGACCTGAGGTCAAGTATCGTGTTATCTACCGTCACAAGGATAAATAC
>Ga0265300_10001616_pt1 | contig 20788 bp, 18 predicted proteins | sample AusTroGonzalo_MG_FD_193482 | JGI IMG/M metagenome (GOLD analysis project Ga0265300, IMG submission 193482) | Bovine rumen microbial communities from tropical cattle in Woodstock, Queensland, Australia - Gonzalo_03 | ecosystem: Host-associated > Mammals > Digestive system > Stomach > Rumen ...
CTCAAAGAGAAGCGCTTTATCGCGGGATAGACGAGGCTTGAACTCGCAACCTCCGGCGTGACAGGCCGGTGCTCTAACCAAAATTGAGCTACCACCCCAATGGTTTGTTTTTGTTTGTTCAGGTCTTTCAACCGAACGACCCAAATATAAAAAGATTAAATTTCATTGTCAAGGGGCATGTACAAAAAAAATGAATTTTTTTTGAAAAAAGATGCTGTCATCCTGGAACAAGGCGTAGCCGACTTGATTGGATAAAAAAAGATCCCCGCCTTCGCAGGGATGACAGTAAATAAAGTGGGGATGACGAATTAAAGAGTCGGGAATGACTATTTGCTCACCGCTTCCCTAACCACTGACCACTAACCACTAACCACTAACCACTAAAAAACTACCTCTGTCCAGGGTATTTGACTCTGGTGTGGTACGTTCCGTCGAGGCTGTGGAGGAACGCTTCTTCGAGCTTGGAAAGTTCCTTTACGGACAAGTTGCTTTCATTGAATTGCCCGTCCATGAACTTGTCTAGAATCGTCTTGTGAATCATGGACGTGAGCGCTTCGGAGGAGGTGTCCGTCATGGAACGGCTTGTCGCTTCAATCACATCGGCGAGCATGAGGATTGCTGTTTCCATGCTTTGCGGACGCGGACCCTTGTAGCGGAAATCTTCTTCCTTGACTTCTTTGCCTGTCTCCTTGGCGAGTTCCTTTGCCTTGTGGAGGAAGTACTGGATGAGCGTCGTGCCGTGATGTTCCTGAATGGCTGAGGCGACGAGTTCTGGAATCTTGTATTCCTTGGCGAGGAGAATGCCTTGCGATACGTGTCCTGTGATGATTTTGACGGACTGGTACGGATCCAGGTTGTTGTGCGGGTTCACGCCTTGTTTTTGGTTTTCAGTAAAGTATTCGGGGCGCATCGTCTTGCCCAAATCGTGGTAGAGGGCCATGACGCGGACGAGCAGCGAATTGGCTCCGATGGTTTCGGCAACGCTTTCGGCGAGGTTCGACACTTGGATGCTGTGGTGGAACGTGCCCGGCGCAAGTTCAGAGATTCGCTTGAGAGCGGGCCTGTTGAAGTCGGACATTTCCATGAGCGTGAGTACCGTCGTGATACTGAATACCTTTTCGACGACGTGAATCAAAAGCATGGAGGCGACTGCAGTAAAGATGATGACGTTTGCACTTGCGACGATAAGCGTTTGGTAGAAAGTCACGAAGTTGAAGCGGTTGCGGAGGAGCAACATGATGCTGATAGCCGCCGCCGCTGCTACTGCACCTGCAACCATGCTCCAGACAAACTGGACGCGGTAGCGCATGCGGAATAGCGGCGATATCACGGCGATGATGACTAGCAAACTTGTGAGCGTTGCTGCAAGGTCGTAGCCGTTCAGGAGTCCAAAGAAGCCTGAGGAGAATGTTGCGAATGCAAGCCCCATGCGAACGTCGTAAAGCACCGTTGCGATTACCGGCGTGAACGTAATCGGGTAAAGCCACATGAAATCAATGGCGTCGGGGAGAATGCTGTCGGGCTTGTTGAGCGTTCCCGAAAGGTTGTGGATGACCCAGAACGAAGCAAGCTGTAGGGCGGCAAGGAAAATTAAGCTCCACAGTTGGCGCGGCGTTTTGAACATTGTTCGCGTCGGAGTGTAGAGGCAGTATGTTATCAAGAGCGATATGATGATGATAAAGACGAGGATGTTGCCGTAGGGGGCGGTCAGCGTTTTCGAGTTCTCTTCGTTTTGCTGAGCCATCTGAAGGGCGTCAATTTTTTCGAGAATTTCCTTGGTAATGGGAGAGCCTTGCGTTACAATTTCCATGCCACGCGGAACCATGCCCTTGATGAGCGTTACTTTGTTGCTTACGTCGAGCTTGCGGGCTTCGGTTTCTTTTTCAAGATAAAATACGTTCGGACTTGTAAAGACGTAAAGGGCTTCGTAGAAGGCACTCTGCAAACCTTGTTCGACGGAAAAGGCTCTTTGCAGCTGGCTGAACGCTTCGTCTATGCGACGCTGCATGGGCTGGATTTCACTGGTTTCAACAGGATTTTCTTCGTTTTCTTTAATCAGTGAAATGAACGGCTTGTTGTAGATAAGGTTCTTGATGTTCTTGACGTTGTAGTTGTTGCTGAACAAATTCACTTCTGTCTCGGTTTTGGCGAGGAGCGTGTTGGAAACGCCTTTTTGCATCATTTGGTAGAAAACGGACATCAAGGAGTCGCGGGCGTTGGCGTTTGTACTCAACGGCTTGATGGCGGTGATGGAAAGTCGCTGCTTGAGCTGGTCGTAAATGCGGGAGGCTTCCTGCACTTTGGCTTGGACTGTCGGGTCGTCTTCCTTGCTTGCACTGATGGAGGCTTGCATCCTGCCGTACTGTTCGAGCTTCTTCAAGTACTGATCCAGTTCGCGTAAAAGGCGGGTCGTTTCGTCGGAATTGAATTCGAAAATGGCGTTCACCTTTTCGATGGCGCGAGCTTTTTCGGATTGGATTTCCTGCTCTGTCTTGGGAACTTCGAACTTGAACGGGGCAACGATTGTTCTCGTACTTAGCTGACCCAAGTGCGGTCGTTCGGCGCGTAGCGCGATATTCTTGTCAGGGAATAAGAGTACGGCGATGAGGACTAGTATGGCCCAGCCGATAAATAAATGAATTTTTTTCTCTTTCTTGTTCATTTAATGCTCTTCTATTTTTTAAGCTCGTTATTTTCGTAAGCTAGCAAAATGTCTTTGACTAAATGATGGCGGAGAACGTCGGTGGCGCTAAATTCGACTTCGGCGATCCCCCGGATCCCCTTGAGAATTTTCATGGCGTGTTCAAGACCGGACGTTTGACCTTTGGCCAAATCGACTTGGCTTGTGTCGCCGGTGATGATGGCCTTGCTGTGGGGACCAAGTCGCGTGAGGAACATCTTCATCTGGGCGGTTGTCGTGTTCTGCGCTTCGTCCAAGATGATGAAGGCTCGTTTGAGTGTGCGACCGCGCATGTAGGCGAGGGGGGCTACTTCGATAGCTCCGGTTTCTTCGTAGCGGTGCAGCTTTTCGGCGGGCAAAAGCTCGGAGAGGCTGTCGTGGATGGGCCGCAAGTAGGGGGCGATTTTTTCTTTGAGGTCGCCGGGCAAGAATCCAAGCGATTCGCCTGCTTCGACGGCGGGGCGCACGAGGCAGATGCGTTCGGCTTCACCGCGTTCGAGGCTTGCAACAGCAAGCGTTACGGCGAGGAATGTCTTGCCTGTACCCGCAGGACCTTTCGCAAAGATGATGTCGTTTTTTTCGACCGCCTTGACCAGTTCCGCCTGTGCAGGTGTCTTTGCAGATACGCTCACGCCGAACCTGTTGCGGAAGACGGGGGTGTCGGGAATGGTATCGGCGACATGAGAATCTTTCGGGCCAAGCATGCGCTCGAGTTGTCGTGCGTCCAGAATCTCTCCGTTGCGTGCAGCGATTTTAAGCTGGTCGAGAATTGCAAGCACACCTGACATATCGGCATCGTCGAGAGGGACGATGTCTAAACCTGGAAGACGGGTGCGTATCTCAACGCAAAAACGGCTCTCCAGTAATCGGAAAACCGTTTCACGTTCGCCTGAGATAACTCGCTTCAGGTTGTCAGATAAGGAGTAATGCCTTATACTACTCTTCATCTGAAGAGCCCGGCTGCTGGATCGGGAGACCGAGCTTGGTCCTGGCTTCGAAGATTTCCTTGCGGAGCTTGTGGTTGTCTTCGTTTGCAGCAGAGGCTTCGTCCTGAGACTTCTTCAACGTTCCTTCGTTCATGACTTCCTTGGGCGGTTCTTTCTTTGCCGGTGCAACAGGCTGTGCTGCTTCGGTTTGGTTTTCGCTATAACCCGTGTAAGAGGACGTGTTTTCAGAAGATGTTGTGGTTTCGTTGCTTCCCGTATAGCCTGTATCGCTGCTGCTGGAGTTAGAAGAACCTGCGCAAGCGGTGAACAATGCTACAGAAAGTGATGCGAGAACTAATTTCCATTTTTTAAGAGACATTATTAAGCTCCATTCTAGTCTTTGATGGCTAAAATATATATAGTTGTGGCAAAAAAAATGTTAAAAAAGGTAAAATTTAACCATGCAATCACGAAAAAATGAAGTTCAGGCCTATTCTCAGGTTTTTTTGTCATCAAAAAGTTACGATTCCAAGAAAATTTATGTGAAAAGACGTAAATCGTTGATGAAAAAACTCGATTCGTTTTGTGTTTTTGCGGGAATGCCCGTTGAACCGGGGGGCGAGGAAGCTTTTGTTCAAACTTGGACTCGTTTTGTGCAGGATCCTGCTTTTTTGTATTTGACGGGCGTGAATGAGCCGGGATGTTATTTAGTTCTTGACTCACGATGCGGGCGCAGTACGCTTTTTGTGCCTAAAAAGGATCCGTTCAAGGAGTTTTGGAACGGCAAGCGCCTTGGTTTTGTAGAAGGCGAGAATGTTATCGAACGCTTGACTGGCGTTGACGATGTTCGGTCGGTTGAGGATGTGTGGTCGTTTATCAAAGGGCTTGCTGCGGAATATGCGTCGGGCGAGAATGCGGTCGATCACGCTTTTGCTTTCTATTATGAAAAGTTCAAGGGCGACCATAATGAAAAATTGAAGAACAAGTTAAAAAGTATGCTCCGCCGCTACAAGATGAATGTCAAGAGCTGTGCCGACTTGCATTTCGAAGACCGCCTAGTGCTGGAGCCGGAACGTGTGGGCGATGCCCGCGAGGCTCAAAAGATTACGGACGAGGCTTTCCGTGCGTTGCTCCCTGCGGTGAAGAATTTCAAGACGGAGCGCGACGTGGCGCTTTTCCTCAATTACGAGATGCAGCGCCGTAGCGATGGAGACCTCGCGTTCCCGACGATTGCCGCTGGCGGTAAGAACGCTTGTTGTTTGCATTACGTCAAAAATGACGAACCTCTGCGTGATGGCGAACTTCTGTTGTTGGACTTTGGCGTGCGGTTCGGGACGCTCCACAGCGATATTTCGAGGACAATTCCCGTGAACGGCAAATTCAACCCGTTGCAGAAAATGTTGTACGAAATCGTGCTGGAGTCGGCAAAGGTGTATCAGCGTGTGGTGCGTCCGGGTGTATCGCTCAAGGAAATCGGCATGATTTGCTGGGAATTCATCATGATGGAACTGGACCGTCGCCTTGTAAAGGGGGCTAAGGGTACGTTCAAGCTCCTTTATGATAAGCGTCCGCACGGGGTAAGCCACTTTATCGGGGAACATATTCATGATGGCGATCCGGGTTCCCGTTCGTTGGATGTCGTACTCAAGCCGGGAATGCTAATTTCTTGTGAGCCAGGGATTTACGGAGATTTTAGTGCGACAATTGACGGAAAACGTTACCGCGAAAGTATCGGAATTCGCATTGAAGATGATTTAATTATTACAAAAAATGGTTTTGAAAATATTTCGCAGAAAATTCCGCGTACGGTTGACGAAATTGAAGCGTTGATGAACTGAATTTGCTATTTTTGGGCTAAACAATAATTGGCTAAAAAAGGGTTTAGTCCATGTGGAAAGTTAAAGGTGCTACAAGATTTTTCTTGTCAATCCTAGCTACAGTTTTTGTCCAGGCGGGCGTATTCATTTACGCCCAGAAGATTTTGTCCGGTTCGTTTTTCGCTCAGAACGGATTGATTTGGCAGAGCTTCATGCTGCAAATCTTTTTTATCGCGCCATACGTGCTGATGGTGTTCTTCGCGGGGTTCTTCACCAACAAGTTCTCGAAGAACAAGGTGATGGCGTGGTCGTCGCTCATGATGACGCTATTTGTTATAGCGCAGTCGGTGCTCGTGACGGTTGATCACCCGCGAATCGCCTTCTGGCTTTCGATTGGGCTGAGCTGCGGCTTTGCCATTCACAGTGCAGCGAAGTACGCGATTATTAAAGAAATGTTCGGCGTGCGGAATTTGAGCTACGCGAACGCTTTCCTCCAGATTTTTGGCCTTTGCGGCATTATCGCTGCTTCTTGGTTTACGATTGTCGGCGTGAACCTCATTGATTTTGAAAAGTTCGCGTCTTATGAAGCTGTGCGCTATATCACTTCCAAGTCCGTCGTGATTCCGTGGATTCTTACGGGTGTGAGCGTTCTCGGGACGGTTGCGAACTTCCTTATTCCGCGTGTAAAGTACGAAGACCAGAAAACGAGCATCAACAAGGTACGTCGCCATTTGAGCCTCGGGTTCCGCGTGCCGACTTTGCGTGCCTCCATCATCGCCCTTTCGATGTTCTGGGCTTTGGCTCAGGTGTTCGTCCTCATTTTCCAGGACGTTTCCGGTTCTACGACCGTCGATATGATGCAGAACTACATGGCGTTCGCGATTGTGGGCCTCATGGTCGGGACGATTGTGGCGGCGCACTTCTCCAAGGACTTTATTGAATCGGGCTTTGTGCCGCTTGGCATGTTCGGTGCTTCGATATGCATGTTCCTCGTGCCGTTCCTTGTGCATCCGGTGGCTTTGGTGTTCCTTTATAGCTTGACCGGGTTCTTTGGCGGCCTTATTCTCGTGCCGGTAAACGCACTTTTGCAGTACAATACGCGCCCGAACAACTCCGGTTCCGTGCTTGCGTTTGCGAACATGATTCAAGCTTTGGTGCTGGTCGTGTTCCTGTTCGTGTTTTCTAGCTTGGTGCAGTTCTCGGATATCCGTCCGCAAAACTACTTCATCGGGCTTGCTGTTATTTCTGTTGGTGTGTTTATTTGGTCTATTTACAACTTGCCGCAGGCGATGCTGCGTACGCTTTTGCGCTTTGTGTTCAGCCGTTACAAGATTCGCGTTTTGAACGTGCAGAACATTCCGAACGAAGGCCCGATTCTCCTTGTCGGTAACCACCACAGCTTTATTGACTGGGCCATGGTGCAGATGGCATCTCCGCGTCCGCTTTGCATTGCAAGCAACAAGGACCATTTTGAAAAGTGGTATTTGCGTGCCGTGCTCAAGCGCCTTGGCATGATCCGCATTGATAACCGCAACCCGAAAATTGCAATGGACAAGATTCACGAAGCTCTCCTTGCAGGGAAGGCTGTCGTGATATTCCCTTCGGGCGAAGTGTCCAAGTCTCCGCATGTGGAACCGTTTACGATTGACTATTCGTCTGCGGTGGAAGGGACGGACGCTCAGGTGATTCCGTTCTACATCCAGGGCTTGTGGGGCAGTAACTACAGTTACAGTTCTTCGAACATGTTTGGCGCTTCGTCGGAACGCTCGGTGACTGTCGCTTTCGGCGATGCCCTCCCGGCGGATACGCCTCCTAATGAAATTCGTGCTATTCTCCGCCGCATTTCCATTGACGCTTGGAATTACGCAGTGTCGTTTGTCCATCCGATTGCGGACAGCTGGATCCGCACGTACAAGAAGTACGTGAAGAACGGGCCTGCAATTTATAGCCCAGATGGAGCTCACTTCTCGGGTTACAAGCTCATGGGTGCAGTGATGGCGTTCCGTGGCTACCTCAAGAAAACGCTCGGCAAAAACGAACAGAACGTGGGCATTATGCTCCCGCCAAGCCCTGCCGGTGTGATTGTGAACCTCGCGCTCTGGGTGCTTGGCAAGACGAACGTGAACTTGAACTATACGTCTTCTGTCGATAACGTGAAGTTCTGTTGCGACCGTGCGGAATGCTCGACTGTCATTACGAGCCGCCAGTTCGTGCAGAAGTTGAAGGGACGCGGCAACGATTACTCGAAGGTCGCCTCGGACAAAGTGCGTTTGCTTTACGCCGAAGACATGATGAAGGAAATCCCGAAGGTAAAGATTGCTGCTTTCCTCGTATTTTGCATGATCATGCCGAGCTGGTTGATTCGTCTTGTTTTCGTGAAGCACCGTTCGATGGACGACAATGCGGTAATCGTGTTCAGCTCCGGTTCCGAAGGTACGCCGAAGGGCGTGGAACTCACGCAGCGCAACATGATGGGCAACATCCAGCAGCTCGCTTGCATTTTGAACGTGAGCCGTGGCGACGTGATGCTCTCGGAACTGCCGTTGTTCCATAGCTTTGGCCTTACGGTGACGACGCTTTTGAACCTCACGGAAGGCTGCCCGATTGTGGCCGTGGCCGACCCGACGGATGTTAAGACGATGTCTCGCGTTTGTGCGGAATTCAAGGTCACGATCATGGTGGCGACTCCGACGTTCTTGCGAGCATTTACGGTGAGCCGCTACGTGCATCCGTTGATGTTCAAGTCGGTGCGTATCATTATCGCCGGTGCCGAAGCCTTGCGCCCGGAACTTGCGACGGCGTTCCGCCTCAAATTTGGTAAGGAAATTTACGAAGGTTACGGCTGTACGGAAACCGCTCCGGTGGCATCGGTCAATACCGAAAATACTTTGTTCGATGACTACACCACATTGCAGGTGAACAACAAGCCGGGAACGGTGGGCCCTGCGCTTCCGGGAACGCAGTTCTTGATTGTGGATCCTGAAACGAACGAACCTTTGCCGACGGGCGAGGCGGGCATGATTCTCATTGGCGGATGCCAGGTGATGAGGGGCTACCTCAAGGATGATGACCGCACGAAGAGCGTGATTGTGCAGAAGGATGGCGTCCGCTATTACCGCACGGGCGACAAGGGCTATCTCGACGAAGACGGCTTCCTTACCATCGTCGATCGCTACAGCCGCTTTGCAAAGCTCGGTGGCGAAATGATTAGCCTCGGTGCCGTCGAAAAGAAAATCCAGGATACGCCGGTGTTGCAGGGCTGCGATTACGTCGTTACCGCAATCCCCGATGCCACGAAGGGAGAAAAGATTGTTCTTTTGTACCAAGGCGAAAAAGACCCGAAGGATGTGCTCTCGGAACTGCGTGCTAGCGGTATGCCGCCTTTGATGCTCCCGTCTGCGGCGTTCAACGTCGATGTGATGCCTAAACTTGGTTCCGGAAAGGCCGACTTCGTCACCGCGAAGAAGATGGCCAAGGAATTGGTCGAGAAGAAAGCGTAGAGCTTTTGAAAAGTTCAAGGAGAATGGGCGCTAAGCTCATTCTTCTATAATTTCGTAGGGAACGTGCCCGAGTTTAGCTGCGTATTTTGGAAAATTTGACGGATACGTCTTGTATTTGCGATTGCGGTAGAGCTTCGCTTTTGAAGCTTTGGAAATCAGGAAAAACTCTGTAAATGCTTTCAAATAATCTGTTGCATTTTTGGAGCTGTTGAAGTCAATGTGGACGCTTGCTCCGCTGACGATGACCACATTTGGGAACTTTGCAGCTTCTTCAAGGAATGTCGGGCTATCGGCGGTGACTAAAATTTTAGGCGCACTCGGCGACTCTTGTGATGCTTGTTGCGCTTGCGAAGCATCTGTAATCTCTTTTTTAAGAGCGTTCAATGCGTCGTTTAGCAGTTCCTGCTTGCTTGTGGGGGGCAATTCTTTAAACGTGAATTCCTTGAAATCCCCAAGCATATTCTGAAAGCGGAAAGAAATTGCTGTATAATTTGTTCCTAACAGTTCACTGTAATGTGCAAGTTCTTTTTCCAACAGCGGTGACGGCTTGAATAAATCGTTGAAGATTTCTGGGAATTTTTCGCCTAGCGTATCAACGCATGAATACAGATGGAATTGCTCGTGTGTTGTGTCGAGTTGCCGTTCCAGTGCAGAATCGTTATCGAAATCTTCGCGGTAAAGGAGCACTGGTTTTGCTTTTGAACTGTTGCGGTTGATTTCGCTCTCGTTAATGATCCAATCCATTTTATTGGGTTGCAAAATCTCTTGCAGTAAAAACGGCGATGTGTGATAAATTTTAAAATCGAGATGATGTTCGGTTGCGAATTTGTATGCACTTGCCATTCCTCGCAGTCTGTCCGTGAGGCCGCCGTGCATCCATTTGCCGTCAGCCATGAACACAAGAGTTTGGCAACGTTTGTTATTTGTTTCGCGACGTCCTTCAACGTAATCGTCCCGCAAATGCCGTAACTCAATTCCGCGTTGTATCAAATAATCGTGAACGCGTTTCTCGCCGAGAACGTGCCTTGCAATGTGAATGATGACTTCTTTTGCCGTAAACGAAATCACTACATGCCTTTTTTCAAAAATTTGAAGAAAAGAGAGCGGGGGAGGTACGAAAGCAAAATCGCTATGCGGTTCCGCATACGGATTTTCAAGTCGAAAAACGTACCGAGGCGGTATTTGCGGATATTGGCCAACGCTTTTTCACGGTACTCCGCAAATTCTTCAGTATCGTCAGTGCGCATCAAAATGCTGAAGCTTGCACTTAAAAGCATGCTGCGTGCGGCTTTGTACAATGGCTTTGTTTTTGATTTTGCTTTTTCGAAAACGTCTTCTGCGATACTCAATAACGACGTTATTTTTTGATGATTTTTTTGAGTAGCGAGTTCGCTGCCTAAACGTTTGCGGTACAAGTACAGTTTTGCTTTCGTAACAGCAACTTTGTTCGCACTAAGTAGAATTTCTGGAATTATGGCCAGGTCTTCGTATATTGTTCCTGCGGGGAATTGCTTTTTTTTCCATAGACTTGATTTGTACAACTTATTCCATGCGGAGTAGTCCGGCAACGAGTCTTGGTATAGCGAAATACATGATGCTTTTTCCGGCATCAGCCACGTTGATTTTGTCGTACTTGCTGAACCTGCTGCGGCTTGCAAAGCTTGTTCGTTTTCATTGATGTTTTGTATGGAACAACAGGCGATGTCGGCTTGGTGCAATCGTGCTATATAGAACAACGTTTCAAGAAAATTTGGGGCCACGCAATCGTCGCTATCAACGAAGGTGACGTATTCACCTCGCATAATCTTGAGTCCTGTATTGCGGGCTTCAGACGGGCCTTTGTTCGGTTGCCCGATAAGCCTAAAACGGGAATCCGATGATGCGTAACCGGCAGCAATCCTTGCTCCGTTGTCCGTAGAGCCGTCATCGATGATGATTGCTTCAAAATCCGTAAAAGTCTGTGCAACAATGCTGTCTAGGCAATCCTTGATGAATGCCTCGGTGTTGTACATGGGGATGATGATGCTGATGGCTGGCATTATTTTTCTTCTGTATTGTCTATGAAACCTTGGAGTGCTTCGACCCAGCCGGCCCGGACAAACGCTCCTGCTTGAACTAAATCATTTTGCGCTTTTTCGTAAGCTTTTAAAAGCTGGTTGTATTCCGAAACGTCGCGAATCATCTTGACATCGTGGTGGAGCTTCTTTTCGAGCATGTCCTGCTTCCACTGGGCGACATCGGCAAGGCATTTGCACGATACATCAATGCTGTCCAAATAGGCGGGCACGGTGTCGAGGAACGTTTTTTCGTAGGGCTTAGCTTTAGATTTAGCTTCTTTGACGAGCGATTTCTGCGTTGAAACGTTCTTGCGTAATTCGCCCATGAGTCTCACGATGCGGACAAAGTCAACTTGCGGCCATATCAAGCTGAATGGCCACATTTTTTTCCAATGGAATTTAAAGATGGAATCGTGCGCGGTGTTTTTCGCACGTATCATTTCTTTGAGGTTCTCGTAGATGATTTGGGACGGTAATTTGTGAATATCTTCGCTCATACGTGAAGAATATAAAAAATAGATGTGAAAGAACTCTTTTTTAAACTTAAATTTTCTTGTTTTTTTTAAATTAAAGTTTAGATTGTTTTTGAAACGTCTCTTTTTAAAAGGAATATTATGGATACTAAGAAATTAAAGATTCTAGTCGTGGTTGACGTTGTCATCCTCGTCGCCCTCTTTGTGCTGTTGAAATCGCTTCAAGGTGGGTACATGGAACAGGCAAAACGCACTGCGAACGAACAGGAAACCGCTTATTTGGAAAAGAACACGCAGGTTCTCGTGGAACAGTGGCGTTCCATAGACCAGTACGGCATGGCTTGGAAACTTGTCCATACGGTGCTCTCCGGTGCAAAGTCCGAAGCGGCGTTCGGCCCGGCTCTTGCGGCTATCGAAGCCGATAAGGATGCTCGTTTTAAACAGATTTCCCATATTTACACGGGCGTCGGCATTAATGATAAAGTGCAGAACGGCATTTTTGAAAAGGCTGGCCTCGCTCAAGGTTCGATTCTCCTCAAGAACGAAAAGAATTCCAAAGAAATTTCTTGCGGTAAGGGTTGCGTTGTCAAGTTTGATTACGCCAAGGGAAAACTCAAGAATGTTGATTACAGTGCTTTGGTTCAGTACGATTTGTCCAAAACGCTCAAAATTGAAAAACCGGGTGAATACCATTTTGAATAAAGGATGATATCATGAATTTAAAGAATATTTCTATTGCTCTTACCGTTCTCGTCTTTGGTCTTGTCATCATGCTCTTCATGCAGAAGGGTAACTACGTTAATCAGGGGAGGGAACATTACGAAAAGACCACGGCAAATTCCTTCAAGGGAAACTCCATGGTGCTTGATCTCGTCAATAACGGAATCGAGATGAACAAGCAGACTTGGGCTGTCGCTTGCGGTGCTCTCCAGACCGTTAAGAACACTCAGGACATGGCTAAGCTCGAAGCGAAGTTCTTCCCGATGACCAAGGGCTCTAACAGTATTGCGAACAAGACTCGTCGCTTTGAAGCGAGCTCCGCAAACGTTATCGTCTCTTACTTCGGCAAGGTCGAAGAAAACAAGACTACGGGCGTGAAGAGCCTTGCGGATCTTCAGTCTGTTGATGTTAGCGTTTTGCTGGGCAAGGTTGCTCCGGCTGCTGAAACCGAAGAAAGCGCTGACGAAGGCGAAGAATAGTAAGTTCGACTTGCTCGCTAATTATTGCCCTGGCCTTGATGGCTGGGGCGTTTTGCTGTGTAGAGTTTGCTTAAGTTCTTAATTTTTAATTTGCTATATTTTATACGTTAATTAAGGAGTTTATAATGAAATTTTTCGCAGGAATTGCTTGTGCGTGCCTTGGACTTGCTTTTTTCGGATGTTCTGGAGATTCGACGAATGCCAGTGCTGATGATTCGGCATACTATATTGTAGATGTTCTTACATACGAATTAAAACAAAATGCTTTGCAGCTTACGGAAGGACTGTGCGAAGTACAAAATGGAAAACTCGTATGGTCTAAAAATGGTCCTTCTTATACCATTCCTGCTCAGTTAGATGAATCTGCTAAATCTTTAAGATTGTCATTTAACAATGGCGATGTTCAATTTGGATATATAGGGAATTCTTTTCCTATAGGCGTATTTCGTGGTCAGAGTGTTGCCCTAGGAAATATTGATGGTGTTGTTTTAGAAAAAGACAATGCTTTAAAATTTGTCCTTTTCAAAAAGGATAATTGTTTTTTTGAAGATTATGACTTTCCCTTGTCCGGTGATGCAAAGCGGATTGATTGCAATACGGCTGAGGATAATGGATTGCTCACGAAATATTTGCCTTTTGAAGGCAATTCTATGAAGATGATTGTATCTGTAGGTAAAGTTTCTTGCAATATTGAATTTAAAAGAAGATATTCTTATTACGAGCAGGATTGCAAGGATGCGTATAACGATTTTTTGAAAGATTCTTCTGCTGCGAAAACGTTTGAATTTGGAAATTATCAATCTCAAGTCATTCAGGATGAAGAATGCATGAAAGAATTGAGAATTGAGCTGTTTGCAAAAAAAGTAAGGGAAGAATGAATAACTTCCCGTATTTTTAGGGTTGCTGTGGGCGAGGTGGCATTTTCGGCAGAGCAAATTTCAAGATAATCGGCACGAATACGAATATCAGCACTTGTGCTACGATAAAGCAGATGATTTGCGAATGGATGAACATCGGCAAGAAGGGCGGCTTGTGTCCGTCTGGCATCAAGGCGAAGTAAACGAATGCGACCATAGCGGTTGTGATGAGTGGCGTGTATATCAAATTCGAGGCGATGGATTCCACGATATGCGTCTTTAGCGTAAATGGCTGCAAGTGAAACTTGCGGGCGAGAGCTGCGTTTACTTTAGGCATCGGCACAAGCAAGCCGATTGCAAAGCTGATTACGAAACTTAACGCAAAACAGGCGAGAAATCCAATGATTGTGGCCATCAAGGGCGTCTCTGGCGGGCGTTCTGCCATCAGGTTCCCCGTGAGTGAAAGTCCGAAGCTCATGAGCAAAGCCATGATGAGAGCTATTTTAATCCCCGTCTTTCGCATTTGCTTTTCGAAATCTGTCGGATGTTGCTGATTTTCCATATTTTCTCCATACACAGAAAGATTATTTTCTCCGTTTGTGGAATAAATATATGTTTTTTTGCGAAAAAAGCAAATTTTCAACTTTGGGGCTGTTTGAGGCTACTCTAGCTCGAAAATGGAAAAAGGAATTTAGTTTTTAATCAAATTGTCGCAGATTTCGGCGAGCATGCGTTCGTGCGTGCAGACTTCTGCTGAAACGCCTTCGATGGAGCCAGTGGTATAAAAACTGGTGCATGCGCATTCGTGGGCGCAACAGCGGTAGCGGATGTCGCAGCCTTCGCATTCCTGCTTGTCGCTTTCCAGGAAAGTGTGAATTTTTTCACAAGCTTTTTCGTCGAATCCTGTAAAAACGTTCCCCTGCACGTATGGTGTGTCTTTTTGCGAGGTGATAAATCGCGTGCAGGGGAAAATGTTTCCGTTGGTGGCAATGCCAATGGCTCCGTTATACACGTGGCAAGAATAGTTTCTGTATCGTGAATTTAGAAGTATGAGTTTTACTTTATCGTGAATTGTGCCGAGGAAGAACTTTTCGCCTTTTTCGCGGCGTTCTTTCCAGTATTGCGCCATTTTCTGGTATTGCAGGGCGAGCCTATCAAAATCTTCGCCGCTCCATTTGCCGTCAAAATCGACGCTTGTCGTAAGGCTTTGGAATCCTTGCTCGTGCAGCCATTTGACGCTTTCGAAAACCGTGTCGATGTGCAATCGCGTAATCGTGCTCAATGCCACTGCGCCGAGCTTTACAAATCGCGGTATGTGTTTTTCGATGGCCTTGAAACTCCCGGTTCCGCTTACGGTACGGCGGGCGAGGTTGTGGTGATGTTCTGGGCCGTCAAGCGAAAGGTAAATGCGGAAATGTTCCTTTTCGCAAAAGTCAAAAAACTCGTCGTCGAACAGCGTGCCGTTTGTGTTGACGGCGAATTGCAAAATGAATGATTTGTCGATTCTGCCGTTGTCCATGGCGTCAGCGACTATCGCTTTTGCAAATTCGACACCTTTGTAAATGGCATCTCTGCGGATAAGCGGTTCCCCGCCAAAGAAAGTGATGTTGAAAAACTGTTGCTTAAAGAAAATCGTGCGTTCCAATCCGACGCGAATCGCTTGTTCGAGCGTTTCATCGTCCATGACTGTTTTGCGGTTCGCTTGCGTTTCTTTGTAATAACAGTAAGTACAACGTAAATTACACTGTTCTGTAAGGCAGAGGACTAAATTCATGCGATATCGTCTGTTTCTAAGGTGGTGACCATGCTTTGGATTTGGCATCCCGGACTGTTGGGATCTTCACAAAGGTGTATGAAAATAAGCGAGTCTTTGATTACAGGGACGCTTGGATCAATGGTTGGAATGAATGTCGAATCTTTTGGGGGATTTACAATGATTTCGACTTTGCTATTCGAACTGCTGGACTGTGTTACGGATGAGCTGCTTGTTGGTTTTGCGGATGAACTGCTCGGCGGAACTGTTGGTGATGAATAAATAAGCGTTACGCCCCCTGTAATTGAGGAACTGATAGGGCGCGCTACGGGTTGAGATGCTGAGGATAGAGCCTCGATAACGGAGCTGCTGTAATGCTCGTAGCTTTTGGGAATGTCAATAACTTTGCTAGAACTGCTCGGATTGGATTCGTTGGAGCTACTCGACGTTAAATCTTCATCGCAGGCGACCATTCCGCAAGTTCTTTCGGGAGTTTTGGGCCCTTCTGCACTCACGTCGCTTGAATCGGAAATGCAGGCGCTCAGGGCGAACGATGCGGCTACCCCCAAAGAAGCCGCAATCGTCGCTTTTGCGCTGCTAGATAACGTTGCGTTCCCGAGAACTTTTTTCTTCTCGATTTTCATAAAATGATTCCACCTTACACTTTTTTAAAATTTTGGCTATATGATTTCGGACATGTCGTATGTAGAAACCATGCTCCCCATCATGCCGCCATGTTCGTCGTTGCACATGATCACCTTTAGGCCTGTAGAATCCATTAGGCAATTTCTTGAGAATGGTAGATTTAGCGAACTCGATGAAGCCGGCGGTTGCGCGATGCTGCTCGATGAATTGGATTCGACGGGGTTGGAGTTTGCTTGACTGGAACTTATTGATGCTTCGCTGGATGAATTTACTTGAGCGTCGCTTGAAGATTGTGTCGTGGATTCTGCTTGTGATGAACTGCTTTGCTGCGTTGTGACGGAGGAGCTTGAATCCGCCGCAGAAGAATTTAAAATCGTTGCGGAAGAACTTATAGGCGTAGGCAGCATGGCGGAGGAAACGCCAGAAGATACATACGATGACGAGTACCTTGTGTTTGATTCTTCCTTAGAAGATGAAGTCGTTTTGATACTTGAACTGCTTACGGATTGTGCAGATTGTGCAGATTGTGCGGATTGCGCAGCCGAAGAAAGAGCTTCGATGGCGGTACTGCTGAGGGGTTCGTGGCTCAGGGGAATATCAAGTATTTGGTTGGAACTGCTTGTTTGCGAAGATGCTTCGCTTGAGGATGGAGTTTTTTTCTCGTTGTCGTGCGGAATATAGACGTCTCCTCCCAAAGGCTCTTCTTCGGAATCTGCGTCAGCACTGTTTTCACAAGCTCCGAGCGAAAGCGCTGCAACCATGCCTAGCAATCCGGCAATAGCGCTTTTGGCAGCTGTGGATAGCTGTTTGTCGCTAACAACCTTCTTTTTTTCGATCCTCATAAAAACTCCTACACAAAATCCTTTACTGTAATATAGTTTGTTTTGGAGTATAAAGAGTCATTAGAGGCGATTTATTATTTTCACGTTTTACGATTTTGTTGCATACGTTGCATATAGGGGGAAGGTCGGGGCTTTGCCCCTTTGACGCCGCTTCGCTTTGAGGTGTGAGGGATGAGCGGAGAGAGTCATTCTACCTGATTGAAGATCTGTAAGAAATAATGGACTTTGTCCCCGGTTCGGGGATCACATCACGGGCGGGGCTGCTTGCAGCCCCATTACTGAGCCGACATGCCTAAGCTTAAAGAGCAACGGCAGTAATTGGCTTCGCGGTTCTATATCGGCCTCAGAGTGACTGCTATAAGGAATGAGTCTTCATAGACCTACGACCCGCACACCACTCTGTGTTAAATGCTTGGCTCAATCATGTCAAAAAGCAAGTTTGTGGCTGCAATATTCGCTTTACGTGTCTCTCTCGTCTTTCGTCTATCGTCTATAGCCCGCAGCAGCGGGCGTTCTTTCGTCTATCTTACACCATAACATCATCGAGTTCGAACGTCGTGACCATGTTGAAGCCTTGGAAACCGCTGGAACTTCCAGACGTGCTAGACGGAATAGGGCAAATAATGACTTGAAATCCGTTCTCGATTCTGGTTCCATCAGGAACGCCCTCGCAGGGATTATCTTGAGGATAAACATTCCAGCCGTTATTGCTTGATGAACTGCTTGCCGGTTGTGCTGCGGAAGATGCTTGAGTTGTTGCTGAGCTGTTCGCGGGCAGTGCGGCGGAGCTGGTTGCAGGCTGTACTGCGGAAGATGTAGGTGCTGCGGCAGACGATTCTGGCTGATTTGCAGATGAAGACTGTTCGCTGGATTGAGAAAGGGGGTGGCCTACAGAAGATGCTGGAGTTGCTGTGCTGCTAGAAACTTGCGTTGTTGAGGAGAGCGGTTGTGCTGCCGAGGTCGGGGCGTTGGCAGAACTGCTTGGTTGTGTTGCTGAGCTGTTCGCGGGCTGTACCGCTGAAGACGCTGGAATTGTTGCGGAGCTGTTTGCAGCGGGGTGTGCGGCAAAAGATAGAGCTTCGAAAACTTCGCTGCTTATCGCTTCGTGGCTTTGAGGAATATCGAGATACTTGCTGCTAGACGAAAATGCGTCGTTGTCGGAATTCTCTGTAGTCGAACTACTTGTGAGAGGATTGATGATGGGGTCATCTTCAGGGATGGTAAAGTCGCTTCCGGGGTGTCCGCATGCGATAAACAGAGACGCTGGAGCCATGCCGAATGTCGTTGCGATAGTAGCTTTGGCTACGGAAGAAAGCTTTGTACCTCCCACGACTTTTTTCTTTTCGATATTCAAATGAGTACTCCTTTCACCCATGACACACAATATAAAATACTATGATTTTACGGTTCGAATCTCGTCAAATATGGCTTTTGGCGGTGAAATTGATGTTTTTTGAGTCTTTTTCACCGCCATTTTTTAGTTTGTTTGCTCAATTTTTTTGCAAAATTACAATGTCAAGCCGCAATTGGCGATGATTTTCACTCTTTTGGCGTTCGTTTCACCGCCAACAGAACGCCCTTTGGGCATTTTTGGCCTCTTTTTGTACTAACAAGGTAATTTTTGGCGGTGAAATTAATGATTTTTCAGCTGTTTTCACCGCCATTTTGGCATTTTTCCATGCTTTTCTGCTTTTTGCTCCGAAAATGGTACAAAAAAGACGTTCGGTTTTATCCGAACGCCTTTTTAGCGAAATGTGACTAGATCTTTCGACTTCGTCCTTGCTGACTTCGCTCAGGATGACACAAAGTCTGTCCTCTTCGGAAGTTTCAATGTTAAGAGCACTTAGCTAACGACTCGCTGCTCACTGCTCATGGCTCATAGCGGCTTTGCCGCTACGTCTTGTCTTCACCGCGGAGCATGATGACCTTGCCCGTGCGGATGTATTCCACGATTTCGAACTTCTGCAACAAGCTCTTGAGCGTATCGACCTTGACGCTGTTGCCCGTAATCTGGATGATCATCGAAGTCATCGTCATATCGACGGTGTTGGCGTGGAAATGGTCGCAAAGCTGCAAGATTTCGGTGCGCTGTTCTGCAGTGCAACGGACCTTGATGAGGGCGAGTTCCTTTTCCACAGCGTCGGTACCAGTATGGTCCTTGGCTTGAACAACGTCCACGAGCTTTTCGAGCTGCTTGATGATTTGCATCAAGATTTCGGGATTGCCGTGAGCGATGATGTTCATACGGCTGAAGTTCGGGTCGAGCGTGGGGGAAACGACGAGGGAGTCGATGTTGTAGCCACGGCGGGAGAACACGAGTGCGATGCGCACGAGCACGCCCGGGCGGTTTGCCACTAACAAGCTAATAGAATGTGCGATATCTTTCATTTTAGAGTCCTCCTATTACGTCGATCCGGTGGGTTTTTCGAGCTGCGTCTTGGGCGCTTCCGTAAGCATGGCGGTAAGCGGAGCACCTGCCGGGATCATCGGGAACACGTTGTCTTCTTTTTCGCATTCGCAGTGGATGAGAATCGGGCCGTCGTTGTATTCCAAAGCCTTCTGGATCACGCGTTCGGCGTCGGCGGGGCGCTTGATGCGGAGCCCCGGAATGCCGTATGCTTCGGCGAGCTTCACGAAGTCCGGGTTGCCCTTCATGTCAACGCTGGAATAGCGGTGGTCGTAGAAGAGTTCCTGCCACTGGCGCACCATGCCGAGGTACTTGTTGTCCATCACGAAAATCTTGATGGGGAGCTTGTGGATGGCTGCCGTTGCAAGTTCTGCTTCGGTCATTTGGAATCCGCCATCACCGCTGAAACTCACGACCGGCCAACCGGTTTCGTTGCCAAATGCGGCACCGATTGCTGCCGGGAAGCCAAAGCCCATCGTGCCTGCGCCGCCGCTGGAGTGCAACTGACGCGGGTAGTTGATGTGGAAGAACTGTGCGACCCACATCTGGTGCTGGCCCACGTCCGTCGTGACGATGGCCTTGCCGTGGGTGAGTTCGCTCACGGTTGCAACGATGTGCTGCATGCGGAGGCCGCCCTGCTTGGCGTAAGTGAGCGGGAAGCGCTTCTTCCAAGTTTGGCAAGTCTTGACCAGTCGGCGGTATCGAGCTTGTTCACCATCGGGATGAGCTGTTCCAAGACGAGCTTGGCATCGCCGCACATGAACACATCCGGCTGCAAAACCTTGCCTTCTTCGGCAGGGTCGATGTCGATGTGCATCTTGATGGCGTCCTTGCAGAACACGTCGAGCTTACCGGTAATGCGGTCGTCCCAGCGGCTACCGATAGAAAGAATGAGGTCGCAGTCGAGCACGGCCTTGTTTGCATAGACCGTGCCGTGCATGCCGAGCATGCCGAGCGAAAGTTCGTGGTCGGTCGGGAAAGCGCCGAGGCCGAGCATCGTGCAGCAAACCGGAGCACCGAGCTTTTCGGCGAGTTCCTTCACCTGACGGCTAGCGCCCGAAATCATGGCACCGTGACCCACGAGCAAAAGCGGCTTCTTGGAATTCTTGAGGTATTCGGCTGCCTTTTCGACGCTTTCGGTCGAAGCGTATGTCGGAATCGTGTAACCGGGCAAATCCATCTTGTCGGTGAACGGAGCGGTGCAGGGGCCTGCGGTCACGTCCTTCGGCAAGTCGATGAGCACCGGGCCCGGACGGCCCGTGCGGGCGATGTGGAAAGCTTCCTTCATCACGCGCGGCAAATCGTTTGTATCCTTGACCAAGTAGGAATGCTTGACGGCTGCGAAAGTCATGCCGCTCGTATCGCATTCCTGGAAAGCGTCCTTGCCGAGGTTCGGCGTGGTCGTCTGTGCCGTGAGCACGACGATCGGGCTAGAATCCATAAGAGCTGTATAAATGCCAGTAAACGTGTTCGTTGCACCCGGACCGCTAGTGACAAGAGCTACGCCGACCTTACCGGTCTGGCGGGCATAACCGTCAGCCATGTGAGTTGCGCCCTGTTCATGACGGCTGAGCACAACTTTGATGCTGGAATCGAGGATGGCATCGAACATCGGAATGGCCGATCCACCGG
>Ga0265300_10001618_pt1 | contig 20786 bp, 18 predicted proteins | sample AusTroGonzalo_MG_FD_193482 | JGI IMG/M metagenome (GOLD analysis project Ga0265300, IMG submission 193482) | Bovine rumen microbial communities from tropical cattle in Woodstock, Queensland, Australia - Gonzalo_03 | ecosystem: Host-associated > Mammals > Digestive system > Stomach > Rumen ...
TCGTGACGGTCGTCGACAAGTGCTGGAACGAAAGCGAAGCATCGGATATTATCAAATGGTAAATTATATACAATGGAAAGAATCAAGGATTATTTGAGTGGACAACCCCGGCAGGACATCGTGGTGAAGGGATGGGTCCGCACCAAACGTGGCAACAAGAACGTGGCGTTCATCGCGCTCAACGATGGATCGACAATCAACAATATCCAGGTAGTCTGTGACTTGCAGAAGTTTGACGAGGCACTGATGAAGCAGATTACCACGGGCGCCTGCCTGTGTGTGAAGGGCGACCTGGTGCCGTCGATGGGCAGCGGCCAGGCCGTGGAGGTCCAGGCACGCGAGATTGAGGTTTACGGCACGGCAGACGTGGAGAGCTACCCGTTGCAGAAGAAGGGCCACAGCATGGAATTCCTGCGCGAGATCGCGCATCTGCGCCCCCGCACGAATACTTTCGGCGCCGTGCTCCGCATCCGCCACGCAATGGCTTTCGCCATCCATAAATTTTTCAATGACAAAGGATTCTTCTATCTGCATACTCCGCTGATCACGGCCAGTGACTGTGAGGGTGCCGGAGAGATGTTCCAGGTCACGACGCTCGACCTTGACAATCTGCCGCGTACCGAAGATGGAAAGATCGACTACAGCCAGGATTTCTTCGGCCGCCAGACTTCCCTGACCGTGAGCGGTCAGTTGGAAGGTGAGCTGGGCGCTACTGCCTTGGGTTGTATCTATACGTTCGGCCCGACCTTCCGTGCGGAGAACTCCAATACGCCCCGCCACCTGGCCGAGTTCTGGATGGTAGAGCCGGAGATGGCCTTCTATGACGTGAACGATCTGATGGATCTCGAAGAAGAGTTCATCAAATATCTGGTGCAGTACGCCCTTGACAACTGCCAGGACGACCTTGCCTTCCTGAACAAAATGATTGATCCGGAGCTCATCGAGCGCCTCAAGAGCGTCGTTTCCACCGATTTCGTACGGCTGACCTACACCGAGGGCATCAAGATTCTCGAAGCGAGTGGCCAGAAGTTCGAATTCCCGGTCTCCTGGGGCGTGGACCTGCAGAGTGAGCATGAGCGCTACCTCGTGGAGAAGCATTTCGGCAAGCCGGTAATTCTGACCGACTACCCGAAAGACATCAAGGCTTTCTACATGAAGCAGAACGACGACGGCAAGACGGTCCGCGGAACTGACGTGCTCTTCCCGAAGATCGGCGAGATCATCGGCGGCAGCGAGCGTGAGGCTTCGCTCGAAAAGCTGAACCGTCGCATCGAAGAACTGCACATGGACACTACCAATCTCTGGTGGTACATCGATACCCGCCGCTTCGGCACCTGCCCGCACAGCGGCTTCGGCCTCGGCTTCGAGCGCCTGCTGCTCTTTGTCACCGGCATGAGCAACATCCGCGATGTGATTCCGTTCCCGCGTACGCCCAAGACGGCAGAATTCTAAACCTTACTTATACCTGAACGTAAAACTATGTTGGTTATCGGCATCGCTGGGGGCTCCGGCTCCGGCAAGACAACGGTTGTCAAGGAGATTGCACGCAGAATGCAGCCTCACGAAAACGTGGTGGTGATTCCGCAGGACTCCTACTACAAGGATCAGGGCCATCTTCCCATGGAGGAGCGGCAGGCCCTGAACTTCGACCACCCGGATTCCATCGACTGGAAATTGCTGGTGGCTCAGCTTCGCGATCTCAAGGCGGGCAAAGCCATTGACGAGCCCACCTATTCGTACATCAGCTGTACCCGGCAGCCCGAAACGGTGCATGTAGAGCCGGCCGATATCATCATTGTGGAAGGCATCCTCATCTTCACCTGCAAGGAATTGATGAGGGAACTCGACATCAAGGTGTTCGTGGATGCTGACGACGACGACCGCCTGATGCGCGTCATCACACGCGACATCGTGGAGCGCGGCAAGAACGTGGAGTGGGTGATCGACCGCTACACGAAGACGGTCAAGCCGATGTACCTGCAGTTCATCGCGCCGAGCAAGCGCTATGCCGATATCATCGTTCCGCAGGGCGGACATAACAAGGTGGCGATCAACGTGCTGCTTTCGGGCGTACGGAAGATGGCCCGTGAAAAAGAACAGGAGTAGATGAAGTTATGGGGCGGCAGAAACAAGGAGGACCGGGTCGGCTTTTACACGACCCTGGTTTTCCATTTGGCCGTCCTGATTGTACTACTGGTGGTCTCGATCGGCCGGGTGGCCTCGACCGAGACTTCTTTCGTACTCGATTTTACGAAGCAGGAGGAGCTGGAGAAGCTCCAGCGGGAGGTTGAATTGCAGGAGCAGGTGGCCCGGAATCTGGAGGACCAGCTGGCCAGCCAGCCGAAACAGCGCATCCGCAATGTAGCCGTGGACGCGGGCAGCAAGCTCAAGGACGACCGTTTCAAGAATCCTTCCGAGGTCTACGACGAGGCGAAAGAACTGCAGCGCAAGCTCGATGCCTCGAAGCGCGAGGCCATGGCGCAGCAAGCGGCGGAGGATGCCGTGGACCTGAACCAGAATCAGAAAGAGGAGGAGTCTAAGGAGTCGGCGCACGCTTTCCAGGGACCATCGGTGATTTCGTATGAAGTGCAGGGCCGCAAGGCCCTGAACCTGCCTGTGCCGGCCTATAAGGGATATGGTGCAGGCGACGTGCTGGTCGATATCGTGGTCAACCAGGCAGGGCGTGTGACGGCGGCGAAGGTCCGGTTCGAAGATTCTTCGGCCGATGCCTCGCTCCACTCCTTTGCTGTCGACGCTGCCAAGCGCTCCCGTTTCTCCGCCACCTCCGAAAATGTCAAATCCCAGCCCGGCTGGATTTTATATAGATTTATCGCACAATAATATACGAATGAAACCTGAAATCGAATCGGCCATTGACGCCATCAACGTTACCCTGAACGCAGGGGGTATGAACACCATCAATATCGTCCTTGCCTTCGTGATGTATGGCGTGGCGCTCGGCATCAAGCCGCATATGTTCGTCGATGTCTTCAAGAAGCCCAAGTCCGTGGTTCTCGGCGTCTGCTGCCAGCTCGTCCTGCTGCCACTCCTGACCTTCCTGCTGGCGCTGCTGATGGACAAGGCGGGCTGGATCTCGTGGACGATGGCGCTGGGCATGATCCTCGTGGCTTCCTGTCCGGGGGGCAACATCTCCAACTTCATCAGTTCGCTCTCGAAAGCAAATATCGAACTGTCGGTCTGTCTGACGGCGATCAGCACGGCGCTGGCCGTCGTCATGACGCCCTTCAATTTTTGGCTCTATGGCAACCTTTTCCTGAAGTTTGCGGCAGTCCATGGCGAAGTGCCTTATCTGACGATTCCGCTCTGGGATGTTTTCAAGACGATCTTCATCCTGCTCGGCATTCCCCTGACGCTGGGCATCCTGACCTCGCACTATCTGCCGAAACTGGCTGAAAAAATGAAGAAACCCTTCCAGTATGTGAGCGTGGTCTTCTTCCTGGCGATGGTGATCCTTTCCTTCATGGGCAATATGGACGCCTTCCTCAAGTGCATCAAGTACATCTTCGTGATCGTGCTGATCCACAACCTGCTGGCGTTGAGTACGGGCTTCAGCGTGGCTAGCATCTTCAAGCTGCCGCGCCGCGACCGCCGTACGCTGACCATCGAGACGGGCATTCAGAATTCCGGCCTCGGCTTGGTGCTGTTGCTTGGCACGTCAATCTTTGCCGCGCTCCCGCCGCACGGCGGTATGCTGGTCATTACGGCTTGGTGGGGTGTCTGGCACATCATTTCCGGTCTGACCGTCGCTTACTTCTTCAGCCGCTCGAAGAAACCGCTGGATTAACGGAGGCTCGACTATGAAAAAGACAATGCAGGAACAGGAGATCGAGGATCGTCTCCGGATCATGGGCAACTTCTTCGATCTTGACGCCCTGCTGGAAGCACGTACGGATCCGGAAGATGTTGGGAGATACTACAAGCTCTCGGATTTTGCCTATCGCCTGTTCATGGGCAAGACCATCCACATGGGTCTTTCCGACGATGGTTTCTATCATAAGGAAGACCTGCTCAAGCCGGCGCAGTTCGTGGAGAACTATATCGGCACCGAGCCAATGAACATCCTGGAAGTGGGCGCGGGCCGGATAGGGAACACACGTTATCTCGCCAAGCGGCATCCCGAGCAGCATTTCACGGCCCTGGACCTTCCCGGACGCGGTTTCCTGAAGAACAGGGCACCCAAGAACGTGAAACTCGTGGAAGGGGATTACAGCGACCTTTCGATTTTCCCGGAGAATTCCTTCGACCTGGTTTATGGGGTGGAGACCATTTGCTATGCCCATAGCAAGGAACGCGTCATCGCCGAATGCAGCAAGGTCCTGAAGCCGGGCGGCTGGCTGGTCATTTTCGACGGCTACAACAGCAAGCCGCAGGAACAGATGACCGAGTTCGAACGCCGCTTCACTTCCCTAGCGTGCGCCGGGATGCGCGTCACGACGAAAGACCAGTATATCGGCAACATTCCGCTCTATCTGGAAAAACATGGCTTCGGAGACATTGAAATCTGCGACGTAACGCAGCAGATCCGGCCGACCCTGCGCAGGCTGGACCGCGTGGCATGCTACGCTTTCATGCATCCGCGCTTCTTGCGTTTCTTCCAGCGCCATTTTGCCCCAGACGTGATGATCAACGCCGTCAGCGGCTGGCTGATGCTCTTTACCGTCGACGGCCATCTCCAGGAATATGACAGAATCGTTGCGCGGAAGAAGTAAAGCGCTGCTCCAAAAAAAGCAGGCTAACGGCCTGCTTTTTTGTGGAGCATAGGGGATTCGAACCCCTGACCTATAGATTGCGAACCTATCGCTCTACCAACTGAGCTAATACCCCGAATCGGATGCGAAAGTACGTGTTTTCCGGCAAATCAGCAAGCATTCCCGCATTTTTGTTTGCTTTGATCGTCATTTGTCTGTCCGGTGCCGTGGCCTGCGGCCAGGAAATCCGTGTGACGGAATTGCCACAGCAGAAGCTGAACGTGACGGCCGGTCAGTATTCCGGCATTGCGTATCTTGGCGGGGAACGGTACGCGGTCGTGGACGACAAGCTTCTGGGTGGCGGCATCGTCTTTTTTGACTTGCCTTTGTGGGACGATGGTTCCGTCCGGACGACACGTGTTCGGCGGACGCTGCCGGACGCTACGCTTTCGTCCGACGTCAGTGGCCGCGACAATGAAGGCGTGGCTTTCGTGGACGGCCGTCTGTATGTATCGGCGGAGGCAGACCAGTCGATCCGGGAGTATGATATGGACGGCCGGGAAACCGGACGCGCTTTCCCGGTCCCGGTGGCTTTCAGCAGGGATTCCATCGAGGGCAATGCCGGTTTCGAAGCTTTGACGTACAATGCCGGGACAGGCAAGTTCTGGACGACGACGGAACTACCGCTGAAGGCTGACGGGAAATCTTCCCGCCTGCATCGCCTGCTGCGTTTTGACGGCGATTTCCAACCAGATGCCTGTTTCCTGTATCAAATGGATGAGCCGCGGGTTACCGGTGAAGAAGCTTCTTCGGCTATGGCCTATGTCTACGGCATTGCAGCGCTTACGGCGCTGGATGACGGACGGCTCATCGTCCTGGAGCGGGAAGTCTGTGTGCCGCGCAGCAGTCCGCAGGAAATTCTTGCCAATGCTTTCTCGCAGGTAAAACTGTATCTTGTTTCTCCTTCCGGAACGGATGTCCTTACCAAGCAGCTGCTGCATACATTTGAAACGCGCATCTCCATGACGGGGGCCGGCATCAACGTGGCCCTTGCCAACTACGAAGGGATGTGTCTCGGCCCTCGCCTTCGCGATGGCCGCCGCTGTCTCATCCTGATCGCCGATTCCCAGGCCGGCATGGCCCATCTGGCCCAGAAACTTGGCCAGAAGCGGATCACGCAGGAATTCGTGAAGGTCCTGGTGTTGGAAGGGAAGGGAATCTGATTCCGCGTCAGGGCGATCACTATAATTTTTAGTTGTTAAACTAAATCTTTTAGTATATCTTTACGGAAAAGATTTCTCATGCAAAAACACGCAAAGATAGAAGCGGCGGTCCTGCTGATGGTTTGTCTGGTTTTGTGCACTGGATGTGGCAAGAAAGCGCCCGATATGCCCCGGATTAACACGGAGGACGAGTACAACGCGGCCTTGAAGGAACTGGATGAAAGGCAGATAAGCATCTTCCGACAGCGACTGCCGGACAAGGAGGAAAACCGCCTGTTCCGGGAGCTGGGTGAAGCAAGCCTGCAACTGGCCGTGAAACATGCCGCCACTTCGCCCACGGCCCTGGCCGACGTTACCGACAACTGTGCCCGTATCCCCCGGGAGCAGGTGCGGGAAGTGTACAACGCGCTGAATACCGGCATGAAGAAGACCAACTTGGGCAAGTCCTTCAAGGCCTACATCGATACAAAAGGGGTTCTGGTTGGAGATTCGCTGCCGCATTTCAACGGCGTGAGCGTGGATGGCAAGCCGTTCGACTGGTCGGTGACCGACGGGAAGCGCATTCTACTGATATACGAAGGATGGGGCTATCTCAAACGCAGCACGCATTTCTGGTTCAAGGACTTGCTGGCTGCGACAGACCGCGACAGCCTGGCCGTTGTCGCATATGTTTACGCCAGTTCTCCGGCTGAGTTGCAGCAGCGTGTCAAGGCCTTCCAACTGGAACCCTATCTGGTGATTTCCGACCTGAAGGGAAAGGAAGGTCCGCTCGACAGGAAGATGGGCATTCACGGTATCCCAACATATTATTACACAGACCGCAATGGCATTGTGCGCCGGGTCATGAGCGGTTTCCAGGAGGAATTGTTTACCTATTATACCGGCCTCTCTCCGGAATGGGGAGAGAACTGGACGGAAGAAAAGGAATAACTTTTGCATGCTTCGTGCGTCCTTATCTTATGATGAAACGTATCTTTATTCTTCTATGTTGCCTGCTGGCCGCGGCGTCAGCCAGGGCCCAGTTCATTCCCGGCGGCCTTTTTGAACGGAATCAGGGCGCCGTCGTCGTCAAGGCGCTGGAGACCGGCACCGACAAACCGATTCCCTATGCTTCTGCCTACCTGACGGCCAAGAACGACACCCTCATCACCAATTTCACCCTGACCGACACCACCGGCCGGGCGCGCATAGAAAAGGTGACGCGCGGCACCTACATCCTGACCGTAGAGATGCTGGGTTACAGAACCTACAATAAAGAATGCTATTTCTCCTTTGACTGGGAAAGGGATTCCGTAGACCTGGGCATCATCCATATGTCGGAAGACGCCGAGATGCTCGACGCCGCGCATGTTTCGGCCATCGGCAACCCGATCGAAATCAAGCAGGACACCATCATCTTCAACGCTGCCTCGTTTATCATGGGGGAAAACTCGATGCTGGAAGACCTGCTCAAGCGCATGCCGGGCATGGAAGTATCCAAAGACGGTACGGTGAAATACAACGGCGAGACCATCCAGAAGATAACGGTCGGCGGCAAAACCTTCTTCTTTGACGACCCGAAGATGGCGCTCAAGAACCTGCCCGCCAAGGTGGTCGACAAGGTGAAGGTCATCGACAAAGTAAGTGACTCGGAGCAGTTTACAGGCGTTGCTACGGACCGGGAGAAGGTGATGGACCTGGAGTTCAAGCAGGAGTTCCAGAAGGGCTGGTTCGGCAACGCGACGGCCGGCGCCGGCACGACGGTGGCCGGCGATCGCAAGGATGAGATGGTTGACAACCGGGGTTTCCTCTACACGGGCAACGTGATGGCCTCCGGCTACAACGAAAAGGACCAGATTACCCTGGTGGGCGGTGCCTACAACGCGCCGATTTCAGAGGACAATGCCGTGTTCGTAATCATACGCTCCGATGAGGACGACTCGAGGGTCGCCATCGGCGGTGGTCTCGGCGGCGGAATCCAGACCTACGCTCAGACTGGCGTCAATTACAACACTACACGCATCAAAAAGATGGAGAGCACGGCGGCGGCAAATTACAACCATTCCTTCAACGACTCCCGCAGCCGTTCGGAAAGGACGACCTTCGTGCAGAGCGGCAGCGACATTTTCACCGGGACAGAGAACAAGAACTTCACGACCAACGACAACGTCAAGCTGAACTTTGAAATCAAGAATACCGACCGGAAGAAATACCTTTTCATTTTCCAGCCGACCTTCCGCTATGCCGGGGGAAAGACAGAAGCATACAACGACAATGCTTCGAAACAGGTGATTGACGGGCAGCAGCTCAACAGCGCTTCGTCGAGCAACTATGCGGAATCGCGCCAGTTCTCGCACAATGCATACATCAGCTGGGGCGTCAATAACCTGGGCGGCAACAAACAGCGCAACCTCACATTTTCCGGCAACTATTCCCTGTCGGATTTCGATTCGGACAGCCGCGAATTTTCGCAGACCTTCCTGCAGGCGGCCCCAGCCCCCGTCACCCGCGACCTCTTCTATGTAACGGACAACCGGAATTACAGCGGGAACCTCCGGATCGCGTATAACGAGCCGCTCGCAGAGCGCTGGACGCTGTCGGTCAACGTCAACAGTTCCGGCTCCTGGCGCAACAACGGCAAGGATGCCTTTGACCGGCCCAACGGGACTTCCGGATTCAAGCCCTCGGTCATCGACAAGAAAGAATACACCCATCACAATGACTATTATTCTTCTTACACGAAGAACCGCTATATCTATTTCAACGAGAGTATCCAGTTCCAATACAAGAAAGACAGAACGTCCCTGCAGTTGGGCGCCCAGTTGCAGGAAACGCTCAATGAGACCCGCGCCAAGTCACTGGGACATGAGACCGAATCCGGACTGGGCGAGTGGCTCTTCGACTGGAACCCGTATTTCAACTTCCGCTGGATGAAGCAGCAGAACAGCTTCAGCATCTTCTACAGTGGCCGTTCCACCCGGCCGTCTGCCGCCAACCAGCTGCCGGTGCTCGACATCTCGGTTCCGACGCGGCTCAGGATGGGCAATATCTACCTCCGGCCGGCTTACGGTCACTATCTCAACGGAAGTGTCTATCTCAACAACCCGCAGAAGCAGCTCAGCTTCAATGTCTATCTGAATACCGCCATGAACCAGCGCCAGATGGTGACGGCCAGTTGGTTCGATGACGACGGCATCCAGTACAGCATTCCGGTCAACTCGGCCAAACCGGCGTTGACGGCATCCCTGTATTCCGGCGCACAGATTCCGCTGACCAAAAACAAGAAATTGAAATTGTCGGCCGGACTCTCTCTTTCGGACAGCCGGGCGGTCAGTTACCAGAATACGCGACGAATTGAAGGACTTGATGTTGATTCTTTCGACTATGCCCGTTTCATGGAAAGTTTCTGGGGTGATGACAGCGGCAATCTCTTCTACTCCGGCAAGAGCGGTTTCAGCGAGAGTATCACCAACAGCCTTTCGCTCTCACCGCGTCTTGGCCTGGATTACCGCGGCGATGAGATTACCGTTTCTCTGGATGGCGGGACCACTTTCCAGTCTGCCCATTATTCCCTGGACAGCAAAGCGGACACGAGAACCTGGAGCAGTTCTGTTTCGCTGGACCTGGAATGGGAGACCAGACACGGATGGGAGCTGATGAATTTCATGACATATCGCTTCTACCACGGCTTCCCCGAAGGTTACAACCTTCCGTACCTAATGTGGGAATTCAGCATCACCAAGAACATCAAGCAGTTCTCCATCGGCTTCCACGTCAGCGACATCCTGAACAGCACGCGCAACACGCGCCACATCACGACCGAAAACTACATTGAAGATTCGATGTACAACCAACTGGGCCGCCACTTCTTCATCACCTTGAAGTGGAATTTCGGCAAACTCAACGCCGCCCAGAGCCGCAAGGCCAGCCAGGCTGCGATGAATATGATGTTCTGACGAAAAGAATGAGTACTCTGCTGCGATTACATCCTTGAAGCTGCGGAATCCATAACCGCGGGCTTTCAGGGTGTCGATGATTTCGTCCAGATGATTGTAGGGACGCTCGTAGTCCTGTTTCTCCGGATAGTTCATCGCGTGGATCAGCAGGATAATTCCGTTGAGACTGACCGCCTCCTCGATTTCCCACAAGTGGTCCAGCATCTGGTCGATGGTCTTGTAGGCGGGCATGTCGGGCGTCGTCCAGTCGAGGTCGAAGATCGGGCCGTCCGAAGGGTTGAGCAATTTGTAGCCCAGTGCTTCCATGTTTTCCCGCGATTCGACGTTGCAGCTTTCGTAGGGCGGAATCAGCCAGTAGTATTGCTTCTTTTCCAGGCCGAAGCGTTCGAGCTGCGCCTCCATCCTGGCGAAATCTTTCGCGAGGGAATCGGCGCTGACCAGAGTCCGGCCGTTTTCGCAGAGCACCAGATGCGCATACGAATGGGCCGAGAGATAGTGACCTTCGTCGATGATGCGCCGGATCGGATCCTGATACTGCGGCTGGGCGAAACAGACGCCCGTCGGGAAAAACGAGCCTTTCACGCCTTTTTCTTTCAGCGTATTGAGGACCGGGACAATGCCGTCGAAGTTCTCGAAATAGCCGCTGTCGTTTTCGCTGTAGTGCGCTGTGAAAACCAGATAGACATTCTTCTCGTCAGGATTTACCCGCCGGACGATACCGACATCGTCTTTGACGAATACCGGTGCTTTCTTTGCAGCCTGCCTGCCGCAGCCCGCCACCAGTGAAAGCGCAGCCACGCCGGCTGCCAGGATCAGGAAAGGGAAGTGTTTCATAGTATGAGCGAAATTAGCCAATTTGCGAAACAATTACAAATAAACTAAATTTGCCTATTATGAATCGTACCGTCCGGCTTGTTGAAGAAATCCTGGCTGTTGCCCTGTTGCTGGCGGCCTGCTATCCGCTGCTGTATTATGGGCCGCTGGCCGACGTGGCCGTTCCCAAGCACATGTCCGGGGATATGATCGACAGCTATGGAGGTAGGACGATTTTCATCTGGTTGCCCGTCCTGGCGGTAGCCATCTATGGGCTTCTCTGGTTCGCCCAGAAGCATCCCCGGTTCGTCAATCTGCCGGGCGTATCTCCGGAACATCACGATGCAGTATCCGTGGCCGTCGCCAGCGCTCTGAAAATGTGGACGGCCGCGCTTTTTGCCCTCCTGTCTCTCGGCCTCTATGGCCTGGCCACGGGGAAAATCCTACATTTGCCAAGCTGGTGGATTTACGGCATCATCGCCGCCATGACGCTTCACGTCATCCTCCTGGTCGTCATGGCCTCCCGGAAAGCATAGCCCCGGCGGCTTAATCCCATTCCCTGTCACGAAAGGGACCGTTCATCTATCTCATCCCTTTCGCGTCACGGAATCGGGCGTTTTGCCCGGAAACGCTGCCGCGACAGGAAAGAAGCGGCGCCCAGATGCCTTTCGTGACAGACCCTATGGCGAAGAGACTCATTGAATAGTTAACGCAGCAGTTTTTCCTGCAGCAGGGAGTCTAATTCCTCTACTGTAGGGTCGATAGCCAGAATGGTACCCTCGCGGTCGAGGACGAAAGCCTTGGCGTGATTGGCCTTGAGGGAAGGAGCGGCATCAATGGCGACGAGATTGATCCAGGGATAGCCGTCTCTTTCGAGCGCCTTACGCCAGGCCGCGTCATTTTTGAATTCCAGTGCGACGCCGACCATCGTGAGATCTGCTCCTGCATATTTCTCGTAAATGGGAATGAGTGCCTTGCTCCGGATGCGGCAGGAGCCGCACCATGAGGCCCAGAAATCGACCACGGCCAACTTGCCGGCAGTCAGATCTGAAAGTTTATGCTGCACGCCTTCGGCATCAGGCAGCGTAAAGTCCCGGATGTGTTCACCCATCTGGTTACCAGTCAGCGAAAGGATTATCGAATGATATGGATGATCGGGGAACTTGTCTGCATAGGCGCGGTCGTACAGGCCGATCCACGGCTGCAGGTCGTTCTTGAAATCAAACGCTGACTGAAGGCTCTGGTATAGCAGATAGAAAGAACTGATCATGGGATGCTCAGCCAGATATGTTCGCGAAAAGCTGTCTTTCGTAGCACTGACGGCATCCATCTCCCGCTTGACGGTCAGACCGGCTTTGGTGTAACCCTCATCCAACTTTTTCAACTTGTCAATCTCCGTCCATATCTCCACGCGCCGCTCCCGGGACGCCGTATCTTCTTCGGCTATCAGGGCATAGACTTTATCACTGTATAGGTTTTTCTCTCCCATCAATTGCCTGTATCGTTCGTCAATAGGCTCAGAGATCGGATCCATGCTGCGACGGATGGCTGCATAGCGATTGAAGTTGTCGTTTTCTGGCGATTCGGAGACCAATTCAATGTCCTCTCCGAATTCCACCGGACCGATGATCCTGACGCCTGTTGCAGTCGGAACAAAAGGCCGGATCTGGGCCATGCCGGATCCGGGTACTGAGAATACCAGTTCATAAACCAGCGTCGAATCCAGCCGGGCAGAGCCCTCAAAGCAGCCTTTCTTCATTTTAAAAGTCGCTATCGGCTCGTCCCGGGGCCAGGATTGGTCAGGCAGGTAGACATATACTTTGGAGTAGTCTTTCGTGACCTTCGTCCCGGAAATCGGGCAATTTGTCATGAACTGCTCCCGTTCAACGGGCAAAGCGTCCGAATCAGAAACGGCTCCGCTTGTGCCGCCCTGGCAGCCCGCCAGAAAGATGGCGGCCAGCATAAAGAGAAGCGTGTGTTTGTTCATATAATAGTACTCTTGTTTTAGGCTTTGATTCCATTTCCCTGTCACGAAAGGAACCGTTCATCTATCTCATCCCTTTCGCGTCACGGAATCGGGCGTTTTGCCCGGAAACGCTGCCGCGACAGGAAAGAAGCGGCGTCCGGATGCCTTTCGTGACAGACCCAAGGCGCAGCATTACGGTTTCTGCTAGTCGGTGTCAAGATGTGGCAACGTAGGAGTTTCTTGTTATCCAACTACAAAGATATCTAGAAAATCAGCAGGTAGAACCGAAGGAAGTAGTTTGAAGGCTTTCCTAAAGCAACTCAGTTTGTTTTCTACCTCAAAAAGAGGCCGCATTCATAATTTCTTGTTTGATTTTGTAAAAAACTCCCTACCTTCGTAACAAGCATTTCGGCTGTGGCGGTAGAACGCGGCGGACGAATTGTGCGAATGATTTGTGTAACATAGAAACGAAATGCCATGAGAAAGACCTATCACATTTCTCTCTCCTCCCACGATGAGGTATTGTTCCGAAGCGAAGCCGATCTGATCCGAGGCTTCAACTGCCTGGCGCTGGCATCGCTGGAAACGGATTCCCGCCTGCTGGCTGACGGTTTCCCTTCAACACATCTCCATACGTTGGCGCAAACGGATGCGCCGGAAGAGGTAATACGCCGGTATCGCTATGCTTATGCCCGGTATTTCAATGCCAGATACAAGCGGCGGGGCCGGCTGGCCGAGCGGCAGGGCTTTATCCTGCACGTTGATGGATTTCATCATACGATGGCAGCGCTTAATTATGTCAATCGGCAGGGGCTCCATCACGGGATTTCCCCGACACCGTTCGGCTATCCTCATTGTTCGGCGAATGCTTTCTTCGCGAAGCAGTTGGGTAAGCTGCATTCCAAGACATTGATGCCCGATACGGAGCGTTACAAGTATCTGCCGAAAGGCGTTGACATTCCGCATAAATACCGTATGGATGCTTCCGGCCTCCTGCTAAGGGAAGACATTCTGGACGTGGCCCAGGTGGAATCCTTCTATGGAACCCCGCGGAACTATATCTACCAGATGAACAAGATAGGAGACGAGATGTCCCTCCGGGAACAGAAAGAGGAACCTTCTTCTTCGCCACTTATCACCCTTGAATTGATTGAGCAGAGAACACCGGACATGGATCTTGAAAGACTACTTCGCAATGAAAACGGAAAGCACGATCCCATCTGGATATCTGACCTGGAGCTTTGCAGCCTGATCGATGAAACCTGCCTGCCGAAATATTGCAAAGGAAAGACGATTTATGAAGCCTCCATTTCTCAGCGCGCCTTTCTCTACGACCTTATCGAAAAGAATCTGTGGCGATCCCGAAAGAAAAAGACGACCGATGCGCAACTCCGCCGCTGTCTCTGCCTGAAATGAAGTTCGCTGCTGGGCCTTCGGTGGCTTGATCCCCTTTCTCTGTCTCGAAAGGAACCGTTCATCTATCTCATACCTTTCGCGTCACGGAATCGGGCGTTTTGCCCGGAAACGCTGCCGCGACAGGAAAGAAGCGGCGTCCGGATGCCTTTCGTGACAGACCCCACGGCGCAGGAAGGACAAGGCGGGGCGGCTACTCTTCCATGAACAGCTCGCCTTTGATGTATTCGATACTCTTTTGGGCGAAGTCGTAGCCGCGGGTACCGGGGCGGGCGACTTTCAGGTATTTTTCGTAGTATTCGAGGGCCTGCTTGTATTTCTTCTGGCGCTCATAGCAATAGGCGATGGTCGAGAGGGCTTGGATGTTCGAGGGGTTGTAGCGGTACGCTTCCTGATAGTGTGCGATGGCCTCGTCAAAACGTTCAAGGCCGTAGTAACCTGTCCCGTATTGGTGGTGAATGCGTGAAACGAATGCGGAATCCGGCCGAATCATATCCGTTGCCTTGTCGAGCCAAGGCTTGACCTGCTTTTCGAAAGGCCGGTACATTTCGGTTTTGACGGCGGCGATGGCCCACGCCAGATTGGCATCGGAAGAATCGATGGCCCAGGCCTTCAGCAATTCGCGCTCCGCCGCATAAGTAACGTTCGTGTGCCAGAGACTCTGGCCGAGATAGTAGTGAAGCGGATAATTGTCGACGCCCATGTCTTCCAGATGCTGGAAGATGACGTAGGAAGAATCATATTCATTTTTCAGGTAATAGGCCAGCCCCTGGATGGGCAGTACCGTAAAGTTGTCCGGATCGAAGGTCAGGTAGTCACCGGTCAGGGACAGGACATCATCATATTGCTTGTCGGCGAGCAGGATATTCGCCGCCTTGCTCACCACGGTTTCATTCAGCGGCTTGAGCGACAAGGCGTGCTGGTAGTACACCAGGGCGGAATCGCTACGCCCGGTCAGGTTGAAGGCATCACCCGTCAACGCAGCTACGGCCGGGATGGAGTCCTGCGCCAGAATCTGCTGCCCGAAAGAAGCACAGGCGCGATAGTCCTTCATCCGGAAGGCAATCTGCATTTGCTTGATCCGGTAGAGCAGATTATCCGGTGAATGAAGGGACAGGAGTTGGTAGGTGCCGGCGGCCGACTCATACTCCCCGGCAATGAAGTGGCAGTCCGCCAGCTCGGCAAGCAACTCTTCATCCATGATGCCGGGCGCCACGAATCCGGACAGCAGTTCGATGGCGGCCTCGGTTTTGAAAATACTCTTCAGGTACCGCGCTTCGGCAAGCGCCTCCCGGCGTGCGGTGAGCGAATCCGCCGCCGGCTGTGCCGCTGCCGCAACGCCCAGCGTCGCGGCAGCCAGCACAAGCAGCAGACAGCGTATCCGTTTCATTTGCTTAACTGAAAGACAACAGGGAAGTTGTAGACCACCCGGGTCGGCTCGCCCCTGACAGTGCCGGGTGTCCATTTCGGCGATTCGGAGATAACTCTTACAGCTTCGTCGTCGAGCAGCGGATGGACGCCGCGGAGTACTTTCACCCCCGTGACGCTGCCGTCCTTCTCGACGGTAAACTGGAGCGTGACGCGGCCCTGAAGGCCCTTTTGCTTCGCCTCGGGCGGATAATGGAGACGCTGGTTCACCCAGCGGGAGAATTGGTTGGCGTCGCCGCCTTCAAACTTGGGCTTGGTCTCGACTAGGACGAAGGGGATGGCTTCGCTCTCGTCGGCCGGCTCGGCCTGGGTTTCCGGTTCGGCTGCCGGAGTTTCGACGACGGGCTGCGCTTGTTCGCTGACTGTCGGTTCCTTCAGTTCTTCGGCTTCTTTAGAAGTACATTCTGCCAGCAGCAGCGTGGTGGCGGCCAGCAGGGGGATGAGCAGCGCCAGGGAGAGTTTCTTCCAGGCTGCCTTTGAGGTGGTTTGCATCATCGTAATACGGTTTTTGAGTTGGGCGTGATTGAAACCGTTGGCCAGGAGGAAACGCTTTTCCCCCACGGCTTTTTTCACGAGTAATAATTGGTATTGCGTTGCATCGATGCCTTGGTTGAGAACGAAGTCGTCGGCTTCGTATTCGTGGAGCAGCTTGAGTTCGGTCCGGCAGATCCACACCAGCGGATTAAACCACTGGAGGACAGTCAGGAGCGAAGAGAGCAGCAGGTCTACGGAGTGGCCACAGCGGACATGGGCTCGTTCGTGGGTCAGGATGGCGGGATAGCGTGCAAAGTCGCCGCGCCAGATGACGATGTGCCGCATCCAGCTGTAGGAGGGCGTTTCCTGATCCACCAGGTGAAGGGTATAGCCTTCCTGTTTTTCGCCGGGGTTTCGGCGGAACATCCGGAACATGCTGCCGTAGGAACGGGCATAGAAGGCGGCTGTCACCAGCGCACCGGCGGCGTAGAGAGCCAGCAGGAGGATCTGCCACAGGGGCATGCCCGGAACGGCGGCTTCGCTTGTTTCGACGAGCGGCGTTTCGCCGTTGAACGCGACGACAAAGACCGGCTCGATCCATTGGGAATAGAGGGTTGGAGACGGGAGCCGTACCGGAATCAGCGGCAGCAGCAGGCACAGCACGCTACCGGCCAGCAGCACGATCCGGTTGAAGCGGAACCAGCCGCTGCGACGCATCACCAGCAGGAAGAATGCGTCGAAGACGGCCAGCAGCGCCGAGCTCTTGAGCAGGTAAACCAGAAAGCTGTTCATGGCCGTTTGTTTTCGATTTGGGCGATCAGCGCCTTGAGTTCTTCGAGATCCATCTTGTCTTCCTCCACGAAGCGGGATACCACGCTCGCATAGGAATTGGCGTAGAACTTTTCGACCGTGTCGGAAATTACCTGGTCGGCGAAGCCGCGCTCGTCCACAAGGGCATAGTAGCGGTAGGCATTGGCGAATTTCTCGCGGCCGACGTATCCTTTCTCCTCCAGGAATCCGACCTGGGTGGCGACGGTGTTATAATGCGGTTTCGGATCCGGGAAATGCTTGAGCAGGTCCTGGATGAACATCGGCCCATAGGCCCAGAACATCCGCAGGATCTCGTCTTCTTTGGCAGTCAGTTTCTCCATTTTTGCTTCTTTACGGGATTATCCCCACTGCAAAGATAATACTTTTTTCTTATTTCCTAATATTTTTCGGAGAAAAACGAAAATTTTGCGGAAATCATGCTAATACAGCTTTTAGCGGGCACTTTGACGCAAGATTTCGTACATTTGTGCATCTTGTTATTGTATGAAGAAGCGTAATCAGCGTAACCGGACGAAAAAATCCGGATTCTTTGCGATGCTGCTGGCCCTGGTCGGCATCGGAACGACCAGTTGCTGGCCAATCTGCATGTATGGAACCCCCTCTGCCGAATGGTCGGTCAAGGGAAAAGTCATCGATGATGCGGGACGGCCGGTCCCGGGCCTCCAGGTGGCACTCGGCAACCGGGTAGACAATGAGCCCGGCGTCATCTACGACCAGAACTACTGGCCGCTCGATACCCTGACGACCGGCCCGGACGGGGTGTATCAGGTCAATTCCAGTGGGTTCCCGCTGTCCATACTGCAGGTCGACGTGAAAGATATCGACGGAGAAGCCAACGGCGGCGAATTCGCCGATGCCGCTGTCATCATCAGCGACTTCAAGTTCAAAGGCGGCGACGGCGCCTGGTACGACGGCCACGCCGACATCAACGTCCCCGACATCGTCGTCAAGAAGAAACAATGACGAAAAACGCTTTTCTGCTTTGCCTGGTCTGCCTGACGGCGGTGCTTTCCTGCTCCGATCCGATTGATGTTATTCATGGCGGCGGGGAGCCGCCGGTGCTTTACGAGGAGACGTACGGAGAAGAGATTGGAACTTATTATGTGGAAAACCGCAACATGACCCTGCGGCTGATGGACATCACGAGTCTCTATCAGGAAGTGGGCTATATGAGCCAGGCGGTCCCCGTGAACCACGTCACCTACCAGAATCTGCCGGCAGGCCTGAAGGAGCAGGTCAAGCAATGTGCCCTCGGCGCCTCCAGCCAGGTCTATCGGATGAAATGGCGCGGTGATACGGTCTATCACTTGATCTGCCCTTTGTATGATGACATCATCGGTGTCTACAAACCCTCCGGGGAAAGAATTCCCTTCTCATCGATGGAAGCCTATCTACAGTTCCTCCAGGAAATCAGTGACGTGAACTGTCTCCTGATCATCAATACGGAAGTCGTGAAAAGTGCTGAGGGAGCGCCGAATCTACTGGAAGGCTATTGGCAGAGCGATTGGTTGCATTTGCATCACGACATTAGCAGCACAAACAGTGGCGGCATCGACGATCAGGTTGAACTCTATGCCGACCTGCCCTTCTCCATCACGGAAGTCTGCTATTTCAAGCAAGACGGCACGGGCTACCTGCGGACTGTCAAGACGCTCAAGAACGGCAAGAAAGAAGTGGCGTACGATCCTTTCAATTACTGGCTGACCGACTATCTGTCGAATACCAACGGGTATAAAGGCTACAACTATCTTTGTGTCTTCGCAGCAGGCGATACGATTGAATATACCGCCCGTTCCTGGAATGACTTCAGCCGTGATTTTGACAGAGCATTTACGTTCGTGACATACCCTTGGTACAAACAGAAATCCGATTCCTTCTCGAGCAAGAAGGGAGATCCGAAGTATGGCATCCCGGAAAAGGACAAGAAGTCCCCGATCGTCGGACGCTGGACAGGCATCGAAAAGAGCGCTTCGGTGTCCTTTGGCATTCATCCCATTACCTTCGTTTTTCGCAGCGACGGAACGGGCTATCAGTTGTATGGACGGGAAATCTACCAATCCTTCGCTTACACGGTGGACGAGAAAAACGGCTCCGAACTGCAGCTGACCATTTACAAATACGATACGGGCTTCTACATTCGCGACGGTTTCTGGAAGGAAGGAGACTGGACCTACAGCTATGTCCAACAGCCTACTCCTCAAGGCAAGAAGATGAAGGCCAAAGTCTACAACGACGACAACAGCCTGGAACTCCAAGGCTGGACCAACCTGGGCGCAGACCAGAGTCTGACCCCGATCGTCTTCCAACGGGTCAGCCGCTAGCGGACTCCGTCGCGAAGCCGCGCTTCCTGCGCCGTGGGGTCTGTCACGAAAGGCATCCGGACGCCGCTTCTTTCCTGTCGCGGCAGCGTTTCCGGGCAAAACGCCCGATTCCGTGACGCGAAAGGGATGAGATAGATGAACCGTCCCTTTCGTGACAAAGAAATGGGATAAAGCGGAGGAAATGCTGTAGCCGTTAGCCGTTAGCGGCTGCGGAGCCAGGCGAGGGCGTCTTCGAGGGGGTGGTCCGTCGGGACGTCGGGGGCGATGGGATCATCGCAGAAGATTTCGCCGGTACGAGCCATGTCGCAGCTGGTCGTCAGAACGAGCTGCGAGCCGTCGGGCATACGGTAGGGCGTGTTGGCGGAGGCGTATCCCGCCGTGGGCGCGCCGAAACTGCGAGCACTCGCCAATCCTCTGAAACATAACAGCGTCGCCTCTCCGGAGCTGGCCGTCATTTCGTCGGTCAGCAAGGCAACGGGACAGAGGATCAGCATCTGTTCCATGATGCCTACACTGTTAAGGATAAAGATTTTCGTGATGGGCGTGGAGAACTGGCGGCTCTTGAAACGCAGAATCGTGTCGTCGGGCAGGAAACGGTGGATGGCCGCAATCATCGGGTACATGTTGCCGCCCGTGTTGCCTCGCAGGTCGATGACGACCCCTTTGATGTCTTCGGTTTCCGGCAGGGCATCGAGCACGGCGCGGGCGTAGCGCTGGTTGTCTTCCTGGTTCTGCCCGCTGAAGTGTGGCAATGTAATCAGAACGATGCCGTCTTCCAGCATGGTCACGGAAGGTGCCGTCTCCTTGTCTTCCGCCGCCGAAGCTTGTTGCCGTTCTACGGTGGAAAGGAAGGAGTGCTTGCCGCCGGCCACTTTCAGAGCTTCCCGGCAGACATCATACGCTTCTTCCATCGTGGAAGGCTGCGCAGCCAGCGCAGCAGACCGCGCCAGTTCCCAGGCAGGGCCCTCTGCAAAGAGTCCATGTTTGTTCATCAGTTTCACGGCCTTCTTGACATATTGCTGTTCCTGCGATCCGCAGCCGGTCAGCATCAAGCCGGCCAGAACGCTCAGGCCGACAAGAAAACAAGCGAAGTGTTTCATAGTCTAATTTTCCGCAAGGTAATCATTTTCCAGATAAAATTGACTACCTTTACAAACAAAGCGATCAAGCCATGAAACGTTTCGCATTTCTTCTGATTCTCTCCGCATGGTTGTGCGGTCCTGCGTGCTACGGCCAGCAGACGATCTGGCATATCGTCACGACGGTGGCCGAGAACCCTGCCAGCGCCGTTACCGTCAACTACCATTGCAGCAACAGCGACAGTTACGTCCTTTATACCCTGGAATCCGATCCGGATTTCGCTATGGCAAAGAAAGCGTGGCCGGTCTGCCAGCGCTGGAGTACCGCTGAAATTCCGAATACGGCCAGGAACTCCACTTTCTATACGCAGGAGCGCTATGTGTGCCATGCAGCCCTCAGCGGCCTGGCCGCCGATACCCGCTACCGCTACAAGATCGTGACGGACGGGGCCGAATCGGATGTCCGCAGCTTCCGGACCGCAGGAGCGCAGGGAGATTGGAAGTTCGTTGCATTCACCGACTTCCAGCATCGGGAGAATCCCGTGACACTGCCGTTGGTCCGGCAGATGAAAGAAATGGCCCCGGATGCGGCCC
>Ga0265300_10001622_pt1 | contig 20768 bp, 20 predicted proteins | sample AusTroGonzalo_MG_FD_193482 | JGI IMG/M metagenome (GOLD analysis project Ga0265300, IMG submission 193482) | Bovine rumen microbial communities from tropical cattle in Woodstock, Queensland, Australia - Gonzalo_03 | ecosystem: Host-associated > Mammals > Digestive system > Stomach > Rumen ...
TGATGGAGCCATCAATGTATTTGCCAGTAGAACCCACAAAATCAGCCTTGCGATCCGTTTCGCCACCGAGATGCCAGCGCATCCAAGCGACCGTTGCCGCCATGCCGTCCCAAGAGCCGGAACCATGACCGTAGCCGCCTTCGGAGTTACGCGGACCGCCCGTCATTTCAATGAGGCAAGCCGGAGCCTTCACGCCAGCGTTGTTGTAATCGTTCTTGGCGTTATCTTTTTCCATGCCGACTTCACCGAAGAGAATCGCAATCGTTCGGTCTGTTGCTACTTTGTTTGCACCAGCACCATTCCAGTCGCCACTGTTGTTGAGGAACGCCGTCAAAACACGTTTGTCCTTAATGACAGCCTGTTCGGATTCGAGACCGCCCATGGAATGCCCGGAGCAGCCAACCGTATTCATGTCAAGCTTGCCGTAAAGCGGGCTGTTGGAATCTTTGTTCTGCTGGTCCATCCAGTCAAGAGCCTTGATGGCTTGCGACGCATCGCCCGGAGATTCCTTAAGCGCAATCACCACGAAACCGTGAGATGCCAAGCGACGGATCATGCCTTCGTAAGCGCCCGGTTCCGTGCCGCCACCTGGGCCCCACACGACAACGCCATGCTTTTGCGTCGAAGAAAGTTGTTCCGGGTAAGCAAGGATGCCTCCGCGATCCCAACCCGTATTCGTCTTATAGACGACCTTCATCAAATCTTTTTCTTCTTCCTTGCCGCTGGCGAGGAAAATCCCCTTCGGGGCTTCGCTGGAACTGGATTCCACTTTCTTTTCGCTAGAGCTGGAAGCAGGAGCCACGGCGCTCGAAGCAGGCTTACCTGCACTCGATGATGGCTTTTGAACTTCGGCGCTAGAAGCCGGAGGCGCAACAGAAGCCGAAGAACTTACTGTAGGAACCGTATCGACCGGTGCTACGCCACCCGCACTAGTCGGGTTTGCAATATCTGCGCTTGATGCAGGATTTTGAACGTCAGCACTTGATGTCGGAAGCGGATTTGTTCCCGGACCGCAAGCATCAGGCAAGCTAGAAGCCACACACGGATCACTCCACGGGTCATTCGGATTGTTCGAAACAGAGCCTGAGCTACTGACTTCAGAAGCCACCGATGTCGGAGTATTCTGGTCGTTCTGCCCCATCACCAAAGCGGAACTCAGTTCGCCGCCTTCAACCGATGCAGAAGAAAGCGTAGATTGGAGATTGCCAATTGCAGAAGTTGCATCGTCTCCACAATTGATAAAGGTGAGGGCACTAGCTAAAATAATGCCCTTAAAAATTTTTGATTTCATAATGTACTCCTCATAACCAAAACCGTGCATCCCATACACAGCAACCCATACATAGTATTAAAATACCCCAAAAAAAGAGCTGTGATTACATACGTAAATTTTCTTTTATGGACAAAAAATCCATGCCCAAAAACGTCCCGACCGAATCGATCGGGACGCCTGATTGTTGGAGTGTGGATTGTCTTAAAAATTCTTACACTGAGTTTTCCACTTGCCCTGATGGCCTACGATGTTTCCGTCAATGTACTTGCCAGTAGAGCCTACAAAATCAGCCTTGCGGAAGTCTTCACCGCCAATCTGCCAACGCATCCACGCAATCGTCGCCGCCATGCCGTCCCAAGAGCCGGAACCATGGCCGTAGCCGCCCTCGGAATTCATCGGTCCGCCAGTCATTTCGATGAGGCAAGACGCTACATTGGTTGCCGTTTCGTAATCCTTGATAGCGTTCGGTTTCTCCATGCCGACTTCGCCATAGAGCACCGCAGCGGTTTTACCTTCCGGGAAATTCTTGATGACACCGCCGTTCTTGTCGCCACTATTGTTGAGGAACGCCGTAAACACGCGCTTGTCCTTGATTGCAGCCTGTTCGGATTCGAGACCGCCCATGGAATGCCCGGAACAGCCCACCTTCGTCAATTCCAGCTTTTGGTAGAACGGATCGTTCGAATCCTTGTTCTTCGCTTCGAGCCAGTCAATCGCTTTGATGGCCTGCGATGCATCACCCGGAGATACGCTAAGCGCAATCACTACAAAACCATGCGAAGCTAAACGACGAATCATGCCGCCGTATGCGCCCGGCTCAGTGCCGCCGCCCGGCCCCCACACAACTACGCCATGTTTTTGCGTGCTGGAAAGCTGTTTCGGATAAGAAAGAATTCCTTTGCCATCCCAGCCGGTATTTTCCTTATACTCCACCTGTAGCACGTCTTTTTCTTCTTCCTTGTTTTCGGGAAGGAAAATACTTATCGCCGCCTCACTGGAAGAAGAAACCATGGTTGCCGAGCTTGTCGGAGCATCGCTGGAGCTAGAAACAGGGGCCACCGCACTCGAAGCAGGCGTATCAGCACTCGATAATGGAGCAGCAACAGAACTGGAAGATGGTTTTTCAGCATCAGCGGAACTTGAAGCCGGAGCCACATCGCTTGAGCTTGTAGGAGCGACAACATCCGCACTGGATGCAGGAACATTCGAGTCAATCGCAGACGATGATGGAGTCACCTCAACAGAACTTGACGATTCTGCCAGAGCCACGACAGACGAAGAACTCTGCCCCAAATCCAAAGATTCGACACTCGATGAATACGTAATTTGCGAATTATTAAAATCCGGTGCCGAAGTCGAATCGTCCGAACAATTCACGAAGGCAATAGCACTAGCTACAATAATGCCTTTCAAAATTTTTGATTTCATTCTTTGAACTCCTCTTCCACATCACAAACAAACCCATACACTGCAACCCAACACGTTGCTATCTGAAAAATAGACTGAAAAAATCCCCATGGTTAAAATCACGAAATTCCTTTTATGGATAAAAAATCAATAAGATGACGAAATGAAGGTTGCAAGGACGACCTGCCCCACACTCACTCCTCATTCCTCTCATCCCCATTTTCAGTTACATTGTCGCCATTTCTTAGCGTGATTATTGGCGTTTTTTTAGAGTTGATTTATATTAGGGCTATGAATTTGTTGAAATCAGCCATCTCTGTTTTGCTTATGCTTTGTCTTGTCGGTTGTGCCGTGAGCAGGAACCCGAACCCCGTGATTCGTTACGGGGCGAATACTGGTGCGACTTTGGCGGGGCCTGGAATTGCCGTGATGTGTGTGGCGGCTTCACTGGACGATGATGATAGTTCCAGTGATGATGTTGGTAAATTGGCATTACTTGGACTTGGTGCGGCGGGAATTGGCTTTGCTGCTGGTGCTGTGCTTGGCGGAACAGTGGGCTTTTTCAAGTGGATGTTCAACGGATTTGAAAATGACAATATTCCGAAAGCAGATCCGTTGCCGGAGGATGTCAAGCCACCGATGAAGCCGAACGAGTACGGCTCGAGACTGTGATGGAGCCTTTTTCTGAAGATTGTACCTATAAAATTATTGCTTTGTGTACTTTTATAGGTACGAAATGACGAAAACAAAGTTTTCGATACCTATAAATCTTTATTACCGCTTTGTTTTATCGATACCATATTTTTACTTTGCCAAATGCAGTTTCCGCAAGACTTTTCCAAGCAGTTCGTTTAGAATGTCCTTGGCGTCCTTGCTGCCGAGGTAGCGCTGGACAATGAGCGTGAGCGTAAAGAGCGCGATGCCTGCGGCGCAAGCGTAAACGACGAGCGTAACGAAACCTGTATTACGGACAAAATCACCCGAAATGTGGTCAAGGCCAATGGCGGCTGCGATCATAATGCCGAAGGCGACGAGAGCGCGGAACATGTTCAATAGCGCATCCTTCATGCCGTCGATACCGTTCTTTTTAGCCCACATGTAAATCATCGAAATCACTTGCAGAATCGCGCCTGTTGCGCCGATAATCGGGACGCTCTTGATGCCGAGCCCCACTTCGGGTTCGCCGAGCAAGATGTAGGCGGGGATGGTCGCTGCAAAAATGCCCGTGTTCAAAAGTGTCGGCACCCACATGCGTTCGCAAGCGTAAAAGCTGCGGACGAGCACGGCTTGCAAACAAAGGCCGAGGCTTACGGGTAAGTACCAGCGGAGAATTTCAGAAATCGCTTCGGTCGTTTCGCGGTGGAACGCGCCGCGTTCAAAGAGGATGCGCACTGCCGGGAAGCTTAAAGCCCACACGGCGACGACTGCCGGAATCAAGATGCAGAACATGCGCGAGAGGCTCTTCCAAATTTTGCGGTTGAGCTGCGGAAAATCGCCTTCCTTGACGAGGCGTGCCATATCGGGGTAGCTCGTGACGCTGACGGAAAAACCGAAGACCGCGACGAGCGTGTACATCACGCGGTAGGCGTAATTGAGGCTTGAAATGCCGCTCGTACCAAAGTTCGCGCCAAAGCTACGGATGATAAATTCAAGGCCGAACATGGAGCCGACTCCGAGCGACATCGGGAGCATCATCTTGAAGTAACGGATTATGTCGGGATGCTTGGGTTCGCAAATCAGTTCGTAATGCACTCCGCCACGCTTTGCGCCCCAAATCTGCAATGCGAAAAATCCGATGAATGCACCGACGGGGACGCCCCATGCGAAACCTGCGAGACCGTAATCGTTGCCGGTATATTTGCTGAGTGCAATCCCTACGGCACCGCCACCGACAATCGCTATGTTGTAGATGAGGCCCGTGAGAGACGGAATCAAGAACTGCTTACGTGTGTGCTGGACCGCGACAAGAATGCTACCGACGAAGATGAAAATTTGCCCCGGCAATATGATTCGACCGTAATAAGTCGCACGTTCCAGAAGTTCGGGAGTCACGCCATCGACGGTCAAGAGTGAAATGAGTTCCTTCATCCAGATGAAGGCTGGCACTACGAGAATCAAAAGTGCAAGCCCGAAGGTGTTCAGCACGTTGCTGAAAAATTTCCAGCCGCTTTTTTCGTCACCCGCGACTTTGTAACCCGTGAAAATCGGGATGAAAATGATGGAGAGGAACCCGGTGCTGACCACGTGATTCAGGATGTCTGGAATCATGAAGGCGAGGTCAAGAGCGTTTTTTTCGAGCGACACGCCGGCGGCGTGGGCAAGGAGCATTTCGCGGAAGATGCCGAGCACGCGGCTAACGAGCATGCTCACGGCGACAATAATAGCAGCTTTATTCATGGATGTGTAAAATATAGAATGCTATAAACTTAATTGTGCTTATATTAACGAATTTTTGTATATTTCAAAACATGAAAAAGATATTAGTACTCATTTCCTTCCTCGTCCTTGCGGCTTTTGCCCAGGAAAATACCACCGCGCCAGAAAGAACTCTCCAGCGCCCCGTCTATAGTTTCCAAACAGCCGCTTTTGGCCTTGGCTTCTGGAGCAACTGGGAGCACGAAGTCATTGCGGGCGATAAGATTGTTAAGCACGAAGACAATGTTACTGCTTTCCCGCTTATCCGTTACGGTCACATTTGGGAAATGACATCCCATGGTGCGATTACGGCGATAAGCACTTGGAACTTCAAGTTTGGCGAAGACTGGGAAGTTCATGGCAACATGCTTTTGGGCGGTCGCTATTCGTTCCTTGACGAGATGGTTTCTCCGTTCCTCGGTGCAGGCGTGGGTATCGGCATGCAGCTTGATTCACACTTCGAAGATTGGGATTTTGGTGAAAAGTATGCAATCGGCATGAGCTTCGGCGGTGAAGTCGGTGCAAGCATTTTCCACAATTCTTCTGTCCAGTTGGAAGTGGGCTTTGGCTTTGACATTGTCGCTTCTGGCGTTGATTTCAAGAAGAGCTTCTCTAGCTTCAACCTGTTCTTCGGCATCAACTATTAATTCAGGAATGCACGCAACGAAATGCGCGCTGCCTTGAATGTGAAAAATCCGGCCAAGCCGGATTTTTTTGTCAAGACGTCATTTTGAGCGGCGAGAAGCCGCGAAACATCCAGTGATGTTTTATACTGCAAAGTCACCCCGGCCATTGTGCCGGGGGCGCCTTACACGGCAACTTTGAAGTCGTTCAGCGGGGTGCGGCGGCTGATTTTGCCTTGTTGCTGCAACCGTTCGACAAGAATTCCCGGACGCACATGGAACAACCCTGAAAAATGCTGGATGCAACGGCGTTCATTGAAGTGCCCACAGCAGATTAGTTCGCATTCTTCAGCTTCGGAAAGAGCCATGTCCTGTGCGAAAGTCTCGGCTTCGATTTCCAAAATACTTTTGGTCTCCGGTGTCTGCTGTGCGTGAACCCCAAGTTGCAAGCATGATGTGCGCAAGGGGTGGTAAATCGCGTGTGCTACCGCATGGAATAGCGCTTCTAAAAATTTGGAATCGTCCATTTTCGTGGTCGGGAACTGGATGACGGGCTGATAGCCTCTCCAGTAAAAAGCGCATGTCGGAGTGGGTGCGGTTAAAAACGGCTCAACTTCGATGACTTCAATTCCGCAACTATGGAGCGCTTCGCGAGCGATTTTGCGAATGTTTTGTGCGTGCAGAAAACCGTTTGTTCGCAAGAACTTCAGGTTTGTAAGGACTGCTTCGGTATTGGGCGTGAAATCACCCGCTAACCGTTTGATTTGGAGTTCGCCTAAGCGGATCCAGGCGGCGTAAGTTTGCGGATTCGTGGATTGCAATGTAACGCCATAGTATTTTTCAAAACCCGCAATGCTACCGATATTCATGAAACGGAATACGGCACGCACGAGGCCTGCATCCTTGATGTTTGTCGGGATGTGGCCCATTTTCTGCAATGCGCGGATGGGGAACTTGCGGACCCACGGCAGGAGTTTTTCGAGTTCCTTGGACCTGCTGGATTTTTTGTTGGTTTCAACGCTTGGTTCGTTTGCGTCGCTGTACCCAAAAGCGAGTTCAAAAGCGGTCTTTGCTTCGATGGTTTGATATTCCATGATGCTGCTACGAGGGAAACCAAGACGACGGAAAAGTTCGTCTTGTGTCATGCGCTCCCGTTTTTGAAGTTGCTTAATGGATTCTTTCAAACTCATATTAAAAAAATAAATAATTAACGTGTCAAGTGTCAAATTTATTTCAACAAATCTTCGGGAACGCATTCGGCCATCGCTTCGTATGCTTTGGCGCTGGGGTGCAGGTGGTCGCCCGAGTCAAAGTTGTTAGCGAATCGCTTGGGGTCGTCGTGGCCGCGGACGGCTTTGTCGAAATCGACGCAACCGTCGAAATCGGGGGCGGTTCGCAGCCATTCGTTGAATGCGGTGCGGATAATGTCGCGGTTTTCGTTGTAGGTGCGCCAGCCGTAAATCGGGAGGAGTGTGCCGCTGTAAATCTTGAGGCCGAGTTTGCGGGCATGCGTTACGTAAAGCGAACGCACACCGTTGATGAGGTCGTCTGCCGTGGGCATGTCGCTCCAGGGGCGGAATTTGTTGACTTCGACGCCGACCGGATGGATGATGTCGTTGATGCCATGCTGCACGATGACAGAACGGGCGCCTGCAACGTTCATTTCGATGGGAAAGCGCGTAGCTCCTTTGAGACCGTAGGCGGCATAAGTGATGCAACTGTATTCGCGTAAAATGCGTGTGCCGCTTACGGCACGACGGATGACGGCGACGTTATTGAAACCTTCGCGGGCGCAGCGGAGCGTGAGGTAATCGGGCCAGTCCTGCGCGGTGATGGAATCGCCAAAGCAGACGAGCGCGAAGTTCTTTTCTTCGGTAAAAATGTCAATCGTGTTGAGAAAGTAAATCCAGTTTGTTTTACGTGTTAAGTTGTCTGGAAGAGTTTCGCTTTTAGCGAAGTTGCCGTAGCTGAACTTGCCGCCAGAAAGTGGCCCCGTGATAGCCGTGCCGGCGTTCATTTGTGTAAAATCTGCGAAGTAAAAACTTACATCGAATGTTTCGCCTGCGATTACATCAAACGGAATTTCATCGCTCAAGATTTCTTCACCGGCGGGGATACTTGTGGATTGCTTGCCGCTGAATGTGATAGAAGTCGGGGCGTATGGCGTGGCGCTTTTGCTCGTTGTAGATTGCGCGGATTTTGCAATGTACAGTTCGCTGATGGTCACGGGTTCTGTGCCGGTGAGGTTCGAAAAATGGAAACGCAATTTGCTCCCGGAAAAACACGCACGAATCGGATAGCGGAGCGTCAAGTCCTTGGCGTAAGTGGCTTCTTTACGGTCTGTGATAGATGTGGCGTTACCCCAGCAGGCAACCCATTTTGAAAATTTCTTTGGCATGCGCCAATTATAGATAATTTGAAGGCATTTTACTAGGGTGTAATTTTTATACGGTGGGGGAAAATTAGTTTGAAAAATAATAAATGTGTAAGTTTATATAAAGTAATTTTCTAAAATGTAAAAATTTGTTTGATAGATAAATTAATTATTACTTTCTTTGTATGTAAAAATAAATGAAATTGTATTGAAATCTTTTTAATATGTAAAGAAATTGTGTAAGTGAATGACAGAAAAATTACAATGCAAAATTGTAAAAATCATTTATCCACCTTCTTTGCAAAAATGTTGGTCTCGCAAAAACGAATGTGCTAGTTTGAAATAAAAAAAAGGAGGACATCATGAAAAACATGAAATACAAATTGTTCGTAATCATTGCAGTACTTGCACTTGCTGGCTTCTTTATATTCGTGTATTGCAGCAGCGAGAGCGAGCATAAAAAAACAGATGACGATGCAACCCGCGTCGAAGAATCTGATGAAGGCCGTACGGAAGTCGCAAAACGTTCTGATATAAGTTCGGATATGGAATCATCAATGTCGTTTTTGATGGCTTCAACTCCGTCTTATGAATCTGCTTCAAGGACATTTACAAAAGATGTAGATAAAGTAATGAAAAGCGTGAGCGGGCTTTCTACATCTGGGAAAACTGTTCTTGGCGGAAGACGTGGGGAACCGAGTGCAGCACCTTCGAGAGGTGCTTTGAAAATGATGGCAGCTAGCCCTCGAGGAAAGTCAAGTGGCTTTAGTGAAGGCTATGCCGCTGCGGGTTCTGGCGGCATCGGCGATGGATTAGCGGGATTGCTTGGAGGATCTTCAAAAGGTCTAGCAACTAAAGCGAAAGCAGCTCCAAAATCTTTTGCTAAAACTGCGTCACGATCTTATGATATGGCGGTAACTAGAGATGAATCTTCTGTGAGAAAAAGAAAATCTTCGAGTGTAGAAAGAGTCCGAGTCTCTGAGCGCTATATCCGTAGCGATGACGATGATGATGAAGAAGAGCTTACATACAAAAAAGACAAACGACGTGGTGGCAGCCGCAACGTTCGCAGGTCGGGATTGCTCACGGCAGGCGAATGGAACGATCTAGGCAATTGGGGTTTTTGGGCGGACATCATTGATGACGACAATTACAGCGGAAAGACGGATTACTGGGAGTTTTACCCGGAAAATCTTGTGGTGGTAAAAGTCGTGGATAATAATAATGTTGGCATTGCCAATGTCTCGGTGGAACTCTTTAACAACAAATCTAGAGAGTTTGTCGCCAAAACGGATAATGCCGGATATGCTTACTGCTGGATTAATTTGTTTGGCAATAGTGACCGAAAAATCAAGGCAAAAGATTTCTCGCTGAAAGTTGATGGCGATTGGGTCAGTAAATCACTCAAGCTTACCACCAAGCAGGACCAGAAACTCAATGTCAACGTTGTTGTCGATGATAGCATCAGGCATCCTAAAGCGAGAGCTGACGTTGCGTTCATCGTAGATGCGACGGGTTCGATGGATGATGAAATCAATTTCCTTAAATCGGATCTCAGCTATATCATTGAACATGCAAGTTCGGAAAGCAAAGTGGCGCTGCGTACGGCGGCTCTGTTCTACCGCGACGAAGGCGATGCTTATCTCACTCGCGCGAACGACTTCACGAATGATGCGTCCGAGACGCAGGAGTTTGTTGCAAAGCAGGAGGCCGATGGCGGTGGCGACTATGCCGAAGCGGTGCATTCTGCGCTGGAGGCCTCGCTGCAAGACCTTTCCTGGAATGCTTCGGCCCGCTCACGCATTGCGTTCCTCATTCTTGATGCTCCAGCCCATCATGAAACTGACGTTATCGAAAGTCTGCAAAAATCTATCAAGCGCTATGCCAAGCATGGCATCAAGCTGATTCCGGTGGCGGCAAGCGGTATCGACAAGGACACTGAATTTATGCTGAGATTCTTTGACCTTGCGACGGGCGGCACGTATGTGTTCCTCACTGACGATAGTGGCATTGGTAATTCCCACATCAAGGCCTCTGTCGGCGATCACAAGGTGGAATATCTTACAGATTTGATTATAAGACTAATCAAGAAGTATGTGAAGTAAGGAGGTGGTGTATAAGTAAAAAAATGAAAGTAAATTTAAAACGGATAAATATAGTGCTCGCGAAGGCGGGCATTTTTTGTAGTTGGAGAATTGTATAAAATTGCGGAAAAAATGTATCTTTATGGCATGACTGATTTGCCGAAAGAAAAGCAGGAAGACAACTTGCAAAAGAAAGAAGAGCGCGTCAAGAGAATGCGCGGTTGGTTAGGCGTGAAATGCACGTCGTCGCGCTCTGGCTACGATGACGGCGGTGGCGGCGTCGTCTATGGCGACGGCCATTCCGGGTGGAATAGGTAAAGTTTTACCGTGGCGCGTAAATGCGCGACATGAATTCAGCGCGGGTCTTTTCATCAGTCTTGAAACGACCCAGAAGCTGCGTCGTGACCATCGTGGCACCGGGCTTTTTCACGCCGCGCATCGTCATGCACATGTGGCTTGCTTCGAGCACCACGGCAACACCCTTCGGCTTCAGCTGCTTCTGGATAAGCTCCGCAATCTGGCGGGTCATGCGTTCCTGAATTTGCGGGAAGCGGGCGTAAAATTCCACCACGCGCGGAATTTTCGAAAGCCCGACAACACAATCGCCTGGAATGTACGCCACGTGAGCCTTGCCTGTAAATGGCAAAAAGTGGTGTTCGCACATGCTCGCAAATTCAATGTCCGGCACGATAATCATCTCGTCGTACTTTTCATGGAAGCGGGTCTTCAAAATATCTTCGGCCTTCATTTCGCCCGAAAGTCCCGTCATGAGTTCAGCATACATCTTCGCGACACGCTTCGGCGTATCGATAAGACCTTCGCGGTTCGGGTCTTCGCCCATGCCTTCCAGAATCATCCGGAATCCGTCTTCCATTTTCTTAAAATCCATCATAAGGCCAAAGATAGTAAATAAGAACGGATTATTTCCATCTGCTCCAAAGAAAATGTCGTTTGAGCTTTTCCCGATGATGCCGCGAACGGGAACATTATATAGCCATAATCAGGACAACTTTCCATCGGATAATCAGACTTTTTCAATTCAGTACATTCCGGCGTATCCTCTACATCATCGAATGCAGAACCATCTAATTCCGAAGTATGTTTCAACCCAAAGAAATGTCCCAATTCGTGTAGCGCGATATCGGCCACATCCTGCGCAGACATCGACGACGCACCTTTATTTGTGAATGTCGCTAGCGAAATGTGATCGTAATAAGTTTGCCCCTCTTCCGTAAAAACGACGCCTTCATAAGGTGAAAAACCTGCGGTGTTCTTATCGCGGCCTTCAATGTAATACCCCAAAACAAAGTGAATTTTCCTTTCATGACCGGGCCAATGCCCCAGCGAATCAATCCAAGGAGTATTCACTTTTTCGCCTTCATTGTAAGAATCCTTCAAGACAACCGGTTCATCATCCGGGAACAAGCTTCCCACGGAAGGATGGTCCTTGGCGTATAAAACTTGCATGCTACGAACAGTTATTCCGCCGGGATTAAGCCCCATATTCAATCGATCCAAAATTTTTTCAGCCAACTTTTTGGCAGAAACATCATCCCTCGTTCCCATGAATTTCCCAGCAATAACCAAAGTCGCATCGAACTCAAACGTTTGCGTATAGTCAGGGAATACCCATCCCATATCGTTATAGGGATAATCTACATCATCATTATAACTATAACCATCCGTATAGTCGCCAGAAGCCACCTGCGAGCACGCAGTCATAAACAAATTAATTAGCAAAAAAGCGGCAAGCGCGACGTTCTTTTGAAAAATGCGTGACATAAAAATTTTCTCCATATACGTAGAGAAAACTATAATATTTTTTCCTAAAGAAAATTATGGGAAAAATATATATTTGCAATATACACTATTAAAAAGAGATTTCTTATGAAAAAATTGTTCTCGTTCATCATCCTCGCATTATGTTTGTGTTTCTTCACAAGCTGCGATGATTCTACTTCAAGCAACGAAGTAATCTATAAAATTGAAATAGGAACTATTTCAAAGGACACTTACAATACAGCAATGGACAGAATCCAAAACCTCACAGACATCGACTATACAGAAATCAATTCCATAAGAAATTACTTGTACCAAAACACTCTTTCGAACCACGAAATTAAAAACGGCGTATCCTCAATCGATCTTGAAGAATTTATGAAATCTAAAGGATATTCAAACTACCAGGCTTCGACAGAAATGAAGTTCCTAGAAAAATGCGGAAACGACATTTTATTCTTTGAGCATGCCACTGATGCAAACAAAAGAATCTGGATGTACATAACAATGTAGCCGTAAGCCGTGAGCAATGAGTAGCGAGCTTTTATTTGGTGGCACGCCGTGACTCCTATAAACCTCATAGCTCAAAGGGTGCCTTCGGCGACCGACCTCAAAGTGCCGTAGGCACGACCTCATACCTCATTACACAAAAACGACTTCGTTGCCTATGCGGGGCGTTTCCGTGCGGTTCGGAAGGCCGCTTTCGGTATCGGCGTAGCCAATCGCGACAGAGGCGTACACGCGTTCGTCTTCCTTGAGGCCAAGCGAACGGAGATATTCCAAAAGCGTCGGGTCTTCGTTCAGCCATTTGAGCTGGTTGATGTAGCAGCTGCCAAGGTCGAGTTCGTTCGCGGCAAGCATCATGTTCTCGACAGCGCAAGCGACATCGGCCATGTTGTTGCCGTATTCCTTCTTGTTCGCGACCGCGATAAGCACCGGCGCCGTGTAGCAGAACGAGTAGTTGCCCTTGCGCGAAAGCATAATGGAGTTCTTGAGGCTCTTGTAAAGGTCGTCGCGGAGTTCCATGTTCGCGAACGCCGTCTGCACGAGTTCCTTGAGTTTTGCGATGGCAGCCGGACTCGAAATCACGAAGAAGTGGTTACTTTGTGCGTTGCCACCGGTCGGTCCAAAGCGGCCCGCTTCGACAATTTGTTCAAGCTTTTCGCGTTCAACAGCTTTCTGCTGGAACTTGCGAGTACTGCGACGCGTCTTGATAGCTTCGAGTGTATTCATAATTCTCCTTTATAGATTCCCGCCTGCGCGGGAATGACGAAAGCAATTGTGAGACGGGAATAACAAGCTCATGGCTCAAAGCGACAACGTCGCGACCTCATACCTGAAACCTGCGCCCTCTCTCGTCTTTCGTCTCTCGTCTTTCGTCTAAAACTACTTCTCCAGCGGGAGGATCAAGATTCTGGACTTGCGCTTTTGATTGTAGTGGTCGCGCTTGCTCTTCGGCAAATCTTCGACAGTCCCATCCTCGAATCCGAGCTGGTAGAACCAGTCGAGCGCCTGCGTCGTAAGCAAGAACAAAGTCTTATAGCCCTTCATCTTGCCGAGCGAAATCAGGTGACGCACAATCGCTTCGCCAATACCCGATTTGCGGTAGTTCGCGCCAACCGCGATGCCCGCCACTTCGGCCATGTTGTCTTCGAACGCATGCAACGCACCGCAACCGTGGATGCTGTTGTCGATGCTATACACAACGTAATCACCCAACTTCTCGGAAATGGAATCCTGCGTACGCGGCACCAAGTAGCCCTTCGCGATGTAGTCCTGCATAATGCGCAAGATATCCGGGATGTCTTCGACGTTCGCCGGACGGATGCTCGAATACTGGTTCGCATACACCATCGTCCCGTCACCACGGGCCGAGAACACTTCTTGCAGCACGCTTCCCTGAAATTCGCCGCTCAACAGATGCACACGGTTCGCCCCCGCTTCGCAAGCGTGAATCGCGTTCATCAAGTAGTCCATCTGCGCAAAATCGAGCACGTCCGAATTGAGTTCCAACAGTTCCTTCGCTTGATCCACGTCCATTGCCGAAATCAGCCCGTTGTCCGTTGGCTCCAAATACTTCGTATTCTTGCCCGTCACAAGCCCTTCGAGCTTGATGCCGCTCTGGCTCCCGATAAAGAACAGCTTGCCGACCTGCAAATATTTGCAGAGTTCCGTCGCAAGTTCCGTACTCGAAATGTTGTACGCATGCCCAATCTTGTTCCAGCCAATCGGCGGAATAATCGGCACGAACTTCTCGTTCATCAACTGTTCCAGCAAATCGCGCTGGATACGTTCGATGCGTCCGGTACGCATGTAGTCAACACCGTTGATGACTCCCATGCTGCGCGCCAGAATCCAGTTGCCCTGAATGCCGCTGAGACCGCTCGCCGTGAGGTGGCTCATGATGCGCTGGGCGACACCCAAAGAAGCCTGCTCCACAAGTGGCAACGCTTCTTCGCTCGTCAAGCGGACTCCACCATGGAATTCCGTTTCGAGGTCCCAAGCCTTGAGCTGAGCGTCAATGCTGTTTCGCGTACCCGGCACAATGATAATGCGGATGCCCGCCTTGTGCAAGAGGGCGATATCGCGCATCAGCACGGGGAACATCGGATGGTCCATCAAGCTATCGTCAATCTTCAAGACGAACAGTTGACCTTTGAACCGGTCCATGTAGCCAAACACTTCCCGGATGAACCCGGCAACTTCGAAGTGCTGAGAATAAAAATCGGACGCTGCGTTACTCATGAACTAAAAAGTAGCAACACAAAAAGCGAAGGACACTGTACCCTTCGCATTTTAAAGCATAATTCGATATTTTTTAGCCGTGCAATTCTAAGGCGTTATAATAGAACCTTTTGCCGGAACCATGGACGAACCCGAAGGCACATTCGCAAAGACCTGCAACAGTTCCACTTCGAACACCAAAAGCGAGTTAGGCGGAATAGAAGGCGGAGCACCCGCCTCGCCATATGCAAGCGCACTCGGGATCCAAGCCTTGACCTTTTCGCCGACCTTCATCTCCAAAAGCAAGTCCTGCCAACCTTCGATGACCGCCGTCACCGGAAATTCGAGCGGGACTCCGCGCTTGATGCTATTGTCAAATTCCGTTCCGTCCAGAAGTGTTCCGACATAGTGAACTTGAACCTTATCGGAAGGCTTGGGCTTGATACCAGTCCCCTCGTTGAGGATGACATACTGCACGCCCTTTTTCGTGACCCAGACTCTCGGGTCCTTGATGTTTTGCGCAAGGAACGCCGCCTGATCGCCCAGCGCCTTCCGGGCGGCTGTAGCTTCGTCGATATCTTTCTGCGTCTGCATCTGGGTAAGCAAATCCTGAAGAGCCGCCTCGGTAACCGAATCCGTCATCAAGACTTCGCGGCTAGGATCCATGACATCGCGCATGGCATCGATAAGGACTTCTAGCTTCACAGGAACATTGATATTCGAAACGGCCCTGCCAAAATCAACACCAAGAGCATAGCTGTAACGATCGACCGCATTGTCCATAAACACTTTCTGCTCTTCGTCCGATACAGAAACCGGTGCAGGCGTAAGTTCAGGAGCTTTTGCAACAGTCTGTGCAGCGGGTACATTTACGGGAGTCTTTGCAGAAGTCGCTTTTTCTGCTGGAGTTTTAGGCGCATTTGATTCAACGGCAGGTGCCGGCCGGCTCCCACCACAAGCCACAAGGGTTCCCCCAACAAGAAAAATAGGCAAAACATGAAGAAATTTCATAAATCGGATCCAGTCCTAAATTTTTCCACTTTAAAATACTTTTTTATGTTCATATTGCGTTAAAAAATGTGATGAATTTCTCTATTTTCCTCGAGTGTAAACAAAAACACACATTTACCCTTTAAAAATACTTATTTTTTTACTATCTTTCCGTTGAAAGGAAAAAATCCTATGAAAAACAGCTTTAAGTGTTATATAGATTCTGCGGCTGCACAAAAAAAGCAGTTCGAAGAATCCGTTGATAACGTTAAAGATTCCTTAACTAAGGTCATTATGGAATCTTCCTCTCACGATTTCAAAGGATTGAGCATCACCCCAAAAGAACCTGTTTATTCCTCGACCGGCTGGCTAAAAGGAGCCCTCTCCTACCCCTGGGCAATTGTAAGCGTCATTATCCCCTCTTTCCTCGAAGACATTTTTTAATTTGAATCCGTCCCGCCAACTGAGCGGGCTTTTTATTTATGCATTTTGTCACCCCGGTCTCTGTGCCAGGGTCGGTTTTTTTATCGTTTTTTGGCAAAGCCCACATTAAATTTTTAAATTTGGGAAAAACGGAGATTTTATGGCAGCACTCATTTTAGACGGCAAGGCTCTTGCCAAGACCACTGAAGAAGAACTCAGCGCCCGCGTGGCAACCCTCAAGGAAAAGACCGGCAAGACCCCGATTCTTGCGACGATTCTCGTGGGCGACGACCCCGCCAGCGCCACTTACGTCAAAATGAAGGGCAACGCCTGCGCCCGCGTGGGCATGGAAAGCATCCGCGTGGTGATGGACAAGAACACCACGACCCAGGAACTCCTCGACAAAATCCAGGAACTCAACGAAAACCCGAACGTGCACGGCATTCTGTTGCAGCACCCGGTTCCGCGCCACATTGACGAACGTGCCGCATTCGAAGCGATCGACGCCCGCAAAGACGTAGATGGCGTGACCTGTCTCGGATTCGGTCGCATGGCAATGGGCGAAAAAGCCTACGGTTGCGCAACGCCGGCTGGCATTATGCGCCTCCTCAAGGCTTACAACATCCCGCTCGCCGGCAAACATGCCGTCGTCGTCGGTCGCAGTGCCATCCTCGGAAAGCCGATGGCCATGATGCTCCTCAACGCAAACTGCACCGTGACCATTTGCCACAGCAAGACCGAAAACCTCCCCGAATTCGTGAAGCAAGCGGACATTCTCGTAGGCGCCGTCGGCAAGCCGGAATTCATCAAGAAGTCCTGGATCAAGCCGGGTGCAGTCGTCGTCGATGCTGGTTACCATCCGGGTGGCGTGGGCGATATCGAAAAGGGACTCGAAGATGTCGCATCCGCTTACACTCCGGTGCCGGGCGGTGTCGGCCCGATGACCATCAACACACTTATTTACCAGAGCGTGGAAAGTGGAGAATCGTTGATTAAGTAGGGATCAGGGGTCAGGGGACAGGTTTCAGGTATCAGGAAATGTCATCCTGGAGGCGAAGCCGATAGGATCCATAGCTTAAAAAAACTAGGAAATTAGCGGTCTATATTTTTATAGGCCGCTTTTTGTAATTAGCACATTGACCGGTCGCCAACACATCAAAGATTCTTTATAAATTCCTTGGCGTCGCACGATTCGACGAGGTCTTCGCCGAGCAGTTTTTGCAAGCGCAGCAAGTTGTGGTTTTCGTCCTTTCCAAGCACAACCACCTTCTTGAAACGATCGCGGTGACGCAATAAAAATTCCAAATTATTGATGTCCGTCTTCGGGAAACCGTAACCGATAAAGTAAATCTCTTCGGCATTTTTCAAGTAGTAATCGGCCTTCGACCAAAGCAAATTGAAAAGGCTACCGCGCAAGAATGATTCCTTCGCATGCGCCATCGGAATGTAGATGGGCGTATCTTCGCAATAAATCGGGAAACTGCGGTCTTGCGGTTCGACCTCGCAAACGTTCTTCAAATCGAGTTCATCACTTGCGCCCTTGACCGGGAACCAGTTGAGCGAACCGTGCAATTTGATAAGGTCAATCGTGCGAGTCTTTTTCCCGCGTTTTGCGGAACGGTCGGCTGGGTCAATCTTCACGCCATAATCGACGGAAACTTGTTCGCAAAGTTCCTTGTCGTTTGCAATCGCGGTTTCAATCAGCGTATCGTAATTGAACGAAAGCAGAAGCGTTTCGCGGGAACCCGCCGCCGAATCGTTTTCGCACGATACCAAGAACTGCTTGAGAATCGCCCGCGAGGATTCGTCAAGCACATTATCGCTGCGGATAACGCTTGCGATAAAACGCAAAAGTTCAAAGCGTAGCGACGCATGGTAAAGCCGCTCGCGTTCGCCCGGGAAAATCTGCGCCGAGAGAATCGAAGTCGCCAACGGCTCAATGCCCAAGTAATCGTTATCGCCATTGCACAGTTCAAGGAACCGCTTGCAGTAATCGCGCAAATGCGGGAATTCGCCAGATATGCCAAAAGGAATCAGCTCGTTCAAGTCGCGGAGCGTAGGCATCTGCGGCGAGAAGGACTTGCTGAAACCAGAACCAAGCACAAAAATCCGTCTATAGCAATTCGAGAGAATCATACTGTGAATGTATAATTTTTAGTAGACAGTGGTTAGTGATTAGTGGTTGGTGGTTAGTAGGCAGTAGGAAGTACACAGTAGACAGTGGTTAGTGGTTGGGAAACCCCATCCATAAAACTTTTATGGACCCTATCGGTTCGTTGCACGCCCCTCCAGGGTGACAGCCGTAAGAGAGGGCTCTAGGATGTCCCCCCCTCAAGCCTCTAATCTCTAGATTCTATTCCTTACACTTCCGCGAGTTCCATTTCTTCTTTGAGCTTGAGGACCATGTACAGCGGAATTTCAGCTATTTCTGCAACATCTTTAGGCGACATGTTCCTTTCAAGCATGTTCTTCGCGACTTTTTCACGTTCCATGAACTTATACATCGCCTTGTCAATGGATTTCATCTCGTCTGTCATAAGATACCTCGAACTAAAATTACTCAATTTTACTTCTTCCTGCAATACCTTGAATATCGGGTCGGAAGAGAACCCGCTAAAGTCGGCTTCACGGTTGAGCGTGTCGATGGCACGGAGCCACAGCACGAGGCGACTATGGTCGTCTTTGAAAGTTTCGGCATGCTTCAAAAATTTGTTCACTTCGATGACCGTGATGGCGAGCTGGTCGTAATAGAGCAATTTTTGCTGATTATAAAGCTGAACCTTGTGGCGATATTCTTTGGACAATCGCCAAGGGAAAGCGTTAGTAAACAGTGGTTAATGGTTGAGAAACCCCATCCATGAAACTTTTATGGATCCTATCGGTTCGTTGCACGCCCCTCCAGGGTGACAGCCGTAAGAGAGTGGATATTAAAAATGCAGCCAGCCCGTTTCCATTCCTGTGATGGGAGTGACTTTTACGTTGCCTTTTTCAGGAACTTCAAAAGCAAGCCCCGTCAAAAAGTTCATCCAGCATTTCGGCGTGAACTTCATATTGCAAAAGTGCGAAAGGCACGGCACAATCCACGCATCGTGCGTCACGAAAATATTGAAGCGCGAACTCGCTTTTTCAAACATCATTTCGCGCATTTGTTCGGCACGTTCATGCAGCGGGCAAAATGCATCGTGTTCGCCCGATTCAAGCCACTTGCAAATGCCTTCGTAAAATCCATCCCTCAACGTTTGTTCATAAGCGGGTACATCACGAACAAAGAAATCACCCAATGCATCAAGCGGAGTGACTTTTGCGCTACTCGCAGTTCCTTGTTCCACATACCCCGCAAGCTTTCGGCCTGCGGCAATGCACTCCGCCGTCTCGATGCAGCGACCGACCGGGCTCGAAAAATACACAGCATCGCCAACCGCCGGGATTACACGCCCCAGCGAAACCGCCTGACGGCGCCCGCCATCCGTAAGCCCCACATGCGCACCAAAATCCTTATCCTGCGGCGTGATGTGGTTGCGTTCGGCATGGCGCAAAAGCAGATAAACTCTAGAGTTCCAGTCTATCTGCGCAAAAAATTCAGATGCGGGGAGAAAGTCGGTAGTCATTTGAGGTTGTGAGGTATGAGGTCGCCCGCTGTAGCGGGCTTTGAGGTTGTGAGAATTCAAAGTCAAGCAATTAAATTCCAATGGCGGCGGAGAGCGGAACCCATATCGCATGCCCGACGACAAAGCTCAAAATTCCAAGCGCAAAACCGCACAGAACATCCGTCAGCCAATGCACACCGAAATACACGCGCAAAAGTCCCCACGTGAGCGGCAACAACATCATGATCCAACCATATTGCGGCACGCAATAGAACACCGTGCTCGCCACAGCCAAGTTGTTCATCGTATGGCCCGACGGGAAACTGTACTTGTCGAGCGGCGGAACTTCGGCTTTAATCTGCGGATTCGCGGCAAACGGACGCGGACGCTTGGTGCTGAGCTTGACGCACTCGTAAATCACAAGGCTCATCGCGAGCGAGACCAGCGCCTGCCAAAGAATCGGCAAAAAGCTTTCCCAGCCGATCATCCAAATCAAAAACGCAATGAACAAAGCCCAAATATAGCCGTCGCCTAGACGCACATAAAACTTGAGGAACTTCGTCGTCTTCGCGGAAAAATGACGGTTCGTCCAATACACCGACACGCGGTTGTCAAATTCAGAAATTTTCTTGAGCATGGGCACAAATTTAGAAATTTAAATGTCAATAATCTAGACTCTTTCAAACAACAACGCAATAGGTCGGATTGCGGCAAAAAAGCCGATACTCGCTCCGTTTTGGGGCGTTTTTATGCCATTTCAGAAGAAGTATCGCAAAATTCGGTTAGCTTATTACAAGTCGCGAACGCAACGAATGCTACCAGCACCGGTCTTTACATCCTTATACGCAACGCCATTGGAGTCGTACATGTCACTACTGAATGAATAGTGATAAGCCCAATCCGCATCGCTTTCCGTGGATGTTATAAAGCAAGCGGCAATCCCAAGGCGAACGAATCTTCCTTGAGCATTTTGGAATCCTGAATACTTTATTTCCAAATCCGGAGCCTTCAAGCCATCTTTTCGAAGCACGTTATGCCAGTCGGAATAAGAGGGCAAGCGCCAACCATCCGGGCAGACCCCCTGTACAT
>Ga0265300_10001623_pt1 | contig 20749 bp, 21 predicted proteins | sample AusTroGonzalo_MG_FD_193482 | JGI IMG/M metagenome (GOLD analysis project Ga0265300, IMG submission 193482) | Bovine rumen microbial communities from tropical cattle in Woodstock, Queensland, Australia - Gonzalo_03 | ecosystem: Host-associated > Mammals > Digestive system > Stomach > Rumen ...
CACGGCGTTCATGAAGGGCTATCGTCCCCAGTTCTACATCCGCACGACGGACGTGACGGGCGACATCCAGCTCCCCGAGGGCGTCGAGATGGTCATGCCGGGCGACAATGTCGAGCTCAGCGTCAAGCTGATCGCGCCTGTCGCGCTTGAGGAGAAGATGCGCTTCGCAATCCGCGAGGGCGGCCGCACGGTCGGCGCCGGAACGGTTTCGAAGATCATCAAGTAAGAAATCGCGTCCTGTGAGATGCCTGCCCGCCTGCACGGCCGCCAGTGGTCGGCCGGGGCGGCGGGCGGGTTCTGAATCTCGCAGGGTTCGAGGGAGCAGGAAAAATGCGAGATCTCGCTATTTTGGCTTGCGGAGAATGCAAGAGGCGCAACTACACTACGACCCGCAACAAGAAGACCATGACTGAGCGGCTCGAGAAGGTGAAGTTCTGCCCGCACTGCCGTAAGCGCACGACCCACAAAGAGACGAAATAGGTCTCGGATTAGGGTAGTAGCACAATGGCAGTGCAGCGGTCTCCAAAACCGCCTATGGGGGTTCGATTCCCTCCTACCCTGCCAAAGACCGAAAGAGACTGGAAATGAACATCATCAACAAGACTAAAGAGTATCTGTCTGGCGTCGGCGCCGAGGCGAAACGCGTTACGTGGCCCGGGAAGCACGAGCTTTGGGAATCGACGCTTGTCGTCATTTCGTTCATTTTCATCCTTGCGGCGACGACTCTTGTCTGCGACAAGGTCATCGAGGGCTTCATAAGGATTGTCCACGCGGGGGCGTGACGGCTATGGAAAAACAGTGGTTTGTCCTTCACACCCTGACCGGTCAGGAGACCAAGGTGCAGAAGTCCATCGAGGCTCGGGTGAAAATCGAGCGGATGGAAGACTACATCGGCCGCTGCGTGATTCCGACCGAGAAGGTTGTCGAGAAGAAGAACGGAAAGAAGCGCACGATCACCAAGAGGTTCTTCCCCGGCTACGTGCTTTCCGAGCTCGCGCTCTACGATGACGCGAGAGGTGTTGACGAATCCGGCAAGCGGGCGATATACGAGCGCACGTGGCAGTTTCTGCGCGAGACGCCCGGCGTTATAGGGTTCGTGGGCGGCGACAGGCCGCAGCCGCTGAAGCGGCAGGAGATTGACGCGATACTTCTGGACAGGCCTTCCGGCGGTCCCGACGTCGCGCGTCCGAGAGTGAATTTCAACGTCGAGGAGACGGTGAAGATAGTTGACGGCGCGTTCATGGGTTTGACGGGCCAGATCAGCATGGTGGATCCCGACAAGGGCAAACTCAAGGTCGAGGTGCAAGTCTTCGGCCGCAAGGTCCCTGTCGATGTCGAATACTGGCAGGTCGAGAAGGTCGCCATAGAGGAGACCTTCGAATCGGTCAAGAAGTAGGCATTAAGGTCTTGCGGTCCGTCTGTACCGGGCAGGGGTCCCCGGGAGGAGCCGCACGAAAAGGAAAGAAGAAGGAAAAATGGCTAAGAAGGTCACTGGAGTCGTAAAGCTACAGATTCCAGCCGGCGCGGCTAATCCCGCGCCTCCGGTGGGCCCGGCTCTGGGCTCTGCGGGCGTGAACATCATGCAGTTCTGCAAGGAGTTCAACGCAAAGACGGCGAAGGACGCCGGTCTCGTCATACCGGTAATCATCACGGTTTACCAGGACCGCAGCTTCTCGCTGCAGTTCAAGTCGCCGCCGGCTTCCACGCTCCTCAAGAAGGAGGCGGGGCTCGCCAAGGGCAGCGGCGTTCCCAACAAGAGCAAGGTCGGCAAGGTCACGAGGGCGCAGCTCCTCAAGATCGTGGAGCTCAAGAAGGCCGATCTCAACACCGACGACCCGGAGCAGGCCGTCAAGATGATCGAGGGCACGGCCCGCAACATGGGAATCGAGGTGGTCGAATGAGCAGGCACGGCAAGAGATATCTCAACGCCCTCAAGAAGGCTCCCAAGAAGGCCGTTTCGATCGAGGAAGCCGTCAAGTTCGTCAAGGAGAACGCGGGCGCCAAGTTCGACGAGACCGTCGACGTGTATTTCCGCCTCGGCTCCGACCTCACGAAGGGCGACACGGCCGTCCGCGGCACGGTCAAGCTTCCGAACGGCTCCGGCAAGACCGTCAAGGTCGCGGTGTTCGCAGGCGGCGACGCGGCGGAAGCCGCCAAGGCCGCGGGCGCTGACTTCGTCGGCATGGCCGACCTCATCGAGAAGGTCGTCAAGGAAGGCTGGTGCGGCTTTGACGTCGCCATCGCGACCGTCGAGGCGATGAAGGAAGTCCGCAAGTGCGCGAGGGTCCTCGGTCCGAGAGGCCTCATGCCCAACCCGAAGACCGGCACCGTCACCGACGACACGGCCACCGCCGTGAAGGAGGCGAAGGGCGGCAAGGTCGATTTCCGCATGGACAAGACGGGCAACCTCGCCGTTGTCGCCGGAAAGCGCAGCTTCGAGGCCGACAAACTCGTCGGCAACATCAAGGCGGTCATCGCCGCCGTCAACGCGGCCAAGCCGTCTGCGGTCAAGGGCGCGTTCGTCAAGTCGATAACCATCGCCACAACGATGGGCGTCGGAGTTCCCGTTGTCGTCTCCAACGACGCCGAGTGACCTGAAGGAGGTAACTTAAGATGAGAGTTGAAAAGATTGCCATTCTCGGCGAAGTCGCCGAACGGGTCAAGGATTCCGACTACTGCTTCATCATCGACCACGGCGGCGTGACTGTCGCCCAGTTCGCGAAGCTCCGCAAGGACCTGCGCGCGCAGCAGAGCCGCCTCCTCGTCGTCAAGAACACCTTCATTGCGAAGGTCGCCAAGGACAGGGGCTGGAGCGAGGAAGTCAACGCGATGTTCGCCGGCAACACGGCGATCGTCACGGGCCACGGCGAGGCCACTGCGGTTGCCAAGTCCATCATGGCGTTCGTCAAGGACTCCAACGGCAAGGCGGCCGTCAAGGGCGCAGACTACGACGGCAAGATCGTCGATGCGGCCATGGTCGAGGCGCTTTCCAAGGTTCCCGGCAAGGACGAGCTCAGGGCCACGCTTCTCATGCTCCTCAAGGAGCCTGCGACGCGTCTTGCGCGCGTCCTCTCCGAGAAGGCGAAGAAGGGCGATTCCGCTCCTGCCGCCGAGGCTGCTCCCGCAGCGGAGGCCGCTCCCGCGGAGGCGCCCGCCCAGGCGTAACGAAAACAGTTTCCTTCAGATGAAAAACGCTGAAGGTTGACAAGTAAAAAAAGGAAAAAGAAAAATGACAAACGAAGAGATAATCAAGGAGCTGTCGGGAAAGACGGTTCTCGAAATCAATGACCTCGTCAAGGCCCTCGAAGAGGCGTGGGGCGTTTCCGCCGCCGCCGCTGTCGCAGTCGCCGCTCCCGGAGCCGGTGCTGCCGCCGCCGAGGAGAAGACGGAGTTCGACGTGATCCTCAAGGCCGCTGGCGCCAACAAGATCGCGGTCATCAAGGAGATCCGCGCGATTACCGGGCTCGGGCTCAAGGACGCCAAGGACATGGTCGATGGCGCGCCGAAGAAGGTCAAGGAAGCCATCGCCAAGGACGAGGCCGAGAAGATCGCCGAGCAGCTCAAGAAGGCTGGCGCGGAAGTCGAGGTCAAGTGATTTTCGCCTGACTGATACGACACTCAAAAGGGGCCGCGGCTATTCTGCGGCCTTTTTTGATTCATCTGGCAAGGGAAACGCAGGGAGAGGGCAATGACGCTGGCAGAACTTGAAACGGCCAAGGCCGCAAGCCTTGAAGAGATCGCGGCGGCGGCGGACGCATCCGCCGCAGAGGCGCTTCGCGTGAAGTACATCGGCCGCAATGGCTCGATACCGGCCCTGATAAAGGCCATGAAGGACGTCCCGAAGGAGGAGCGGCCCGCTTTCGGAAAGGCGGTCCAGGCGTGGAGGGCGGAAGTCGAATCCGCTCTCGCCGCGAAGCTCTCCCGCTCTTCGCAGGAGGCGTTCGACGGCGACCTTACGCAGCCCGGCCGCTGGTTCGGGCTCGGCCTGCGCCATCCCCTCACCCGCGTCGTCGAGGAGACGGCGCGCATATTCGGCAGGCTCGGCTTCACCGTTGCCGACGGCCCGGAGCTCGAGACGCGCTTCAACAACTTCACGGCGCTCAACACTCCCCCTCACCATCCTTCGCAGGACCGCGCCGACACTTTCTGGTTCGGCGAGGACTGCCTCCTCCGCACGCAGACGTCGCCGGTGCAGATCCGCACGATGCTTGCGAACAAGCCGCCAGTGAGGGTCATATGCCCCGGGCGTACCTTCCGCCGCGACACGACCGACGCGACGCACTCGGCGAACTTCCACCAGATCGAGGGCCTCTACGTGGACAACCTTCCCGAGAAGCCCGTCTCGCTCGCAGACTTGAAGTCCGTCCTCTCATACTTCGCGAAGGAGATGATGGGGCCTGGCGTAACCGTGAGATTCCGCCCGCACTTCTTCCCGTTCACTGAGCCGTCCGTAGAGGTAGATTTCACTTGCCATGTCTGCAAGGGCAAGGGCTGCTCCGTGTGCAAGCAGTCGGGCTGGATCGAGGTCGCTGGAGCCGGCATGGTCGATCCCCGCGTCTTCAGGCACGTCGGCTACGATCCCGAAGCGGTCTCCGGCTATGCGTTTGGCTTCGGCGTCGAGCGCATCGCGATGATTAAATACGGCATCCCCGACATTCGCTGGCTTTACGAAAACGACGTCCGGTTCCTCCGGCAGCTTGGATGATGGACGGGCGCTCCAAGAGGATGACATTCCGGTTTCTCGGAACCGGCACCTCCGTTGGAGTGCCGCAGATCGGATGCACGTGCAAGACATGCACGTCGGCGGATCCGCGAGATACGAGGCGCAGATGCGGAGCCTACGTAAGGATGGGGGACGTGGGCCTTCTCATCGACACGCCTCCGGAGATGCGCGAGGCATGCATTGCCTACGGCATAGACCGCGTTGACGCGATTGCGCTTACGCACTCTCACATGGACCACGTGGCGGGCTTTGACGACGTCAGGCGGTTCAATACGATAAACGGAAAGACGGTCCTCCCGTGCTACGCGAGCGCCGAGACCGAGGCGCAGATGCACCGCATATTCCCCTATGTAGGTGTCAAGGGCGGGGAGAACGGCCTCTTTCGCCCACAGGTCGCCTTTTACAACGCTGATTCCTTCAGTGTCGGTGGAATCGAGGTGGAGCGCTTCTCAGTTGAGCATGGCTTTCCCTGCTGCGGCTATCTCCTCAATGGCGCAATCGCATACGTCAGCGACTGCCATGCGCTTCCCGAAAGCACTGTGGAGCGCATTTCCGGAGTCGGGACGCTTGTCATAGACTGTCTTCGCGAGCGCCCACATCCGACACACCTGTCGAAGGACGAGGCGCTTTCGATAATCGAGAGAATCGCCCCCGGAAGGGCATACATAACCCACATGTGCCACGACCTCACCCACGAGGAATGGCTTGAAAGGCTGCGCGGCACATGCGTTGAGCCTGCATACGACGGGTTGGAACTGGAGGTATAGATGAACTATGCACGACTTTTGCCGATGGCGTCGGCATTCGCCGCAATCCTCGCCGCGAATTTCTCCGCCGTCGCCGCGCAGAGCGAGATAAAGGTCGATTTCGCGCTTGACGCCTCCGACTATGTCGTCGGCGAGCGTGTGCGGTGCGTTGTCAATGTCGTCAACTCGTCACCAGACCGCGTTGCCGTCGGAACGACTCGCGTCTTCTCCGGCACAGGGGAAGATAGGAGCGTGAAGGAGATAGTCGATGGCGATGACAGGCTTTTTGTCGAAGTCTTCAGGGCTGGCGACATGTCGCGGCTTCAGCGCATCGGCTCCAAAGCCTTCGTGTCGCCGTTTTTCATCGACGCCGGAGAGGGGCAGAAGCTCGAGGCGTTTCTCGCAGACCACTATGCCCTTCAAGAGCCAAATCGCTATCTTGCAAAGCCGGTTCTCGTCCATCGCGGCATGCGCTACGAAGGGCAGCTGCGGGCGTTTGACGTAGTCAACGGCGTAAAGGCCGCAGGCGCCATGCAGATGTTCGCGAACAAGCGCGGGCTTCAGCGCGAGTTCGAGGCCGTCTACTGGTCGCGCGGCGGCGGCGAGCACCTGTTCCTCAAGGCTCGCGACTCCGGGAGCGGCCGTCGCTGGGAGACGCGCGACCTCGGCGGGATTCTGCGCATCGAGAGCCCGACGGTCAGCATCCTGCCGTCTGGCGAAGTCGTCGTCCTCCACCGTCTCGACAAGGACAATTTCATCCGCAGCGAGTTCTGGTCTCTTACCAACGCCCTCGAGTTCCGCGGCCGCACGGTCGTGAGCGACCCCGACACCGCAGGAACGGCGAGGGTCCGCGAGCTCTACAAGGACGGCGTAAAGCCAAAGACAAACCCCTGGTGGAAATTCTGGTAAGATGAACATTCTGGGCATAGAGACAAGCTGCGACGAGACGGCTGCGGCCGTCGTGAGAGACGGGCGGGAGGTCGTCTCAAACGTCGTCTATACCCAGATTCCGCTGCACCAGCCATACGGCGGAGTGGTGCCGGAGGTCGCGTCGCGGGCGCATGTCGAGAAGATCGGGCCTGTCGTCGGAGAGGCGATGGAGCGCTTTCGCGCCCTCGGGGCAGGCTCAATCGACGCGGTCGCAGTTACATACGGGCCCGGTCTTTCGCCTGCGCTCATAGTCGGGCTAAACGCGGCCAAGGGGCTTGCAATTGCGAAGGGCGTTCCGCTCTATGCCGTAAACCACATCGAAGCCCACCTTCACTCGCCGTTCCTCGTGAACCCCGGCTCCGACGCCGCGCCTCCGCCAGATCCCGTTTCGACGTGCCCGGCGCTCGGCCTTGTCGCGAGCGGCGGCAACACCGTCTGGATTGACATGCCGGAATACGGCAGATACGAAATCGTCGGCGACACGCTCGACGACGCGGCGGGAGAGGCCTTCGACAAGGCGGCGAAACTCCTGGGGTTGGGATATCCCGGCGGGCTCAAGATAGACCGCATATCCAAGGCGTATTTCGCTGAGTTCGGGCCTAACGAGCTTGTCCCGTTCCCGAAGGGGCGGCCGCGCGAAGGCGTCTCCGCTCTCGCGGGGCTTCCGGCGGAGCTTTGCGTCTCCTTTTCCGGCCTCAAGACAGCTCTCTTGCGCCATGTCCAGAAGAACCCGTCGCTCCTTTCCTCGAAGGACGGCGAGCGCGACTTCGGCGGGTATGCCGTGACTCCCGAGGTGGCGCGCGTCGTCGCCTCGTATCAGGAGGCAATCGTCCAGGCCCTCGCCGACCGTACGCGCACGGCCCTTCGCAGGCTTGGCCGGCGAACGCTCGTTCTGGGCGGAGGCGTCTCGCTCAACTCCCGCATCAGGGCGGTATTGGGCGAGGTTTGCGCTGAAGAGGGCGTGAAGCTTGTGATGGCGAGGCCGGAATACACCGGCGACAACGGCGCGATGGTGGCGGGCCTTGCGTATTACCGGCGTGACTACGCGGGGGACGCGATGTCACTGGACGCAAATCCAGGTTTGCAGGCGGGGGACTGACATGAGAGAAAAGGCATATTGGCTGTTTGCGGTTGGCGCGTGTCTCGTCCTTGGGGCGGCGTCCGTCTGGATGGGCGGGCTCAACCAGGACGAGGGCTGGTATCTTTATGCCGCGAACCTCGTTGCCGAGGGGAAGGTCCCATACCGCGATTTCTTCTACACGCAGGGGCCGATGCTGCCAATCGTCTATTCTGCCTTCACGTGGATATGGAAGGCATTTGGAATCCTTGGCGCGCGCGTATTCACTTTTGCAATCGGCGTGTTCGGCATTCTCCTCGCCGCCGTGCTGGCGCGGCGTCTTGCGCCGGAGGGCAGGAAAGGCGAGGCGGCGGTCGCGACGTTGCTTCTCTTGGGGTCGAACCTCTACCACATCTACTTCGTGACGATCCCGAAGACGTATGCTCTCGCCGCGTTCTTTGTGATGTCTGGCTTCATCTTCATCGACTTGGCGCAGGCCGCATGGAATCGCTCGCGCGGCGGATTCATATGGGCGCTCGTCTCCGGTCTCTCCCTCGCGTTCGCCTCGGGTACTCGCATATCCCTTGGCGCGATACTTTGCGTCGTCGGTCTTTTCCTGCTGGTTGCGGCATTTCACGGCCAGCATAGGCGTGTCTTCGCGGGCTTTGTGATTGGCGGCCTCGGCGGGCTTGCGCTCGTGTATGGGCCTTTCCTCGCCTCTGACGGTGCGCGCGAGGGGCTCTTGGCCGCGCAGGCCTACCACGCCGCGCGCGGTGGCGGCGCTCACGACCTCGTTTGGATTGTCGGCAGCTTGAGCCGCCTCGTTAGATGGTATCTTCCTGTGTTCGTTGTGCTGGGGCTCGGCTACTTTGCCATTGGCCCGTCGCATCCCATTGGCTCTTCGCACGTGCCAACGGCCATGTCTCGAACGCTGTGGATGGCGTTTGTCTCTTTCCTTTTGGTGTTCTTTGTGCAGATGTACGCCCCATTCCCATACGAGGACTACCAGGTTCCCATAATGGGTCTTCTGGCCGTGTTTGCGGTCGTCATGTTCATGTGCGTTTCGGAGAGGCCGCTAACGCTCCTTGTTCTTGGCATGACGTGGGCGCTCAGCTTCGGGAGCCCTCTTCTCGAGAAGTGGACGACCAACGGGCAGGACCGCTTCTGGTCGCTCAAGAAGGCGAAGTTCGAGCTTGCGCAGCTCCAGGACGTCGCAGGGCGCATAAACGAGCTTGACCCGGGCGGCACGGAACTTTTCACGCAGGACGTCTATCTTGCGATCGAGACGAACCGCCGCGTTCCGAAGGGATTTGAGATGGGGCCGTATGCGGTCGTGTCCGACGAGCAGTACGAGCGCTTCGCGGCCGAGGCCTCCGCTCCCGTCGCCGCGCTCTCCGGCTACTCGTTCGCGGTGGAAATGCCGCGGGGGACGGAGCGGCCGGTGGAAAAGCAGATGCGCTGCTGGGAGCTTCTGAAGAAGAACTATTCGCTTGTCGACAACGAGCCCTCATTTGGGCAGAACTCGACTCCGCTCCTAATCCTGAAGAGGAAAGACTCCTCTTCAAAACGGGAAAACTGAATATGGCTGAAATACACGGCGTGGCGGGCGAATGGGCCCGCGTTAAGGGAATGGTCTTCGGACTGTGGCCGCTTTTCCTCGGGGTGTTCGCGGCCGGTGCCTCGTGCGCCGTGCTTGTCACCTCGTCGCTGGTCTGGGGATCCGTGGCGCTTGTCCTCTCGCTTCTCCACTGCGGCTGGAGCCTTATGAAGGGCATGCGCCACGTCGAGCGCTACTTCAAGGGTGCGCGCGGCGAGGAGCGGGTTTCCGGCATCCTGAAGAGCCTGCCCGGCACGTATCACGTCTTCAACGACTTCGTCGCAGGGGGAACCCATATCGACCATGTAGTCGCGGGTCCGGCGGGAGTCTTCGCGGTCGAGACGAAATACTGGCGCGGGAAGGTCTCCCTCGATTCGGGGCACATACTCCTCGACGGCCAGCTCCCGTCCCGCTCTCCGCTTGCGCAGGTCTGCAAGGAGGCCTCTCTCGTGAAGGCGAAGCTTGCGAAAAGCGGATGGAGCGGCACGGTGACGCCAGTCCTCGCGTTCGCGTCCGACACTTTCGAGGCGAAGATAGCGGAATCGCATGGTGCCGTTATCATAAATTCAAACCACCTTACAAGCGCCTTTTCGACAGGCAGGGTCGTCATTCCCCCTGCGGAGCTTGATCGTCTTGTGAGGCTAATGGAGAACGGAAAATGAAGAAGATGCTTGGATTCTTTTCTGCGGTAGCGGTGCTTACCGCCATTTTGTGGGGCTGCCAGTGCGCGTCGGAGCCGGTGGAGGGGCTTGTTGACATCCCGCACGCCCCGCCTCCGCCGGTTGCGAAGCTGCATCCCGGCAAGGCCGACGGGCACATAGGCCTTCGTCTCGGCGACATGCTGCCCGACAAGCACATTTCCCAGATGCGGCTCGACGACGAGATTTCCCGCAGGGCGTGGACGAACCTCGTCACGTTCTACGACTTCGACCACTCGGTCTTCCTGAAAAGCGACTTGGAGCGCCTTGCCCAGCGCGACAGGAGGCTGGACGACGAGCTCAAGTCGGGCGACGTGTCGTTTGGATTCGACGTCTACAACCTCTATGTCGAGCGCCTTCGCGAACGCGTAGATTTCGCGACCAACCTCGTCCTAAGCTCCGACTTCGACTTTTCGTCCAACGAGACCTACCGCATAAAACGCAAGGACGCCCCGTGGCCCGCGACGAAGGAGGCGGCGGAGGAGCATTGGCGCAAGCGCATGAAGAACGAGGCGCTTGTCGCCAGTGTCAACCACGACCTCGACAAGTCGACTAACGTCCTGAACGTCGCGAAGGACATCGTGAAGAAATACCGCCAGTACGCGACGACGCTCCTCGAGCCGGACGGCGAGACGGTGCTGCAGCACTACCTTTCCGCCGTGGCGCGCGCGTACGACCCGCATTCCGAATACATGTCGCCAGCCTCGAAGGAGGATTTCGACATGGAGATGAACTTGACGCTCTGCGGAGTGGGCGCGGTCCTTTCCATGGACGACGGCGCGCTGAAGATAGTGGAAGTCATGCCGGGCGGGCCTATCGACGTTGACGGGCGCATCAGGGAAGGCGACAAGATCGTCGGCGTCAAGCAGGAAGACGGCGAGCTCGAGGACGTGATGTGGCAGCCGATGAAGAAGAGCATAAAGAAGATCCGCGGCAAGAAGGGGACGCGCGTCACGCTCGAGATCGTCCCGCGCTCGGATCCCTCGGGCACGACCAAGAAGATGATAGAGCTCGTGCGCGACGAGATAAAGCTCGAGGACCAGGCCGCGACTGGCCGGGTGGAGAAGGTTACCCTAAACGGCGTCACGGCGAAGGTAGGCTATGTCTATCTGCCGGGCTTCTACGGGACGATGGACAAGAAGCCCTCAGACCCGGGCTTTCGCAGCTGCGCGCTTGACGTTGCGAAATACCTTGCCGAGTTCAACGCCGAAGACGTCAAGGGGCTTGTCCTCGACCTTCGCGGCAACGGGGGCGGCTCGTTGCGCGAGGCGGTTCTCCTTTCTGCGCTGTTCGTGCCGGGAGGTTCCGCCTTCTCGCCGGAGCCCGTCGTGCAGATCCGCGACGTGCGCTCCCTCGGGGTCCTGCCGATTCCTCCGGGCAATCCCGCGGCGTTCAGGCGTCCGCTTGTGGTCCTCACCGACCGCGCCTCCGCCTCTGCCTCCGAGATCGTAGCCGGCCACCTCCAGGACACGGGCCGCGCCGTCATTGTGGGGGACGTAAAGACCCATGGCAAGGGAACTGTGCAGACCGTGATGGGCCTGGGCCCTGAGAGATACGGCTCCTGCAAGATAACGACGGCCAGGTTCTACAGGGTCGACGGGCGCTCGACGCAGCTTGAGGGCGTCGCCGCCGACATCCATCTGCCGTCGCTCTTGGACTCGCTCGACATTGGAGAGGACAAGCTTACCTACGCGTTGCCGTTCTCGCGCATAAACCCGGCCGATTACCGGCTCGTCTGGAACATGCACGCGCTCGTCCCCGCGCTGAAGGCCTTCTCGGCCAAGCGGCTTGAGACTAACGAACGGTATATCAAGCATGTCGAGAACGTCAAGGGCATGAAGGCCATCTCCGAGCGCGAAGAGGTTTCCCTCGAGTATGCGGCGCGCAAGGCGCAGATGGCTTCCGACAGGGAGATGCGCGAGCTCGATTCCGACGACGAAGACGGCGACACCCCAAAGAAGAGGCGCCGCCGCAACGAGCGCAAGAAGGACGATGTCGTGCTGGACGAGGCCATGAACATCGTGATGGACATCATCCGGCTAACTGGCGGCGAAGAGCTGCCGCAGCCGAAAGGAGGGTGGTTCTGATGAACGTCAGGTTCGCCAAGATGCACGGGGCGGGAAACGACTTCCTGATGATCGACGACAGGGACGGCCGCTTCCCCGAGGACTTCCGCCGCATAGCCGCGATGTCGGCGCGGCGGACAGGCGTCGGGTGCGAGGGCGTGATCCTCGTGCAGAAGTCGGCCGCCGCCGATTTCAGGATGCGGTTCTACAACCCGGACGGCAGCGAAGCTGCGCTCTGCGGCAACGGCGCTCGCTGCGTTGCGGCCTTTGCAAAGTCAATAGGAGCCGCCGCGGGGAAGGTCATGTGCTTCGAGACGCGCGCAGGGCTTGTAGACGCCGAGGTGATCGACGACGGCAGGGTCAAGGTCTGGCTGCCGCCGCCGAAGGACCTTCGCGAGGACTTTGTCGATTCCGGAGTCCCCCACAAGATCGTGCCGGTCGATGGCCTTGCCGACGTCGATGTCGAGGGCGAGGGTCGGAGGATCCGCCTTAGCGAGGAGTTCGCGCCCGAGGGGACGAACGTGGATTTCGTCCTGTACCACCCGCCGCATCGCCTTTCGATTCGCACATACGAGCGCGGCGTGGAGGCGGAGACGGGCGCCTGCGGGACGGGGGCCGTCGCCGCCGCGGTCGTGGGCGTGGCCCAGCACGGGATGGCCTTTCCGGTCCACGTCCGCACGGCGGGCGGGTACGAGCTTGTAGTCGATGGCGTCTCCGACGGCGGCTCGTTCGACTCCATCACCCTGACCGGCCCCGTCAAGAAGGTCTTCGAGGGCGAGATCGACCTCGACTCCCTCGGCGACGGCCACGCATGACCGGCAAGGCCCGGGCTTGCTGTTGAATTGCCACTGCCATCATGATATAATTACCAACATTGCAACAAAGGAGAAAGACATGAAAATTACAAGGAGATCGTTTGTGGAGGCCGCGCTTGCGGCGTGTGCATTCCCGTATGTCGGATGCCGGACAAGGTGTTCCGACGGCAAGGTTCGCCTTGCGTGCGTAGGCATTGGCCAGCAGGCATGGCAGGACATCCAGCGTTTTGACAAGTCGGGCCTGGTGGAGTTCGCCGCTTTCTGCGACACAGACCTTCTCGGAAAGCAGTGCGTTCCGGCGCTGAAGAAATACCCCAAAGTCCCGACGTTCACGGACTTCCGCAAGATGCTTGACGCGATGGAGGGGAAGATCGACGCCGTCGCCGTGATGAACCCGGACTTCTCGCACTTCCCCGCGCTGATGGACGCGATGCGCCGCGGCCTTGCCGTGTTCAGCGAGAAGCCCCTCGCCCACACGTTCGAGGAGTGCGAGCTCTTGATGGCCGCGGAGCGGAAATACGGCGTCGTCACGCAGATGGGCAACCAGGGCCACAGCGGCAACAACTACTACCAGTTCAAGCACTACGTCGAAAACGGGATCATCGACGTGTCGCAGCTCAAGCACCTCACGGCGCACATGAACAACCCCCGCCGCTGGCACAAGTGGAACGGCAACGTCACCGCGTTCCCGAAGGGCGAGGAGATGCCAAAGGGGATCGACTGGGATACGTGGCTTGGCACTGCGGCGTTCCACGCCTACTCCAAGGACTACGTGCAGGGCGAGTGGCGCAGCTGGTACGACTTCGGCAACGGCTGCCTCGGCGACTGGGGCGCGCACACGATGGACACGATGCACCGCTTCTTCGACCTTGGCCTTCCGACCGAGATACAGATCAAGGACGTGCAGGGCTGGAATCCGTTCGTGTTCCCCATGCAGGATACGCTGAAGTTCAGGTTTGCCGCGAAGGGGAAGCGTCCTGCGGTCGACCTCGACTGGTACGAGGGCCTCACGAACAAGCCTGTCCTTCCCAAGGGCTACGTGCCGACGAAGTGGGGCTCTGACATTCCGGCTGCAAAGGGCTCGACCGCCGCAGACGCCGCGAAGAACCTCGTGCCCGGCAAGTTCTTCGAGATGAAGGACGGAACCGTGTGGCAGGGCGCCTCCCACTCGTCCGCGATCTTCATGTGCGGCACCGACGGAAAGGTGCCGGAGTATCCGGAGCCCACGTCCGACCACTACGCGAACTTCCTCCTCGCCGTCATGGGCAAGGAGGAGACGCGCAGTCCGTTCTCGGTCTCCGCGCCGCTTTCCGAGGTGTTCTGCCTCGGCTGCATCGCCCAGCGTCTCAACCGCAGCCTCAAGTTCGACACTGCGAAGAAGCAGTTCGTGGGCGACGCCGAGGCGAACGCGCTCCTAAAGGGCTCGAAGGGCACCCCTCGCAAGGGCTGGGAAGGGTTCTACGTGGTATAAGTCGTATATGGCACAAGTCAAAGGAGAAGAAAGAACATGAAGAAAAACGTTTTCCTGGTTGCCGCGGCCGCGCTTTCCGTGTGCGCCGCAACTGCGGTCGCGTCCGATTCGCAATGCGCGCCGAAGAGGCGAGCGCTTAGCCCGAGCTGCCGCGTATCGGCGCTGCCGTACAAGCTTGGCGTAGCCCGCTACACGATGCACAAGCAGCCGTTCGACCGCGTGCTGGAGATGCTTGAGGACATGGACTGCCACTACCTCGGCCTCATCGACAGCTCTATACGGCGCGACGCGTCCGACGGCGAAATCGCCGCCTACAAGGAGAAGTGCGCCAAGTTCGGCGTAGAGGTCGTCTCCCTCGGGCCGCTTTACTTCTCTGACGAGGAGACGCTCGCCGCCGCGTGCAAGTTCGCGAAGCGCTACGGGATGAAATACATCTCCGTCGTGCCGTTCGAGTTCAATCCGAAGATCGCCGGCATATCCGATCCCAAGGAGAGGAGCAAGATCTGCCCTCCCAGGGAGTGGAGGCTGGAGAGCGACAAGATGATGGACCTGCTCGAGAAGTACTGCATCGAGTACGACCTCAGGGCTGCCGTCCACAACCACGGCCCCGACAACGCGTATCTCTACCCGACGGCGGAGTCGTCGCTTGCGCGCATAGGCGGCCGCGACAAGAGGCTGGGCGTCTGCCTTGACGTCGGGCACGAGCGCCGCGCCGGGCTTGATCCAGCGGAATTCATCCGCAAGCACGGCGACCGCGTGGTCGAGGTGCACCTTAAGAACATCAAGATCGACCCGGTGGCGAATTATGCGAAGGAGGGCCCGCGCGGCGAGCTTGACATACCAGGCATCCTCCAGGCGCTGGCGGACGTCGGCTACAGCGGCTACTGCCTCGTGGAATACGAGAAGGACTTCGACTGCAACGAAGTCCCGCTGGCGGAGTCCATCGGCTACTACCGCGGCGTCATGGACTGCATACGCCCCAAGGCCGTGATGAGGCCGGTGCCTGAAGGGGCCAACAGCCTTACCGCCAAGGAGAAGGCCGATGGCTGGACGCTCCTTTTCGACGGCAAGAACCTCCCCGCAGACCTCTGGATGGGCGTGAAGGAAGAGTGGCTCAAGGAGAAGAAGTTCCCCGAGCGCGGCTGGTTCGTCAAGGACGGCTGCCTCACGATGCGCCCCATGGGCGGCATCTCTCAGGATAGAACATGGTTCCCGCTGCCTCCGGAGGACGCGAAGCTGGGCGGCGGCGGCGACATCGTGACCCGCCGCAAGTATTCCGACTTCGCGTTCAAGTTCGACTTCAGGCTTACAAAGGGCGCCAACTCAGGCGTAAAGTATTTCTTCAACGAGGGCCAGCACAGGAGCTCGTGCGAAGAGTACCAGGTTCTCGAGAACTTCCACCCCGACTCCGACAAGGGCGTCGGCGGCAACCGCAAGTGCGCGTCCCTCTACGACATCATGGCCGCCAATGCCGACGGGATAATGAAGGGCGCCGGCGAGTGGAACTCCGGCATGGTCGTCGCCAAGGGCAACCACGTCGAGCACTGGCTCAACGGAGTCAAGGTGCTTGAATACGAGCGCGGCTCCAAGGCGTTCCGCGACGCGGTGGCGAAGTCCAAGTACCTTGCGTGGCAGGATCCAGGCTCGTTCTGGGGCGAGGCCCGCGAGGGCCGGCTGCTGCTGCAGGACCACACCGATTCCACCGTCTCGTTCTGCAACCTCAAGGTGAAGGAGCTGTGACGGGCCATTTGGCATACTCTGCGGTATGGAATCAAATGGGAAGGCCCTCTTAGAGTACGACCGCGCGCGCGTCTGGCATCCTTACGCATCGCTTAAGGACCCGCCGCCCGTGCGGCTTGCTGATTCCGCCTCCGGAGTCGAGATAGCGCTTGCGGACGGAACGCGCCTCGTTGACGCCGTGTCGAGCTGGTGGTGCGTCGCCCACGGCCACAACCATCCGGCGATCGTGGAGGCGATGCGCCGCCAGTCTGAAAAGCTCTGCCACGTGATGTTCGGGGGCTTCACGCATGCTCCGGCCGTGGAGCTTGCCGAGAAGCTTGCGGCAATCGCTCCGGCAGGGCTCGACCGCGTCTTTTTCGCGGACTCGGGGTCTATCTCCGTTGAAGTGGCCGCGAAGATGGCCGTGCAGTATCAGGCTGCGCTCGGAAGGCCGGAGCGCAACAGGCTCGTCGCGCTGAAAGGCGGCTACCACGGCGACACGTCCCTTTGCATGTCGCTGTCGGATCCCGACGGAATGCACGTCCTCTTCAAGGGCGTGATGTCGCGCCACTTCTTCGCGGATAAGCCGTCCGTCCCCCCTGGCGGCGAGTGGGCGGCGTCGTGCGCCGAGTCCCTCGAGAGGGTGGTGTGCGAGCACGAGGGCGAGATCGCGGCAATCGTCTGCGAGCCGGTGTTCCAGGCGGCGAACGCGATGAACTTCTACCATCCGGGATATCTGCGCGAGATGCGCCGCATCTGCGACGAACGCGGCATCCTCCTGATATTTGACGAGATCGCGGCAGGCTTCTACCGCACAGGTCCCCTGTGGGCGCATTCGCGCGCTGGGATTTCGCCGGACATAATGACAGTCGGCAAGGCTCTCACGGGCGGGCACATCACGCTTGCTGCGACTCTAGCGTCAGCGAAGGTCGCAGACGTCATTTCCTCCGGGAATCCATCGGCGTTCATGCACGGCCCTACATACATGGCGAATCCGCTCGCATGCGCGGCGGCGTCTGCCTCGCTGGACCTTTTCGCGTCTGGCGGATATGGGGAAATGGCGGAGGGAATCGGCCGGCGCTTTGAGGCGGGGCTTAGGCCGCTAAGCTCTCTTCCAAATGTGCGCGACGTGCGCGTATTGGGGGCCGTGGGAGTTGTCGAGGTCGGCCGCCTGCCCGCGAGAGACGACATCGAGCGCGTCATCCGCAGGCACGGCGTATGGCTCAGGCCTTTCTGCAATTTCATATATTCCATGCCGCCGCTCGTCTCTGACGGCAGGACGGTCGATCGCATCGTAGAGGCCATGGCGGATCTCGCCAAGTGTCCGCCCGGGCCGGAGGTTTCCGGGGATTTCCATGAGTGACGATCTTTTTTGCGTGAAGATGCGCGCTTCCGCGCATGGCGAGCACGTATCGGGCGCGGAGCGCATCGTTAGGCAAAAAGACGTGCCAGGCGCTCTTTCGGCTCTCGCGGAGCGCGCGCTTGCGCATTCGCGCGGCAGGCCAGACTTCATAAACCTCAAGGTGGAGGAGCCTGGGGAAATAGTCCGCCTTAAGGCGCTCAAGGTCTTGCAGAATCCTACGGCGACTGCGGAGGAGGGCAGGGCTCGCGTGGTGGAGCTCCTTGCAGGCGCGGGCGTGGGGCGCGCTGCCGAGATAATGGAGATGCTTCCTGCGACATACGCCATGCGCGGGGCGATGATTCTCGATGTCGATACCCTTGAAAGGCTTGAGCCTGACCGTGAGCGCGGGGTGAGGGCGACGCGCATGGACTCGGCGGACTCACGTGTCTTTTCGGCGAAAGGCCCCAAAGACCATTTTTCTGAGGCGATTGTCTTGGCCACAAAAGTCGCAAACGCCCCTGGAATCGTCGGGGAGATATGCGTTTCCGACGATCCTGGATATGTGACCGGCTACGTGGCGTCGAAGGAATTCGGCTATCAGCGCATATCCGTCGTCAAGGAGTCTGGCGATCCGCACGGAGGGCGGATATTCCTGTATCGCGGCCCCCGCGAAAAGGTTGCGGAGACGATACGCTATCTCGAAAGCCAGACCGTTCTCGTCGAAGGAGTCCCGCAGCGCTGCAGCGGCGATGGCGTAGGCAGACTCGGCCTTGTAGATGCGGAGCTTCGAGAGATTGCCGCCGCCGGGCTTTACCGCAAATGCCGCGAGCTTGGTTCAGAGGCGCATGGTGCGGTGGTGCTTGCCTCGAACGACTACCTTGGCCTCGCAGGGGACGTAAGAGTCGCCGATGCCGCGGCGGAGGCATCTTGCCGCTGGGGCTCCGGCTCCGGGGGCTCCCGCCTCACTACGGGAACGATGCCGCCGCATGTCGCGCTTGAGCGGCATCTTGCGGCGTTCAAGGGCACGGAGGACGCCGTCCTCTACGCGACGGGCTACATGGCCAACGTAGGAGTCCTCTCGGCTCTTGCGAAGAAGGGCGACGTGATCTTCTCAGACGAGCTCAACCACGCGTCGATAATCGACGGCTGCCGGCTTTCAGGCGCAGATGTTGTAATCTACCGCCACGGCGACATGGACGAGCTTGAGGGCAAGATGGCGGCGTTCTCCGACAGGCGGCGCAGGATTGCCGTTTCAGACGGTGTATTTTCGATGGACGGTGATGTTCTCGATCTGCCGCGCTTCGTCGGCATATGCGAGAGGCACGATGCGTTTTCCATAGTTGACGAAGCGCATGCGACAGGAGTCGTCGGCGCAACGGGAAGGGGGCTTGCGGAGCATTTCGGATGCGCTAAGCCAGATGTCACAATCGGGACTCTCTCTAAGGCTCTTGGCTCGGAGGGCGGCTTCGCCTGCGTTTCGCATGCGCTGGCCGAGTATCTCCGCAACAAGTCGAGGCCGTTTGTGTTTTCGACGGCTCCCTCCCCTGGCACGGCGGCGGCAGGAGACGCCGCGCTTTCGATCCTCGAGAACGAGCCTTGGCGAGTTGCGCGTCTTGCTGAAAACGTCGCGTTCTTCGTTGGTGAACTTGCAAAGCGCGGCATCAAGGTCGCGACAGGCTCTGCCATCGTGCCCATTCCCGTCGGCGACGAGCGCCGTGCGTCCGCCGCCGCCGCGTCGCTTGAGAAGAAGGGCCTTTTCGTTTCCGGCATACGCTATCCGACGGTGCCAATGGGCGCCGCCCGCCTCAGGGCGGCCGTGTCGAGCGTCCACGGAAAAGACCAGCTTGCCGCCGCCGCCGCCGCAATCGCCGAAACCCTCGCCTTGAAAGGAGGATTAATCTGATGCCGAGAAAGAATCTACCAAAGCATATGCCCGCTGATCCTCAGAAGTCATCTGCGGCACAGTTCCTAACATACATCGCCTCTACTGGTGCTGGCGGCGAGAAATACGAAATCCGCTATGAGGACGAGAACATATGGATGAGCCAGAAGATGCTTGCAGCGGTGTATGGGGTAGAGATTCCGAATGTTGCTTACCATCTGCGCAAGATATTTGAGGATGCAGAATTGGACGAGGGGAGATGTATTAAAGAAATTTTAATAGATCTCCCAGATGGGCGAAAGTTCAAGGTGAAGCACTATGGTTCTTTGCCACCGTTCAAAACAAGATGCATCGGGCTGTCAACGGGCTTTCCGCCGCACAAATCATCTATTCACGGGCCGATGCCGAAAAAGAGCACATGGGATTGACTTCTTGGGAGAAGGCTCCTCTCGGCAAAATTCGCAAGAGCGATGTCGTGATAGCCAAAAACTATCTCAACGATGATGAACTTAAAATGCTCGAGCGGATGGTCAACGCATATTTGGAATTTGCCGAAGGCCGCGCAAAGCTTCATATTCCGATGACTATGGAGGATTGGGAGAAGCGTCTTGATAAATTTATCTCGATTTGGGATGGGCCTATTACACTGGAACAGGTCGAGGATGTTACTTCTGAGATTGCGCAAAGTCATGCAGAATCTGAGTTTGAAAAATACCGTGTCGTTCAGGATAGGCTCTTCATGAGCGATTACGACAGGTATCTGTTGGCGCTGGAGGAGGAAGCCAAGAGAGCAAACAAATGAGGGTAGGCCGAGGGACGTTTACATTTTTCCGGCAATGATGTAAAATATGCGTTGCCGATATTTTAGCCACACACAAGGAGAACGCCATGACGACATACAAGACGACGGGAACGTGTTCGCGCGAGATTAACTACGAGGTCGAGAACGGCGTTGTCGTCAAGTGCGAGTTCGTTGGTGGGTGCCCGGGCAACACCAAGGGCGTCGCAAAGCTCGTCGTCGGCCGCAAGGTCGAGGATGTGATCGCGCTTCTCAAGGGCATACCGTGCCGCAACGGTACCTCCTGCCCCGACCAGCTGGCGCGCGCGCTTGAGCAGACAATCCGGCCGATCGCATGAGCGATGCTGACAATCGGCGGCTGACGTTCGGCAGGGTGTGTGTCGCCTTCGTGCCGCTCGTGGCACTAATCGGAATGATTGTCGTCGGCGTATCCGTCTTCGGGCGTGATGTCGGCGACGGCCCAAGCCAGATTTCGCTCGTCTTTGCGACGGCCCTTGCGGCCGCCCTGGCGATCGCGTCTGGCGGTGCGTCATGGTCTGCGCTTGAAAACGGCATTACCTCGGCCATATCAAAGGCTGGCGTCTCGATCATGATCCTCTTCATGATCGGAATGCTTTCCGGCGCGTGGATGGCCGGGGGCGTGGTGCCTACGCTGATATGCTATGGCGTGAAGATAATGAACCCCCACCTCTTCCTTGCGTGCACATGCGTCATCTGCGCCATCGTGTCCCTGATGACAGGCTCGTCGTGGACGACCGTGGCGACGATAGGAGTCGCGCTTCTCGGCATTGGCACCGCGCTCGGCGTGCCTGTGTCGTGGAGCGCTGGCGCGATTATCTCAGGGGCGTATTTCGGCGACAAGCTTTCGCCTCTTAGCGACACCACGATCCTGGCGAGCTCCTCG
>Ga0265300_10001624_pt1 | contig 20746 bp, 10 predicted proteins | sample AusTroGonzalo_MG_FD_193482 | JGI IMG/M metagenome (GOLD analysis project Ga0265300, IMG submission 193482) | Bovine rumen microbial communities from tropical cattle in Woodstock, Queensland, Australia - Gonzalo_03 | ecosystem: Host-associated > Mammals > Digestive system > Stomach > Rumen ...
CCTACATCAAATATTACAACAACGACCGAATAAAACTGAGATTAAAAGGAAAGAGCCCGGTGCAATACCGAACTCTTTACCAGATAAATGATTAATAAATCGTCCAACTTTTGGGGTTCACTTCAAATAGAACCGTCCCCTTTGGCACCCTTACCCCAGGAATTTGCCGCGGTTCTGCAAGCCCAGCAAACCGGACATCAGGAAGATGATGCCGGCCACGATCATCATGATGCGATTCTTGAGCAGGATCACGCCCCAAATGGCGGCGTTGATGTTCTCAGGCTCCTCATACGGGTTTATGGTGACATCCCATACCTTATTCTCAACAAGCGGAGTGTTGCCCAGAATCAGCGCCAGGATAACCGTAAGCACAGAGAGTACTGCAGCGGCGCTTCCGTTGCGGATAAGCGTTGAGTACAGGAATGCCAGGTTACCGAACAGCATTACCGGAAGCATGAGATTCAGCGCCATTGAGAACGGCTGAACCGGATAGAGCAGTATCCTGGCCAGGAAGGCGTAAACCACCAGAATCAGGTATACCTCAACGTAAATCATCAGCAGGCGGAACAACCACACTTTGTACATGTAGTTGGGAATGCCGAACAGCAGTTCAAGGATACGGTGATCAGCATCATTCTGAATGCCGAAACAGGCCGGATAGAACACCAGCAGCAGGCCCGGAATCACCAGCTGGCTGTACACCATGCCGTGACTCAATGTTGCACCTCCTGATGCCGCCGTGAACATGAGGAAGAAGAACAGGGCCAAGCCCACCAGCAGGAACCAGATGAACTTGCCGGAGAATATTATCCTCATGTTGTAACCGCACAACTTGCCGAATGATTTAACTGTATCTAATGCAGACATTGTTCAATCAGTTTTAAAGGTTGATATTCTATCGACCTTTAGTCGCCACGACAGAGTGAACAAGTTCCCTCTGTTCGTCTGGCTTAACTAAAGGTTTTTCAAAAGACATAGGTATGCATCCTCAAGGTTAGGCTCGGCAGGCTGAGCACCCGGGAACGGACATTCGGGCGATATATAACGCACCTTGATCATGTTGCCGTCCTGCATATGATTGGCAATGAGCTTCTCATCCAGCTCGCCCAGACGTGACGCCTCTATGTCAAACAGCCATACCTTGTCCTTGGCCAGGTTGACCATCTCCGATGGCAGACCAAAGTACTTGAGGTTACCCTTCTCGATTACCACAACCTGGTTACATGAACTGGCAATATCCTCAATGATATGGGTTGAGAATATCACTATTCGGTCACGGCTCAACTCAACCAGCAGGTTACGGAAACGTATACGCTCTCTGGGATCAAGACCTGCAGTAGGCTCGTCCACCACAAGAATACGCGGCAGATTAAGCAGGATAAGAGCAATACCTATTCGCTGCTTCATACCACCGGAGAAAGAGCCAATCTCCGAATTGCGCTGCTCATACATGTGTACCGCAGTAAGCACATACTCAAGTCTCTCACGACGGGTCTTCTCATCAGTGATACCCTTAAGGATGGCCTGGTAATCCAGGAAATCCCATGCGCTCATGGACTCGTACATACCGAACTCCTGAGGCAGGAATCCGATAAGACTCTGCAGCTCCTCCCTGTACTTGAGGGTATCCATACCATTGATGAACACCGTTCCGTAGCTCTGGCGCAGGATACCGGTCACTATGCGCATGAACGTGGACTTACCTGCACCGTTAGGACCAAGCAGACCGAACATACCGCTATGAATCTCAAACGATACGCCACGCAGTGCCCTGAACGGTTTCTTGCGCTTTCCTATGACAGGAATGCTCTTTACGAACAGGAACCAGGCACGGCGCATGCTGGCCGTCTCACCTTCAAGACGCTCCACATTTATGTTATTCTCATAGAGATAGTCCGATGTCTTACGGATGATAAGACCCAGCAACCATACAACCGCAATGAATACCATGAATCCCTTACTCTCGATACGGGTGCTCAGGAATATCATGGCACATACAGGCAGAGCCCAGTAGAGTATCCTCCTGATCAGAGTAACAGTCTTTGCCCCACTCTTGTTCTTGTAAGCCACATACTCCAGCACAGCCTTGATGATATTGTTGATACCCGCCAGAGTGATGATGGTCATGAGCAGGATCCAACCTTGCTTCTCAAAATACCAACCGGCCAGATAACCGGTGTATCCGAACACAACCACCTGCCACAGCAGGCCCACAAAGTCCTTAAGATGGTGATAGGTACGGGCCAAGCCAAGCCTGCGACGTATGTTAAGGCCACTGCGCCACTGACGCAGGAACAGGCTGTACCAGTCATATACCTTGACCAGGTTACGCACCTCAATGACTATAGGCTCATCGGGCTTTACTATATCCTTGCGTGCAATCCTGACGGAGCTCTTAATAAAGTAAGTAACTCCGGGAACGGCAATGGCCAGCACGATAATGTAAAGGAGTATCCTGAACACGCCGTGTACGCTTGTAAATATAGCAATCAGGCCCACACCGAACAATACGGCGTGCATGATATGAGTATAACGGCCCAGACGCTTATACCATGCCCTCATGTTCTCAAACGATATGTAGAGCGTAGGAATAAGCAACAGGGTAAGCACTGCCGAGAAGGTCAGACCGCCTATTACGGTCAAGGCAAACGGAGCGCCGATGGCACCTGCATACTCATTATCACCCATTGCCATCGGGATAAGTGTGACAATGGTGGTGATGGTGGTTATACATATGGGCCTCAAGCGCGAGTAACCGCTGTTCATGATGGACCTCATGCGGTTATAGCCACGGCGTCGCAGCGTCGAGGAGTAGTCAATAAGTATGATACCGTTGTTCACCACTATACCCAGCAGGATCAGGAATCCGGTCAGGGTATTGGCGTTCATAAGGCTGTTGCCCGATAACAGGAGTGCCAGCAGCGAGCCAATGGCAGCCAGAGGTATGGAGAACAGCAATACTATCGGCGTGGTAAGTGATTCAAAGGCCGATGCCAATATCATGAATATGAGTATGATCGATGCCAGTATCAGGAACTTGAACTCACTGGTGGAGTCATCACCACGCTGTGCCTCAAGAGCCAGTCCAGAAGGCAGGTTATAATTGGCAATCAGGTCATCAATCTGATCATGATAGCCGTCAAGCACATCCTTGGGCAGATCCTCGCTCTGTGAAATAGCGTAAGTAACATTGACGCGGCGGTCACGGTTTACACGACGCACCTCGGACGGGCCGCGGCTAAGACGGATATTGGCAATCTGCTGCAGTTCATGGGTTCCGCCGTTTGCATCGGTCACGGTTAAGCGTCGCAGATCATCCAGGGTTTTCTCCCATGCCCTCATCTCCTCCTCTTCCTCAGTGAGGTCCTCCATGATGACAATGTCATACTCATCGGTACCTACCTTAAAGCTGGCACCGGTACTGGTGGAGCGGTTCATTGAGTTCAGGGCCGATGTGATGGCCTGGCTGGTGATATTGTACGATGCCAGAGCCACCGGATCAAAGGTAAGCTGTACCTCACGGCGGCCGCCCGGGTTGTCAACCCTGACATCACGTACAAACTCCAACTGCTCCAGATAGTATCTGAGGTTGTTGGAGACGATACGCATGGTCTCAGTGTCGGAACCCTTGACAACTATACGCTCGGTATTGTCGCCCACACCCAGTACGCTCATAAAGCGTGTAACCGAATTCAGGCCCGATGCATTCTGGTTGTAGCGGGCATATCCGGGTGTCACGCGGACATCAATCTCGTTCTCAAGAGTCAGCTCATCACTCAACTGTTCAACCAACTGACTTATGGTAGGACCACCCTTCTTGTTGTAGCCCTCCTGGAGAGTGACGGTGATGGATGCCTGCTCTTCCTGAATACGGCTTATCACATCCTTCTTGTATTTAAGGCTGTCCAGTCGTTTTTCAAGTGTGGCGGTCGCCTCGTCAGTATCATCGAGCGTACTTCCGGTAGGCATTGTGATATTCACATTGATTCTGTCACTGTCTATCTGACGGTTCTGTCCGGTATTGCGGGACAGGGCGAATATGAAGGCAATGACAAGGATTGCTACCGCTGAACCTATAGTGGGACCCGGCTTCCTAAGACAGGTCTTGAGCACCGTGGAGTACATCTGGAGCGGACGGTCATGTATAGACATCTTCTGGAAGAAGACGCTGTTGCTGCCGCCTCCACGCTCCATCATGGCTGCCGTTGCCATAGGTATGAACGTTACAGCCACCATGAGCGAGAATATCAGCGTAGATATGATTGAGAAGCCTATATTCCTACCCAGGAGCTTGATCATCGGCTCATCAGAGAATACGAACGGGAGGAACACGGTTATGGTGGTAAGCGTTGACGCGATAAGGGCCTTACGCACCTCCTTTACGCCCTGCAATGCCGCCAGTCTGGGAGGCATGCCCATAGACGCCAGACGGTATATGTTCTCAAGCACCACTATACTGCTGTCCAGCAACATACCGACGGCCAATGCCATTCCCAGAAGGGTGAGTGTGTTGATGGATATGTCTGCAGCGTAGAATACGTTGAAGGCCGATAATATCGACACAGGGATAGACAATGCAATAAAGAACACAAGGCTCAGGTTGCGCAGGAAGAACCACAGGACCAGAATGGCCAGTAATCCACCCATCAAAGCCAGCTTGACTATCTGCGATATATTGTTGCTTATCTGGTCAGCCGAATTGGACTGGACCACAAGCTGCATATCCTGGGCTGCAATCTCACGGTTCACCTCATCTATACGCTTAAGCGCCCTTTTAGAGAGGTTCAGAAGGTTCTCACCCGTGCCGTTTACCAGTGAAACGGATATGGCGTCCATACCGTTCACACGGCTTATGGTAGTCTCCTCCTTATAGTCAAAGAATACCGTGGCCACATTCTTAAGATATATAGGTCCCTGTGCAACCACCAGATTCTCAACCTGTGACACATCATCATAGTTTGCGTCAAGCTGCACATAATACTTCCTGTCAGGCTCGCTGATGAATCCCAGGAATGTACGTTCCTGGTTATATTGGCTCAAAGCCTGGCTTATCTGTGAGTTGGATATGTGCAAAGCCTCCATGGCCTCGGTATTGGAGCGTATCTCGATTGACTTGACACGTCCGCCGTATACCGTTACACCTGCTATGCCGTCAATGCTCTCAAGACGCGGCACCACATCCTTGTCGACGATCGCTCTGAGTCGGTCAACACCTCCTGATCCGCGAACCTGAAGTGACATGAACTGGTTGCTTATGCCGTTTACATTGGCTTGCTGGACATTGACCGTGACATCGGTCGGAAAATCACCGCGTATGGAACTGATCTTCTCCTGCAACTTCACGGTTGTCATCTTGAGGTTGGTACCTCTCTTAAAGTCAACCCTGATGGAGCCCTGTCTGCCCGATACGGTCGATTCCATGTTCTCGACACCACCTACGGCACTTATGGCTCCCTCAAGCGGAATAACCACCTGCTGCTCCATGTATGAGGGGCTGAGGTCACTCCGGGAATTGGCAGTGATATAAAGCTGGGGCAGTTCCGTGTTAGGCAGCAACTCAACCGGCAGCTGCTTGTACGAGAAATAGCCCAGCAGCGTCAAGGCCACCAGCGCCATGCATATTGTAACTCTTCTGTCTATGAAAGACTTCATTTTCCAGTGATTCTTATTTTGGCGCTTTCAAATACATAATACACACACGGTATCACCACAAGGCTCAACAGAGTTGAAGTGACCAGACCGCCTATCACGGCAATGGCCATAGGTGAACTCAGGGATGCTCCATCGCCTATACCCAATGCCATAGGCACAAGTGCCAGGATAGTGGTAAGACTGGTCATAAGGATAGGACGGATACGCTGCTGTCCTGCCTCTGCAATGGCATCGGTCAGACTCAGACCGGACTCCTTGAGCTGTCCTATGCGGTCCACCAGGATGATGGAGTTGTTGACCGCTATACCGGCCAGCATTACCATACCTATGATACCCATGATATTTACGGTAATACCTGTTATAAGGAACATCAGCACTGCACCCACCAGAGCCAGAGGAATGGTGAGCAGGATGGTGAACGGATGCAGCAGTGACTCAAACTGCGATGCCATAACCATGTACACCAGAACTATAGACAGTACCAATGCCAGCAGCAGGCTGCTCATGGACTCGGCACGACGCTCCTCCTCACCTGTTACGGTTATGGAGTAGTTCTGCGGCAGTTCAATACCACTTACGGCCTCTCTTGTACGCTGAGCTGCCTTGTCAAGTGATACTGACTCGTCGATATCGGCAGTAACACGGGTAACGCGGTTCTGATTGAGACGGTAAATCTCCTTGGGTGCCGTACTCTCACTTATCCGGGCAAGCTCCACCAGGCGGAAATCCTTCTGGCCCGATGTTATTACCATATTGTTGAGTTCAGAGAGTGAAATACCCGGAACCTTGATGTTGATATTCCTCATATCACCCTTATACTCCATCTGACCGGCCTCACGTCCGGCAAGATGCTGCTGTATCTGGGTGATGATTGTGGATACGTTTATGTTGTTCATACCGGCCATGGCACGGTCAACCGTAATAATGATCTCCGGTGCGCCGCCGGCCAGTGAACTCTCCACGTTATAGAGGCAGTCAATTGAATCCACCGCAGCCTTGACCTGATTGGTCAGTGCAGAGAGCAGATCCAGGTCCTCACCCTTTATCTCAACCACCAGAGGAGCATCCTCAGTACCCATCATTGAGTTCAGGGAGTTCTCATCCTGTGTGAATGAGAGTTCCATTCCCTCCACGCCTTCCGTATAGACAGAGAGCACTTCAGTAAGGTAATCAGGTGTTACGGCCGATGCCTTGGAGAGCTGTATCTTCATGCTGGCCGTGTTCTCTCCCTCAAAATCAAGGTTCTGCGATGAAGCTCCGGGGCCCACATGAGTATAAATGACGCATTCCGGATCCTCAGACAGGTCATAGACCAGATTCTCCAGACTCTCCAGTGTGGACGATGTACGTTCCAGACTGGTACCTTCGGGCATACGGACCTTTACGTTGATTGTATTGGCGTCAGTCTTAGGCATGAATTCAGTACCCACATACGGCAGCAGCAACACGGTACCGCCCACCAGGATTACAGAACACAGGATTACCCACCAGCGCTTCTCAACAAGTTTCTTAAGGAACGATGAATAACCTTTGATGTTGACTGAACTGAAATTCTTGAGGGGAGTAGCCTTCTTGCGTCCGAATATCTTGTCATAGAGCGTAGGTATCACAAGAATGGCAACGAACAGTGATGAAAGCAGTGAGAACGTTACGGTCCACGCCTCATCCTTGAACAGCTCTCCGGTTGCACCGTGCAGGTAAACAATAGGCAGGAACACCACGATGGTGGTCAGGGTTGAGGCCGATACGGCACCGGCAACCTCAGATGTACCTGTAACAGAGGCATCGCGCACTGACAACCCGCGTTCCTGATTCCTGAATATGCTTTCAATGACGACGATGGCATTATCCACCAGCATACCCGCGCCCAACGCAAGTCCTCCCAGCGTCAGGATGTTTATGGTCAGTCCGCTGAAGAACATAAGGTTGAAAGTGGCTATGATGGAGACAGGAATTGAAACCGCCACGATAAGTGTGGTTCCCATTCTGCGCAGGAACACGAACAGTACGATAATAGCCAGAATGACACCCATAATGGCGCTGTTCTTGACCTCGCCTATGGAACTGTTTATGAATGTTGCCTGGTCACTTATAATATTGATCTCATATCCCGGCAATGACTTCTGTATTTTAGACAGACTGGTCTTGATTCCCTCCACAGCCTTGACCGTGTTGTAGTCCATCTCCTTGAATACCGATATACCTATACTGCGTTTGCCGTTCACACGGACAATATTCTCAGGTTCACGGTTCTCAAAATGGATGCTGGCCACGTCACGCAGATAGATAGGTGCCATGCTGGCCGTTTCAAACTCGCCTATCTGGCCCTGGTTTGTCTCGGTGTTGCGGTATCCCACTATTATGTTACCGAACGCCATCTCATCAGTCAGAGTATTTGAACCGGTAATGAGATACTGGAAACCCTGTTCCGATATCCTGCCACCCGATACTCTCTGATTGCTCTCCTGGATACGTGACGAAATATTGTCTACGGTAATGTTGAAAGCCTGCAGCTTATAGGGATCGGCCTCGATGACCAGGTTGGTGAACTCGTCACCTGCCAGGGATACATCGGCCACACCCTCAACACGCATCAGCTCGTTGCACACGTAAGAATCGGCCACCTTACGGAGTTCGGCCATATCGGTTATATCCGGATTGGAGAAACCCAGAATCATTATAGGCGCAGTGGTGGGATCCTTCTGTGAGATTCTCAGGTCAGTCACACGGCTGTCCTGAGAGAAACTGCTCATAGCCTTCTCCAGATCCAGGAAAGCCTCGTCCATGTTCTTACGCCAAGCATATTCTACCGTGATGCGGGCAGTACCCACCTTCACGACCGATGACACATTGCGTACGTCACTCTGACGGGCAATCTGAGACTCCATGCTGCGGACGAACTGCTTCTCAATCTCTTCTGGCGGACGCTCACCCGCGTCAATCTCGACAAACAGGCGGGGGCTGTTCATGCTGGGAAGCAGTTCCACGCTCAGCCTGTCATATGATATCTTTCCGAGCAGCAGGATAGCCAGCACTGCCATGGTGACAGTGACCGGATTCTTGACCGCCCAACTAACAAGTTTTTTCATCCCTTTCAGTTTATCTTTGGATCTTTACCTTTGAACCGTCTCTCAAGGTCTCAAAACCACGGATTATAAGCTGATCGTCCTTATCCAGTCCGCCCAGCACCTCAACCTGGTTCTTCTCCTCAAGTCCCAGTCTGATCTGCTTTGCTCTGGCTATACCCTGGTCAACCACGAATACGATACGTCTGTTGCGTTCGTTACGTACTATGTTCTTGGGTATGATGATGGTTGAACTGTGGCTCTCGGTAACGATATCGGCCTTGACGAACATACCCGGTCTGATGAGCAGGTCCTTGTTGTCGATCATGAGCTTGCCCTTGAAAGTACGGGTCTCGGCGCTGATGGCCGGTGAAAGCTCGGTTATCTCACCTATGATAGTATCCTTGGGGAGAGTATAATGGGTAATGTATGCCTTCTGGCCTACCTTAACCTCATTGATGGCACTCTCCGGGAGGTTGATCTCAAGCAGCATCTGGCTGTAATCCATAACGGTCACCACCGATGTACCGCTGTTAAGTCTTGACTCCTCCGAGAAGTGAGGCAGGTTCACTATCACGCCGTCAAAGGGAGCGCGAATATTCATCTTCTCCAGATTCATCTCGGCGTTCTCATAGTCCAGACGGGAGTTCATGATCTTGACCTCTGAGTTCTTGACCTCAGTAAGAGTGGCACCACCCTTGTCATAGAGAGACTTGGTCTTGACCTGCTCCTGCTCTGCCAGTTCCAGATTAAGACGTTTGGTCTCAATGGAGATGCCGTTCTCATATGACTTGTCCTCAATACGTACAATGATGGCACCTTTCTTTACTTTGTCACCCAGCTTGTAAGGTTTACCGGTTGCCGGGTTCTTCTGGAGGTGATACTTTCCGGCCATTTCGGTGGAGAGTTCAGCCTCGGCACTTGAAATGGCAGTGCTGTTGGTTGTAAATACCCTGCTTATTGAACCGTAGGTTATGTCCGATACAGATACGGGTGTAGGAATCTCATTACGGTTCATTGTGTTCTCTTGTCTGCACCCTGCCATGAGCAGTGTAAGTGCAGCCAGTGTAATTGGGCTGATTACTTTTTTCATATATTTCTGTTTTTTTGTTTTACTTCTTGCTGCTCTCATAGGTTATGGGAACCACAGCCTCATCTTTCTCAAAATCATAAAGGGTCAGGATCTTGAGGTTCAGGAGCTGAATCTTATAGTTGATTATAGCCTGTGTATATGACATCTTGCTGTTTGACAACTGAGTCTGGAACTGGTTCATCTGCATACCGGTAAGTTCACCGTTGCGGTAACGCTCCTCATTCAGGTCATAGGTGAGCTGTGCGTTCTTCTGGCTCTGCTCGGCAATGGAAATCTGACCAAGCAGGTTGTCAAGGCTGCGGCATGTGCTGCGCACGTTCATCTCAATGCTCTTGAGTTCCTCCTCGGCACTCAGTTCAAACATCTTCCTCTCAATCTCGGCAGCCTTGATACGGGCCTTACGTGCGCCCCAGTCAAAGATAGGCACGCTGAATGAAATGGCCACACGCGGGTTGTTGGTGGGATTGTCATAGATATGGGGGAAATCGGAATTATCACCCATGACACCGAGTGAGAGCGATATGTTACCGCTAAAACTGTCGTTGTCCTTGACCTGTATCATTGACATCTCCTGCTGCTCACGTGATATCTGACGCTGTCTGAGCTCAAGTCTGGTAGTCGTGGCACTCTCCAGGGCCTTGGCCTGGTCCACATATACCGGATCGGCCTCGATATCGCAAACCACAATGATATCCTCGTCCAAAGGAATACCCAGAGCCTGCTTGAAATTGTCCTTGGAGTTCTCCAGGCTTACTCTCTGGTTCTCCAGGCTTGAACGTGACTGGGCCAGGTTGAGTTCGGCCTGATAATACTCATCCTTGGTAATAAGGTCGGCCTCAACCTTATCCTTGATGATATTGAAGTTCTTCTCGGCATTCTCCAGCTCCTTCTCGCTTATCTCCAGGTTCTGCTGTGATGTGAACAGGCTGTAGAACTGGCTGGTTATATTGCGCTCCACGTTAAGCAGCTGCAGTGCATAGCTTATACGGGCGTTCTCATAGTTCATCTCAATCTGACGCATATTCATCTTGGTCCTGTTATAGGTGAATATAGGCTGGGTCAGACTCAGATAAAGACTGTTACTGAACGAACGGTTGCTGTTGGTTTTACCTGCTATCGACGACTCATTGTTCTGCCATGACAGACTGTTGTTGAGTGACAGCGTGGCATCGGTCCAGATAATGGGCTGCGAGATGCTGAATGTTCCCGATGATGACAGCGAGCGGTTTGTGTACCAGTCAGAGTAACGGCTGTCAAACTGACGTGACTGCGAGTATGTAAGAGGCTGCAGGTTTAGTGAGAACCTTGATTTCAATGATGCCCTCTGGGCAATAAGGTTCTGCTCGTAACGCTCCATACTCATACGGGAGTTGATAAGGTCAGGATTGTGCTGGGCACTGTACTCAAGCGCCTGCTCCATGGTCATGACAATCTGCGCCTGAGCCCCGCTCTCAAGAACAGAGGCGGTTGCAAGCGCTATGACTGCCGTAAATAATGCTTTTTTCTTTTTCATATGTTGTTTGTTTTATCTCTCTCTCTTTACCAGTCTTACGGCATCGGCCACAACTACGCTTACGCCCGATTTGTTGTTCAGACGGATATTCACCGTATCCGCCTCGAACCTGAACGTACCCAGCATGTTCCACCCCTCGTCGGCGCGGCGCATGTTAAGTGAAACGTTGTCCCACATATCGAACTGTCCTATCTCAAAGTTGTAGTCGGTGGGTGTCCAACGACCGTTGTTATTGTTGTTATTGTTCCAGCGACGGTTACGGTTATTGCTGTCGTACATGTTAGGCGATGCGTAGAAGTATACGTCATATACTCCCGCTTCCTCAACAGGTACGTTCCAGCGTGCATACTGTGAGCCGTCACCCGGCGATATGATGTATGCGGAACGTATATAGTCGCCGTAAAGGTTCTGGTCAGTCACCAGCGTCCACTGGCTGTACATACGCCAGTCAGAGAATCCCTCATAAATGAACTCGTTCTTCTTTTCACGGGCCTTGTCTATCCATTTGGACAGATAACCTGTTCTGAGAGGTCTTGAAAGTGAGAACAGCCTGCTGTCCTCATTATCCACTATAATCTCGCCCGGGAGCGTGTTGTCCACACCGCCGCGGACCGGATATACGCCCTCAGGTGTAAGCTCCGTTCCGGTATATGAGCTATAGTTAGAGTTGTCCAGGTTAACCTGATGCGGCAGGTTGGATGAAAGCATGGTGTTCACGTTGATGGAACTCGGCATATTGAACCAATGGCTCACCAACATGTACGTCTGGTGCGCGCCTATCTCTATAACCATGCTTTTGGGCTTATCCTCGTCGCCGGCATTCTCCGTCTCGTAGAACACGAACTCCACGTTTACATAACCGGGATTGTCCGATATGTTCTCAAACGCAATCTCGGCCTGGTAGATATCGGCAGTATCCGTTGTCACGGTGGTTATCTGAGGATTTCCTATCTTGTAGCAAGCCAGACGCGCCGGTTCGTTCCAGGCCTGTATCCTGCTCTGCAGGTCCACTCCCGAATAACTCTGGATCCTGTCCAGGACAGAGTCAAACGATACGTTGTCAAACTCCCTTATCCTGGTCCAGGCGGCAATGGAGTCAACCATAGTCTCATAACCCATAACGGCCGATACGGGAGCAAAGAAATCCTTTGTCTTGAGTGCCAGCGCGTTGTCGGCCAGATCCTCCCACTCCTGATCTGACATTATACGGTCAAATCCGTACTTGCCCATCAGTATCAAAGCCTTCTCGTCCTCAGACAGGCCGTTCATACGTCTCATCCACTGTCCTGCATAGTTCTGACCACTACTGGTAACAGCCTCCACCATTCTGTTGGCCATTGGCCAGTCCGATGAGTAGACGTTGTATCTGAAATTATAGAACAGAGGACGGAAATAATATGGATTGTCAACCTGGGTCATCGTAAACTGTCCGTTCCTGCTGTTGCCGGTATATGTTCCGGACTCCATCATAAAGTTGACGGCGCTTATGAATACGTTACACAGTATCTCCTTCTCGGACATATCACTGTTACGTCTGTTGCGTCGGCCACCGCCGTTGGAGTACATGCGCTTCATGTTGTTGAACTGGAACATCCTCATGTCAAAGCCTCTCTCGTGCACCAAAGCCATCTCCGGCTGAAGCTGCTCGTAGGCCGATGTCCATACACGCTTGTATGAGGTGAACTGTGCCGGCACCTCCACTATAGAGAAACGACGGAACGGATAGGCCATATCGGCCTCATACTCCATACTACGGCGTGTGTCACGTATAAATACGGGGATCGTGTCACGTATAGAGTCAAACAACTCAAACTGATCGTCCCAACGGCCCAGTTCCCATACCGTATAGGTGGTGGAGTCAACCTCTATTGACTTGGGGGTGTAATCACCTATTATAAGTGATACGGACGGCAGTGATGACTCCGGCACAAAGGTATACTGCGTAGAGTCTGCATTGACCGTGCACTCACCCTGGGAAATAGGAGTCAGACCGGGATTGGGCACCACGCTTACGCGGAAACATGTAAAGTATGACATCTGCCACTCGGGGCTCTGGTCGCTGTATGCCACACCCGGACGCGGGTACCAGTAGCTCTCGGGGGTAAGCATCGTATAGTTACTCTCCTGGAAGAGGTAACGCTTGCTCACGTTGAGCATGGAGAGCACCTTGCTGTTCTCCACCATTTTCTCTTCCGATATATCCAGGTTGCATATGCGCTCATCGGCCTTGCCGCCGTACTCCATGGTGAGTCTTACAGGCTCATCAGCCGGCAGTTCCTGTGCAAATGTCAATACTATAAGGTGCTTAAGGCGCTCGCAGTTCACCTGATGGCCGCCAACACTGAGACTTCTTACATTGAATCCGGGGTTGAGCGTAAACACCAGCGTACCGGTATTCTCCCTGGGTCTGACTGTCATGTCGGCCTTTACGTTCAGGGTGTCACCGCTCTGCATCACCGTAAGCGAGCATGAATCGGCCACGGCTCCTCCGGTATGTACATAACGGTTGTCCAGCTCAACCATATCGGCCCTGAACTTATCATCTATCTTGTACATCCTTACGTGCCGGTATCCGGCAAAAAGACCGGCTACAAGGAACAGTCCCGCAGCTATACGCCATGGAAGCAGGCTGTATCTGGAGTTGGCCAGACGGTGAAACAGCGATATGTCGGTAAGTATCAGACCTATGCCAAGCAGCAGATAACACAACCTGTGGTTTATCAGTCTGGGCAACCCGCTGAAACCGGTAACCACCGACTTGAGCATAGGCAGATTGAACCCTATATAGTCAAAAAGGTAGTAATAGACATCGTCAATGTAGAACAGAGTCACGCCTATATACGCCAGCAGGATAACCATCGTGATGGCCTGGTTGTTGAGCACCAGCATGAGTGTGGTGGACAGACCTACTATGAACACCAGCGTGGGCACACACAGCAAGAGGAAATACCAGATATAACTCAGGTAATCCAAGTCAAAGCCGTATTTTATCAGACTCATTATGAGCGCTATGGCCGCTACCGCAAAGTCCAGCACAAAGAACACCTTGAGCGTAGCCCACATCTTGCCCAGCAGATACTCGGCATTGCTGAGCGGACGTGTATAGAATATCTCTGATGTATCAAGCTGTTTGTCACGTTTAAGGTATTCCGATGCCAGGAACACCGATACCACGGCCTGTCCCACATTCATCACCAGCATAAAGATGTAGGGAATTACAGACCTGTTGACCATCTCCGGACGCTGGAACTGTGACAGTATATATATGGAACCCAGAATCACTGAGGCAACCAGTGCCAGAAAGGCGAATACCTTGAAGAACCAACCGCGAACAAGCAGTTTCGTCTCGTACTTGGAGACTATGCGTATGTTAGTTAACATCCCCATCAATCCTTATCTTTAACCTCCATAAAATAGACATATGCATGCTCCAGGTTGGGCGAATAGCTCACTGCATCATAACCCGGAAGACTTTTGGCAACCACCTGTATATCCCACCCCAGTCCGTCCGGGATGGTTGAAATCACTGCGTATTTCTCATTAATTTCAGCATATTGCTCGTTGTTTACCTTTAGGCGCCATACCTTACCCTCTGTCTCCTTGAGCATATCTGCAGGCGATCCGGTGAACATGACATGTCCCTGATTGAGCATTGCCATATCGGTACATGAACTCGATATGTCACCCACGATATGAGTGGACAGTATTATGGTAGTATCCTTTGAGCTGGCCTCGCTGAGCAGGTTACGGAACCTGATACGTTCCTCGGGGTCAAGTCCGGTGGTAGGCTCATCCACCACAAGGACTTTGGGATTATGGATGAGTGCCTGAGCTATACCAAGACGCCTCTTCATACCGCCTGACAGATTCTGTGCGTATCTGTCACGCACCTCATACAAACCCACCTGTTCAAGCATAGCGTCCACAGCCTTTCCGCGCTGGGCAGAGTTGGTCATGCCCGTAAGCGCCGCTGCATAATCCAGAAACTCACGAACCTTATACTTTGCAAAGAAACGGAAATCCTGAGGCAGGTAGCCAAGGATGCGCCGCACCTCCTTGCGCTGCGTACGTATATCGTAGCCGCATATGTCAATCTGACCCTCGGACGGTTCCATCAGGGTTACCAGAATACGCATCAAGGTGGACTTTCCTGCACCGTTAGGCCCCAAAAGGCCGTACATACCTGAAGGTATCTCCAGATTGATATCGTTCAGTGCTTTCTTTCCGTTTGGATAATAATGACTTAAACCTTTAATAGAAATCGACATGTCGCGCCGTGTAAATCAATTCATCATTTGTTGTTAAGAGCCGCTGCAATCTCCTCCGCACCTATTGAAAGGGTTACATAAGACGGCACCGTACGGGTACAGCACTCATTCTCGCCCCAAAGGAACGGATAGTCATCCTTATGTTCCAGCAGATCCGGCTTAAGCAGGACCAGACCGGGAGCGATACCTCCGGGAATGAAGGTGTAATCGGCACGGTTGTTTCCGTAAGCCACCTTCTTGGTGTTGACACCCACTGCCGTCACGAATGAGACGTTTGAGTAAGGATGGTTTCCGTATATGAAATTCAGTCCTGACAGCACCAGCTCCGGATCAATCAGGTCCGGGAAGTATCGCCATACCATATAGTTGTTCTGAGCCCAGCTTATCACACGCTCGCTTCCGCCCCATGTACCGCCTGCTACGGGTACACCGTAAGGAGTGGACTCGGCCGTACGCTTGGCATCCTCCACGAATACCGGTATAACCTCACGCAGCTGTGCCTTGAAATCATCATCCATATAGGGAAGTAGAGAAAGTGCGGTAGTGATGTTCACACGCGGAGCACGCATTGCGCTGCCGCCGCCTGTACGGTTATCCTCAACGCCCTGAGGAGCGGTCTTGGCCATCTCAATCTGACGCATCACACCCGGCAGGAAAATATCCTTGTATTTCTCATCGCCGGTAAGCAGCCAGAGCTGTATTGCAGCAGCTGACCGGTCACCCATATTGCGGTTGTTGCGTTGCATATTGGCATTGGCCTGCTGGTTGCGGGCAGGCTGACGTGACTGGAACTCATCCATCTCCTTCCAGAGCTTGAGTGCATTCTTCCTGCAGCACTCTGCAGTCTCCGGGATATAGGGAGCCAGCACGCGGGCTGCATGAGCCAGAGCGGCGCATACACTTACATTACCCATGGGGTTGCCTGCATTATTGGTGAATGCAAAACGGTCATCAAGCGTACCTGAACGGTTTCCGCGAACCTCATAAGGTTTAAGGCTGGGATCATATATATAACCGTCAGTAATTGTCACGGCATCACCCAGATGATGATACTGGTGCATGTTTCCCTGTACTATACCGCCTGCTATAAAGCCCAGGTTCTCAATCTGTGCGCAGAGGTTAAGCGCTCCGTGCTCCACCTGCTGGATAATGTCAGGCAGGCCGTCGGGACGGTGAATGTCCACAAACTGGGTCTTCTGGTCTATGTATGTCTCGTCACGCTCGGGACGAAGCAAGTCCCACACCTCAGCAAGCTGGTTGGTAAGGCCGATGACCGTACCAGACTGAATGTCAAAGTCACCGGCATCATACCATGCACCTACTGCCAGACCGGGGATATGCTCATAAGGCTTGTACTTGGTACCGGTTGTATTGCCCATGCGGTAGCCGTCATGTTGCTGATAGTTGGTGGGAGCCTGGATGGCATCGTCCATATGTGAACGGCCGTGCCATACGCGGTATGCCTCATTCACCAGCATATGATCCATCTGGACAGGCAGCCACACATCCATGGTGTTGTACCATTTGCCGTCATATACGTTCCTATTGATGGGGAACGGATTAGTCTGTACTCCCTTATACTCTATGAAATAGGTACCCGGTTCCTTAACGTCACTAAAGTCGCACTGAGCGTAGTTGTAACGGTCATAGAACACGCCCCACTCCTTTACCGCAGGCTCCAGGACCAGGGTATTGCTGCCGTCGGCATTCACACGGAATATCTTTGCCTTACGGGCCACCTTGTCATTACGGTCAAGCTCAATCACGGCCACTTTCTTCTGTGCGGGAGTATAACCTATCTGTGATATGCCCACATTAGGTTCACGGATCCACTTGGAGTCCGATGATGGCTCCACATACCACTCAAGAACCGTTCCGGTCTTGCCCGATGGCAGGAACGAACGTACCACGAACGTACCGTTCTGTGACAGGTTGCGGCCGTCAAACAGGTTCAGTTCAGCATCGGACTGGAACATCACGCGCAATGAAGGATCCTCAGGTGCGACTACGATGGTATGACCTTTTGATATAGGTTTGGGAACTATGAACTCGTCACGTCCGCGGTCATCGAAAGTGGAAAGTCCGTAGAACTGTGTTACCTTCTCTGATTTGGGGTGCATCTCCGTATCACTTGACGGATAGCGCGGGAATATCTCGCTCTCACCGTCTACAAGATATGTCTTGCCGTAATATGATGCCGGAAAGAACTCCATGTTAAGACCGGCCTTACCCTCCAGGACGGCAGGCAGCGGTTCATCCAGTTCAACAGACATGAGGAAACCCTTCCCCTCCTGCTTTACGGTAATACCGTACTGGAACTTGTAATCCTGATAGTTGAAACGACAGGATATCACGCCTCCCAACGTATCAACCGTACGCTCGGTCAAGGTAGCGTAAATATCCCACTGCTCGGGGGTATTCATAAGACGCACAGCTCCGCCGGTAGCGATACGCACACCACGCTGCACGATCTCCACTCCCGCAGTCTTCTCATCACAGAAAATACCCTGATAATTGTTGGAGTAAACCAACACATTGACACCTCGGGTCTCAAAATAACCCAGGTCATTGATCTCAAGTTTTCCGGTATCCTGTTTCGTGACGCAGGAAACCAAAGCACACAGTGCGGCAATAATTGGCAAAAAATGTCTCATAAGTTTTCTCATACATAGTTGGCTAGTTCACAAAGATAATGTAACCACAGATAATAAAAAAGCAGTTAACTATTTTTATATACCTGTATTCTACCTGTTTATAACATCAGGCCGCATAAAGTGAAAGGAACTTAAAATAAGAATGCCCTGCGCAAAAAAATGAGTAACTTCGCCCTTCAAAATTGAAAGGTATGAAGAAACGTGTTCTGGTAACATACAACATGTTCCGCACCGGATATGCGGAACTCATCAAAAAGTACGATGTTACCTTCCCTCCCGAAGGCCGTGAGACATTCACATATGATGAAGTCTATGAGATGCTCCCGGAGTATGACGTACTGCAGTCCATGTTCAATTTCCCGGTTGACCGCAAGCTTATGGAGCGCGGCCTGCCCCGTCTGGAACTGGTAAGCAACTATGCCGTAGGATTTGACAACATAGATATTCCCACAGCAACCGAGCTTGGCATTGCCGTAACCAACACCCCTGGCCCTGTAACCGAGCCCACAGCCGACCTGGCTTACGGACTGATGCTGGCCGTTGCACGCCGCATTACCGATGTTGACCGCCGTCTGCGCATTCCGGGTGCACTGGAGTGGACACTGCTGGCTAATCTGGGATATTCACTTGGAGGCAAGACACTGGGCATCCTTGGAATGGGACGCATAGGCCAGGCGCTGGCACGCCGCGCCAAGGCCAGCTGCATGAAGGTTATCTACTACAACCGTCACCGCGTCAGCCCTGAGATTGAGAAGGAGTATGATGCCACATATGTTGATTTCAACGAGTTGCTCAAGACATCGGATTTCATATCGGTCAACGTGCCCTACTCCAAGGAGACCTGGCACATGATTGGCAAGGAGCAGATTGAGCTCATGAAACCCACCGCCATACTGGTAAATACAGCCCGCGGTCCCATTGTCGATGAGCTTGCCCTGGCCGATGCCCTTAAGAACAAGCGTATCTGGGGCGCAGGACTTGACGTGTTTGAGTTCGGCGATAAGGTAAGTCCCGAGATTCTGGCATGTGAGAACGCTGTCATCACACCGCATGTAGGTACACAAACCTATGACGTGCGCAATGAGATGGCGGAGTTCGTGTCACGCAACATCATCAACTTCTATGAGGGCGGTCCTGTTGCATTCGTAAACAAGGTTGAGAAAAAGAGATAATGGCTGCATCAGAGAGTCTGCTTGACAAACTTGACGGTCTGGAGGCACGCTTCCAGGAGGTTAGTCTGCTCATAACGGACCCGTCAGTCATATCCGATATGAAACGGTTCGTAAAGCTGAACCGTGAGTACCGTGACCTGGAGCCTGTGGTTGCCGCCCGTAAGGAGTACATACAGCTGCAGGAGAGCATTGCCGAGGCACGTGAGTTACTCAACGAGAGCGACCCGGAGATGCGCCAGATGGCCCGTGAGGAGCTTGACAGCGCCACTGCCCGCTTACCCCAGCTTGAGGAGGAGATTAAGCAGATGCTCATTCCTGCCGATCCGCAGGATGACAAGGATGTGATAATGGAGATTCGCGGCGGTACAGGCGGTGATGAGGCCGCCCTGTTTGCCGGCGACCTGTTCCGCATGTACTGCAAATATTTTGAGACCAAAGGCTGGAAATATGCAGTATCATCATGCTCCGAGGGCACAGCAGGCGGTTTCAAGGAGATCATATTCACCGTAACCGGTGAGAAAGTCTACGGTACGCTCAAATATGAGTCTGGTGTACACCGCGTACAGCGCGTTCCTGTAACCGAGACCCAGGGCCGCATCCATACATCGGCCGCCACGGTTGCCGTTCTGCCTGAGGCCGATGCCTTTGAGGTAGAGATAAATGAGGGCGAGATAAAGTGGGATACTTTCCGCAGCGGCGGTGCCGGCGGCCAGAACGTGAACAAGGTCGAGTCCGGAGTAAGGCTCCGTTACAATTGGAAAAATCCCAACACCGGAGTTGTCGAGGAGATTCTCATAGAGTGTACCGAGACCCGTGACCAGCCCAAGAACAAGGAGCGCGCCCTTTCACGCTTGCGCACCATGATTTATGACCGCGAGCATCAGAAGTATATGGATGACATCGCAGCCCGCCGCAAGACAATGGTATCAACCGGTGACCGATCGGCCAAGATCCGCACATACAATTTCCCGCAGGGTCGAATAACCGATCACCGCATCAATTACACCATATACAATCTGCCGGCATTCATGGACGGCGACATACAGGACTGCATAGACAAGCTTACCATAGCTGAGAATGCAGAGCGCATGAAAGAATCAGAAATGTAAAGAATTTTCATAATTAATACAGATATGACAAGAGACGAACTTTACGCCAACATCAAACGCAAGAAATCATTTCTGTGCGTAGGTCTTGACACCGATCTCAAGAAGATCCCCGAGCACCTGCTCAAGGAGGAGGATCCCATATTCGCATTCAACAAGGCAATCATAGATGCCACCGCAGACTACTGCATCGCATACAAGCCAAATCTGGCATTCTATGAGA
>Ga0265300_10001626_pt1 | contig 20731 bp, 18 predicted proteins | sample AusTroGonzalo_MG_FD_193482 | JGI IMG/M metagenome (GOLD analysis project Ga0265300, IMG submission 193482) | Bovine rumen microbial communities from tropical cattle in Woodstock, Queensland, Australia - Gonzalo_03 | ecosystem: Host-associated > Mammals > Digestive system > Stomach > Rumen ...
ATAAGATCCAAGGAAAATTCTAAATATCATGGGGACTGTCTCGTATATATAGTGCAACATAAAAAATAGAAGACCTTCCCTGAGAAACCAAGAATATTTACCTGATAATAAAAATAGTTAGGCTTGAAAAAAATTTTTCGTAGGCTTGAGAAAATTTTTTTGTAGGCTTGGAAAAAAATTTTTGTAGGCTTGGGATTTTTTTCCTAAGCCTATAAATTTTATTTTCTAGGCTAGATTATTTTAAAAGTCAAGCCTAAAGAAATGGCAAACCACAACTGGATTTTTTCCAGGACAAGGTAAATGTTTCTGACATCCAGACTAGAGAAGCCAGATTTCCAAGTCTCATGTCTCAAAAAGCCAGAACGCACGCGTCAAAAAAAGAGAAACAAATCCTCATAATATACCATAGTAAAAGCTCAGCCGCCGTAAAGCGACTGAGCCGATTTGGTTCTAACCATTCATGGGATCCGTACCCAAACGGATCAGAGAACCGTCCCCAGGTCTACTGAGAAATCTACCAACCCTGTTCCACCTCGTCGTTAGGGTCACTTATGCCTTGCAGTTTATTGTTTATGCCAGATTTGGGATCTATACTTCCTGCCAGTATCATTGTGCGGTGTTTCAGTTCCACAGTCCGCATCGCGGGCTTCATATATACTTTCTTATTATGGGTTATTATGGGAATTAGGGGTTATTCGTGCGTATTCGTTTCAGAAAAATAAATATGGAAACGAATGCGCACGAATGCAATCTAATCTTAACGAATAAATAGATTCAGCTTTCGCAACAACGACCCGAATCTTAACAACGGGATTTGAAATGCCCAAGAATACCATAAAAAAACAGAAAAAGTTTTGCAGATTAAAATATAAGTCGTATCTTTGCAGAAAATCAACAAAAACTAATATGAAGGAGCTATATTACGCTGACAAGAACCGCTACTCTAACGGTATGGCCTTTGAACGCTGTGGGCGTTCGGGCGTGTTGCTGCCCAAGGTAAGTCTGGGTTTCTGGCATAATTTCGGAAGTGTCGACCCCTACGAGCGCAGTCGTGAAATAACCCATTATGCCTTTGATCATGGTATCACCCATTTCGATCTGGCCAACAACTACGGTCCTGTCTACGGCTCTGCTGAGGAGACAATGGGGCGGTTGATGGATGAAGATTTCCGTCCATATCGCGACGAGCTCTTCATTTCTTCGAAGGCTGGTTATGACATGTGGCCTGGCCCTTACGGCAACTGGGGATCACGGAAGTATCTCATGGCCTCGCTGGATCAGAGTCTGAAACGGATGAAGATCGACTATGTGGACCTGTTCTATAGCCATCGCTACGATCCAGAGACGCCCTTAGAGGAAACGCTCCAAGCACTGGTGGACATTGTAAGGGCCGGCAAGGCACTCTATGTTGGCATCTCCCGTTGGCCGCTGGAGGCAACGCGTTTTGCAGCAAAGTATCTGAAAGAACGCGATGTACCTCTGCTTATCTATCAGGGAAAATTGAATATGCTTGATCGTGAGCCACAGGAAGAGGGTATTCTCGACTTCTGCGCAGAAGAAGGCATTGGCTTTATCTCCTTCTCACCATTGGCACAGGGCCTGCTCACCGACCGTTACTTAAATGGCATTCCCAGTGACTCTCGCATGTCGAAGGGCAAGTTCCTGACAAAAGAGATGCTCACCCCTGAACTGCTCACAACACTACGTCACTATAATGACGTGGCCGAGAGTCGTGGAGAAACGTTGGCAGAAATGGCCTTGGCATGGATCCTCCATCAGAAGGGTGTAACTTCTGTTCTGGTAGGCGCCAGCAGCACAGCACAGTTGGAAAAGAACCTGCGCTGTGTGAATGCGACCCCGTTTGAGGAGGAAATATAATCAGTGTTACTTCACTTTCGACGTCAACGGACCACGTATCCCCTTGTAACTCTTCAGGAAAGCCTTGGCAGAGCCGAAGCTGAGGAACATATCCAGACGCATGGGGATATGGTTCTCGTCGTCCGTCACGTAGAAACGAATCAACTCATGACTCTTGCCATTCTCATTCTCCCAGAATGAGAAGACCAGACAACGGAACTTCTCTTTCGTGCTGTCCATTTTGTAATTGGTCTTGCCACGATAGCTCAACCACGAGTTTGACAGACGGCGGGCATCACTGATAGGCATGGGAATCACCTCACCCTTCTTCAGCTTCGTCGCATCGAAGTTACGGGCACGAAGGAAGATGGACATCATGTCGTAGATACAATTCTTATAGGTACTCGTCTTCCAGTGCACCTCACCATCAGCATCGATACGATGTTTCTTCAGCTGACAGTTGCCGCCAGGGTATGAATACCACACCTCATCAACATAGTATCGGCTTCCCTCGCGGGCTCCCTTGCGGAAATATAGGGGGGAGAGATCTGGGTTACAATAGCTGAGCAACGTGTCGCGCATCATAAAATACTTGTCAAGGGTATTGTTACCCCTCGTTATCAGATAGGAGCGCCATGCATCCTTGCCCTCAAACTTTGTCATCTTGGTGTCCATCGTAGCTGTACCTACTGTAAACCAAATCAGTTTCCAGTTGAACTTTAAGTCGTATTCCAACACCTCACCCGACTTGAAGGCCGTATTCTCAATGCCACACTGCGCCTGGGCCATAAAAGGCATCAAGGCGAAGAGGTAAATCATGATTTTTTTCATTGTTACATTCATTCTTAATCTTATTATCATCTTATTATAGTTTCACACCTTTGGTCTTGAGATATTCCTTACCCAACTGCTTGGCCCGCTCAATGTTACGGTTCTTCAACTTTTTCTCCTGATCGGGCTTCTGCTTGGTAATGGCTGCTGGCTTCTGACGGAAACGTGGTACCTCCGTCAGATTCCAGGACTGTGTCACATCCCATTTCTCCTTACATTCTATCTCCTTAGGATAATAATAGACTGCCTCTGCCTGACGGTCAGACGCATAGTCGCCCGTATCCCAGATACCGTTGCCGTTGGCATCCACAAAGGCACGCATATAGTATTTGCCTGGCGTCAGATATTCGAATCTGGCCTTTCCATCCTTCACATGCACTTCCATTACAGGACTGTCAGAGCTACTAAGCATCTGAACGATAATCGAGGTGTCAGCAACCTCCAGACCACTGACATTAACCACCAGCAGACTGAATTCATCGGGGCTTTTCACCTTAATTCCCTGCTTATTGGCTCCTGAGACATTGCCATAGATATCAATAAAGGCAGCCGAATCGACCTCAAAGCTATATTCCGTTTCCAACCGCCAGTTGACCAGCAACTCATATTCTCTAATTGTATTCTCTATTTGTCGGAACTCACAAGGTGTCTGATACCACACAGAATCAATCATCGAATAGAGATGCACCTTCGAAGTGTCACAGACCTCCAATGGTGCTGGCACCTCAATGGTAATTCGCGACTCAGGAGTGGCAGATGAAGGCACATTATATTTCACTTGCAGAGGTGTGACGGGGTAGATGGAGTCGTAAGGCTGGTTGTCCTTCTTTTTCTTATCCTGTTGCTTCTGCCATTTCTCTATTTCCTTGGTCTGTTCTTTCATACGCTTCTCATACGGCACTTTGGCCAGCATCTCTACTGCGGAATCGGTATTAAGCACCAGATTACCCAACGTGTCAGTCATGCGATAGCTGATATCCATCAGCAGCGTGTCCCTATTAATGAGCATCGTGTCACGCAACCAGTAATGAATGGTGTCACGCTTCTCGTTGGTTTCAATCACAAAAGCACTGTCAGCGTTGAAGTTCAGACCTTTAATTTCAGGTAATATAGAATCGCCATAAGTGAAATACAACGAGAACTTATTCGGCTCCAAACGCTCTGTCTTCAACAGGAAACGGTCTGTCTGAGGATGCGTAAACGCTAAAAGGGTGACATCGTCAGGCAGGAAATGAGTATATGGCACCTTACGCAGTAAGTCAATATGCAATGAATCGCGCCAGATGGTATCCGTACGGGTATCAGGCTTCGACGACGGACTGTAGGTCTCGTGATTGAAGGCTATCATTTCTCCTGTCTGTTTAAAGCAGAAGTCACCATCCATATCCTGAAGGGCGTATGCACGATAGGTGCCGGGCGCCACACCCTTCACCACAAAGTGTCCTCGGCTGTCAGTACGCGAGATACGCATCAGTGGTTTTGTGGTAAAGGCAGTATCAGAGAGATCATCATAAAGGCCCACTGCGATACCCTTAATAGGCTCTAAATTGCTGGCATCCAACACATAACCGGCTATCTCGAAGGTGTCTATCTGTTCGCCTGTTGAGAAAGTAAAGGTGTAGTTACCCAATGGGTTGCCCTCATTATTGTCAGAAATGGCATCGCTGAAATCGATGGTATAGGTGGTATTCTCTTTCAGCGTGTCCTTCAACTCCACTACAATCTTCTTGCCAGCACCCTTGATTTCAGGTGTCTCCAACTGTGGCGGTGAGACAATCACCTTCTCTGTAGCATTGTCAAGCTTGATAAACTCATCGAAATAAATGGTAATCTTATTCGTCTTGACATTAGTAGCCCTTTCTGCTGGTGAGCTACCCACCACAAAAGGAGGGTCGTCGTCATACCAGCCACCATCGGGCTGTCCCATGCGGGCACAGGAAATAATGAATAGTGAATAGTGAATAGTGAATAGTGCCAATGCGATGATTGGCAATAATCTCATACTATTGAATGGTCTGATTTTCCTCATAGCGGTAGCAAATTATTCACTTTTCACTTATTCAGCGTCATCAACTGCTCAATGGTCTCACGGCTATTACTCAGGCGGGGCACCTTATGCTGGCCACCCAACTTTCCACGTAGCTTCAGCCAGTCGTTGAAGAGATTCGGACGTGCCTCGATAATCTCCAGATGCTGCAGAGTGATGTTCTTATAGCGCTTAGCCTCATAGTCGGAATTGATCTCCTGCAGGCGCTTATCGAGTAAATCTGAGAACTGCTGCAGATCGTCCGGTCGCTTGGCAAACTCGATGAGCCACTGGTGACGGCACTTTGCATTTGCATCCATAAACACAGGGGCTGCAGTATATTCTGAGACCTCTGCACCCGTCTGCTCACAGGCGTATGCCAATCCCTTTTCAGCATTGTCTACAATCAGCTCTTCACCAAAGGCATTGATAAAATGCTTGGTACGACCTGTAATGATAAACTTATAGGGATTGGTCGAGGTAAACTGGATGGTATCGCCTATCTCATACCGCCACAAGCCGCAGCAGGTAGAGATCACCATTGCGTAGTTTTTGCCAGTCTCTACAGCCCAGAGGGGGATTATTCTAGATTCGCTAGATTGGCTAGAATTACTAGATAGTTCCTTGAATTCATAGAACACATCATAGTCGAGCATCAGCAGCATTGATTTGTCGTTCGGATCATTCTGAAGGCCAAAGAAACCCTCGCTGGCATTATAGGTCTCCATATAGTGCATCTTTGGCGAGGTTATCAACTGCTCATACTGCTTACGATAAGGCGTAAAGGCCACACCGCCATGAAAGAACACCTCGATATTGGGCCAGACCTCCTCCAGATGCGTCTTACCAGAGATTTCCATCATCCTGGTGAGCACGGAAAGCATCCACGAGGGAACACCCGAGATGTTCGTCACATTCTTGTTCATCGCCTCACGGGCTATCTTGTCGCGTTTGATTTCGAAATCAGATATCAAAGCTGTTTTCTTCTTGGGAATACGGACCAGGTTGGCCAATGGGTTGATGTTCTCAATCAGGATGGCACTGAGATCGCCCACCAAAGAACCCTTCAGATTATAGTTCGGCGCATGACTGCCACCTAAGATCAGCGCCCGTCCGTCGAAGATGCGCGATTTGGGGTTATTCTGCAGATACATTGCCACTGCATCGAAACCGCCCTTGTAATGCATCCGCTTCAGACCTTCGCGACTGACGGGAATAAATTTCGACTTATCATTAGTAGTACCAGAAGACTTGGCATACCATTTCACACGGCCTGGCCAGAGAACATCTGCCTCCCCATGCCGCATGCGGTCGATGCTGTCCTTCAGTTCTTCGTAGGTGTTGACAGGAATATGCTTCGCGAAATCGTCATAACCCTTCATCGTGGCGAAGGCATGATTACGTCCGAATTCCGTGTCCTTAGCCTCAGCAATCAATCGGCTCAGCACTGCCTCTTGTAGTACCTTGCCCTCGTTTTGATGCTTCTCCAACTCCAGCTGGCGAGACTCAAACACCTTTCTTACTATACTAGTAATACTCATTTATAATTGCGTATTTGGCTGCAAAATTACGCAATTCCATTGTAACGGGGGAAAAAATTACGTTTTTTTTATATTATTTCCATATACCATTGCATAAAAATGGTTATCTTTGCAGCAGATATGGGCAAAATCATCGTTGCAGGCATAGGACCTGGCAGTAAAGAAGACATCACTCCTGCGGTGCTTGAAGCAGTACGGGAGGCTGATGCTGTTGTGGGGTATAAGTACTACTTCCAGTTTGTTGAGGCGTATGTAAAGGAAGGTTGCGAATGCATCGACACGGGTATGAAGAAAGAACGTGAGCGAGCAGAGCAGGCATACCTTTTAGCAGAACAGGGAAAGACCGTCGTGGTGATTTCCTCAGGCGATGCTGGATTATACGGAATGGCGCCACTTATCTATGAGATGAAGGCCACTCGCCAATCTGATATCGAGATTGTTGCGCTGCCTGGTATTTCGGCCTTTCAGAAAGCCGCCTCTCTATTGGGCGCTCCCATTGGCCACGACATCTGTCTGATTTCGCTGTCAGACCTGATGACGCCTTGGGAAGTCATTGAACGGCGCATTAAGGCTGCTGCTGTGGGCGATTTCGTCACAGCCATCTATAACCCCAAATCACACGGACGCTACTGGCAACTCTATCGCCTGCAGGAGTTGTTCTTGAAATATCGTTCTGCTGACACACCAGTAGGCTATGTCCGTCAAGCCGGACGTGACGAACAGGAAATCAAGGTGACAACCTTAGAGAAGTTCGACCCTGAGGACGTGGATATGTTTACAGTCATTCTGATCGGCAATTCTCAATCATACATTGCAGACGGGAAGTTCATCACGCCTCGCGGCTATTATCGTGCGCAGCCATTCCCCGCCCCTCAAGGGGAGGGGGCAGGGGTGGGGTCTGTAACCAAGCCTGGCCAGCAAATTATGATTCAATCATTCCGTACCATCGAAAGTGAACTTCGGAAGAAAGACTGGCCCCTTGACCATAAATGGGCACTCCTTCACGCCATCCATACCACAGCTGACTTCGATATGGAGAATATTCTCTATACTGATCCTGGCGCTGTAGAGACCCTATATAATAAGGTGGCGAATGGACAACTGAAAACCATCATTACCGATGTCACAATGGTAACCAGCGGTATCCGCAAAGGAGCTCTCCAACGTCTGGGCATCGAAGCTAAATGCTATCTTTCCGACCCTCGGATTGCAGAACTAACCAAACTCCCCTCCCATCAAGGGGAGGGGCAAGGGGTGGGGTCTCTCACCCGCACCCAAGCCGGCATCCGTCTGGCTGTCGAGGAACATCCTGATGCGCTCTTTGCCTTTGGCAATGCCCCTACCGCCCTCATGGAACTCTGCGACCTGATTCGCAAGGGCAAGGCTCATCCTGCAGGTATCATTGCTGCGCCTGTGGGCTTTGTGCATGTTCGCGAATCGAAGCACATGGTGAAGCCTTTCAAGGATATTCCCAAGATTATCGTCGAGGGACGAAAGGGAGGTAGCAACCTCGCTGCGACCCTCTGCAATGCGATTCTTACCTTCGACGATGCAGCACAACTCAAACCTGGACGAGACCTTTGATAAAATTGAAGAATTAAAAAATTGAAGAATTGAAGTTTATAGTCATAGGCATTTCGGATAATCCAAAGCCCTTCTTTCCACCTGAGGTTCTGGATATCATCAAACAGGAAAAGTTGTTCTCTGGTGGCAAGCGCCATCATGAGATTGTGGCGCCCTTCTTACCCACTGATGCCCAGTGGATTGACATCACCGTCCCTCTCGACGCTGTATTCGAGCAGTATAGACTTCAATTCTTCAATTCTTCAATCCTTCAATCTTTGGTCGTCTTCGCCTCTGGCGATCCGCTCTTTTTCGGCTTTGCCAATACCATCAAGCGCAAGATGCCTGAGGCCGACATTGTGGTCTATCCCACCTTCAACTCCCTGCAGATGCTGGCCCATCGCCTCGTGATGCCTTATCACGACATGCGGATTGTCTCTCTTACAGGTCGTCCCTGGCCTGAGTTCGACAAAGCCCTCATCGAAAGAGCCCCTAAGATCGGCATTCTCACAGATCGCGAACATACACCATCTGCCATCGCCCAGCGCATGCTTGACTATGGCTATGACTCCTATCAGATATCTGTTGGCGAGCATTTAGGCAATCCCTCTCTGGAAAAAATCTCCACCCTCACCCTTAAAGAAGCCACCCGTCGTGACTTCTCCCATCCTAACTGCGTCATTCTTGACTCTTTCATCCATCATCCATCATCCATCAGCCATCCTTTTGGCCTTCCCGATGCGGATTTCGCCCTGCTCGATGGCCGTGAGAAGATGATCACCAAGATGCCCATTCGTCTGCTGATGCTTCAAGCCCTCGAACTACCCAAGCGACACGTCTTCTGGGATATCGGCTTCTGCACAGGCAGCGTATCGATTGAGGCTCGCTTGCAATTCCCTCATCTGACAATCTGCGCCTTTGAGATCCGTCCTGAGTGCGAGGCCATTATAAACGAAAACGCCCGTCGCTTCGGAGCCCCAGGCATCGATATCCACATCGGCGATTTCCTCGAAACAGACATTTCCTCACTTCCACGTCCTGATGCCGTTTTCATCGGAGGACACGGAGGCCACCTGAAAGAAATCATCGCTAAGGTTCTGACGGTCTTGTCAGAAGATGGCGTCATCGTCTTCAACAGCGTCACTTCTCCAAAAGTTCCTATCGACAGCCGACGACTCTGGGACGAAGCCTGTCAGGAATTGGGCCTGCAACAAGAGCCGCCTTTACATATCCAACTCAACGATTATAACCCAATAGAGATTCTTAAAATCCAAAAATAGTGAAGTATGAAAACAAAGCATGTACAGTATGAAACTCACGGCACTTGCTCGAAACTGATCGATGTGACTGCCGACGAGAACAATGTGATCCAGCAGGTGTTTTTCCTTGGAGGATGCAACGGTAACCTTCAGGGCGTCAGCCAGTTAGTACGCGGCCAGCATATCGACGACGTTATCAAACGTCTCGATGGCATCCGCTGCGGCACAAAAGGCACATCCTGCCCAGACCAGCTCTGCAGAGCCCTTGAACAGCTGAAGCAAGCTCCGCTTGACGACAAATAATGTCATAAAAAAATTGCTTGGCAATTTCGTTTATTTGTCGTAACTCCGCTGCCGAAATGAACAAAAACCTATATATTATAGGTGGTTGCGACGGAACACAGGCTAAGGGATATACTGTCAGGTTACTATTTTTCTGGCTTAATTCCCCAGAGTTAGCTTTACAACAAATAGCTGAAAGAGCACCCGTCATGCAAACTGGTTTTCCAGAAGAAAAAGTGAGGAATGAGGGATTTTTCTGGAGGTTTTTACGTTATTCTCATTATTTCTTTGTAAATTTGCCACATCAATCTTAATGAATAATGAAAATAGCGATAATACAAATCAGTGAAGAGGGCAAGCATATTGCACGTTTGCTGCTGAGTCAGGTGTTTGCCCAGAAAAATGAGGGCGAAATGAAGGAGCAGCGAGAGCAGAGTCAAGTTCAATTGAACTCTGCCGAGTCGCGACTGAATTCGAACGAAGTTCAAATTATTAGCAGAGTGAATGTTGGTAAGCGTTGGAAGGATTTCGATGCGTTTGTGTTCATCGGCGCGATGGGGATTTGTGTGAGGACAATTGCGCCTTACATCAAGGATAAGCACGAAGACCCCGCTGTGGTCTGCGTCGACAGCATGGGACTGAATGCTATCTCTGTGCTCAGTGGACACATAGGCGGTGCCAATAATCTGACGCGAGATATTGCTGCAATGATTGGTGCCCGCGAGGTGATTACCACGCAGAGCGACAATGCCGGACTTTGGGCACTCGACACTTTAGCAGAACGATTCAATTGGGCCATCGCCAGCGACGACGATATGAATGAATGTATCTATGCTTTCGTCAATCGTGAGCCTACAGCCCTGTTGATGGAAATCTGCGATGAGGGTACGGACTATCTGGAAAAATCATTGCCTGAGCATGTGACCATCGTGAAAAGCCTCGAAGAGGTAGATCCGAAGGTGTTTAAGCTGGTCATCCTGGTGACACCCTACAACCTCTGTGTACCATACGGTGTACTCGAACTGCATTTCGTGCCCATGATAGCCGCTTTGGGCTTTGGACTCGCCCATCATCCTGATGACTATGAGGAGATATACGACGAAATCGACGAAGCCATGAGTCAGATTGGTGTATTGCCTTGCTACAAACGCTATTGCACCATCGATGTGAAACAGGATGAAGAGTTTTGTGCAATGCTTGTCGATGATTTAGGAGAAGAGCTGGTGTTCTACACAGCAGAGGAACTCGCCAAGGTTGAGGTGCCCAATCCCAGCAAGACCGTTCAGAAGCATGTGGGTACACCCAGTGTCTGTGAGGCTGCTGCCATCTTGGGGTCGAATCATGGAAAGCTGATCGTTCCTAAGGTAAAAGGCAGAAACTGGACAGCTGCCCTCGCCATCGACTACAAATACATACGGGAGAATAAAGGCCATATTGAGATTGTTGGTGCTGGGCCTGGCGATCCTGATCTGGTGAGTGTTCGAGGACGGAAGATGCTGGAGAAGGCTGACCTTATATTATATGCTGGCTCACTGGTGCCCAAGACTCTGACAGAATGCCACAAGTCTGGCGCTGTGGTCCGTTCGTCAGCGGATATGAATCTTGAAGAACAATGTGCACTAATGAAGGAGCATTACGATCGAGGCCATTTCATCGTCCGTCTGCATACAGGCGACCCTTGTATCTTTGGCGCTATCCAGGAGCAGATGGCCTTCTTCGATGAGCATCAGATGGACTATCATATCACGCCCGGCATCTCGTCGTTCCTCGCTGCAGCAGCTGAGTTGAGGAGTCAGTTTACGATTCCTGAGCGCACGCAGACCATCATTCTGACGCGTGGCGAAGGGCGCACACCTATGCCAGAGAAAGAACAGTTGCATCTCTTGGCCAAGAGCCAAAGTACGATGTGTATTTTCCTCTCTGCAGCTATCGTCGATGATGTGCAAAAGGAGCTTTTGCAGGAATATCCAGAAGATACGCCCGTTGCTGCCTGTTATCATCTCACATGGCCTGATCAGAAGATCTATCGAGGCGTATTGAAAGACCTTGCAAAGATCGTTCATGACAACAAACTCACGCTTACCACGATGCTAGTTGTTGGCGAGGCCATCGATAATCGTCAGGGACTCTCAGAACTCTATTCCAAACATTTCACTCACCTCTTCCGTAAGGGAGATGACGACATCGTTTCATGATATTAATATTCGGAGGAACGACAGAAGGTCGAAAGGCAGCGGAAGTGCTGGAGGAGGCAGGATCACCTTTCTTTTATAGTACAAAGACGGGCGAGCAAGAGCTATCGCTCCACAATGGCGAGCGCATTGACGGTGCGATGGATACTGAGGCGATGAAGGCCTTTATTGCAGGGCACGACATCCGTCTCATCGTGCATGCTGCCCATCCGTTTGCCTCACGACTCCATCAGACGATAGCTGCAGTGGCCTCCGACAGACAGATTCCCGTTATCCGCTATGAACGCATCTATCCGCCTCGTGACCCAGACATCACGTGGATTGACGACTATTCTCAGGTGCCTACAGATATACATACGTTGCTCGCCACTACTGGTGTGCAGAGTATCAGCAAACTGAAATGGTTAGAGGCGTTAGGAATCAAAGTGTTCTACCGAATTCTGAACCGCAAGAGCAGTCTCCTGTTTGCCTATGAACAGGGCGCCACAGACGATCAGCTATGCTACTTTGAAGATAGCAACGATATCGAAGTCGATGCCGATGCTATACTGCTGAAGGAAAGCGGTCTAAGCGGAGGCTTCTGCGAAAAAGTAGCTGCTGCCAGAGCCAAGGGTATGCGTATCATCGCCCTCAAGCGCCCTTCATTATCCATTATCCATTATCCATTATCCATTGTTAACGGCCCATACGGATTGCGAAGGACGGTAGAGAGGCTGTTGCCTGAGTTCTATCCTTTGCATAGCGGACTGACCACAGGAACGTGTGCCACAGCAGCGGCGATTGCTGCGACGATAAGACTGACGAAAGGAGAAACGCCAGAGGAGGTGTCTGTGTTACTGCCTGATGGTGAGACGATTATAGTGGCAGTGGGTTATGGCGAGGATTATGCCTACTGCGTCAAAGAGGCTGGCAACGACCCTGATGTGACGAATGGCATCGAGGTGAGAGCGAAAGTCCAAATAAACGACCATTTTGAAATCGTTGGAGGCGAAGGGGTTGGACGATTTACATTGCCAGGTTTCGACTTTCCTCCTGGTGAGCCTGCAATTAATAAGGCTCCGAAGGAGATGATTCTACAGAATCTGGAACCTTTCGGCTGTCCATTGCAAGTCACCATCAGTGTTCCCAATGGCGAGGAGATTGCCAAGAAGACTTTCAATCCCCGTTTGGGTATTGAGGGCGGCATCTCGATTATTGGTGTGTCTGGTATCGTCAAGCCATTCTCGGAAGAAGCATTTATCGATTCTATCCGCAAGTGTATGGAGGTTGCGAAGGCCTCTGGCTCAGAACGTGTGGTAATCAACAGTGGTGGAAAGAGCGAACGTTTTGTAAAGGCGCTCTATCCAGACTTACCACGCCAGGCTTTTGTGGAATATGGCAACTATATAGGTGAGACATTGAAGATAGCCCACGAACTCAATATCCCCAAAGTGACACTTGGTGTGATGCTGGGCAAGGCTGTCAAACTCGCAGCAGGACATCTCGACACCCATAGTCGCAAGACCACGATGGACCTCAACTTTATCCAGCAGATGCTACAGGATTCTGGCATCACTATTGACATCAGCGACATCACGCTGGCTAGAGAGCTATGGGAGAGAATACCATCAGAGCATTTGCAGGTTTTTGCAGAGACGGTTATACGTCATTGTGCAGAGTATTGTTTACCTCTTTTGCCTAACGGCGAACTCACGATATTATTGATTGACGACAACGGAAACATCCTTGGAGTTTAAATTGTAAAATCGAAAAATAAATGGTAAATTGTAAATTGTCAAATTGTAAATACCACGATTTGTTTATCGACTTCGACGATACGCTTTATGATACACACGGCAATGCGGTCATAGCTTTGAGCGAGACGTTTGAGTATTTCCATTTGGATCGCTATTTCGATGATCCACAGGTATTCTATAATGCCTACTGGACTGCGAATATCGATCTCTGGACGCAATATGCCAAAGGTGAAATCACACGCGATTATCTGATAGTAGAGCGATTCCGTCGCCCCTTGAGTGTGGGCAAAGGGATTGAAATTACAAAAGAACTATGCTTGGAAATCAGTGATAGATTTCTTGACTTCTGTGCCTCGAAGCCTGGCGTCATCGATGGTGCACACGAATTGATGGACTACCTGAAACAAAAGGGTTATCGGATGCACATGTGTAGTAATGGCTTCCACGAAGTGCAATATAAAAAACTTGATGCTTGTGGACTCAGGGATTACTTTGATACTATTATCCTGAGTGAGGATGCAGGAGTGAACAAGCCCGCGAAAGCCTATTTTGACTACGCCCTCAAAGTTTCTGGAGCCAGTCGCGAAACCACACTCATGATAGGTGACAATCTGCAAAGCGATATTCTTGGCGCACTCAATGCAGGCCTTGATGCCATGCTATTCAATCGCTGGCAAGTCCCTCCTGAGGAATTCCCCCAGAATCTGACGTTCGTCGTTTCTACCCTCAGCGAGATCAAAACGATTTTCTGAAAAGACTGTTATTCTCCTGTTTCGTTCTTCCGCTTGCCAAAAAGAACAGCAGCAATCACAGGCGCACCAACCAAAGCTGTGACGCTATTGACGGGTAAGGCTCCCTCGAAGCCTGGCATACGGGCGATGAAATTACAGAAAAGTGCGAGTACAGCCCCACAAAGGGCTGTGGCGGGCATCAGGGTGCGATGATCGGAAGTACGGAAGATGGCACGAGCCAAATGAGGAACCGCCAGTCCGATAAACATAATCGGTCCGCAGTAGGCAGTAACGATGGCAACTAATATGCCTGAGGAGACTATCACCAGCATACGACTGCGATGGATATTCAGCCCCAAATTGGAAGCATAGCGGTCGCCCAGCAGCATCAGGTTCATGTCTTTCACCAAGAGACAAGCCAAAGGCAACAAGATACACATCAACACAATAAACAACACCATCTCATCGCCAGAGACTCGCGAAAACGAGCCCAGTCCCCAAACGACGAACGACTTGACATCTTCTTCAGGAGCGAGGAACTTTAAGACACCGATGATGGCATTGGCCAAATAGCCTATCATCACACCAATAATTAACAAGGTGACGTTACCTTTCACTTTCTGCGACAACCAAAGAATCAACAGTAGTACGGCCATCGCACCTATGATGGCAGCTACACTCATTGCTGCATCACCCATATAGCCCAGACGAGAGAGTGCCACTCCTCCAATCTTTCCAGACAACAAGACTACAAAGGCGACTCCAAGGGCAGAACCATTGCTGATACCCAATACAGACGGACCTGCCAAGGGATTGCGGAAGACCGTCTGCATCTGAAGTCCGCTGACAGCAAGACCAGCACCTGCGACTATTGCCGTCAACGCCTGAGGCAGACGACTGCTGAAAATGATATTCGTCCAAATCTCGTTGGAGTCATCGCCCATCAGGATACGACACACATCCGCCACAGGAATCTTAACAGAGCCAATGAGCAGATTGATCACCATCAGTACGACAATCGCGACGACAAGAATGATAAACTTCGATATTCTCATATTCTCACAGTTTTTATTGATCAAGAATTAGAGAATTAGAGAATTTATCAGTGCGCAGCCAATTCTCTAATTCTCTAATTCTTGATAAAAATAAAAAACCTTGATTCATTTCAGCAGTCTGTAATAAGTGGGGGCATAGTCGGGTTCGACAAGTTCTGGATGGAAGATGGCCACGAAGTCTTTCAGTAGCACATCGGGCTGGACAGGAGAAATCTCATAGTAGGCTTGCTGCTTCATGTTGCAGTAGATGACCTTTTTCTCTTTGAAAGCCTGAAAGAGTTCGTTACGAGGCTCAGAAGCTTTCAGAGCTTCATAGGTAAATTCTCCAGGAAAACTGTTCAGGATGCGCCAATAGTCGGCTTTGGCAGCAAGGGCATACATTTTCTCGAATTCCAGATCCTCACCAGCCGTCTCTTCGTCATTAATGACATAGTCAGCACCAGCATCGCGGAAAATCTGTGCCAGATAGTTCTTACCCCCAACGGCATGCCAGTTGCCATAGTGCATCTCGCCACTGAACACCGTCGGATGAGTCTCTGCCTTGCTGGCCTTTTCCTTCAGGTCATTATATCGGCTCTCGATACCTGCGAATACCTCGTTGGCCTCGCGCTCCTTTCCGATGAACATCCCTACGAACTTAATCCACTCGGCCTGGCCTAACGGATCCAGTTCCTGATACCCCAGATGAGGTACCAAGGTGATGCCCGTCTCCTTAATAGCATCATAGCCACCACGCTTCGATGGCGAGATAAAAATGACATCAGGATTGGCGGCCAGCACCAATTCTGTATCGAAATTGCCCTCCATACCTATCTTCACGATACGACCGTCTTTTACACGTTCAAGGATGTCCTTGTTGAAGAGGTTCTTCGTGCCTGTTATGCCCTTCACCACATCATGGGCATCAAGAATGGTGAAGTTCGACAACTGCAAGGCCGTCATACAGATGGTATTCTTGATAGGCACACGAATCTTTGTATAGCCAGAAGGCACACTTACATCGTCGCTTTGCACCAAAGCAAAGTGATCGTTTTTGCCAACATTCACCAAACGGACATCAGCAGAGTCACGCACACTGAAGCCTGTAGCATACTTGACATCGATGGTAACAATAGAATCATTTGAGGCCGTATCAGCAGAAGCCTGCGACTGTGGATTCTTTCCAGAACAAGCACAAAGAACGGCAGCAATAACCAACAAAAAGGCTGTTTTCTTCATTTCTTTAGCAATAATTCTTATTTGTCTGCAAAAGTACAAAAAAATTTTGTATTTTTGCAAGCAAATTCGAATAATATGCAAATAAATATCGACCAAACGAAATGGTATGACAGAATTTGGGCTGCATTCATCTTTTTCACGCGATTGCCCTTCTGGCGACTACATCAGCCATCGAAGGAAAGCTATAATTCCGTTGTCGAGTATTGGCCTCTGACGGGCTGGCTCACAGGAGGCCTGATGGCAGCAACACTTTACTTCGGAAGTCTCGTGTTGCCATACGCTGTTGCCGTCTTGTTGGCCATCGTGGTAAGGCTGCTGATTACAGGTGCCTTGCATGAGGACGGTTTGGCAGATTTCCTGGATGGTTTCGGAGGCGGAGGCTCAGACCGCAAGCGCATTCTCGCCATCATGAAAGATTCGCATATCGGCACATACGGTGTCATCGGACTTCTTCTTTATCATCTGTTGCTCTTTGCCACGCTCTTATCTCTGTCACCAATAATGGCAACTCTGACCATTCTGGCAGCAACCCCATACGCCAGAATGGTGACGGCAGAACTCATTCTGATGATGCCCTACGCCAGACGAGAGGAAGAAGCGAAGTCGAAGACCATTTATCGGAAGTTCAGCGCTTGGGCAGGCGTCGGCCTCGCCATACAAGGCTTGTTGCCAATGGGCTTGTTTCTGTGGTATACAGAATTATCGTGGGAGATGATCATCTTTATCCCCTGTCTCGTGATGTATTTCCTTTATCTGCTCATCTGGAACAGGCTTCGCGGCTATACTGGTGATTGTTGCGGAGCCGTCTGTCTGTTGGTAGAACTGACGGTATATTTAGTGGTATGTGCGCTATGAAAAAGATTATTCTGATAACTGGTGGCCAGCGCTCAGGAAAGAGTAAGACAGCTGAGGAAATGGCATTAAGGCTGAGTCCGAATCCCGTCTATCTGGCCACAGCCCATATCTGGGACGAGGAGTTTCGTGAGCGCGTTCGCAGACACCAAGAACGTCGCGGTCCTCAGTGGACGAACATCGAAGAAGAAATCAACTTGAGCCTTCACAATATGACGGGCAGAGTAGTCGTTATTGACTGCGTGACACTCTGGTTGACGAATTTCTTTTTCGCCAACAATTCAGACGTCGATAAATCACTTGAATTGGCAAAGACAGAGTTCGATAAGTTCACAGAACCTGATGCCATCTATATCTTCGTGACGAATGAGATTGGACTCGGTGGTGTCAGCGACAATGCCATCCAACGAAAATTTACGGATCTCGAAGGCTGGATGAACCAGTATATTGTCTCGAAGGCCAACGAAGTCATATTAATGGTAAGTGGAATAGAAGTAAAAATCAAATGAAGACATTCGACATACAACCTACTGACAAGTCGATACAGGCAGCGATTCAAAAGAAGATTGACAACCTGAACAAGCCCAAAGGTTCTTTGGGCCGCTTGGAGGAGTTGGCGATGCAAATCTGTCTGATTCAGCAGACACTAGAGCCTTCATTAGCACATCCTTGTCATTTGCTCTTAGGTGGCGATTATGGTATTGAGCGCGAGGGGGTCAGCGTCTCGCCTCGTGAGGTCACTTGGCAGCAGATGATCAATTTCACCCGTGGTGGAGGCGGTGTCAATATGTTCTGTCGCCAGCATGGCTTCAAACTTCGTGTTGTCGATGTTGGGGTGGATTATGATTTGTCAAAGGTTGATGGTATCATCGACCGCAAGATAGCCCGAGGCACAAAGAACTTTCTCTATGAGCCAGCGATGAGCGAAGAGGAATTCGATCACGCTATTCAGATTGGTTCTGACCTCGTTGACGATTGTACTGCTGAAGGCTGTCGTATTCTCTGCATCGGCGAAATGGGCATTGGCAACACCTCGCCCTCCAGCATCTGGATGAGTATCTTTGGCGACATCCCCCTCAAAGACTGCATTGGTGCAGGCGCTGGCCTCAACAACGATGGCATCCGTCATAAATACGAGGTGTTGTCGAAGGCTGTATCACAATGGGGTCAGGATACTTTGTGTCATGCGCATGACACAAAGTATCCTGACCCCATTGTGATACTCCGCTACTTTGGTGGCTTCGAGATGATTGCCGCTATCGGAGCGATGCTTCGTGCTGCTGAACAACACCTTATTATATTGGTCGATGGCTTTATAATGACGGCCTGCGCTCTCGCAGCTATCCTGCTTTATCCTGCCTCGCAAGACTACATGATCTTCACCCATTGTGGCGATGAATCTGGCCACAAGATGATGCTCGACATCATAGATGCTAAACCCCTTTTACATCTAGGGCTGCGATTAGGCGAAGGCACTGGCGCCCTCTGCGCTTTCCCCATTATCGACTCCGCTGTCCGTATGATGAATGAGATGAACAACTTCGACAACGCCCACATCACCAAATACTTCTGAATCAATCACCTTTCGACGAATCCTTTATCTCTCCACTTGCCCGACCGCCAACGGCGCATAAGGATGACGCCGCGGACGTTCTCATCGAGGGCGAAGCCTACCCACATACCGATAAGCCCGTAACCAAGCGGAATACCGATGATATAGCTAAGCCCCACGGCGATGCTCCATTGGAAGATGACGCCAACGACAAAGGGATAGACGGTGTCGCCTGTGGCGCGTAACGTGCTGCCAGCAAAGATATTTGAGGTACGTCCGATCTCCAGGAACCAGTCGATGAAAAGCACCCAGACACCCATGGCTATGATCTCCTGATTGTCGGTAAAGGCGCTGAGGATGCTTCGTCCAAACAATGCCAGCAGTGCCGAGCCGGTGAGCGTGATGATCATCGACCAGCGGAAGAAATAGTTGCCAAGGACGTATGCGGCCTGATGGCGTCGCTGGCCCACAAGGTGTCCTACAAGGATGTCACCGCCCTGTGTGATACTGAGACAGAACAGATAAACAAACATTATCATATTGTGACAATATGTTCTCGCGGCCAACGCCTCGTTACTGATCTGGTTGATGAAATACGTGATGACCACCTGCGACAGACAATAGCTGATGTTCTCACTCATAGCGGGAATGCCTATGTACAGCAGGTTCCTCAATTCCTGCCAGGGGATCGGACGGAAATAGTGCAGTGGGAAACGGGGAATATGCACCTTGAAGTGGATGGCGGCAAGCAGCACCATAGCGATTGCTCGACTGGTGGCTGTCGCGATGGCTGCACCCTCGACCCCCAACTGCGGAAAGCCCCAATGTCCGAAGATCAGCGCGTAGTTGCCTAAGATGTTCAGAACGTTAACAATACCCGTCACCACCATCGGATAGACCACCTTGTCAGCACTTCTCAGTGAGGCTGAGAACGTGAGTGACAATGCCTGGAAAAACGACAGCGCACCCGTCAACCTCAGATAAACCAGTCCGTCGCCCATCAGTTCAGGCCTTAATCCCATGAGTTGCAATAATTGCTCTGCGTAGAAAAACAGTAGGACGCTGACCGTGAGGCCGAGCATCAAGTTCACCACCAGCGCCATGCCCACCACCTGCACCAACCGTTTTCTGAGTCCTGCCCCAATGTACTGTGCGCAGAGGATAGCTGCACCCATTGAAAAGAACTGATAGACGAGGAACACGAGCGAGATAAGTTGATTGTCGAGTCCCACAGCTGCCACACTGTTGTCGCTGTAGCGGCTCAGCATCACGGTGTCGACGGCACCCAAGAGCATCACCAGCGCCATCTCGATGAATACTGGGATGGTGAGTACTTTCAACTGTCGTTTCAGGGATTTGTCTGTCATTTGAGAGTACAAAGGTACGCAAAAGTTAATATCACCATCAAGATTTCTGCAATGCGGTTTACACGTACGGCAGTATTCATGTCAGCAGTGGTAAGGGAACGATCGTTCTCCCCAATATAGGGTTTGTCAAACAGTTGACCAAAATAATAATGAGGACCACCAAAGCGACAATCAAGAATGCCTGCGAGGGCGGCTTCTGGGTAACCGCTGTTGGGAGAAGCGTGGCAGCGTCCGTATTTGTGGATGAAACGGAGGAGGATCAGACCACCCCGCCTGTCGGCACCCCTCCTACTCAGGAGGGGAATAAAAATGTTTGCTATCACCATCAGTAAGGCTGTGAGGCGGGCGGGGATATAGTTAGCGATGTCATCGATATGGGCAGCCCAACAGCCGAAGTCACGATAGCGCTCCGTCTTATAGCCAATCATAGAGTCGAGGGTGTTTACCATCTTATAGGCCAACATGCCTGGTGTTCCTAAAATGGCGAACCAGAACAAAGGTGCTATCACACCATCACTCAGGTTTTCTGCCAAGGTTTCTAATGCAGCCTTTCTTACCTCTTGTGCTGACAGTTCTGATGTATCGCGCCCAACGATACGAGCCACTTGCTGACGACCTTCTTCAAGCGAGCGATCAAAGGCGAGGAAGACAGCCCGTACTTCGCGAATG
>Ga0265300_10001638_pt1 | contig 20669 bp, 18 predicted proteins | sample AusTroGonzalo_MG_FD_193482 | JGI IMG/M metagenome (GOLD analysis project Ga0265300, IMG submission 193482) | Bovine rumen microbial communities from tropical cattle in Woodstock, Queensland, Australia - Gonzalo_03 | ecosystem: Host-associated > Mammals > Digestive system > Stomach > Rumen ...
GAACCAAGGGCCTTACAATGAGGACTTCACGCTCGGCAACATCATCTCGATGACCGAACTCGCGCAGGCCAACGGCATCGCCGTGGTATTGACTTCGGTGCTTCCGGCAGCCGGTTTCCGCTGGCGTCCCGCCCTTACCGATGCGGCCGACAAGATTGCCGCGCTCAACAAGCGGATCCGCGCCTACGCCGAGTCGAAAGGCATCCCGTATGTTGATTATTACGCTTCGATGGTGGTGGACGATCCGTCCCGCGCCCTCAATCCTGCCTATTCCAAAGACGGCGTCCATCCAGTCCCGGCTGGCTATGCCGTGATGGAGCCGCTGGTGGTCGAAGCGGTCAACGCCGCCCTCAACGCCGCCCTCAACGCCGCCAGCCAGCCGGATGAAGACTGCGCCGCCTGTCGGAAGTGGGGAGAATGAATGTGCTTTTATCAGAGATGCTCGCGCACGCCGACCCTTCACAGGTCGACGGTCTTTCCCGTTTTTTCAAGACCGGGCCGGGTCAGTATGGGGAAGGGGATAAGTTCCTGGGCATCAAGGTGCCGGTGACGCGCGAAGTCGTCAAAGGATGCTGGCGTAAGCTGGATTTCACCGACCTGGAAGAATGTGTTTCGAGTGAATATCATGAAGTGCGTCTGGCCGCATTGCTCGCGCTAGTGGAGATCTTTTCGCATGCGAAGAGATGCTCGGTCAAGCCGGGCATGACACAGCATGATTGTGTTGAATTCTATCTGGCGCATACCCAGTATATCAACAACTGGGACCTGGTGGACCTGTCGTGCTATCCGCTGCTGGGCGTGTGGCTGCTCGACAAGGACCGCGCGCTGCTGTATAAACTGGCCCGCAACGGCATGACCATCTGGGAGCAGCGTATCGGCATCGTCAGCACGATGACCTTCATCCGCCACGGTCAACTCGCCGATACCTTTGCTATCGCCGACATTCTTCTCCATCATCCCCACGACCTCATCCACAAGGCCGTCGGCTGGCTCCTCCGCGAAGCCGGCAAGCGCGACAAGGCCGCCCTGGAAGCCTGGCTGCAGGAGATCCCGGGTCAAGCCCGGAATGACGATGGAGGTCAAGCCCGGGATGACGTTTCCGTCATGCCCGGCCGCGACCGGGCATCTCTTATGCCGCGAACAATGCTTCGCTACGCCATCGAGAAATTCCCCGAGGCCGAACGACAACGGTATCTTCGCGGGTAGTCCTGCGACTGCCAGCGGGGGATTATTCCGCTTTTCTGAAGAGAACCACCGATCCGGTAATAAAATTCACGGCAGGATTGTCGCCCGGACCGCGATAATCGATAATCCAATCGAATACAGCCTTGTAACTTTCGTTTTCATAGACCAGCAGCTGCTGGCCGGAAGCTTCTGCGTTCAGCCGGTCCAGAATAGCACATTGAAGCAAGGTATCTGATTGTTGTTTTTTGGATATGAAATAAGCCCTTACAGAATCTTCCTTCTGAATATATTCCTCCGGAGGGACCAGCATGGTAAAATCGCCCAGATCAACTTTTTCGGTCAGATTGTGCTCGATTCCATCCTTGGCAGGATACAGTTCCTTACCTCTCATCAGGACGAAAGGACATTTCCCATAAGAACCATACCGCTCTTCAAATGCATCGGGAGGCATGTTCGCATTCAGGTAGTCCCAGCCTTCCGCAACCTGCTTCCAGAGGGCTTCCACCGCAGGATCCTCCTCAGCCGCTGTCCAATTGACGGAAACCGGGAATTTTCCGTCGACCAGCACCTCGGGCAGGATTCGCTCCAGGCGCTTCTGCTGGCTGCGGATTCCCAGATCTTTCGAGGAGATTCCCGGAATATAGGTCAGGAGCACAGCTACACAGGCCAGAATCAGAGCCATCGGCTGGAAGTTCCACGTGCGCTTGCGGAAGAGCATCAGCACGAACGACGTCATCAAGACCACCAGGGCAAGGAGATACACCCGGGAAGTAGTCAGCCCGTAGTCTGAGAGGCGCCGCAAAGTCCCGATCCATAACAGCACCAGCAGGGGCAGGCAAATGAGGGAAAGATGATCGAAGAACCAGGCGAAATTGCGCTCTCCGAAACGGGTACGCAGCAGATAGACGGCCAGAGCGACAGCCAGAAAGCTCAGTACCATATAGGCAACGCCGCCGACAGGCAACTCCCAATGAATCAGGATGATGGCTGCGTACACATATAAAATCAGCGCATAGACCACTAAGGCCGGAGCCAGCACCTTGTCCGTCAGGATTCCAACGATGCGGGAATTACCGGAAGACGGTTTCTCAGACATCAGGGTGCAGCAAAGCAGGGGGAAGAGGATGAAAGCGACGAATACTGCTATATCGGCAAGCATCTTGTCAATGCTGTTCCTCCCGCTTGTGAAAAGATACAGGATACTCCCGAATACAGCCTCCAGCACCAACAATAAGGTTCCGCCGATGAGAAATGCGATGAACGTCTGCCGGACGACATGTACGTCATTCTCAGCTAAGGCATCATCCTCCAGCTTCTTGTTCCCGAGCAGCAGCAGGATGACGGCCAGCAGCCATGCGATGCCGATCGCCCAACCGGATTCCTTGCACAGCAGTCTGACGGGAATCCAAAGGAAATACGAAAGGACATAGGGTATTTTCCAGTTGAGGCGGTGCAGGGTGAACGTAAAGACATAGAGCGGAAAGAAAGACAGCCAGAAAACATCGGAAGCATGATACTTCTCATCGAGAAGATACAGCACGAAAAAGGTCACGCCAAGCAGCGCCTCGACTGGAAAGGCCGAGGCACTCCGGATGAGTTGCCGGGGGACGGAGCGTATTCTGTCAGATACGGTTTCCATTTATTTGGCATCTTGCTCGATAAAAGAAGTAACCAGCTTGAAAACAGGAATGTAGCTGTCGAACTTCACGGTTTTCATGTTGTCCGACGGGGTGTGGTAGTAGGGGAAGGCGTCACCTTCCTGGTTTTCCAGGAAGATGCAGGGGACGCCGCGGGTGGCGAAGGGGTAGTGGTCGCTGTTGGCAGCCAGTTCTCCACGGTTCAGGGCCTTGAACAGGCCGTGCGCCCGGTTGATGGCCTCAAAAACTGCATATTTCGGCATGCCGGCATCGCTGACCTCGCAGTACTGGACGGGGTTGTTGTCGCCGATCATGTCGAGATTGAACAGATAACGGATCTGGTTGAGCGGAACTACCGGATGCTCAGCGAACCAGGTCGAGCCGCGCAGATTGGCGTCCTCACCGGAGAAAGCGATGAAATACATGTCGTATTCGGGCTGATTTTCAGCATAATACTTCGCGAGTGTAATGATAGCGGCTGTACCGGAGGCATTGTCGTTGGCGCCGGGATAATAGACTTTCTTGCCCAGGTTGCCCAGATGGTCGTAATGGGCCGTGAAGACATAGCAGCCGTCGTGCCGGCGGCCATTGACCTTGGCAATCACGTTTTCGGTCTGGTAATCGGACAGGAACTGGTTGTCGATGTTGACTTTGATGGACTTGACACCGGCGATGGCTTCGGGCGTCACCCAGATGATGGGCTTGTCGACCACCTTTTCGCCGTAGGCCTTGTAGAACTTGATGGGAGAGGTCCATTCATAGAGCAGGCCTCCGTTCGTGCATTCCCCAGCTTTCTGCAATTTGGAGAAGGCCGCGCGGTGCTTGTAGGTGAACCAGAATTCGCAGCATACGAAACAGTTGGCATATTCGGGACGGGCCAGGTCGGCGAACAGTCGGTCCGCATCGAAGTTGGCGGTGTCCACATGATAAACGGGATAGGAGCCGTGCGCGCCCGGGGAATACTCCCGCATCGAGAAGTCATAGCCGGCTTTCAGTTTCTTTCCATCGGCCCACATTTCCATATTTCCGCAGAAAGTATTGATATTCAGCGTGAAGGGCTGCATCGTTACTTCATCCACGCCCGATTTTTCAAATTCCCGGGCGATATACGCGCCGGCCTTGCGGACGCCGTCACGGGCATAGCCGCGTCCCTGGTATTTCGCGCTGCTGAGTTGTTTGACCATCTTCTTGAAACGGGGCAGGTCCTGCGCCTGAACGCAGGGGACCAGCAGCAGGACTGCCAGTGTAGCTAGAAGGATATTTCGAAACGTTTTCATATTTTTTTATCCGTGTAAAAACGTTTTTAAACGTGTAGAATCGTTTAAAAACATGTAAAAATAGCGAATTTTTGCCCAACCCGGCCAAAATGTTTACTTTTGCCACACGATGAAAGATACCACCCGCACGCTGATTATCCTACACACAGCCGTCTTCCTGGCTGGCTGGACAGGCATTTTCGGCCGGTTGATCTCCCTCAGCGGGATTCCCTTGGTATGGTACCGGATCCTGGTCAGCGTGGTGGCGCTGATGCTGGTGATGGCGCTGGCCGGGCGGCTGCACAGGGTGGCCCGGCCGGCGCTGCTGCGCATCGCGGCCTGCGGCATCTTGCTGGCTCTTCACTGGGTATGTTTCTATGCGAGCATCCAGGCCTCGAATGTGTCGGTCGGCGTAGCCTGCATTGCCACGACCTGTTTTTTCACGACTTTGTTCAATCCGCTCATCGGCCACAAGAAGTTTTCCTGGCCGGAAGTCCTCATCAGTTTCATTTCCATCGCAGGTGTCTTGATGATCTTCAGCCTGGACGTGCGCTACCGGCTCGGTATTGCCTTCGGCCTGCTGTCGGCAGCCATCTACTCGGTCTTCGCCATACTCAACATCAACGTTGCTGAACGTACAGGGGAAGATACGGCGACGATGCTGCTCTGGGAACTGGTGGGCGGCGCGTTGTTCCTGACACTCTGCATGCCGCTACACGCCTGGTTTTTTTCCGCCGAACCCCACGTGCCTGTCGGCATCGAAATCGTCTGGCTTCTTCTGCTGGGTTCGGTATTTACCATCGTTCCCTTCCTCTTCCAATTGCACGCCCTGCGCAAGCTCAACGCCTTTACGGTCAATCTGACCTATAACCTGGAGCCTGTCTACAGCATCATCATCGCGGCCATCCTCTTCGACGAAATCCACGAAGTCGGCTGGTCGTTCTGGGTTGGGCTTTCGCTCATCGTCTTTTCCGTCGTCCTCCAAACCCGTCGCGTGAAACGCGCCTAAGCGATGCTGGCAGTCTGGCACTATGATTCGCCGCTGGGCGGCATGACGATGACGGGCGACGGGGAAGCGCTCCTCAGCCTCGGTTTTGATGCCCCGTCGTCCATTTCTGGTCAGCCCTGTCCGGACAGGGTTGCCCGCATGCTTCCTGTTTTCGAAGAGACGGTACGCTGGCTCGACTGTTATTTCAGCGGGCAGGCGCCTGATTTCACACCAACGCTGCTTTTGCAGGGAACCCCTTTCCGCAAGTCTGTCTGGAAGATCCTGCTCGAAATACCGTTCGGCGCCACGACCAGCTATGGTCAGATAGCCGCCAGGCTGACACTGCCCGAGCGGAGTTCTGTGCTTTCCGGATCCGGCAAACCGGCTTCCGGCAGGATGTCCGCGCAGGCGGTCGGCGGCGCCGTGGGCCATAATCCCATTGCCCTCATCGTCCCCTGCCATCGCGTCATCGGCGCTGACGGCAGCCTCACCGGCTACACCGCCGGCCTCGACCGCAAATCCTGGCTCCTCCGCCACGAAGGTATTATCCTTTGATATCTACCACCTGAACGGTTTTTCTGAAGGTTTCACGTGGCATAGACCCCATTGATTTTGAATAATTTATACGAAATCGGTTGCGCATTTTGACACAACCGATTTTACATATCTTTCTGATTATTAGCGATTTTGGTGCCACGGTTTCTTGCCGAGGTTGATTAGATGAGAGGCAGCTGCAGGAATTTGGAGATCTGGTGGGGAGTGGCACTTGTTTCTGCCGACAGTATCCAGGCGATTCTTCGTTTGTCCATGTCAGACAGAGCTAGTACTTCCTTCATGTCTTTGAAATGCGTCATCTTTTTGATTGTCGCGGACATTTTATTGAAAATGGTGTCTGAGCCCGGCATAATCTCTTCTTTGATCTGGTATTCACTTCCGGTATTGGAATGAACAGCAATCAGTAGCGACTCAAAATCATCGTAATAAGAAGATAAGTCTTGATAATCGATACAGTTATAGTGGACGATGATATAATCAGTCATCTGTCGGATTTCTTTGGGATTCAAGCCCTTGATGATTCTGTCAATGAAATCGTATCCCAAAGGAATGTCTGCTTCCCGAAGAGCTCGAATTTCATCAATGGCCCGGCGCATCACCCGCCGGGCCGCACGGATAGAGAATGGCTCGGAAAAGGGATGCTCGTTATGAGAGTAATCCAGAAAATTCCATTGGAACTCTTCGGCCTTTCCACATAAATGTTTCTCAACCGGATTATTGTACAGATAGGCGATGGCTGTCCGGGCCTTTTTTTCTTCCACTTTGGGTGCACTGCCAAATCGGTGACGGAAGAAGTCTCCCTTTCTTTGGTACCGGATATTCCTCTGCCTGGAGAAGCGACAAGTATATTCCCGGACAAATGCAGACAAATCCCTTTTGGAAGAAGCCTTTACCAGCAGATGGATATGGTCATACATCAAACAGATTCCCAGCACTTGGATATTATACTTTCTGGCAATCGTGCAGATTAACGTGAAGAAAACGAGAAAATCCCGTTTGTCATAAAAAATCAGATAACCATCGATGGTCCGCTGGTAGATGTGGTGGAGCGCTCCCACCTTGAAAACCCTATTTCTTCCCTTCATATCGTTCACACATTAAGGTTTCTGCAAAGATACAATGTGAGGACACTTTTTTGCAAATAATATTTTACCCGTGGCGGGCAAATGTTTGATAATCAACGATATAAAAAGAATCGGTTGCGTCAAAATGCGCAACCGATTTCTTTTAAAATACTCATTTACAGTGGCTTATCTGCCACAGTGGTTTCGTGCTGGCTCCTAGCTGAGGGATAACGCCTTCGCAGTGCGGGCGGCCAGGCGCGCGTTGTTCAGCACGAGCTGGATGTTGGCATCCAGGGAGTCGCCGCCGGTGAGTTCCTTGACGCGGGCGAGCAGATAGGGCGTGACTTCCTTGCCATGGATGCCTAGGCGCCGGGAATCGGCTACAGCCTGGTCGATGGCCGCATTGATGCGGGCGGGATCCATGGAATACTCCTCCGGAATCGGATTGGTAACGAGCATGCCACCGCCCAGGCCCATTTCCTGCTGGGCACGGAAAGCCGCGGCGAGTTCTTCAGGTGTGTCGATCCGGTAATCAACCTTGAAGCCGCTGGTCCGGGTATAAAACGCCGGCAGTTCTTCGGTTCCATAACCGATGACGGGTACGCCCTTGGTTTCCAGATATTCCAGCGTCAGGCCCAGGTCGAGGATGGCCTTGGCACCGGCGCAGACGACCAGCACGGGCGTGCGGCCGAGTTCTTCCAGGTCTGCAGAAATGTCCATTGTGGTTTCTGCGCTGCGATGGACGCCGCCAATGCCGCCGGTTGCAAATACCTGGATCCCAGCCAGATGTGCGATAATCATCGTGGTAGCCACGGTGGTGGCGCCGTCGGCACCGCGGGCAACCAGAACGGGAAGGTCGCGGCGAGAAGCTTTGGTGACGGCCGGTCCTTTTTTGCCCAGATATTCGATTTCATCGACTGTCAGGCCGGCCTTCAGTTTGCCCTGAATGATGGCAATCGTAGCCGGGACAGCCCCGGCTTCGCGTATGGCTTCTTCCACCCGCAGGGCCGTTTCGACGTTCTGCGGATAAGGCATTCCATGGGAAATAATGGTCGATTCGAGCGCGACGACCGGCTCGCCGGCCATCATGGCGGCCTTTACGGCCGGGGAGAGTTCGAGATATTCTTTCATAGTTGGAGATACTTCAATTGTTCATTGACAGCCTCATCGGCTTCTACCGCACAGCGGGCGCACATTAGGCCGATGCGGGCAGCTTCTTCCACAGAAGCCTTAGGACCGGCGTGAACGATACCTGCCAGCAGCGCATCGCCACCGCCCGTGGCGTTGCGGACTGTGCATGGGAGGGCAGGAAACAGAGATGTCCGGCCGTCAGCCGTCACTTCGAGTCCTTCAGCACCGCGCGTGACGTAACGCCGCGTGAAATGGGTCACGCCGGAGAGCGTCCGTGCCTCCAGCGCATTGCATTTAAACGTGTATAATCGTTTTGATTCGCTTAGATCCAGTGCTTCCGCCAGTCGGACTGCCTTGGGCCCGGAGACGGCATCGATATACAGGGGGACAGTCACATGGTCGATAAGCCAGGCAAGCGTTTCGGGTAAAAGATTGGTGTCGGCTACTACAGCATCCGCCTCGTTGATGGCGTCAATCCGTTCGGCCAGCCAGTCTTTCGAGATGCTTTCGGTCACAACCATGTCGGCCACGCCGCCCAGCATTTCGCCGTTGCTGTCGTTGATGCTGGCAAAGCAGGCGCTGGGAAAGGTGGGACAGGTCTCACAGAGCGAGATGTCCATCCCGATCTCCCGACAGGAAACTTGCAGCATCTGCCCGAAGGCGTCGCCGCCGAAGCGCGTGACGAAGCATACTTCGTCGCCCAGGAGCGCCAGATTATGCGCAATGTTACGCCCCACACCGCCAAAAGAGAGCCGCACCGTGCCGGGATTGGAATCCCGTGCAATGAATTGATTCTTTGATTGGGCCGTGATATCCACATTGGCCCCGCCGATGACACAGATTTTCATGACTGCAAATTTACAGAAGATTCAGGATGTCATCGATGGAGTCGACGACGGCGTCGAAAAGTTTGTACATTAATTCAGGCTCCTGCTTTTCAGGAATATAGACGATGGTTTTCAGGCCACGGCCGGCGAACCAGCCGGCCTCGGTATGGGCGCTGCGGCCGCAGGGCAGGACAAGGACGCAGCAGTCTGCCCATTCCATCGCCCGAAGATCGGCACGGAAGCCTTTCTCTGCCACAGGATGGTCCAGATGGTCGATATACTCCCGGGGCGACCACTCCTGCCAGCGGGGATCCACATCCGCCCAGTGGAATCCACCGGGATTTTCTTCCGGATTGCGAAAATCATACACTTCGTGTCCCGCCGCGCGCAATTGCGCAACAACCGCAGGCTGATAGGGGTTCCGCCAACTGGAGGCGACATAGACTTTGGACATGAACGTTCTTCTTGTGATGGACAAAGATACGATTTTTTCCGTTGAAAAGATCCGTGGCAGATAACCCGCTGTAAACGAGTACTTTAGAAGAAAACGGTTGCGTCAAAATGCGCAACCGATTTTGCTTAAAGTGCTGAAATTCAGGCAGGTAAATGCCACGGCATTCGGCCGGGGCAGCTATGGCCGGATCCATTTCTCTACATGAAGCCGGCCGTCGTCGTCACGGACGACGGTATCGCCTTCATCGATCGTCACGATACCGTCGTCCGTCAGGATCGACAGGATGGAGAAGCCCATGCAGAAGTAGGGGGCAAGCAGTTTGTCGCCACAGAGTTGCTGGACTTCCTGCATGTTGCCGCCCGTGTATAAAACGCGGTTTACCACTGCTCCCAGTGGATGTTCTCCGGTTTCCATTTGTCCTTGGGTGCCGGGCTTTCGGCCGGGACGCCGACCGGGATGATGCACAGGGGCACTACTTTCTCCGGGATGCCGAGGGCGGCGGCGATGGGTGCGATCCGCTCCTGGGCCGGATAACCGGCGGTCCAGACGGCGCCGAGGCCGAGGGCATGGGCTGCCAGCAGGATGTTTTCAGCGGCGGCGGAGCAGTCTTCGTACCAGAACATGTTGGGCTGTTCGGTTTCGGGGCCGTCTGGCTGGCCGAAAGGTTTGCGCATCGCAGTCGTCTGGCCGCAGACCACAATGACGGCACCTGCTGTCGTGAACATGCCGCTGCGCGGGCCTGCGCCGAACACGCTGGCGATCTTGTCTTTGTCGGTGACGACGACGAAGCGCCAGGGCTGGCCGTTCATGGCGGTCGGTGCAGCCATGCCGGCTTTCAGGATGGTTTCCAGTTGATCTTTGGATACCGGATCACCGGTGAAATTGCGGATGCTGGTCCGGGTCATGATGACATCCAGGGCTGAAGGTGCGCATTCCTGGGATTTGCAGGTGCAGCCCGGAAACAGCAGGGCTGCGAACAGGATGATGAAATAGAAACGTTTCATGGAAATAGTTGTTGGAAAAAGATGAATAGATTTCTTATTGGGGAATGAGTTTCAGGACCAGGTACTCCGAGCGGGTGCCGATGCGGATGGTCGGACCCCAGATGCCCAATCCGGATGTGATGTAATAGTGGGTTCCGCCCTTCTTAAGATAGCCCCAGGCTTTTTCATAGATGGAATCCGTAATCCATGTGACGGGCCAGACTTGTCCGTGGTGTGTGTGGCCGCTGAATTGGAAATCAATTCCAGCGGCTTTTGCTTCGTCCAGATGATAGGGCTGATGGTCCAACAGGAGGGTAAACGCCCCCGTTGTATCAGCCAGCGCTGAAAGCGGTTTTCGCCCGGTTTGCGACCGGTCGTCACGGCCAATGACGCGGATGCCGGCAAAATCCATGACCGAATCCCGTAGCAGTCCGATTCCGGCTTCCCGGAAGAAGTCCGTGGCTTTTTCAAAGTCGTCAAAATAATCGTGGTTGCCCGGAACCGTCCAGACCGGGGCCTGGAGCCGATGAAAGGCTTCGGCATAGTTCCCTTCCAGGACGGGCCTCAGTCGCAGGTCGATCAGGTCTCCGGCAAGGAGCACCAGATCCGGATTCTCTGCATTGATCAGGTCGATCCAGCGGATCAATTCCGGCTTGCGGTTGTGATAGCCGAGATGAAGATCGCTGGCCAGCACGATGGTCAAGGGCTTCTCCAGCGCTTTTTCCGTACGGATAGTGGCTTCTTCCCGGTATTTGTGCTTGTAATGGAAATGACCGGCCAAAAGCAGGACGGTGATCAATCCGATGACAGAGCAGAATCCTGCCGTACTGTCTTGTGTGAGCGATTTCGGCAGAATGCGGCAAAGCGATGCCACATCGGCCACAAGGAAGAGAATCAGCAGATACAGGAAAGCAATCATCCACGGATGTCCCACCTCATTCAACAGCGTCGCCCAACGGACAGGCAGCCGCTCGGAAAGGACGAACGTACTGAATGAACTGGCCATCCAGAGCAGGAACAAGCCTGCCACCACCACTTTGGCCACCCATCCCCACGGCGTAATCCGCACCAGATGCCAGCAGACATAGCCCGCCAGCAGCAACACCAGGACGAATGCAAGCAGAATTCTCATTCTCAAGGACAATCAGCGCAAAGCTATTGGGGTCAGGGAATAGGGTTTGTCGGCGGGAGAGAGGCCGCGCCTGCGGTTCGGACGGTCGCTCATTTCAAATTCAAGCGTGCAGCCCTGCGTCAATTCTCCGTGTGTCAGATAGAGGCGGGAGATCGGCTTCCCGTTGAGCCGGACGCTGCGCACGTAACGCCTGCTGTCGCTGACGCCCGGGGCTTTGATCTCGATGGCGTTCCCATTTTCCAGCGTCACTTTCATGTATGGAAGATAGGGTGCACCGAGCACATACTGGTCGCAGCCCGGGGCCACCGGGTAGAAGCCCATCACGGAATAGACATACCAGGCGGACATCTGCCCGCAGTCGTCGTTGCCGCCCAGACCACGGATGTCGTTGCGGTACATCCTGTCGAGGATGGTGCGGATGCGGTCCTGCGTCTTCCAGGGCTGCGTGGTCCAGGCATAGAGATAGGGGATATGGTGGCTGGGCTCGTTGCCGTGTACATAGCCGCCGATCAGACAGTCGGCCGTAATATCTTCATTGTCTTCGTAATATTTTTCGGGCAGGTCCATGTCGAACAGTGCGTCAAGCCGCTCGCGGAACACTTTCTCTCCGCCCATGCAGTCTGTCAGCCCCACCGGATCCTGCGGCACGTGGAAAGAGAAGTTCCAGGAGTTCCCCTCGATGAAACCCTCGCCGTAGGTCTGCAGGGGATCCATGTCCGTCTTGAAATGGCCGTCCTTGTAGCGGGGCGATGCAAAGCCGATGGCAGGATCGAAGGTATTCTGATAGGAGTGTGCGCGGTCCCGGAAAGCCGCCGCAATGTCATCCCGTCCCAGGACCAGCGCCGCGTGGTAAATGCACCAGTCGTCGAAGCTATATTCCAGCGTATTGGAAGCTGCCGTGCCGTCGTTGTCGAAAGGCGCGTAGCAGTAGCGGATATAATCCTGCTGGGAAGGCCAGTACGGGCAGTTGGCCGTGGCGGCCATGGCGGCGAAGGCCTCATCCGGGTCGATGGCAGCGCCCTTGACGAGGGCGTCGGCCACCACGCTCACGGCATGATAGCCTGTCATGCACCAGCCCTCGTTGCCCATCAGGCTCCAGACAGGGAGCATCCCCACCGGATTCTGCCGCCAGTGCGCCAGCATGGAGAGGACCATGTCGGTGTTGCGGCTGCTCTTGAGCAGGCCCAGCAGCGGATGCTCGGCCCGGTAGGTATCCCAGACAGAGAATACTGTATAGTTGGTAAATCCTTCGGCCTGATGGATTTCTCCGTCTACGCCGCGGTAGCGCCCGTCCACGTCCATATAGACGGATGGATTGATCATCGTGTGGTACAAAGCGGTATAGAGGCTCGCCTTCTGGTCTTCCGATCCTTCGCACGCCACCACGCCGAGTTCGCGTTCCCAGGCCTGCGCAGTCTCGCGTCGGACCTGCTCGAACGACTTTCCGCCAGCCTCCGCAGCCAGATTCTTCAAAGCGCCCTCCTCCGAGACGCCCGATAGGGCGACTTTTACCTCCAGGTCGGGGCAGGAGCCGTCGAATTCGAAATACGCCGTAACGGCGCGGCCGGCAATATCCGGGAAGTTGTGGTGGATGTCGAACTTGCGCCAGAAACCCCGGTACGCCGGATTCTTCCGGTCGGCATAACCATAGTTGACAACGGGTTTGGAGAAGGAAATGGCAAAATAGGTATAGTTGCCCCGCGACCAGCCATCCGTGATCCGGTAGCCGACCAGCAGGCTGTCGCTGAGGACCCGGATACGCGACCAGAGGACCTTGCCGTCATAATTGTAAATGCCGTGAAGCAGGTCCATGACCAGTCGCTGTGGGCTGCCTTCCGGGAAGGTGTAATGATGCACGCCAACCCGCTGTGTCGCGGTAAGCCGGGCACGCACGCCACTGTCCGAAAGTGTCACTTCGTAAAAACCAGGCTCTGCGAACTCCGTTTCGTGGCTGAAACGCTGCCGGTAGCCGCTGTCAGGATCCTCTGCTGTGCCGGGATTGAGCTGCAGTGCGCCGGTCTGCGGCATGAGCAGGATGTCACCCAGATCGGAATGGCCCGTGCCGCTGAGGTGCGTGTGGCTGAATCCGACAATAGTGTTGTCGGTGTACTGGTAGCCTGCACAATAGTCATAGACGTGCGCCTGGTATTTTCCGTTCACATTGTGGGGGATCGTATCCGTGTCGGGCGATAGTTGCACGGCGCCGAAAGGTGCGCAGGCGCCCGGGAAGCAGTGCCCCATGCCCGTGGTCCCGATCATCGGGTTGACATATTTCGAGACTTGTGAGAAGGCTGGAAGTGACAGCGACAGTGTTGCCAGCATGCAGATCAGCGGCAAAGCGAATCTCTTCATAAATTAATGAATTTCAGTCAGTTCTCCCGTTACTGAGTCGATGATGAAGCCGCGCACGACGATGTCTTTCGGGACGAGCGGATGGCTTATGATGGTTTCCACGGTCTTGCGTACGGAAGCTTCCGTGTCGTGGAAGCCATCCAGCCACCGGACGATGCCTTTTTTCTGCCATGCTTCGAGAACCCTTTCCGGAATGCCGTATTGCAGCATGTGGGGCTTGAACGCATCGAAGCTCATGTGGCAGGCCCCGCAACCCGTATGATGGACCACCATCACCTCTTTCACGCCCAGCTCGTAGATGCCCACGAGCAGCGAACGGATGGCCGAATCGGTCTCCGACAGGATCAGTCCGCCGGCATTCTTGATGATCTTTGCGTCGCCGTTCCGCAGCCCCAGCGCCCGCGGCAGCAGCTCGGTCAGCCGCGTGTCCATGCAGGTCAGCACGGCCAGTTTCTTGGCGGGATATTTATCGGTGATGAGGGACTCGTAGCCTTTTTCCGCCACGAATTGCTTGTTGTACTGAAGGATGTCGTCAATCATGGGAAATGGAGATGGCAGGGACATTAATCGGACCAGCGGAATCCGAAGGGGACGCGCTCAGGGGCGTTGATGGCCTGCTGGGCGCGGATGCTGTTGAAGGGGACGGGACCGCTGATGAATTCGGGAACGTTGTAGGAGAAGAAAAGATCGCTGTAGTAGCTGGCCGGATCGCGCTGCGGCAGCATGAAGGGTTTGCCGGCGATGCCGTTCTCATCGATATGGGCGATGTACAGGCGGGTGAAGAGGCCGTCGTCGCGGCGGCTCGAGAACACGAACCAGCGGGAGTTGGAACTCCAGTTGTGGTAGCTGTCGGTGTCGGAGCTGTTGACCTCGTCCAGCGGACGGCGCTCTCCTGTCTGCAGATCCAGCAGCCACAGGTCGGATTCGTGGTGCCAGATGGAGAAAGTGCCATAATCACAGAGGGTGTACATCAGGTAACGTCCGTCGAAAGAAGGCTTCGGGAAGCAGATGCTCTTGCCTTCAGCGGCTGCATCGATCAGCAGTTCCACATCTTCCCCGATCGTGCCGGTTTGCGGATCAAAACTCACCTTCATGAGGTTATAGCGGGAGTTGGGCAGTTCGCCGGGAATCTCCACCTTCGCGGCGGCGGTGAAATACAGTGTTTTTCCGTCCGGCGAGAAGGCCGGGAAAGTCTCCCAGATGTCCGCTTGTTTCACCTGCGGCGCGGTAATCAGTTCATTGCGTTCCACGTCATAGACTTGCAGGTCGGAAGCCAGGTCGAACACCTCGATGAGTTTGTCGGGCTGAACGTGGAAACCCTGGCGGGTACTGTTGGTGGAGAAGGCGATATATTTTCCGGAAGGGTGCCAGTAGGGATAGACGCAGAAGCCCAGCGTGCTGTCGGTACGCGTTTCATAGGCCGTGATGCCGCCGTTTTTCAGCATAAGCGTAGCGCCATGGCTGCCGCGGATGTGCAAGGTCATGGCCGAGGGATCGGTGTGGTTGTAGGCGTGGCAGTTCACGCAGCCGTCAAAGCGGGTATTCTCGATGAGCGGTCGCTGTTTGAAGGAGGCAAGTTCCCGTTCGTAGATGCCCATCTTGCTGTAGATTTCATAGCCCGGCTCCAGCAGGCGGTAGGTCAGGCCATAGTCGATGCCGTCGGGCGAGACATAGAAGGAGAAAGGGGCGTAGCGCGTCCATTTCCCATCCTGCAAGGCGCTGACACTTACTTGGATTGAATCGCCTACGCTCTTCTGGAGCAACTGTTTCCACTGCTTTTCGCTGAAACACGTGGCTCCTTTTTCCCGGCTGCGAACTTCCGTACCGTCGGGCGCGGTCAGCTGCACGTCAAGCGCCTGCGCGCCCTTGATCGTAAAATCGAGCGGAGCGATGGTCGCGGGCACGGTCACGCCGACATAATCGGGATAGATGTCGGGCAGTGCTTCGGTGGAAATGGCATCGTGCGCTTTCGGATGACAGGCCGCCAGCGCGAACAGAGCCAGAAGGAGTATCGTCAATCGTTTCATGTTTGGCTAGGGTTGGCTGGAGCGGTAGCGGTAGTAGTAATAGAACCAGTAGGTGTCCCCATATTTTCGCTGCATTTCGGCTTCGGATGTCTGTGCCTGCAGGTCGGCGATAAACTGGCTGATGCGCCGGGCGTGGGCCATGGAAATATAGGTCGGAAGCCCTTCGAAATTGTTGTGGGTCAGGACCCAGCGTAGCAGAAGCGCTTCCTGGTAAGCCTTGGGCATGGCCGGCGCGTCCACCATGCTGATGCACTCCACGAAACGGTCCAGGTCCTTGCGCAGCAGGCACCAGGCCATCAGGTAGTCGAGTGCCATGCTATTCTCAGGATGTTCTACCTTCAACAGGCCTAGCATCGAATCCATCTCCGTTTCACTGAAAAGGAAATCGTGCTCCTGCAGGCGGATAGCGCGGGCGCGGGCCAGTTCCGGCCTCCTCTCGAAGATCGTACCGGCATCCAGCAGGGCTTCGGTCTCCCGGGCCCGGTTGCGATAGAAAATGGTATGCTGCAGCGCTTTCAGGTATTTGCGCGCCACTGCGAAGTCGCCGTTGACGAGATTGGTCTCGGCCAGACGCTGGTAGCAGCGGGCACTTTTCTGGAAATCAGGTATGGCTTCCTGGGCCTCGAACATGTAGCGCTGCGCCGTATTCACCATGCCCAGATGCCAGTAGATCTCGCTGGTAGAAACAGGATTGGTATGGTCGCCGACAAAAGGCGGCAGCAGTCCGTCGGGACCATTCTGGAAGTATTCGAACTGGCTGTCGGCCATGCGCCCCGTCTTGCCCAGGGCCAGATTGAGGCAGGAAACTGTTTTGGGCGTATCCGGATTGTGCCGGTCGGCCGAGAGCATGATGCGGTTCCACATCTGCATGCGCACCATGAAGTCGTAACGCATCCAATCCTCCTTGGCCATGTCGGCTGCACGCAGCGTCAGCCAGCTTCCACAAGCGGCGACGGCCAGGAACAGCACGAGGCCGGCCGGCCAACCCGATACAGATTTTCCAGCCTTGAAGCAGGAAAGCAGGCAGACCAGCACGGAACAGAGGGCCGCCCCATAGAGCAGGCCGGGCAGGATGTTGTGATAGCGGTAATAATGTACGCCCATGGCAAGGCGATCCAACGTATACGGAAAGATGCGGCTGGCGATGAGGGTGCAGAGCAGGGAGACCACCAGCATGGCTATGTAGAAGAGCCAGATTTTCAAGCCGAAGTGCGAAGCCTCCAAGATCATCGTGACCAATACGAAAACGAAGCAGAGCGGACCACATGCCCAGTAGACCAGAGGAATCAGCACCACTTCTGTCAGATGGCGCAGCCGATAGTTCCGGATATAATGCACTATAGCCGCGCCGCAAAGGGCGAGCAGCAGGGCAAATGCTGCACCAGCCAGGGCATTTTCATCGCAAAAAAACGCCAGCAGCAAAGCGGACGGAAGGAAACTCAACGCATAGAGGGCCAGCGACTGCTGCCGGCAGACCGCCCAGGTCATCAGTTGTACGGCGCAGAGCAGTACGGCCATAAACACCGCACCGACGGGCGCGTAATAGAAGAACTGTGTGACACAGCGCCCCAGCCAGTCCGCCAGTCCGCCCGGCACCCGGGTCACCTCCGCAAAATAAGGCCAGGTCCATTCGAACAACTGGTATTGCTCCTGGAAGTGAAGATGATACGGATAGCGGAACGCAAAAAACACATAGATGGCGACACCTGAGAGCAGCGTCATCACAAAGGCAGCGACTTTTTGGGACCGGGTCATCCTCTTTTACGACTTGTTATTCTGCAAATTTATAAAAAAATGCGTAAATTCGGGCCCAGAATGAGTACAAGAACCCAAACCTTACGCTTCGCCCCGAAAAAAGGAGCATTAGCCGAATATCATATCCTGATTACCGTAACTGATCCTTCGCTGGGCTTTGAAAGCCAGCTGGATGCCGTGCTGAAGGCCTGCACAGCAGCCGTTGGAGGCCGGACCGTCCATTTCCGCCGCTTTTTCCTCAGCGATGCCACCAACCAGTATCCCCAACTGAAGCAGGCACTCGGACGGATGCCCGAAGTTCCCACTTCCGTCGTGCAGCAGGAGCCGCTCGACGGCACGCGCATCGCAGCCTGGCTGTACGCGACCGACCCGATGGAGGAAACAGCCGGAATACCGTCGCACAATGGCTACGCCCACTACTGGAGTGGTTCACTCGTGCGGGAAGGCGACGGTTCCTACGCCCAGATGTCCGGCATTTTCCAGGACTATGGCGCGATGCTGGCGAAGAAAGGTCTTTCTCTGGCCGACCAGACCATCCGGACCTGGATTTTCGTCCGCGACGTGGACTGCAACTACAACGGGGTCGTAAAGGGACGCCGGGAATACTTCGAAAGCATCGGCCTGACGGCCGACACCCACTTCATTGCCAGCACCGGCATCGAAGGCCGTGCCCCGGACTGGCAGCATCTGGTCGAAATGGACGCCTACAGCGTCGGTGGCCTGGAGAAGGGACAGCTCGACTACCTGTATGCCGCAGACCATCTGAGCCCTACTGCCGACTACGGGGTAACCTTCGAGCGCGGCGCCACCGTGACCTATGGCGACCGCAAGCAGGTGTATATCAGCGGGACGGCCAGCATCGATGCGAAAGGCAAGACGCTGTATGAAGGCGATGTCCGGAAACAGACTCAAAGGATGCTCGAGAATGTCGGGGCCCTGCTGGCCGAGGCCGGCGCCGGGTTCCGGGATATCACCATGGCCATCGTCTATCTCCGTGATCCGGCCGATTATCCCGCCGTCAAAGCCCTCCTTGAACAATCCTGTCCTTCACTTCCGGCCGTTTTCGTTCATGCACCTGTCTGCCGCCCGGCCTGGCTGGTCGAGATGGAGTGCATCGCCCTGACGCCAGCCGGCAATCCGGCCTTCTCCGCCTTCTAGCAATCCTGTTCTTATGAAAAAATACATCTTCCTTCTCGCTGCGCTCTGTGTGAGCGCGCTTCTGTTTGCACAAGAAGTTTATGACGGCGAAAACTGCACCTCCATCATGGTCGGGCGACTGGCTTCAACCGACGGGTCGGTCATCACCTCGCATACCTGCGACGGCGGCTACCGTACCTGGTCGTATATGGAGCCTGCCGCGGACCATGAACCCGGTACGATGCATCCGGTCCTGCGCGGAACGATGCACACGGCTTTCCATGGCGATACCACGGGCGTGCGGATGATGGGCGAGATTCCGGAGGCTGCACATACCTACGCCTATCTGAATACGGCATATCCCTGCTTGAACGAGAAACAGCTGGCGATCGGTGAAACCACTTTCGTGGGTCCGGACACCTTGATCAATCCCGCCGGCTGGTTTACCATTGAGGAACTGGAACGCGTTGCATTACAGCGTTGTGACAAGGCTCGCGATGCTGTCCTGCTGATGGGATCCCTGGCCGAGAAATATGGTTACGGAGATTCAGGAGAATGCCTGACTGTAGCCGACAAGAACGAAATCTGGCAGTTCGAGATCGTGGGCGTCGGCAAGGACAAGATCGGCGCAGCCTGGGTTGCCCGGCGCGTGCCCGACGATCATGTGGCCGTCTCGGCCAATATTCCCCGCATCGGCAATATCGACCGCAAGAGCAAGGACATGATGGCTTCCGATAATGTAGAGCAGGTTGCGCTGGACAACGGCCTCTGGGACGGGAAAGGCACTTTCCTCTTCTGGAAGGCCTTCAATGCCAGCTACGCGAAGGGAAAAAATTACGGTATCCGTGAATTCTTCATCCTCAGCCATTTCGCTCCTTCTCTCGGACTCAGCGAGGACATGGAAGAACTGCCTTTCTCCGTCAAGCCCGAGAAGAAGGTTGACATCCGCGAAGTCATGGCGCTGTACCGCGAAACCTATGAAGGCACGCAGTACGACATGACGAAAAACTGGAAGATCGCCCGCAGGGCCACGAAAGACCATCCGGCCGACACCGTCATCAGCCCTGTCGCCAATCCCTGGCTGACCACTACGATGCAGAACACGCTGAACACCATCGCCCCGGGAACCATCGACTTCAAGCGTACCGTGGCTGTGGCCTGGTGCGCCTATTCCCATATCACCCAGCTTCGCAACTGGCTGTCCGACAGTGTGGGCGGCGTGTGCTGGTTCTCCGTCGACAATCCGGGGCAGAGCCCCCGCATCCCCATCTTCTGCGGCAATACAGCCGTCCCTGAAGCCTTCTGGACCTGCGGACAGAAGCAGTACGTTCCCGACTGCATCCTTTGGACTTTCCGCCGGACCAACAAACTGGCCACGCTTGCCTGGCAGACGACCAAGGAAGGTTTCAACAAAGAGATTCTCGCCCTGGAAGAGCAGGCGCTGGCCGGTCTCCCGACCTCAGCCGTCACCCCCGACCTCCTCAACGCTTACACGACCTACATCTACGATCTGGCGGCACGGCGCTGGGCCGAAATGGAAAGCCGCTACTGGGTCCAGTTCGGCAGAGGGTTCTAGTTGCGTGGCAGATAACTATCTGGTTAACTGCGAAATAACGAAAATCGGTTGCGCATTTTTACGCAACCGATTTTCGTTAAAAAGCTGATTCTCAGCAGGCTGGGTGCCACGCTTCTACGGCGCGGAATTGTAAACGCTGTCCAGCGTGTATTCCGGATCTTTTGTCGTGACGGCTTTCACCATGATGCCGACCAGCTCCTTGGCGGTGTCATCGATGAAGGCGCCGGTGCCGTGGTCGATATAGGCATGCTTTTCAGGGCCGATGCCTTTGGCGCCATTGTCCCATAGATACATGGGCATGTGGAAGTCGGCAGCGGCCTTGCAAAAATACTCCATGTAATACTTCTGGTAGGGGAGGTCCTCGTCTTTATGGCGGGAACAGCCCATTTCACCCAGATACAGAGGAATACCCTGCTTGACGTAGGTATCGTTCAGCTGGCCGAAGGTCCAGCGGAGGCCGGATTCATTGTCACCGCTGATCTTGAGGTTGGGATCGGCGGTGTGGCCGAACTGGCGTACCAGCGGATCGTTCAGGGTGTAGTTGTACGGATCATAGTCATGGACGGCCACCATCAGGCGGTTGGCGGAAGTGTAGTCTTTCGGGAGCTTC
>Ga0265300_10001641_pt1 | contig 20647 bp, 14 predicted proteins | sample AusTroGonzalo_MG_FD_193482 | JGI IMG/M metagenome (GOLD analysis project Ga0265300, IMG submission 193482) | Bovine rumen microbial communities from tropical cattle in Woodstock, Queensland, Australia - Gonzalo_03 | ecosystem: Host-associated > Mammals > Digestive system > Stomach > Rumen ...
CCAAGCAGATTCAGAGCTTAGCCATGAAGGGCGACATCCGCAACATCAATCTGCAGATTGGCGACATTTCCACCCATCCGCTGCCAGGACTCCCCATGGATGCCACCGCCTCGCTGTTCTCCAAGGCACAATACGATGCGCCCAAGGAGGATTTGGCATTAGGACTGATTGTCATGGTGCTGCAAACCATCGGTTCTGCTGCCATTCTGTCTTCCCTCAACTCAGGCATCAAGGACTTCGTGCTCATTGGCAACCTCACGCTGCTGCCTCAGTGCAAGGAAATCTATCCCATGTTGGAGAAACTCTACAGCGTCCATTTCCACATCCCCAAGTACGCCGAGTTCTGTACAGCCATCGGTGCAGCGCTGAATTACAAGAAGTAAATTATAAAAAAGATATGCTTTCACAAATCCTGGACTTGTCGTCGACAAATCCAGGATTTGTGGCTTGTAAATCTAGGACTTACACGTAATATACATTACTCTTTGCGATGCTTGTCGAACTTGCGGAGGAAATAGTTGAAGGCTTCCAGTCCGAAGAGTACTAAGACGGTGCAGGCGGTGGACAGGATGTACATGCCGCCGCCACAGGCGAGGCCGATGGCGGCAGTGACCCAGAGGCCTGCTGCGGTGGTAAGTCCGCTGACCATATTTTCCTGTTTACGGAAGATGATGGTACCGGCACCGATGAAACCGATACCGCTGACGACCTGGGCAGCGACACGGCTGACATCCCAACGTGATGTCATCCCGTCCATCTGGACATCACCAAAGCCGTAGGCAGACACTATCATGAACAGTGCAGATCCTAAGGCAACGAGGAAATGGGTGCGGAAGCCTGCCTCCTTGGCACGGTATTCACGTTCGAGACCAATGAGTCCGCCAAGCAGTGCGGCAACAAAGATTCGTAGAATAAATTCGTACTCCATAGTTAAATGATGTTATTTGCCTGCAAAGATACGAAAAAGTTTCGTATCTTTGCAAAAATAAAACCCAAAAACGAGAAAAAAGATGAAACTGCTTTTGTTTGGATTAGGCATGCAAGAAATCATAGTCATTGCACTGATTGTGCTGTTGCTGTTTGGCGGCAAGAAGATTCCCGAGCTGATGAAGGGCTTGGGCAAGGGCGTCAAGAGCTTCAAGGACGGCATTAAGGAAGTGGATGACGAAGTGAAGGAAATAAAGGAAGTGAAGGAAATGACGGATGAGGAAGTAAGGAGTGAAAACTGATCCGCTAACCTTCTGGGACCACTTGGACGTGTTGCGCTCGTCGCTGATACGGATGGGTGTAGCCGTCGTGGTATTCGCTGTGGCAGCGTTCTGTCTGAAAGAGCCACTGTTCAGCGTGGTACTGGCTCCGCGGAGTAGCAACTTCGTGACGTACAGGTTGCTGAGCGTGGACCCGTTCACGATTCACCTGATGAATACGGGACTGACGGAGCAGTTCATGATTCACATGCGTACGGCAATCTATGCGGGACTACTGGTGGCTTCACCTTATATATTATATGAATTGTTCCGATTCGTGTCGCCAGGACTCTACCAGAACGAGCGGCGCTATGCCGTCTGGATAGTGGGAGCAGCGTATGTGATGTTTCTGTTGGGAACGCTGATTAACTACTTCGTGGTGTTTCCGCTGACGGTCAGGTTCTTAGGCACGTATCAGGTGTCGCCCGACGTTGCCAACATGCTGACACTGCAGTCGTATATCGACACGCTGATAGGTATGAGCCTGGTTATGGGCGTGGTGTTCGAGCTGCCTGTGGTTTGCGGTCTGTTAGGACACATGGGACTGATAAACAGCCACATGATGAGTGAATACCGCCGACATGCCATCGTGGCCATCCTCATCGTAGCGGCCATCATTACGCCGACAACGGATATGTTTACGCTGTTCGTCGTGGCACTGCCGATCTATCTGCTATACGAACTAAGTATACAAATCGTGAGAATAACTAAACGAAACTAAACAATACTTTATGCTAAGAAAGATTAGAATTACACTGGCCACCGTGATGTTTATCGGCATCACGTGGTTGTTCGTGGATTTCACAGGAACGGCATACCACTGGTTTGGGTGGATGCCAAAACTACAGTTCTTAGAGGCTGTGCTGGCACTGAACGTGGCAGTCATCATCGGATTGGTTGTGCTGACGCTGGTCCTTGGACGCATCTACTGCTCGGTTATCTGTCCGTTAGGTATCATGCAGGACATCTTCGGGTGGTTGGGCAAGAAGGCGAAGAAGAACCGTTACACGTTTTCCAAGGCACACCTATGGCTGCGTATCATTTTCTTTATTGCCATGTTTCTTGCCATCCTGTTGGGCATGGGCACCATTGTACAATTGTTGGCCCCCTACTCTGCCTTCGGACGCATTGCCACGAATCTGCTGCAACCCGTATGGCAGGCAGGCAACAACGTGCTGGCCTCGATAGCCGAACACTACGACAGCTACGCCTTCTACCACTCGAACATTTGGCTTAAATCCGGAGTATCGTTAATTATTGCCGGAGTAACGCTCATTACTCTCGGAGTATTGGCCTGGCGCAACGGACGAACCTACTGCAACACCATCTGCCCTGTTGGCACGCTGTTGGGAATGCTTTCGCGCTTCTCGTTCCTGAAGATTCATTTCGACACAGAGAAGTGCCGCAACTGTTCGCTGTGTACGAAGAACTGCAAGGCGGCCTGTATCGACTTCAAGACGCACACGGTGGACTATAGCCGTTGTGTGGTCTGCGGCGACTGCATAGAGAGTTGTAAGTTTGGGGCGCTACGGTATTCTATAGGAACTAGTAGAACTAGTAAAACTAGTGAGACTAGTCAGACCAGCGAGACTTGCCCAACAAGTGAAGGTCGTCGTTCGTTCCTCTTGGCCTCGGCCATGCTGACCACGGCAGCCATCGCCCAGAAGAAAGAAAAGATGATGGATGGTGGACTGGCTGAGATTGCCGATAAGGTGGCTCCTGAGCGTCAGACACCATTGACGCCACCGGGATCGCGCTCAAGGGCAAACCTCGAGCAACGCTGCACGGGTTGTCAGCTATGTATTTCGCAATGTCCGAACGAGGTGCTGCGCCCATCGAGCGACCTGATGCATCTGATGATGCCAGAGATGTCATATGAGCGCGGCTACTGTCGTCCTGAGTGTAACCGCTGTTCGCAGGTATGTCCTGCTGGTGCCATCCAGCCGATAGCTGCGGAGGACAAGGCTTCGACGCAGATTGGCCATGCCGTATGGATTAAGAAGAACTGCGTGATACTGACTGATGGTGTGGAGTGTGGCAATTGTGCAAGTCGCTGTCCTGTAGGTGCTATCGAGATGGTGCCCAGCGACCCCAATGATGACGAATCGCCCTATGTTCCCGCTGTGAACGAGGCCCGCTGTATTGGTTGCGGTGCGTGTGAATATCTGTGTCCGGCTCGTCCGCATAGCGCTATCTATGTTGAAGGACACGAAATGCACAAGGAAATATAATAAAGACAAGCAAAACAATTAAGACAACTATTTATCCCTGCATTATAGCCGTCCCTTTTCAAGGGACTCTAAATGTCCAAGTTGTCTTCTAAAAAAGTAAAAGGTATGAAGAAAGATATAACAAGACGTAATTTCTTGAAGCTGTTGGGTGGCGGAGCTGTGGCGACTGCTGCCGTGATGACAGGTTGCAAGCCGAAAACGGCATCGAAAGCCGTTGAAGAATATAAGCAGCAAGTGGAGCCACCTGTGGGCAAGATGACGTATCGTACGAATCCCAATAACCAGGACAAGGTATCTATTCTGGGCTACGGTATGATGCGTTTGCCGTCGAAGACTGAGAATAAGGACGACTTCGATCAGGATATGATTAACCGTCAGGTGGACTATGCCATTGAGCACGGCGTGAACTACTTCGACACAAGCCCCGTGTACTGTCAGGGTAAGTCGGAAGCCTGCACGGGTATCGCCCTGAAGAAGCACGACCGAAAAAAAGTGTTTATTGCAACAAAGCTGTCGAACTTCCACCCCGACACACAGAGTCGTGAGGCCAGCATCGCCATGTATAAAAACTCGCTGGAACAACTACAGACAGACTATATAGACTATTATCTGCTGCATGCCGTAGGCGGTGCGATGTTCGAATTCGAGAAACGCTATGTGGAGAATGGCATGATGGACTACCTGATGAAGGAGCGCGAGGCAGGTCGTATCCGTAACCTTGGCTTCTCGTTCCATGGCAAGAAGGAAGTGTTTGACGAGATTCTGGCTACTCACGAAAAGTACCACTGGGACTTCGTACAGATTGAGCTGAACTACCTGGACTGGGACTATGCAGACGAAATCAGTAAGAGTAATGTGGATGCAAGCTATCTATATGCTGAATTACAGAAGAAAGGCATCCCCGCTGTTGTGATGGAACCCCTGTTAGGCGGACGCTTGGCTAACCTGCCCAACTATCTGGCTGCCGAGCTGAAGAGTCATGCGCCTGAGCGTAGCGTGGCATCATGGGCTTTCCGTTATGCCGGTACACCCGAAGGTGTGCTGACAGTGCTTTCGGGCATGACCTATATGGAACACCTAAAAGACAATCTGCTGTCGTATTGCCCGTTAGTGCCACTGAACAAACAGGAACAGGAATATCTTCATAAGAAAGTTGCCGACCGCATTGTGGGTCTGGAGAACATTCCCTGCAACGACTGCAAATACTGTATGCCCTGTCCGTACGGCATCGATATACCAGCTATCTTCGTACATTATAATAAATGTAAGAACGAGGGAACGCTGCCACGCGAGAACGTGGATGCAGAGTATGCCAAACTGCGCCGCAACTATCTGATTGGACTGGATCGTGCCGTACCACGACTGCGACAGGCAGACCACTGCATAAGTTGCGGGCAATGTGAACCACACTGCCCGCAGAGTATTCGCATTCCGCGCGAATTGCGTAAGATTAGCGAATTCGTAGAAAACCTACGACGGAGTCAAGAGGTTTAGAAACCAGGACCTCCAAAGTTTCCGCCACCGAAGCCGCCTCCACCGCCGAAGCCGCCTCCGCCGCCGAAGCCACCGCCTCCGCCAAAGCCGCCACCACCAGGTGCACCGCCAAAGCCAGGGAATGAAGGAGCGGGTTCTCTACCAATCTTCATGAGTAAACGAAGTAATGCGCGTCGACGCTGTGACCATGTGGGATAGTCGTCAGCGCGCAATACTCTTGTCTGGAAACCAGGCATACGCATGCCGCCACCCTGTTGTCCCATGAATTCAAGGTTGCTCGTAGTGAGGATACATGGCTTGGTATGTCCATCGGCCAGCAAGCGGTCGGCAATAGCATCAGCACCACCCACCTTAAACCAGCTCTCCATTGTATCGTTCTCACCAGGTACCAGCTGAATCATGACAGGCATGCCAGGCTGACCTTGACCAATGGTGCCAGACATATACCATGCCTCCTGACGTTCTACGTCATAGCCCGTACGACCATGAGGAATGTCGCCCATCTGAGCAAAATTGAAGGGGCCGTAAGGATTGTCGGCAATGCTGTATTTGAAACCACGATCGGGCGAAAGCAACATGTTCTGTGGGTCAGCCACACGAGTACCGTCAACGATGAAGCAGTACTTGAAGGTCTCCATGACAAAGTCGGTCATCGTTACAGACCAGATTCCATCAGCATCCTTGGTCATGGCCAGATTCTCGGGCAGGATCTCACACTCCAGCTCTACCTTCTGGGCATCGGGGGCCTTCATGCGGAAGATGATGCTGTCCTGAGAATACTCAGGCGAAAGGATGGGGCGTGGGAAGAGACGAGCCATCACACCAGGCGTGAACTGCTGTTCCTGACCAGTCTTGGCAGGAGCAGGCTTTCCGTCCTTCATAGCAGCCTCGGCAGCCTTCTTGTTGAACAGCAGAGGCAGGGTCTTCGAGAGGAAGTATTTGGCATTCATCCATGTATGGCCGAACTTGTCATTCGTGAACTCCTTTACGCTACGGATACCTTTCTGGTCGAGGAACTCCATATAGTCACGAGCGTTGCCATACAGGAAATCGTCGGTACCTACGCCAAGCCAGAACAGATGAATCTTCTTATTCGTATCATCGGCATTGTCGTAGACGTTGGGGATATCGGTCGAAGTGAAAGAACTGTACGAGCAGAGGTACGAGAACTTATCGAGATTCGAGAGTCCGTTGAAGAGTGCTTGGTTGCCACCACGCGAGAAACCGCCAATAGCACGGCTGTCGCGATCGTTGCGCGTACGATAGTTCTTTTCGATATACGGCATCAGGTCTTCAATCAAATCCTTGCTGAACACATCGCCTCCAAAACGTGTCTGGGGCTGTCCAGAAGCGTTATCTGCCTTCAAAGGCTTCAGCTTAGAGGGGTTACCGTAGGGCAACACAATAATCATCTCCTTGGCAGCCTTGTCAGCCAGCAGGTTGTCCATAATGTAGTTCACGCGTCCCACCTTGTAGTACACCTCTTCGGTATCCGTCGTGCCACTGATGAGGTAGAATACAGGGTACTTCTTCTGGTAGTCCTGCATATAGGTTGGTGGCAGATAGACGACAGCCTGATTGGTTGCGCCCAGACTCTTGGAATAGTAGTGTACATACTCCAAACGTCCGTGGGGCACATTGCGGATGTCGTGCGGCAGCGTGCCGTCGCCAGGGATTTCAAGCAAGCTGTTCTTGAAACCCTCGTTGGGGAAATACTGCGGATTCTCAGGATCCATCACACTCACGCCATCGACGATGAAGCAGTAGGGATACATGTCCTTAGCAACAGGGCCAAGCGTCACCGTCCATGTTCCATCAGCCTGGCGTGTCATGTCTTTCTGGCCTGCAAACTGCACGTCAACCTTCACCTGCTTTGCCTTCTCGTTCTTGTAAGTGAACGTCACCTTACCATCAGGATGGCAGGTAATCGACGAAGGTGTCTGCGTTTGTTGAGCCCAGCCGTAAGTAACGATGCCAAGCATCAAAAGGATGAATAGTTTTTTAGTTTTCATAATTGATAAAGTTGATTAAGTTAATAAAGATTATATGTGTTCTATATGTTCTATACAATCGGCAAGCGACTCCTCCCAGTAAGGAATGTCAATGCCGTAGGTTTGTTTTATCTTGGTCTTGTCGAGCACTGAGTAGTGCGGACGGGCAGCAGGCGTAGGATATTCAGCCGTATGCAGCGGACGGACTCGACACGTGGTAATGCCTGCCAGCCGATGGATGGCTTTCGTAAAGTCGTACCACGACGTGACACCCTCGTTCGAGAAATGGTAGATGCCAGGGCGGATGCCTTGTTCGATAGCCGTCATGATGACACGCGCCAAGTCACGGGCATAGGTTGGTGTACCAATCTGGTCGAAGATAACGCCTAACTCCGGCTTCTCACGGCCCAAGCGTATCATGGTCTTCACGAAATTATTGCCAAACGTGGAATACAACCAGGCAGTACGGATAATCATCGAACGCTCGCAGAGTTTCTGGACGTTAATCTCGCCCACGAGTTTCGTACGACCATATACGGAATTCGGACATGTGTCGTCGTCCTCTACGTATGGCGTATGCTTAGTACCATCGAATACGTAGTCGGTAGAAATCTGTATCATCCAGCCCCCACGACGTCCAACGGCATGAGCGAGATAGGCTGGTGCTTCGGCATTCAGCAACTGACAGAGGGTCTCGTTAGCCTCAGCCTTGTCCACTGCCGTATAAGCGGCACAGTTCACGATGCCGTCAATGGCATGCTCGTCAACGAAACGCTCAATAGCCTGTTGATCGGTAATATCCAACTCGGCAACATCAGTATTATAATAGGTATGCTGGGGATTTTCCTTCTCCAGCAATTGCATCTCATTGCCCAATTGGCCATTGCAGCCCGTAATCAGTATCTTCATCTTATTCGAACTTTAAGCCTTCTTCCTTGTCCTTCTTATAATAGTCGGACAGCATACCGATAAATGTCGTAATTTCCTTGATGGCATGATCGGTATTGGTGGTAATCTCTTTCTTCTGCAAGCGCAGCATCATCACGCCGTAGAGTGAGTTGAAGCAGGTCTCCACCTCGTTCTCATCCTTATCGGCACCACGATTGCGCAACTCGACGATATACGGCAGCACCTTATAGTACTCCGCATTGTAGAACGGAAACTTCGGCGACGACAACAGCTGGGCATGTAACTCCTGCAACTGTTGCATCACCACCTTATTGATTTGCAGATGTCCCTGTTCACGACAGCCCTCCTGATTCATCATGCGAATCAGGTTGCCATACCAATCGGTCAGTTCCTCCTTCTGCTCATCGTCGTATTCGAAACGCTCGATATACTCCTTGCGTATTCTCGACAACGAACAGTCAAAGGCTCGGATGATATTCTCAACCTGCCACATATAGAGTAGGTACTCTGCTATATTGTTTTTGCGTAACTCTTGTGCTATAAACATGATTTAAAAGAATCTGAAAAGGTTTGTCACTGTTCCGAACAGCGAGATACTTGCAAACAGCGTTACCGCAGCCCCAATCACCTGATTGATGATGCGAATGCCGCGATCGTCGAATATGGTACGCACCTTGTCAATCAGCCACGACAGACCATACCACCACAGCAGGGCACCGCCCACAATACTGGCAAAGCCCACAAACATCTCGAACGGATGGTCAGGAATGACGAAGGCAAACTGGGCGAACAAAGCCATGAACAGGAAGATGATGAGCGGATTCGAGAATGTCACCAGGAATGCCGTCCATGCATTATACCATAATGTACCCTTCTGCTGACCTGACTGGTGCATATTTTTCGTGGGGTCACTGCGCCACGTATAGACACCGAACGCCATCAACAGGATGGAACCGATAATCTGAAGATAGAACTTGTTTTGGTCGTTGTTGATGAAGTCCATCACAAAAGCCATACCAAAACCCGTGATACCTGCATAGATGATGTCACTGGCGGCAGCACCAAGTCCTGTAGCAAAGCCGAAGCCACGTCCTTTGTTCAGCGTACGCTGTACACAGAGGATGCCTACAGGGCCCATCGGCGCCGATGCTACCATGCCTATCAGCATGCCCTTAAACACCAGGTCTACTATATTAATATGTATAGGAAATACCATATCGAGTGCAAAATTACGAAAAAAAGTCGAAAGATGGAACAACATTTCAACTTTTTTTGTACCTTTGTACGCAGAAATATCAAATTAAAGACTTTAAAACAGCATGAACGAACAACAAGGAATAAAGCCGTATGTGATCGGCTTAGACTTAGGAGGAACCAATTCCGTATTCGGTATCGTCGATGCACGCGGCGATATCAAGGCCACTACAGCCATTAAAACTGGCGGGTTTACCCAAGCTGACGACTATGTCAATGCAGCCGTCGAAGCCCTGCAACCTATCATTGAACAGGTAGGCGGTATTGAGAAGATTAAAGCGATGGGTATCGGTGCACCCAATGCCAATTACTACAACGGCACTATTGAATTCGCGCCAAACCTGCCATGGGCCCACGACGGCGTCGTACCCTTGGCCAAGATGTTCAGCGAGAAACTTGGTGGCATCCCAGTAGCCATGACCAACGACGCTAATGCCGCTGCACTGGGCGAGATGGTCTATGGTGTGGCACGCGGCATGAAGAACTTCATCGTCATCACATTAGGAACGGGAGTGGGCTCAGGTATCGTCGTGAACGGCCAACTGCTCTATGGTCACGATGGTTTTGCAGGAGAACTGGGTCACGTCACGATGGTTCGTGGCGAAGAAGGACGTCTTTGCGGCTGCGGACGTACGGGTTGTCTTGAAACCTACTGCTCGGCAACAGGTGTTGCACGCACAGCACGCGAACTGCTCAGCAAGACCAACCGTCCTTCGCTCCTTCGCGAGATGAATCCAGACGACATCACATCGCTCGACGTCTCCATCGCTGCAGGCAAGGGCGACGAACTGGCCAAGGAAATCTATGCCTTCACTGGCAAGATGCTGGGCGAGGCATGCGCCGACTTTACTGTATTCTCGTCACCCGAGGCATTCATCTTCTTCGGTGGCATGGTCAAGGCTGGCGACCTGATTATGAATCCCATCAAGCAGGCTTACGACCAGCATGTCATGAAGATATTCCGTGGCAAGGCTCAGTTCTTAGTCAGCGGACTCGACGGCGCTTCTGCAGCTGTTCTGGGAGCCTCCGCCATTGGCTGGGAGATATGAAGATGTGAGATGTAAGAAGTAAGATGTAAGATATAAGAAAAAGAGGTTGGTGCAGGACGCTACCAACCTCACTTTTAAAAATATGATAAGGCACGTGGCAATGGCTACGTCAAGCTTATCGGGGGCAAATTTAGAGATTATTTACATAAAAAGCAAATTTTCCGACAACTTTTTTCGTTTTTAGCGCATAAAATGTGTACCTTTGCCCCCAAATTTACTAAAACAGACGAAATGAAAAGATTAATTCAGACCATGATGTTCATCATGCTGGTGGTTGTTGGTATCCAGGCAAAAGGCTGGAATCAGCAGCAGTACAAGCAGATTGAGCAGAGCATCCGCATGCCACAGTTTGCGGACAAAGACTACGTAATTACTAAGTTTGGCGCGAAGACTACCAACACAGCCGCCAAGAATCAGAAGGCCATCCAGAAGGCCATCGACAAGTGTTCACAAAAGGGGGGCGGACGTGTCATCGTTCCCTCAGGACAGCGTTTCCTGACAGCAGCCATCCAACTGAAGTCGGGCGTTAACCTCGTCATTGACGAAGGTGCCGTTCTTGAATTTGCCTTCGAGCCTGAACTCTACCCCATCGTTCCTACACGTTGGGAAGGATTGGACTGTTGGAACCTCTCGCCGCTGATCTATGCTTATCAGGCCAAGGATATTGCCGTAACTGGTAAGGGTACCATTGACGGTGGTGGTACTAACGAGACCTGGTGGCCCTGGTGTGGCAGCAAGAAGTTTGGCATGAAGGAAGGTGGCATTGCCCAGAATATGGGTGCCCGTGCCCGTCTGCTGAAATATGCTGAGGATGGTGTTCCCATGGACGAGCGTAAGTTCGGTCCAACGGATGGTCTGCGTCCCCAGATGATTAATTTCAACCAGTGTGATGGTATTTTGATAGAAGATGTCACCCTATTGCGTTCACCATTCTGGGTTATTCACCCCTTGCTGTCGACGGACATCACCGTACGTGGTGTACATATCAATAACGATGGTCCTAACGGTGACGGTTGCGACCCTGAGGCATGCGACCGCGTCCTCATCGAGAACTGCTACTTCAATACCGGTGACGACTGTATTGCCATCAAGAGCGGACGTAACAACGATGGACGCGAGGGTGGTCAGGGTAAGTTTGCCGGACGTCCTTCAAAGAATATTATCATCCGTAATTGTAAGATGAACAACGGTCATGGTGGTGTGGTCATCGGTTCTGAGATTTCAGGCGGTTGCCAGAATGTCTATGCCGAGAACTGTCAGATGGACTCTCCCAACCTCGACCGTGTGCTGCGCATCAAGACGAACTCTTGCCGCGGTGGTATCATCGAGAATATCAATATGCGCAACGTCACTGTTGGTCAGTGTGGCGAGGCCGTCCTCAAGCTTAACACCGACTATGAACCGCGTGAGGTGTGCTGTCGTGGTTTCTACCCCACCATCCGCAATGTAACGATGGAAAATGTCACTTGTCAGAAGTCGAAATACGGTGTGATGATTGTTGGCTATCAGGATCCGAAGTTGGCCAATACCATCAACAATATCACCGTTAAGAACTGTAAGTTCGATGGTGTGTACAACAAGCCAATCCATCAGATTGGTTTGGCTCAGGACATCACCTACGATAACCTGTTCGTTAATGGTTCGATGGTTCTGCAGAATCCTCCTTACAAGCACTATTCTGAGTGGCTCACCTATTCAGAAATGAAGCGTGTGCCAGAGAGCTACATGCTCGACTTTGCCAAAAAGCCCAAATGGAGCTATGTCATGGGTATTGAACTGGAAGGCATGCTCGACACCTACCTGCGCTACGGTGGTGAGGACATTCGCAAATACTGTCAGATGTATACCGACAAGATGATTGACGAGAAAGGTAACATCACTGGCTATAACATTCTTGACTATAACCTCGACAACATCCGTACTGGTCACTTTGTGACACGTATGTATCAGAAATGGCCAGAGCCCAAGAACTTGTTGGCCATGAAGACCATGATGAAGCAGTTGAATGACCAACCACGCACCATTGCCGACAAGGTATTCTGGCACAAAGCCATCTATGCCTACCAGGTATGGCTCGACGGCATCTTTATGGGTCTGCCCTATCGTTGTCTGACAGCACCCATTACTGAAAAGGCTGCCCAAGTGAAGGGAAAGAAGGGTAAAAAAGCAAAGAACGATCCCGTCATTGACATCTACGATGACGCTGTCAACCAGTTGAAGATTACCTATGAGCGTACCTACGACCCCAAGACGGGTCTGAACCGCCACGCTTACGACGAGACACGCAAGACCTTCTGGGCCGATAAGGAGACTGGTTTGTCACAGCATTGCTGGGGGCGTGCCCAGGGTTGGTACTCCATGGCACTGATTGAGGTGCTCGATGCCCTGCCCGACAACTATGCCCGTAAACAGGAGGTCGTCGAACTCTTGAAGAAAGACCTCGATGCCATCATCAAATGGCAGGACAAGAAGAGCGGTGTGTGGTATCAGGTAATGGATGCGCCCAATCGCGAGGGCAACTACTTGGAAGCCACCTGCTCGTCTATGTTCACCTACGTACTGCTAAAAGCCTATCGCAAGGGCTACGTTGGTGATAAGTATCGTGAAGCCGGTATCAAAGCCTATAAGGGCATCATCAACAACTTCATCCGCGTCAATGCCGACAAGACTATCTCGCTGACCAACTGCTGCGAGGTGGCTGGCCTTGGCCCTGCTGCCACACCTGAGGTGGAAGCGGCCCTGAAGATGGTAAACCCCAAGGGTACTGTCAAGGAGAACAAACGTCGTGACGGTGGTTACAAATACTATCTCTCGGAACCCATACGCGACAACGACGCTAAGGGTGTCGGACCGTTCATCTGGGCTTCCCTGGAGATGGAGATGCTTGGATACACCACAGAAAACATAACAGCCTCGATAGATCGCGAGGCTGTTCTTTTTCGCAACAACCCCATGATTACTGAGGCCGACCCATTGGCATCCCTTACCGTTGGTAATGGTCACTTTGCCACAACTGTCGACATTACGGGTATGCAAACCTATACCGACGACTACAAGAACGGCATTCCCCTCACCGCCATGAGTGACTGGGGCTGGCATGCCTTTCCAAATACACAGGGACTGAAGCCTGCCGACAGCGAGAAGTCTTTCGACCTTGGGCACGGTCATCCGGAAGTGTATGCTATCGAATACAAGGCCTCCAAAGGTGATGCAGCCCGCAATGTAGCTGCCACCGAGTACTTCCGTGTCAATCCGCATCGTTTGAACCTCGGCGCCATCGGGCTGAAATTGCAAGACAGCAAGGGCAATGCCATTCCTCTTAAAGGCCTCAGCGACATCCGTCAACAGCTACAGCTATGGCACGGACAGATTGAATCCCACTTTGCTGCCGATGGTTCTCCCGTCGATGTCATAACCGTTGGTTTGCCTAACCGCGATGCCGTTGCCTACCGTATCACGACACCCCTACTGGCACAGAAGCAGGCTGCCGTCACGATACGCCTCCCCTATCCTACGGGTAAACATGCCGACGATGCAGCCGACTGGTCGAAGTCAGAGCGTCACACATCGCGTATTGTCTCGCAACAAACCAACGCTGCCGTCATTGAACATAAGCTCGATGCCACTACCTATTATATTAATATAAGATGGGAGGGCAATGCCAGCCTTACTGAGACCGCTCCCCATCAGTTCGTGCTCACCACTGATGCCGACGTTCTTGCCTTCGAGGCCGAGTACAGCTCAGTACGTCACGATGCCATAGCAGCTGAGACCTTCCGCTTCTCCGATGCTCAAAAGGCCACCCAGAAGTTCTGGCATCAGTTTTGGACTGAGACGGCCTTTGCCGACTTTAGCCAGTGCACTGACCCACGCGCCAAGGAATTGGAACGTCGCGTGGTGCTCTCACAATACCTTACCCGCATCAACTGTGCCAATAATATGCCACCACAGGAAACGGGTCTGACCTACAACTCATGGTTTGGTCGTCCACACTTGGAGATGACATGGTGGCATGCCGTCGACTTCGCTTTATGGAACCAGCCGCAGGTGGTTGCTCAGATGCTCGAATGGTATAACAACATAGCTGCTCCTGTGGCTAAGGACATCGCCAAGCGTCAAGGTTTTAAAGGGCTGCGCTGGATGAAGATGACCGACCCTTGGGCTGGTGAGGCACCTTCGAATACAGGCAGCTTCCTCATCTGGCAACAGCCTCACTACATCTACCTCGCCGAGGAGGTGTACCGTGCTAATCCCACATCGGAGACCTTGAAGAAGTATGCCGAAAATATTGAAGCTACTGCCGAGTTCATGGCCGACTTCGTGAGCTACGACAAGAAGACTGGCAAATACTACCTACAAGGGGCTACTGCCATGCAAGAGTCTATGTCTAAGGATTTCTCGTATAACCATCCCTTTGAGTTAGCCTATTGGCAATATGGTCTGACGGTTGCTAACCAGTGGCGCGAGCGTATGGGCAAGGCCCGTCATGCAGAATGGGATAAGATAGCCAGTAATATGGCTCCATTGCCACTGACCAAGGATGGTGTCATCACGGCTGGTCTGCCTAAAGGCAAGACGACAGGTCTGAAGAGTTTCGACCCCTTCGATGCTGTGGCTGCCGGTGCAGTTCCCGTACTGGCTACCGAGACCTTTACGGATAAATGCCGCAACGATCATCCCGCCTGTCTGGGTGCCTTCGGTCTGCTGCCTGCCTGTTCCGTAAACAGCGACAATGTCGCTGTCCACAAAACGATGGACTGGGTCATGAAAAACTGGAACTTCCAAACCACTTGGGGTTGGGACTACGGCATGATGGCGATGGCTGCTGCCCGCATCGGCGACACCAAGACAGCCCTAGACGCTCTTCTCATCGACACGCAGAAGAACACCTACCTCAAAAACGGTCATAACTTCCAGACCTCCGACCGTCTACGCCTCTACCTGCCTGGCAATGGTGCCCTGCTCACCGCTGTAGCCATGATGTGTGCCGGATGGGACGGTTGTCCGCAAGTGCTCAACCCCGGTTTTCCACAGGACGGCACATGGAATGTACGCTGGGAAGGACTGCGTCGTATGCAATAGCGTAAACGTTATCAGGGAAATTAACACTAATAATATTCTATTATCTAATTATTTTTCCTAATTTTGCACCCAGAAGCTACTAATAATATCTGATAATGAAGAAATATCTACTTACTATCGTTGGTGTCATGATGTCAGTCATGGCCATAGCACAAGAACAAGTTCCCGCATTCCCTGGCGCAGAAGGTCATGGACGTTATACAACTGGTGGACGTGGTGGTGAGGTAGTACACGTGACCAACCTGAATGACAGTGGTTCGGGCTCTTTTCGTGATGCTGTCAGTAAAGCCAACCGCATCATCGTATTCGACGTAGGTGGTATTATCGCCATGAAGAGCGATATAACCATCAAGGACAACGTCACCATTCTCGGTCAGACGGCTCCCTACCCTGGCATCACGCTGCGCTATTATACCATACGTCCTGGTGCAAACAATGTCATTCGTTTTATCCGCATCCGTCGTGGACAGGAGAAAGATATCAATGATGGCGCAGACGCCCTCTGGCAACGCAACAAGACGGGCATGATTTTCGACCATTGTTCTTTCTCGTGGAGCATTGACGAAGTCGCTTCATTCTACGACAATAACAACTTTACTATGCAGTGGTGTACCATCGGCGAGCCCTTAGTCAACGCAGGTCATGGTAAGGGTGCCCACGGCTACGGTGGTATCTGGGGTGGCAAACTGGCTTCGTTCCATCACAACATGTTGATCCACCTCTATAACCGTGCCCCTCGTTTCAATGGTGCCCGTTACAATTGGACTGGCTTTAAGAACAACAAACTGTTCAGCGAATACAACTGGCAGAATGCCGTACAGGCTGAGAACGTTGACTTCCGCAATTGTGTGATGTTCAACACTGGCAACGGCTGCTACGGCGGTCCTGGCGGTGGCTATATCAATATGGTCAACAACTACTACAAGACCGGTCCTGCCAAGAAGACCAGCTATATCACCACCGCATCGGTAGCCAACAAGACAAGTTCAAGCGATAATTCAACCTACTGGACCATGTTCAGTCGCTACTACATCAATGGCAATAACCTTGACGGTACGGAGAATGCTGACTGGAACAAGGTACAGTACGACGCCGGCACGAAGACGAAGGACGGCGTACGCTATACACCCGACCCCAACCACTATTATGGTGATACGGTCACTTACGTCAACATCGACGGCACCGACTATGTCAGCATGAAGCTCACGGAGCCCGCACCTATTGGTGAGATGACGACACATACGGCTACACAGGCTTATGAGAAGGTACTCGACCGCGCTGGTGCATCACTCTATCGCGATGCCGTGGACGAGCGCTATGCCAACGAAATCAAAACAGGAGCCCCCACATTTACGGGTTCGGTTACAAAGACTGCCGGATGGATTGATGTTGTATCAGACCAAGGCGAATACACAATTGAATCTACATCCCGTCCTGCCGACTTCGATGTCGATAATGATGGTATTGCCGATGCATGGGAGCAGGCCAATGGTGGCGATTTGGATCCGAATGCCTATACCGTTGACGCTGAAAAGAAATGGTACACCAACCTCGAAGTCTATGCAAACTCACTCGTTGAGGACATCATGAAGGCTGGCAATGCTGATGGCGAGAGCAACTACAACGAGTATTATCCCAAATGGCAGCTACCAACGGCTATCCACACAATTCGGGCTAATACCACAGAGGGTACGACATATTATAATCTGTCTGGCCAGAAGGTTGGCCCTTTTTATAAAGGCCTGGTCATCAGCAATGGCCGTAAAATCGTGCTGAAATAAAAAGCACAAAAACAACAGAATAATGAAGAAACAACTACTAACATTCATAGCTTTTGCACTGTCGCTGACTGCAATAGCCACAGATTACGACCAGAACAAGCCTTTTGGCTTTTGTACCCGTTCATCACGCACCGATGCAACTAAGACTTACGACATGTCTGGAGGTGGCTGTTACACCTACCCCATTCCAAGCGACTTCACTGGAAAGGTTGTTGTCCTGAAGTCAGACGGTCAGGATATGAAGAGTACGATTCAGAATGCTATCAAGCAGAACGATGTCGTTATCTTCGACGGTACCGACGGCGACTTCGTCGTTTCAAGCAGCATTAGTATAACTGCATCCAACAAGACACTGTTGGGTATTAACAATGCACGTCTCTGTACCCAATGGTACGTAACTGACGATATCAAGGCAGCACTGGATGCTGCTGGCGTGCCCAGCATGAGTACCAGCAGCGGTGGTGGTAAACTGACCAACGGCACATCAGTGACTGAGCAAGCTGAATTCAATACTCGTCAGATTATCATCAATATGACGGGCGACAACAATGAGAACTACCGCAAATCGGGCATTTTCACGCTTAGCAGTTGTCAGAACATCATCATCCGCAACATCACGTTCGTCGGTCCTGGTTCTATCGACGTGGGTGGCTACGACTTGATTTCGTCTACCGGTGCCAAATACTGCTGGGTAGACCATTGTGCATTTATCGATGGCATGGACGGCAATTTCGATATTACGAAATCAGCCGATTTCCATACGGTCAGCTGGTGTACGTTCAGCTATACCAACCGCTCGTACATGCACCAGAACACTAACCTCATCGGTAGCAGCGACAGCGAGGCCAAAGGCTATCTGAACACCACTTTTGCCTTCTGCTGGTGGGGAACGGGCTGCAAGCAGCGCATGCCGATGGCTCGTGCCGGCAAGATTCACATGCTGAACAATTACTTCAGCAGCACCACTGCCAGCAACTGCATCAACCCTCGCAAGAACTCTGAGTTCCTGATTGAGGGCAACTATTTTGAGACGGGTGTCAAGAACTATTACAGCCAAAGTAGCGCTACTGCTGTCACTTGGACTGACGATAATTATATATCTGAAACCAAGAAACATAGCTCCCTTGGCTCTACCGTTACTGTGCCATACGAATACAGCGTTGCTCCTTACAGCGACGTGCCGACAGCAGTAAAAGAAAATGCAGGTCCTACGCTTTTTGCCGATGACCCTACAGGCATACAAGTCATTAATCAAGTAATAGAAGATACAAACAACCGCCCTTTTTACAACCTGTCTGGCCAGAAGGTAGGCCCAGACTATAAGGGTATTGTCATCGTCAACGGTCGTAAAGTGATTCAGAAGTGAAAGAAATGAAGCGATTCAGATTTCTATTCGTAACATTTGCATTGTTGCTGTTTGCTTCGGCCATCCCCGAAAAGACAACAACCATCTTTATTATCGGCGACTCTACCGCTGCCAACAAAGACATCTCCAAAGGTAAGCAGGAGCGCGGATGGGGCATGGTGCTCCAGAGCTATTTCGACGACAACATACGTGTTGACAACCATGCTGTAAACGGTCGTTCGTCACTGTCGTTCATCAACGAAGGACGTTGGGACAAGGTGCTCCAGCGCATGAAACCCGGCGACTATGTCATCATCCAGTTTGGCCATAACGACGAGAAGCCCAAGGCTGACCGTCATACCGATCCAGGTTCCACGTTCGACTACAATCTGGCTAAGTTTGTTCGCGAGACACGCGAGCATGGCGGTATTCCCGTACTGATGAACTGCGTCGTACGCCGCAACTTCTTTGTCAAAGCACCTGAGATTGATGATGACGAGAAGTTGCGCACACAGACCTTTAAGGATGGTGTCAAAATGGTTGAGGGCGATTCTCTTATTGATACCCATGGACTCTATCGCGTGGCTCCACGTGATGTGGCCCAGCGCATGAATGTCCACTTCGTCGATGCCAACAAGATTACCCATGATTTGGAACAAGGATTAGGTACCGAGGCTTCCAAGAAGCTCCACATGTGGTTCCTGCCAGATACGGAACCCAGCGAACCGAAGGGTAAGCAGGACAACACCCACTATTGCGTCTATGGCGCCCATGTCGTAGCTCGTCTGCTGGCCGATGCCCTTTGCGAAGAAGTCCCTGTGCTCAAAAAATATCGTTGTGATGCCGACTACACCGTCGATCGTCAGGGTCGCGGCCAGTATCTCACAATCGACGATGCCCTTGCTGCCGCCAAAGCCGATGCCAAAGCCGATGCAACCATCCAGATTCTTGGAGGCGAATGGGACAAGCCCCAACTACCTAAGAAATCAAAAATTAAATTCATTCTCCGCCAGAACGCATCCTGGAAATAATTAAACCACATATCATGAGAATTTTCAATAAAAGACTATGTGCCATAGTGTTTGCTATGGTTCTTTGCATGGGCGGCATTTCCGCCAAAGATATCCATGTAGCTACCACTGGTAACGACAGCAACGAAGGCTCAGAAAGCGCACCGTTGCTGACCATTCACAAAGCCATGGAGATGGTGCAGGCTGGTGACCGTATCCTAATCCACGAAGGAACCTACACGATTAGCGAACGCATCAAGATTCCTGCTTTGCCTACTACTGCTGACCGTCGCTGCGAGATGCGTGCCTGGCCCGATGAGGCCGTTGGCAAAGTCATCATCGACGGTTCGGCCATGCACCATACCACAGAGTCAGCTTTCAAGATGGGACGCTGTATCTATGTAAACCACGAGGCTAACTACTGGACATTCTACGGTCTTGTCCTACAGCATGCCGAGGACAACGGCATGAAGGTGGAGGGCTCGTATAATATTATCGAACGCTGCGTATTCCGTTGGAACAACGACACGGGTCTGCAGATTGGTATGTACAAGGATTGGAAGATAGAAGAGACGAAGTCGCTGCCCATCTCGGGAACACCGGCTTTTAATCCTGGTTACTCCTACTGTTGCTACAACAAGGTCATCAACTGCGATGCCTATGAGAACTACGATAGTCGCACTTACAACGGCACTGACGATGGTGGGGACGCCGACGGCTTTGCCTGTAAGCTATTCCCTGGTCCTGGCACTGAGTTTCACGGCTGTCGTGCCTGGACCAATAGCGACGACAACTGGGACCTCTACATGGTCTATCATCCTGTAGTCATCGACCACTGCTGGGCATGGCACGCAGGCTATACGCCTTCTGGTGATGCCATCGGCAATGGCAACGGCTTTAAACTGGGTGGTGGCGGTTCGGCAGGTGGTGCCGCCTTTGACCAATCGACAGGTGCCCATGTGGTCACCAACTGTGTGGCTTTCGAGAATCTGCACAAAGGTTTCGACCAGAACAATGCCTACGAGGGCATGTATATCTTCAACTGCACCGCTTGGGGCAATGAGTACAACTACCGCTTCCCCACCCTGTTCAAGTATGGTTTCATGGACATCCACAACTGTATTGGCTGGGGTGCCACTGCACAGAAGAGTGGTGTTAATGTGGGTAACCATGAGTTCCTGTCACCCGACAAGGATGGCTATCAGGATCCTACAGCTGGTACAACCTACAATTCATGGACGACCATTGACGGTT
>Ga0265300_10001642_pt1 | contig 20647 bp, 18 predicted proteins | sample AusTroGonzalo_MG_FD_193482 | JGI IMG/M metagenome (GOLD analysis project Ga0265300, IMG submission 193482) | Bovine rumen microbial communities from tropical cattle in Woodstock, Queensland, Australia - Gonzalo_03 | ecosystem: Host-associated > Mammals > Digestive system > Stomach > Rumen ...
TATCAATCATGCCGTTTTCATCCTCGAATACATAGCTGATATCTGAGGAATCACATAATACCTGACCTCCTGGAGCCAGTATGTTGTCTAACTGACGGAAGAATTTGGGCAGACGTTCCAAGGTTCCAACGATGCCAATGCCGTTCATTAGCATGAGAATAGTGTCGAATTGTCCCTCCAGAGTGAAGAAGTCTTGTTCAAGCACATTCTTAACCCCACGCTCTTTCATGGTCTGAACAGACAGAGGGGAAATGTCAATGGCGGTTACATCGATGCCCTTTTCCTGCAAGACAAGTGAATGACAGCCAGAACCTGCACCCACATCAAGCGTCTTACCAGTAGCCATGTCGAGAGCTTTCCTTTCGATCTCTGGCATAGCCTTGTATTTACGGAAAAGTGTAGTCAAGGGTATCTCGTCCTCCTCAAACATCGGGGAGAACACCCTGAGCCTGTCTGCCTTCTTGGTTTTCCAGTAATCGGCAATGGCTCTGCCCATTGGATCCATCTTCTTATTCATCCTCTACTTCGCAATGCAGAAATCCCATTTCCTTGGCTTTTTCCTCGTTCATCAGGAAATAGATGGCCTCGCCTTCGTTGCAGAGTTCACCCTTCGAGTTGGTAATCTCTGCACTGATATATGCCAAATTCCGTACCTGTTTCGAGACTTTGGCCCTGATGGTCAGTTCTGGTTCGGTAGTAGGAACTGCCTTGCGGAACTTCACGTTCAACTGTACCGTATAGCCGCTGGTCTGTAACTTGCGGGTGACCACCCAGCCGCACACTTCATCAATCAGCGTACTCAGAATGCCCCCGTGCATGGTATCTACCCAGCCCTGATAGTTATGTCCGGGATGCCAAGTACTTACGATATAGTCACCATCCTCATAGAACTCCAAGTGAAGCCCAATGGGATTGTCAGGACTGCAACCGAAACAGTTATAACCTTCGTGGTTACGCCAAGGGTTTATTATTTTCTTCATTTTATATGCGTATCATTATTTTTTGCCAAAGGATGGAATTACGTACACAGGTTTCTCTTCATGGTGAGTACAGTCATGATGGTCGCACGATTCCAAAGAATCCTTTAGTTCGCCATTTTGATAAGACCTGAGCACATCATCCACTTTACCATGACAACCTCTGATGACGGTAATACCGTGGGCTGACAGCTTGTTATAGGCACCCATGCCCATGTTACCAGCAAGCATCAGAGTGATTCCCATTTCCTGCATGACAGAGGCAATATTCGATTTGCATCCGCATCCTTCTGGCGAATCCAGACGTTCCTGGTTCACAATCTGATTCTGCTCATCAAGCGTAACTACGGTATAATAGGCACAGTGGCCAAAGTGGTCATCGACCATATCCTCACGTGTTGGAATTGCTATCTTCTTCATCATTATTTCTAATAATTCTTCTTAATTCACTTTGCAAAGATAGTCAAATATCTTATATTTTTTGTACCTTTGCACCGAATATTAGGATAGTTTAGGATTTATGGCAAAACGAGAATACATACAGGCCAACAAGGAATGGCTGGACCATTCAGCAGATGCACATCAGCGACAAGTGGGAGATTTACATCCCTGCAGAAATGGGCTACGGCAAGTTCTCTCAGCCTTATCTTTGCCAATATATTTGGAAAGTTTATGAATTGTAGCAACGAGACGATGACTGAAAAAGAGAGAATGCTGGCGGGTGAAATATATTCCGCCGTAGACCCGCAGCTGATAGAAGAGCTGACGGAAGTGAAGGAGGTAATTCATGACTATAACCTGCTGCGTCCGTCAGAGAAAGAGAAAGCAAGGGAGATCCTAAAAGATCTCTTGGGACATATCGCCGATGACGAGATTCTGATTATCCAGCCCTTCTATTGCGACTACGGCAAACAGATTAGTGTGGGCAAACGGTTCTTCGCGAACTTCAACTTCACCGTACTCGACGAAGCCCATGTCACCATCGGTGATGACTGCTTTATAGGCCCGAATGTCAGCATCTACACGGCCTGCCATAGTACTGACCCTGTGGAGCGCAACAGCCGTAGAGAGTGGGCTGAACCTGTCCGCATCGGAAACAATGTTTGGATTGGTGGCAGCGTCACCATCCTGCCTGGCGTGACCATTGGCGACAATGTAACAATCGGTGCTGGCAGCGTTGTAACGAATGATATTCCTTCGAATTCTATTGCAGTGGGCAACCCCTGCAAAGTTATAAAAACCATATAGCCCTTATGGAGTGGCTTATTCATTAGAAGTCATCAAACTTCTTCATGGCCTCTGCCTTTGTCTCGTCAGCTACATCAATGTAAGGTTTCATAGCCTTATAATCGTTATGCCCAGTCCATTTCATTACAATATGTGGAGAGATTCCCTTGCTCAAGGCATTACATATAAAACTCCGTCTACCTGTATGTGTGCAAATGAAATCATATTTTGGCTTGACCTCATCAATACGCTCATTCCCCCGAAAGTAAGTCTTTCGTATGGGTTTGTCAAATCCAACCAGTTTGCATAGTTCATGCAGGTTCTTATTCATTTTCTGATTGCTTATAATGGGTAGGGCAGCATCTTCCTTGAAACGTGAGTTCTCGTATTTTTTGAGGATAGACCGGCTGTGAGAATTCAGATCTATCAATAATGCATCTATCGTCTTGATGGTTGTCACCTCAATATGGTTCTCTTGAATGTCGTACTTTCTGAGATTGGCCACATCAGAATAGCGCAGCCCAGTGAAACACATGAACAGGAATACATCGCGTGTATGAGTAAGGTGACTTTTCGATTCCGGAATATGATAATCCTCCAGTTGTTTTATTTCTTCCATGTTAAGGAATATGACTCTGTTCTTGACAGACTTAAGGTTTGGCTTGAATGTCTCAAAGGCACGGTTGTTATGATACCGCATGTTATGTGCCCATCGGAGTACGACCTTCAACATCACGATGTCTTTTTTTATTGTTGAGTTCTTGTATCTTTTATAGTCGCTAAGATAATCCACGAAGCTTTGCAGACCGTAATCATCGAAATAGTCGAATGATACATCAAAGTAGGGGAGGCCTATGTTCCTCTTCCATTCACGGAATCCTTTGAGGTTATGCCGTATCGTATCATATTTCTTCTTGGTACTTGTCATCCAGTTGTTGCAAAGATAAAGGGTTCATTTTGATTGTGCAAACGTGAACAAATCTTAAATAATCACCAAATTTGACAGAAATGTGCCAAATTTGGTGTATATTTGTACAGAAATTAAGGTTGGGGACTTGATAATTTCAAGCTTTTACAGGCTTTTACATATAAGGATTTGATAGCCTCCAGCTCCACTATCAATAAGACTAAAACAACTATTAGCCAGTTCATGAATCAAGATGTTGATAATCAAAAACAGAAGGCTCGTTTGGCGCTGATCATGAAGACCAGTAAGCTGCGCCTTTGGTTTTACGACCCTACGACACGCCATTTCTGTTACCTGTCGGAGGCAGGCGACTATGAGCGTGAATACAATCCTGCCGATTTCGCCCTGTTCTTTCATCGTGACGACGTGGATAAGATGCGTGCGATGGTCTTCGCCATCTGCGAAGGCAAGATGGATACGGGTAAGGTGAGCGCACGGAGTAGGGCGGCAAAGGAATCCGACTGCCGGCATTATGAGATATCCTTCTCGGTGATGAGCCGCGGCGACGACGGCCTGCCCACCGCGTTGATGGCTATTCAGCACGATGTGACAGAGGAATATCAACGGCAGCAGAAGATCAATGAGTTGCTGGCGCGTTATCACACGATCTTCAACTCGTCGTTACTCGATATGCTGTACTACGACAAGAACGGCGTGCTGACCGATATTAACGAACGAGCCTGTGCGGCCTTTGGCGTGAGCAGTCGCGAACAGGTGCTCGACGGCAGCTTCCTCCTGAAGAACAACCCCTTCTATAGTCAGATACCGCTGAATGAGATGACGAACACGCTAACCGGCAGCATCATCGACTTCCGCGACTTTGATCTGCCTGAATACCGTCTGGATGAGTTAGGCCTGAAAGGAAAGATGTATTATGAATCTACCATCAACCCCATCCGCAACGATCAGGGTGAGCTCGAGGGCGTCTATATGTCGGGCCACGACGTCTCGGAGATGGTGAACTCTTACCATCGCCTGCAGGACAGTCTGAAGCAACTGCAGCAAGGTACCGACAGCATCAGGCAGTATATCGCCAACATCGACTACGCCCTGAGTGTGAGTGGTGTGCAGCTGGTGAACTACTATCCCCACTCTTATACGTTTGAGCTGATCAACCGTGAGTCGAAGAAGAAGCTGCGCATGTCGCAGTTGCGCTGCATCCGCCTGGCCACACTGCGCTTCCGCAGAACGGTGAACAGTGCGCTGAACAGGATGGATCACCTGACGAAGCGCGGCATCGTGCAGGCGATAGAAATAGAGATACGCGACAAGAAAGGCCGACAGATATGGCTGCTCTTCAACATGGTGCCCATGCTGAATGAAAAGGGCGAGGTGGAGCGTTACTTCGGCACCTATCGCGACATCACCGACATGGTGGAGACGGAGCAGCGGTTGGCTGTGGAGACAAAGAAGGCGCAGGAGACGGAGCTGCTGAAACAGGCCTTCCTGACGAATATGAGCTACGAGATCCGTACGCCGCTGAACAACATCATCGGCTATGCAGGTCTCTTTACAGGCGATCATGAGGAGAGCGACGAGCCCTTCTTCATGGAGCAGATCAAACACAGCACCGGCGAACTGTTGCTCCTGGTGAACGATATCCTGTTTATCTCTCGGCTGGAGGCCAATATGGAGGAATATAAAAAGGAACAGGTGGATTTTGCCACTGTCTTTGAGGGCTATTGTCGTAGCGGCTTTACAAACATCAATCCAGAGGTGCAGCCCATCATCGTTCAGCCCTATAACAGTCTGGTGGTGGATATCGATGTCAATCACGTGTCGATGATCATCCAGCGCCTGTGCAGCCTATCCTGTATGCTGACCACCCGCGGCTCGATTACCGCCAGCTACGAGTATCATCGCGGCGAACTCACCTTCCGTCTCGAAGATACTGGCACAGGATTCGCGGCAGAGGTGATGCCCCATATCTTCGAGCACTTTACACGTCGTGTGGATGGCGGACTGATTGGTTCCGGCCTCGACCTGCCCATCGTGCAGCTGATGGCCAAACAGATGGGTGGTTCCATTGAGTTGCAGTCCGACTACGGAAAGGGCACGAGTGGATGGGTGTCAATCCCCTGCACGGCCTCTGTGATTGAAAAGAAAAGGGAGAATTGAAGATTGAGCATTGAGGTATGAAGATGAAAATCATGTTTGACGAGCAGCAGGCCATGTTGATGGCGCTCAACATCAGCGGCAACCACGTGATGTGTTTTAACTTGAAGGAGAATCGTGTCTATGACCTGCACGGAAAGTCGATGTTTGGCAATAATGTGGGTATAGAGGTGTGTTATAACTATATCCATCCTGACGATCATGAGAGGTTCCGCACCTTCATTCAGCGCCTGAGCGATGGCACCGATATGGAAGCTGATTGCCATTACCGCTGGAACTTTAACTATACGGGACAGGGCGATCCCGACTGGCACGATATGTATGGGCGCGCCATGGCTGAATATGAAGACGGGAAGGTGGTGAACATCATCGCCACCATCAATGATGAGACGGCGATCAAGCAGAAAGAACGCGAGGTGGAGCTGGTGTCGGAGCGCTACAGGTCGATCTTCGAAAACTCCATCATCGGTATGTCGTTCTATACCCCCGAAGGCTGGCTCATGGATGCCAACCGCATCATGCGTCAGATCTGTCATTTCGACAGCGATGCGGGCGACGAATTCTTCTCGAAGGTAAACCTCTTTGATATGACGCCCTTCAACGAGGTGCTCGATCATGTGCATCCTGAAGACTACTGGGCCTGCTCGTTGAGTATCATTCCTGAACGGAACATGCGCGTGTATCTGGAAATCAGCGTACACCCCATCTATGATGAGAACGACAAGTTGATGTATTTCTCTGTGACGGCTAACGACGTGACGGAGGAACGCAACATGTATCTGAACGTGATGGAGAACGATGCCACGATGAAGAAAATGAACGAGGCCATCACTAACTACGAGGCTGAGTTGCGCTATATGCTGGAGGCATCGAAGATGCAGACCTGGCGCATCAATCTGGAGCGTGACATCATCGAGTTCTATGATGGATTGAAGACTGTGGTGCGTTCGTTCACCCTGAAGCAGCTACAGCAGATATTCGTGGATCAGGAGCATGGGTTTGTGAAGGCGCTGTCGAACCCCGCAGAGGCGCTGAAGAAGCCGTTGGTATATACCTGCCAGATGCATCCTGTCGTCACGCAGAGCACCACCGAGAAACAGTGGGTGCAGGTCAACTGTATCCCCGAATACGACGAGAAAGGCAACCTGTTGGGCGCTTTCGGTGTATGGCGAAACATCAACGACCTGATGCACAAGCAGGATCAGCTGCGCAACGAGACGAAGCGCGCCCGTGAGTCAGGAGAGATGAAGACGCTGTTCCTGGCGAACATGACGCATGAGATTCGTACACCTATCAACGCGATCGTGGGCTTCTCAGAAGTGCTGTCGTCGCTTTCTGGTGCAGAAGAGAAAAAGGAAGTCATCCAGATCATCAAGAACAACTGCGACATGCTGCTGCGCCTGATCAACGACATCCTGACGGCCTCCTCGCTCGAGTCGGGTCACATGGACATCCGTCCCGTTGAGGTCGATTTTGCCAAGTCGTTCAATGAGCTGTTTGAGTCGTTGCGCCCCAGGGTACAGGAGCCGGGTGTGGAGTTCGTGAAAGACAATCCTTATACCACGCTTCCGATCAAGGTCGATATCGATCGTATCTCGCAGGTCATCACCAACTTCGTGACCAATGCCGTGAAATATACCCATCAGGGACATATCAAACTGGGCTATCGCACGGAGCCCAGAACCGTTGAGGGCCAGCAGCGTGAGGGCTTGTACGCCTACTGCGAGGATACGGGGGCCGGCATCCCCCCGGAGTCCCAGCCCAAGATCTTCGAGCGCTTCTTCAAAGTTGATGACTTTGTGCAGGGTACCGGTCTCGGCCTCTCCATCTGTAAGGCCTTCACCGATGCCTGTCATGGCGACATCGGCGTGATATCCGAAGGCAAGGGTAAAGGCTCCGTCTTCTGGATGTGGATCCCGCTTTAGGGCTCGAATTATTCGACCTAAGATCTGTCATTTGCAGGATTTAATTCTGGAACTTGTTACATTTAAATGTAGCAATTGCTGGAATTAAATCTGGGAAATTTTGGTATTTTGCTCGCTTATTCGTATCTTTGCACCCAAAAGAAATAAAATTAGGCTGTTATGATGGACAAGAAACAGGTGAACGACGTGGTGCGCCAGAACGTGGCGCTCTTGTCGAAACTGTCTGAACAGGAGGTGGGTATGATGCCGGCCACCGAGGCGCCGTTGCCCTCTGTGGATCAGGTGAAGCAGATCATTACGCTGGCCAAGCGTATCATCTTCCCCGACTATTTCAATAAGCGTCAGCCCGACGAGGCGATCCGCTCCTATTATATCGGTGTGCACATGGAGGAGCTGGTGACGCTGCTCACGAAACAGATCGCACACGGACTGCAATTTTGTGAGGACTGCGAGGCCATCCGCACGAAGGAACAGGTGTATACGGAGGCAGAGCGACTGGCATTAGCGTTTGTTGACACGCTGCCGGAGATCAAGCGACTGCTTTATACCGATGTGCAGGCGATGTTTGACAATGATCCTGCTGCACCAAACTATGGTGAGGTGATCTTCTGCTATCCCTGTATGAACGCCATGACGCATTACCGTATTGCCCATAAGCTGCACGAGCTGAAGGTGCCCGTGATTCCGCGAATCATTACGGAGCAGGCCCACTCGAAGACGGGTATCGACATCCACCCGGGCGCGCAGATCGGCGAGTATTTCGCGATCGACCACGGCACAGGCGTGGTGATCGGAGAGACGACGATCATCGGCAACCACGTGACCTTGTATCAGGGTGTGACGCTGGGTGCCAAGAGCTTCAAGTATGATGAGCAGGGTAATATGCTGAACGTGCCGCGTCACCCGATCATCGAGGATCACGTGACGGTCTATTCAAATGCTTCGATCCTGGGACGTATCACCATCGGACATCACTCTACGATCGGCGGTAACATCTGGCTGACGCATAGTGTGCCGCCCAATTCCAGGATCCTGCAGTCGAAGGCCATAGATGCTGGATTCCAGGATGGAGCAGGTATCTGATAAAGAATCATCCCCGCTGGTTGGCGGGGATTACTGTTTCTATTTGTTTCTTACTTGTTTGACATTTTCTTGAGGGCCTTGGCGAAGCGGCCTGTAGCAACACAGCAGCCATTGTCGCTGACGTAGGTGTTGTCGTCGTCAACCTCTCCGCGAGTGCGACCTCCGCCATAACGGTAGTGATCCCAATCCCAATAGCCGACGTTGTCCAGGTCGAAGTCATAGATGCGATCTTCCCAGTCGTACATCGTCCCGCTGAAATAGCTGGAGTTGATGGAGTAGTCGCGCCAGTCGATACGTACATTGTTCCATCCGGGAGCATCGTAATAGATGTAGATGTTGCCGTTGTTGACTTCCCAGCGGAAGGAGCTGTAGGCGTACTCACGCTCATCATAGATGTTGTAATCTACCTCGTAGCCAATACCGCTTGTTACATAACCGTAACTGTCATATACGCCACCATCGAAGCGCCAAACGGTGTAGAACTCGCCATCCAGGAACTCATCACCCCAGCGGTTGGTGTAATAGGTATCAAGGCTACCTTTCCAGTTGCCGTTGATGAGGTAGTTGGCTATCTGCTGGTCTGTGTCACAGCTGGTCATTGTGAACAGTGTGGTCATCATTGCGAATGCGTAGTAAAGTAACTTCTTCATAATCGTAACGTTTTAAAATTGATTTCTGGTGCAAAATTAAGGAGAATCCTCCGCCGTAGCAAGAGAATTCTCCTATTCTTGGGTAGGACTTTCCCTATTCTTGTTTCTTCTTTCCGAATTCGGGATCGATCTTCAACAGGGCCGTGACGATATAGGTCATGCTGCAGGCTACCACCACGATGAGGAAGAAGGTGGGATAGCCTACTGTCTCCTGGAGGGCTCCGGCAAAGAGTCCTGGAATCATCATCGAGAGGGCCATGAAGGCGGTGCAGAGTGCATAGTGGGCCGTCTTGTGTTCACCCTGACTATAATATATAAGGTATAGCATGTAGGCCGAGAAGCCGAAGCCGTAGCCGAACTGCTCGATGAAGATGCAGACGTTGATGATGAAGAGGTTAGAGGGCAGGGCATAGGAGAGATACACATACACGAGGTCGGGTAGGGTGATAGCCATCACCATCGGCCAGAGCCAACGCTTCAGACCGTCTCGGCTGGCTACGATACCGCCCAGGATGCCGCCTAAGGTCAGTCCGATGACACCTACCGTACCCTGCACGAGTCCGTATTCCGCAGGTGAGAGTCCGAGTCCGCCCTGGGCTGTGGTGTCGATCAGGAAGAGGGCGCTGACCTTGGCCAACAGGCCCTCCGGCATGCGGTAGAACAGCATGAAACAGATACCTGCCCACACCTGGGGTTTCTGGAAGAAGGTCTTCAACGTATGCCAAAACTCCTGCAGGATCTGCTGGCCGTTCATCTTCTCCAGTCCTTTGTCTTCTGAGGGACGCGGCAAAATATAGTGATGCCAGAGCCAGAAGGCGATGAAGAGACCTGCCATCCCGTAGAACATGATGCTCCAGGAGTATTTGATGTTGCGTGTCACCACTTCGAGGTTACCTGCCAGCATCACCAGCAGACCCTGTCCCACAATCGTGGCGATACGGTAGAACGTGGAACGGATGCCTACGAAGTAAGCCTGGTCGTGCTCCTCCAGTCCGAGCATATAGAAGCCGTCGGCAGCGATGTCGTGGGTGGCACTTGAGAAGGCCATCAGCCAGAAGAAGGCCAACGACCCCTGTAGCCAATACGGCGCAGGAATGGTGAAGGCCACGCCGCCCAACGAGGCGCCGATGAGCAGCTGCATGGTGACGATCCACCAGCGCTTCGTCTTGATGATGTCGATAAACGGGCTCCACAGCGGTTTGATGACCCATGGCAGATAGAGCCACGAGGTGTAGAGCGTGATGTCGGTATTGCTCAGGCCCAGTCGTTTATACATGATGAGTGAGATGGTCATCACCGCCACGTAGGGGAGACCTTCAGCAAAATAGAGGGTGGGCACCCATGCCCAGGGAGATTTTTTATTCATACAGTCGTTTGATTTGTGCGTTGCGATAATAGAATAGGAGGATCTCATCGTAGGTCTTACCCTGCTCGCCCATGACGGCAGCACCTATCTGACAGAGACCGACACCATGTCCCCAGCCCTTGCCGTTGAGGATGAACTTGTCGCCCTCCTTTGTCACGTCGAAGGCAGAGCTGTAGAGATGGGTCTCGCTGAGGGTTCGACGGATCTCGAGTTCCTTGCCGATGGTAAGGGCCTTCTTGCTGCCCACGATCTTCAGCTTCCAGATACGGCCGCTCTTGCCGCGGGCTACTGGGATGAGGTCGATGATCTCGCCGAAGTCATCCTTCAGCTTGCGGTTCACGAGCTCGGAGAGTTCGGCCTGCGTATATTCCACCTTCCACCGATAGAAGTCGGGTGTCTCCTGATCAAAGTCGTTGAGCACCTGCGAGAGGATATGCTTGTCGTTGGTGTTGCAGTAAGGATCGTGGAAGCTCACGAGATAAGGCTTGGGCGTGTCTTCCCAACAATACTGGAACTCTTCCGTCTCTCCGCCACAACACTTCGAGAAGCGGGCATCACAGATCTCGTCGCCATAGGCGAGAATCTGTCCACGGGTGGCGCTGATGGCCTCTACCACATGGGCGTTGCTGGCCTTGGTGATACCTTGATAACGCTGACAATGATCATCGGCGCAGACATCGAAGATGGTATGATCCTCGCGGTCGTACCAGCGGATGATCTCATCGTCTTTCTTGATGAATGAGAAGAAGCCGTCGCTACCGTTCTCGCGCTGCTGACGCTTCTCCATCTGGGCAAGGAGCCACGAACGGGAGATGACGGCGTGGGCCTTCAGGAACTCTAATGAAGAGGTGGCCGACATCTCGCTGGAGATGACACTCGTGAGGTATTTCTCTACCGGCAACTCGTTGATGGCAACAATCTGATCTGCCTCTACCACCAGGTGGAGCGTTCCCTCGAACACCTGTGTCTCCTTACGTTCCCAATGGAAGTTCACGCCGATGGTGACATCGTGGAGTGAGAATGAGGCATCGGGGGCCTGAGGCGTGAAGTTGAGTTCGCGATACTGCGTACCGCGCCACAGGATTCCACCCTCGGAGAATTCTACCGTCTGCTCACCTGTGATCACCTCGCCCTTGGCGATATAAGGACTGTTGAGGGTAAATGAGATCTTCTCTGCCGAGACGATGCCTACATTGACATCAGGCTCCTTCTGGAAGTGAGAAGTGAGGAGTGAGGAGTGAAAAGTCTGGGTAGAGGTCTTCAGCTTGTCGATGACCTGCTGGAACTCGTCCTTGGTGAGCGACACCTCATTCAGGATGCCAAGTGCCGTTTCAGGCGTCAGCCGCTCGAAGTCCTCCTGTCGTGGCGTGATGATCAGACCCGACATGTCGAGGGCACCCGGACTGATGATATACTGGTCGTTGCCCGTTGCATAATAGCAGTCGGGACGGTGCTTCCTGCGTGGGAACACCACAGAGAGGAAGTCGTCATCACGACGCCAGCTCACGATGTTCATCATGGGCTCTGTATCGTCGTCCTGCATCGGCAGGGCCTCGTAAAGTCTTAGGAACAGCTGTTCGTCACCATACTGTGAACGGCTTCGGATCAGCAGGGCAGGACAAGGATACTCCTCAATCACAGAGATGTCCTCGTGCTCATTCAGACTCACGATTTGCGTCATGTTACGACTCAACCGTTGCCACGACAACTGCATGGGCAGCACACCGCTCGTACCAGCCTGGAAATGGGCATGATCAGGAGCCGACGCGCCACACTTCGGACCATTATAGAAGACCAACATCTCCGGATATTCTTCCAACAGCTTATGGATCTGTCCGTAGCTGTTGTGGATTAGCTGCGGCTCGTGCTTCACGCTGGGAATGGTGAAGTGGATAGGCAGGATGGGGAAGGGGTTCACCAGCAGGTCATATTGATTGCCGATGTTCTTCTTCACCTGCTCCTTCGGACGGTTCTGTTCGCAGAGGAAACAGGGACGTGCTGCCACCGCCTGCTTGTCGATGCTGGCACCTGTAGAGACGATACGCGCGGGATTCCATTGTACTTGCATCGTCGAGGAACCCACAGCCAACTCACGGGTCTTCACGTTACGCAGCTCCCGATAGCGACGACGGGCATCGTCCCATTTCTCCAACTGACGGTTGAAGAAGCGCAGCAAAGGCGAATCCACCATCTGCTCCTGACGTCCTTGCAGCATCTGCTGACGTGCCAGGATCTCAAGGGTGCGCAACTGGTCTTTATAGAGGTTGTTGGCGTTGATCTTGTCAATGCTGAGGGCTGCATCGCTGTTACCTCCCCAACGGCGACACAGATAGAGCTCCGTGAAGATGCGTCCGATGCGATAATGGCGCGAGAAGATCAGTCCCAAGGCATAGTCCTCACCATAAGAGGTGTTGGGGAAGCCGATCTGTCGCAGCAAGGGGGTGAAGAAGGCACGGGGAGCACCTAAACCATTGATGCGCAGGGCGTTGTTGGGGCCGTTCTCATCCGTCCACTCCTTGTGGTCGATGAGTCCTGGCGGCAAGGTGTTCAGGTCGAAGTCGCACATGCGGTAACTACCGATCACCATCGCTGCATTCTGCTTGTGGAAGGCATCCACCACCTGCTGCAGGGTCTTCGGCGAGGAATAGAGGTCGTCGGAGTCGAGCTGTACGGCAAAGCGTCCACACCGGTCATCATGGATGGCAGTATTCCAGCAGCCACCAATGCCTAAGTCCGTACGTTCTGGGATGATATGGATCAGTCGCTCGTCATGGATGCCCTCCAACAGCTCCGTCGTACGGTCTGTAGAGTGGTTATCCACCACGATGACATTATACTTGAAGTTCGCCTTCTGATTGAGGGCGCTGTTCACGGCATCGCAGATGGTCTTCTCCCGGTTATAGACGGGAATCACGACGGAGGCCTCGACGTCAAACTCCTGTTCGTTGAAGTCAGGACGACGGTAATAGGAGGGGTCGATCTTCGCGCCGATCTCCGCCAGATGGGCGGTAGCGGCCTGTTCCATCTCGATCTGCACCTCACGGTTACGTGGGTTCACGTAGTCAAACTGCTTCACGCCAGAGGCACGGGTGTCGGTCTCTTCCTCGGTATAGAGTTTCTCGTTGATGTGGAAGATACGTCCGTTCCGGCTCAGGAAGAGGCGAAGGGCATAGAGCCCCGCATGCTGATAGGGGTGCTCCTCGGCCTGTGAAGCAAACGCCTGCAGCAACGCGGTCTTCACGAGAATCAGCGAACCGAAGTCGAAGTCGTCGCGGATACTACCCAGCTGATAGTCGATGACGGGGTGGGGCTTACGCTCCCCCTCGATGATGTCGAAGTGGTCGGCATATAACATTGCTGCATCGGCATCGAACGCCACGCGCACCAGTCTGTCGAGGGCTCCTAAGCCAATCTCCAACTGGTTGGGCTTCGTCTGCAGCAACACGTAGTCGGCTTTGGCTTGTTCGGCAATGTTTGCCAGCGTCTGACTACTGGTCAGGTTACCTGCCTCCACCTGTTGGCAGTCCTTGAAACCGTCTGCTTCTTCACCTGAAAGCGGTTCTGAAACTAAAAGGAATATACGTTGGATTGACTTGCTGCCCCTCAACTGAGCCACAATCTGCTGTGTGACCTGGATGGAACCGCAAGGCAAGAAACAATCAATTTTTTCTCTCATTGGGATTTGATTTCTGTTTTAATTAGGCGCAAAATTCGCAAAAATATTTGAGAATACCAAATAAAACGGGTAAAAACTCAAATTTATTTGGTTTTTCGCTCAGTTTGCACTATCTTTGCAGCCAAAAAGAAACAGATGCAGCAGGATAAGAGAGTTTTGCTTGGCATGTCGCTCGACGAATTGAAGACTGTCGTGAAGGAGCTGGGGATGCCCCAGTTCACGGCTGGTCAGATAACGAAGTGGCTCTATCAGCAGCACGTGAGTAGCATCGACGAGATGACCAATATCTCTAAGGCGAATCGCGAGAAGCTGTCTGAGCAGTTTGTTATCGGGGCGATGCAACACATTGATTGCCAGCGTTCTATTGATGGAACGTTAAAGTATCTCTTTCCCGTTGGCGATGGCTCGAAATTCGTCGAGACGGTCTATATCCCCGATGGCGATCGTGCCACGCTTTGTGTGTCTTGTCAGGTGGGCTGTAAGATGAATTGTCTGTTCTGTCAGACGGGTAAACAAGGCTTTGAAGGCAGTCTCACGGCAGGCGATATCCTGAATCAGATCTATGCCTTGCCGGAGCGCGAGAGCCTCACGAACATCGTGTTTATGGGTCAGGGAGAGCCGATGGATAACCTCGACAACGTGCTGCGGGCCACCGAGGTGCTCACGTCGGATTGGGGTTATGCCTGGAGTCCTCGTCGCATCACGGTGAGTAGTGTGGGTATCAAGGGCAAGCTGAAGCGCTTCCTTGATGAGAGCGAGTGCCATGTGGCCATCTCGATGCACTCGCCCCTGCCCGAACAGCGTCAGCAGCTGATGCCAGCCGAGCGCCAGATGTCAATCACCGAGGTGGTGGAGCTGTTGAAGCAGTACGACTTCACCCATCAGCGCCGTTGTTCGTTCGAGTATATCTGTTTTGCAGGACTTAACGACACCACGATGCATGCCCGCGAGATTGTCAGGCTGCTGCAGGGGCTGGAGTGCCGTGTGAACCTCATTCGTTTCCACGAGATTCCTGATGTCGATCTGCCTGGTGCCGACGAGAAGCGGATGGAGTCGTTGCGCGACTACCTCACGAAGCATGGTATCTTCACCACCATCCGCGCCAGTAGGGGACAGGATATCTTTGCCGCCTGCGGCCTGCTGAGTACAGCTAAGAAATTGAAAATTGATAATTGAAATATATGGAAGATAAAAAGATTCGCGTGGCAATCACGCATGGTGACACGAACGGCATCGGCTACGAGCTGATTCTCAAGGCATTTGAGGATCCCATGATGCTCGACCTCTGTACACCGATTATATATGGTTCCCCCAAGGTGGCCTCCTTTCATCGTAAGGCGATGGAGCTGGAGACCCAGTTTCATATGATCGACAAAGCCGAGGATGCCCATCCCAATCGTCTGAACCTCTTGTCAACCTTCGACGAGGAGGTGAAGGTGGAATTCGGCCAACCCACGGCGGAGTCGGCTGAGGCTGCCCGTAAGGCGATGGCTCGTGCGAAGGAGGATCTGCAGAAGGGGCTCTTCGACGTCCTCGTCACGGCTCCTGTGCAGCCTGCTCCCAATCCTCCGCGTGAGGACAAGGCGCTCACGGTGATGTGTAGCGACAAGGTTCGTATCGGCTTGGTCACCACCCATCTGCCGCTCAAGGATGTGGCGCAGGCCATTACCGTAGAGAAGGTAGTCGATAAGGGCACCATCTTCCACCATAGTCTGCGTCGCGACTTCCGCATCTCCAGTCCGCGCATCGCCGTCCTGGCACTCAATCCCCAGCTGGGATCGGAAGAAGATCAGGTCATCAAACCTGCCGTCGAGGCGTTGGAGAAGAATGGCATCCAGGCCTTCGGACCCTATGTGGCTGATGAGTTCTTCGGCAAGGACATGTACTATGATTTCGATGGTGTGCTGGCGATGTACGACGATCAGGGTGTCGTGCCTTTCAAGACACTCTCCCAGGAATACGGTGTCAAACTAAAGGCTGGTATCTCGGTGGTAGTGGTGACGCCCGATCAGGATCCCTCCTTTAATATCGCGGGTAAGGGCGAGGCCGACGCACAGTCGATGCGCCAAGCCATCTATACGGCTGTTGATATGTTCCGTCATCGGGCGGATTACGATGCACCGTTGGGCAATCCGCTGCCGAAACTCTATCACGAGAAACGTGAGGATGGCGACAAGGCCAGATTCGCCGTTAGGGCCAAGGATCAGTTTAAAACACCGCCTGAAAAGTGATTTTCCGTTAAAATTCTGCCAAAATTGCAGATTTATCGAAAATAATATGTAATTTTGTCAGCTCAAATGAAGACAACCGAATTACAGGCCATCAAACAGCGGTACAATATCGTGGGCAACTGCGAGGCATTGAACCATGTGCTTGACGTCGCATTACAAGTGGCGCCAACCGACTTGTCTGTACTCATCGTCGGAGAGAGTGGTGTAGGTAAGGAGATCATCCCCCGCGTGATTCACGACAATTCCCCTCGCCGACGCGAGAAATATTTCGCCATCAACTGCGGTTCGATTCCTGAAGGCACCATCGACTCCGAGCTCTTCGGACATGTGAAGGGTTCCTATACAGGCGCTATCAACGACTCACCAGGTTACTTCGGTGTGGCCAACAAGGGCACGCTGTTCCTCGATGAGGTGGGAGAGTTGCCGATGGCTACACAGGCCCGACTGCTCCGTGTGCTCGAAACGGGAGAATATATCCCCGTCGGCGGCACCGAGATCCGCAAAACCGATGTGCGCATCGTGGCTGCCACGAATGTCAACATCCGTCAGGCCATCAGCGAGGGCCGCTTCCGCGAAGACCTCTATTACCGTCTGAACTCCATTCCCATCCAGATGCCTTCGTTGCGCGAACGCGGCGAGGATATCGTGCTGCTCTTCCGTCTCTTTGCCATGCAGATGGCCGAGAAATACAAGATGGACCGCATCACCCTTGATGAGAGTGCCAAGCAGCTGTTGCTGAAATACAAGTGGCCAGGCAATGTGCGTCAGCTCAAGAATATCACCGAGCAGATCAGCGTGCTCTCGCCGGAGCGACTGATCACCGCCGACATCCTGCGCCATTTCATCCCCGAGGATCATGAGACCACCCAGTTGGCTACGATTCCTCGTGAGGGCGGCGACCACAGCTTTGAGAACGAACGTGAGATTCTCTATAAGATCCTCTTCGAACTGCGCGGCAATGTGAACGATATGCGTCGCGAGATGAGTGCGCTGAAAAAGCAGCTCGACGATGTGCAGGGCGGCACCACGCCTGTCAGCACGCCGATCCCCACCACGCAGCTGGCTCCCATCACGCCCGCATCTCTCTCCACGCTCCACGCTCCACTCTCCACTGCTGAGGACGCTGTGGCTGAGGAATATGTGGAGCCCGAAAAAGAACAAGAGAACCTGAACCTGAGCGACCTGAGTAAGCAGATGCTTGAAAAAGCGCTGGAGCGCAATCACGGCAATCGGAAACGCGCGGCTCAGGAACTGGGTATCAGCGACCGCACCCTTTATCGCAGACTGAAACAATATGGACTGGACAAATAAAACCTTTAAAGTTGTGATGGCGGCGGTAGCCGCCGTCATCCTCACAGCTTGCTCCGTCAGCTATAAGTTCAACGGCGCCAGCATCGACTATACGAAAACGAAGACGATCCAGATAGCCGACTTCCCCATCCGAAGTGCATACGTGTGGGGACCGATGGGCCCGTTGTTCAACAACACCCTCAAGGACCAGTTCACCAGTCACACCCGTCTTGAACTGGTGCGACGCAACGGCGATCTGAAGCTCGAAGGCGAGATCACCCGCTACGAACAGCGTAACAAGGCGGTATCTGCAGAGGGTTACTCTGCCCAGACGGAGCTCTCGATGACTGTCAACGTGAGATTCACCAACAACGTGAACCATAACGAGGACTTCGAACAGCAGTTCACCGCCGTGCAAACCTATGACTCCATGCTCTCCCTCAACTCCGTGCAGGAAGAGCTCGTAGCCAAGATGGTCAACGACATCTGCGATCAGATATTCAATGCCTGCGTAGCCAACTGGTAAAAAAAGACAGATAACAATAACCGATGGAACGGATAACAGAACTGATACGACACCCGGAACACCTGGATCGCGACACCCTTTATGAGTTGCGCTCCCTCTGTGCTCTGTATCCCTACTATCAGACAGTCCGTCTGCTGATGCTCCAGAATCTGTATCTGCTCCACGATCCCACCTTCGATGAGGAACTGCGCCGTGCGGCCATCTATATCACCGACCGTCGTGTGCTCTTCAATATGATCGAAGCGTCCCATTACCAGCTCAAGCCCAAGACCAGCCGTCAACAGACTGCTGCCGCTGCCGCCCCTGCTGGGAGTCGCACCATATCGCTCATCGACAACTTCCTCGATTCCATCCCCAAGGAAGAGGAAAAGCCGACTACCAAGAAGCGCAAGCCGACGCCTGCCGATGCCGCCATCGACTACGTGGCCTATCTGCTCGATACGGAAGATGAGATGGGGGAAGCTGCCGAGGTGCCCGAAATGCCTGGTCAGCAACTCATTGATACTTTCATAAATAGTGACAAACCGAAGTTCGTGCTCAGTGAGGCCCCTGCAACTGGCTCACTATCCGTCGAAATCGATGAAATAGCCTCTGAAGGGGTGGGTGAGGAGTATTTTACTGAAACTTTGGCCAGAATTTACATCAAACAAGGCAGATATTCGAAAGCACTTGAAATAATTCAGCGATTAAGTTTGCAATTTCCGAAAAAAAATGCTTACTTTGCAGACCAAATTCGTTTCTTAGAGAAATTGATACTAAATAATAATAAAAAAAATAAGTAAAAAAGATGTACACACTATTTGTAATTCTTATCGTGATTGCAGCCCTGCTGATGATCGGTATCGTGCTCATTCAGGAGTCAAAAGGTGGAGGCCTGGCTTCCAACTTCTCTTCTTACAACCAGATCGGTGGTGTCCGCAAGACTACCGACTTCATCGAGAAGACCACTTGGGGCCTTGCAGCCGCTATGGTGGTGCTCAGCGTTGCTTGCGCTTATGTAGCTCCTCAGGCTCTCAACGATGTGTCTGTGATGGAGAACTATGAGGTACCTGCCACGAACCCGAACAACCTGCCTGGTTTCGGTGCCAGCCAGCAGAAAGATGCTGCAGCCCCTGCAGCTCCTGCTGCACCTGAGGCTCCTGCCGCACCTGCCCAGCCAGCAAAATAATCAAATTTGGAAAAAAAGTACGAGTTTTATTTGGTCAATCCAAAAAAAACTCGTACCTTTGCACCCGCAAAACCAACATGGTGCCCGTAGTTCAGTTGGTTAGAGCGTCAGATTGTGGTTCTGAATGTCGTGGGTTCGAGTCCCACCGGGCACCCTCTAAAGCACTGATAATCGTATGATTACAGTGCTTTTTTTATCCGTTGCTGAAACAGACCTCATCCTGTGTGCGCCATATGGAATCGTAGTCAGTCATCTTACTATCTTTGCTTTTTGCAGGTTATAGAAGTCATCCCAGAACTCAGCCTGCTCTTCATCGCTGAAGGTGTTTGAAGCCATCTCTTTGAGGATTTCGTCCAATAGTTGCATCTTAGTCACTTGCAGGTCTGGAGCTACGTCAATCTGGTAAGTAAGAATATCACCCAACGAGCCGACGTGAGCGTTGGTAATAGTGACCTCACCATTCACCAACTTCACCTGAATACGTCTGCTTGTACCATATTCAGGCTTTGTATCACGTAGTTTCTGGTACAACGCTGATTCGCTGTACTGCTCTGAATCTACTGAATTTATGAGTTCACGTAGTGTCATATGGTCTTTATTGCTTTACACGGGTTACCTACTGCAATAGTGTTCGAGGGAATATCTTTCGTTACGACGCTTCCTGCACCAATTGTCACGTTATCACCGATGGTCACACCAGGCAGGATAGTCACACTACCACCAATCCACACATTATTGCCAATGGTGACTGGTTCTGCCCACTCTCTACGGCTGTTACGCTCTACGGGGTCAGTACTATGGCAGGCTGTGTAAATGCTTACATTCGGGCCGATAAAGCAGTCGTCGCCGATGGTGACTGGGGCTTCGTCGAGTACGGTGAAGTTGAAGTTGGCAAAGAACCGCTTACCCACACTAATCTGCTTGCCATAGTCGCAATAGAAGGGCTGGTTAATCAGAATATTGTCATCAGCGATGTGTCCCAAGAGACCTTTCAGGATCTCCCTTGCCTCCTCCTTCTCCGACGGGCGCAACAGGTTATAGTCGTGGATTATCTCTTTTACTTCCGTCAGCTCTTCTATCAGCTGCGGGTCAACAGCGGAATAAATTTCGCCCGCCAACATCTTCTCTTTTTCTGTCATATATTTCTTTGTCTTACCAATTCAATTGCCTCCTTGCCCGTCAAATGCTCTATGTCAAAGCGTATCATCAGCATACGGGAGAAGCCACTCTCTATTTCCTTTTGCAGACTCTCATCATCGTTTGGATTGTAGCGGTTGCCAAGCATACGGGCTGTTTCCAACTTCTCCTGTTCATCCTCGATGATGTGGATTCTGCCGAATGCAATCACGCTGCGAAAGAAAGTGGTATACTTCTGCGGCTGCACATCATCTTGCTCAATGACACAGAAAGATGCCTTATCACACTTGCGGATAGCATCCACCTTAT
>Ga0265300_10001644_pt1 | contig 20635 bp, 17 predicted proteins | sample AusTroGonzalo_MG_FD_193482 | JGI IMG/M metagenome (GOLD analysis project Ga0265300, IMG submission 193482) | Bovine rumen microbial communities from tropical cattle in Woodstock, Queensland, Australia - Gonzalo_03 | ecosystem: Host-associated > Mammals > Digestive system > Stomach > Rumen ...
ACCGTCGGTGGGAAGTGTCTGGAGGTAGTGGTCGATGCGCGACTGGGCCTGCTTGAGGACGTTGCTGTTGAAAGCACCGCAAAGCCCCTTGTTGGAGGTGATGACCACCAACAATATCGACCGCAGTGGACGTATGGCATGGAAGGGGGTCAGCACATCGCCACCGGTGTCAATATCGTCCACAATCTCACTCAACTGAGCCGCATAGGGACGCATGCCGATGATAGCATTCTGTGCACGGCGGAACTTGGCAGCGGAGACCATCTTCATGGCGGAGGTGATTTGCTGCGTTGAACTCACCGAGGTGATGCGAGTGCGAACTTCTTTTAAATTAGCCATTTTTAAACTATTTATAACGTTCTGCCAGATCAAGTGCAGCAGCTTTCATTGTGGCCAGGTCACTGTCCACCAGCTTGCCAGCGCGGAGGTTGGCGAGGATATCGCTGTGCTCGTTCTTCATCATGAAGAGGAATTCTTTCTCAAAACCACGCACCTTGTCGATGGGTACCTTTTGCAGTAGACCGTTGGTGCCGCAGAAGATGATGGCCACCTGTTCCTCAACGGGCATGGGGCTATACTGCGGCTGTTTGAGCACCTCGACGTTTCGGGCACCCTTGTCAAGCACTGCCTTGGTGGCGGCATCAAGGTCGGAGCCGAACTTTGAGAAGGCTTCCAACTCACGGTACTGCGCCTGATCAATTTTCAGCGTACCGGCAATCTTCTTCATGGACTTGATTTGAGCCTTACCACCCACACGCGACACCGAGATGCCCACGTTGATGGCGGGACGCACACCGCTGTTGAAGAGATTGGTCTCGAGGAAAATCTGACCGTCGGTAATGGAGATGACATTGGTGGGGATATAGGCCGAGACATCGCCAGCCTGTGTCTCGATGATGGGCAGAGCTGTCAGTGAGCCACCACCACGGACCTTGTCTTTCAGCGAGGCGGGGAGGTCGTTCATCTGGGCGGCAATCTGGTCATTCTGGATGATGCGGGCAGCACGCTCCAACAGACGGCTGTGGAGATAGAAGACATCGCCAGGGTAAGCCTCGCGTCCCGGTGGGCGACGGAGCAGCAGCGAGACTTCACGGTAGGCTACGGCCTGCTTTGAGAGGTCGTCGTAGATGACCAAGGCGTTGCGTCCCGTGTCACGGAAATATTCACCGATGGCGGCACCGGCGAAGGGGGCGTAGAACTGCATGGCAGCAGGGTCGGAAGCCGTGGCAGCCACGATGATGGTATAGTCCATGGCTCCTTTCTCTTCGAGATTCTTCACCAGATTGGCTACGGTGGAGCCTTTCTGGCCACAAGCCACATAGATGCAGTAGACGGGATCGCCAGCATCGTAGTTATTTTTCTGGTTGATGATGGTGTCGATGGCGATGGCAGTCTTACCCGTCTGGCGGTCGCCGATGATGAGTTCGCGCTGTCCGCGGCCGATGGGAATCATCGAGTCGATGGCCTTGATGCCTGTCTGCAGAGGCTGCTCCACAGGCTGACGGTAGATGACACCAGGGGCTTTGCGTTCGATGGGCATCTCGAAGAGCTCACCTTCGATGGGACCCTTGCCGTCGATGGGTTCACCGATGGTGTTGATGACGCGACCCAGCAGGCCCTCGCCGACACGCAGCGAGGCGATGCGCTTGGTGCGCTTCACGGTATCGCCCTCATTGACGGTGCTCACCTCTCCCAGCATCACCACACCCACGTTGTCCTCCTCAAGATTCTGCACGATGCCCTGCTCGCCAGTGGTGAATTCCACGAGCTCACCACTCTGGGCGTTGTTTAGACCGTAGACACGGGCAATGCCGTCGCCCACGGTGAGTACGGTACCCACCTCCTCGAGCTCGACATCGAGGTTCACTTCCGACAACTGTTTCTTCAATATTGCCGATACTTCGGCAGGCTTAATATTTGACATATTAGTTTATGTATTATTCAAAGTTTACTTTCGTAGATGTTCTTCGAGAACTCTTTGCGGAGTTTCAATATCTTGGTGCGTAGACGTGCGTCGTACATGTTGTGGTTGAACTCCAGTTTGAAGCCCCCCAGCATTCTTTCATCGGTATGGGCATGGAGTTCTACCTTCTTCCCAGTATACTTCTCTACCAGCTCTTTCACGCTCTCCTCAGCGGTGGTGTCGGTGGGCTGGTGCGTCACCAAGTCGGTGAGTACGATGCCGCGACTCTCGCGATAGAGTCCCAGGTAGGCATCGCTGATGCCTCGCAGGTTCACCGAACGGTTCTTTCTTACCACGAAAAACAAGAATGCCATGGAGACCTCGCCACAATGTTCTCCGAATAGTTCGCGCACGATGCCGACCTTGCGGTCGGGACGGATGACGGGATTGGCGAAGACGGCCTCGAGCACACGGTTCTCATGGCACACGGTATTCACCAGGCGCATGTCCTCCGCCACCCTATCGGCCGCCGACTTCTCTTCGGCGGTCATCAGGAGCGCTTTGGCATAGCTGATATTGATACGATAGTCGTTCATGTTTGTTTAGTTCAGGTGAATACTATCGAGTTCTTTCTGAATCAGGGCATCGGCCTTGGCCTTGTCGCTAAGCTCGGCACCGATTAGTTTCTCAGAAATCTCGATGCTGAGGTTGGCAATCTGGTTCTTTAACTCGTGCATCGCTTTTAGCTTCTCGTAGTTGATGTTTTCACGGGCAGCCTCCACGATGCGGTCGGCTTCGGCAGTGGCTTTGGTACGGGCCTCTTCGACAATTTGTTCGCTTGTCAGACGTGCGTTGCGCAACATCTCGTCACGCTCCATCTTGGCCTCGCGCAGGAGTTCCTCGTTGTGAGCCACCAGACTCTTCATCTCCTCGCGGGCTTTGGCGGCCTCGTTAAGGGAGGCAGTGATGGCCTCTTCGCGGTTCTTCAGCGATTTCAGGATCATCGGCCAGCCCCATTTCATCAGGATGAAAGCCAGGATGCCGAACGAAACGAGCATCCAGATAAAGGTACCGAGACCTGGGTTAATCAGAGGGTTGTTCATTATCTAATTGTTTGATTGTTTGACTGCTTGATTGTTTGAATATTTGATGCGACAGCCACTCAAGCATTTACACATTCAAGCATTCATACATTAACTCTTGTTCTTTCAAAAGGGCCGGCCAATCGCCGGCCCATGGTTGTGTTGGTGTTTTCTTACTTCACAGCAATCAGGAAGCAGACAACGACGGCGAAGAAGGCGACGCCTTCCACCAGAGCGGCGGCAATGATCATCGTCGAACGGATATCGCCACCTGCCTCGGGCTGACGAGCCATGCCTTCCATGGCACCCTGTCCGATTTTACCGATACCGATACCAGCTCCGATGGTGGCCAAACCAGCTCCCACCGCTGCGCCGAGATAACCCATGGCTATGTCGGCCAAAAGAATCAATAATGACATCATGTTGTTTTATTTTATGTTGTTAAACAATTTTGTTATTCACATTTAGGCTGCAAAGATAAGTATTTTTTTACAATCAAATGTTAAAATGCACTTTTTTTTTGAAAGGAGACTCTATTTCTCCAACAAATCAAGACTATAGTGTAGACCGACATTTTGGCGACGGGCACGGGCCATCTTGATGATGAGGTAGGCGCAGGCGATGAGGTTGCGCAGTTCGCTGAGTGGTTCGGTGAGGACGCTGCGGTTGTAGAGATCTTCGGTTTCGCGGAAGATGAGATTCAATCGGTCGAAAGCGCGTTGTAGACGTAGGTCGCTGCGCACGATGCCGACATAGTTCCACATAATCTCCTGTAGTTCGCGTTTGGTTTGTGTGATAAGCACCATCTCCTCGTTCAAAACCATACCTTCGGCGTTCCAGTCGGGGATTCTTCCGAAGACTTCGGAAATTCCGGAGTTTCCGGAAACTTTAGCAATCGCAGATTGCGCGGCGTTGTGGGCGTAGACTACGGCTTCGAGCAGCGAGTTGCTGGCCAGACGGTTGCCGCCATGGAGGCCTGTACAACTGCATTCGCCGGCGGCATAAAGATGGTGGATGGAACTCTCACCGTTGCGGTCCACCTTGATGCCGCCACACTGGTAGTGCGCTGCGGGGCGGACGGGAATCATGTCCTTGGTGATATCGATGCCGATACTCAAACACTTGGCATAAATGGTAGGAAATCCTTCGATGAGATGCTTTTTGCCGATGCCGCGGGCGTCGAGGTAAAGATAGTCTTTGCCGCTGAGCTTCATCTCGTTGTCGATGGCGCGGGCCACGATGTCGCGTGGCGCCAGTGAGAGGCGTTTGTCGTACTTCTGCATGAACTCTTTGCCGTCGCGGTCTTTCAAGATGGCACCGGCACCGCGCATAGCCTCAGTGATGAGGAAAGCCGGTTTCTCGGCGGGGTTGTAAAGACTGGTGGGGTGGAACTGCATGAACTCCAAGTCGCTGAGTACTCCGCGGGCTCGGTGCACCATAGCTACGCCGTCTCCGGTGCTGATGACGGGCGTGGTGGTGGTAGAGTAGACGTTACCCATGCCACCAGTGGCCAAAAGTGTCACTTTGGCCAGATAGGTGTCAATGCGGTTGGTGTCGCAGTCGAGGGCGTAGACACCATAACACTCGATGTCAGGCGTGTGTTTGGTGACGCGCTGACCCAGATGGTGCTGTGTGATGATGTCGATGGCGAACTGACGTTCCTTGATTTCAATGTTGGGATGGTTGCGAGCTGCCTCCAGGAGGCCACGCTCTATTTCCTCGCCGGTGTTGTCTTTGTGGTGCAGGATACGGAACTCCGAATGACCGCCCTCGCGATGCAGGTCGAAGCGCTCGCCACCACCTTCACGGTCGAAGTTCACGCCGTATTGCACTAGTTCACGGATGCGGTCGGGAGCCTCGCGGATGGTCATCTCCACCACCTCACGGTCGCAGATGCCGTCGCCTGCCACGAGGGTGTCGTGGATGTGCTTATCGAACGAGTCGCTGTCATACATCACGGCGGCAATGCCGCCCTGAGCGTAGCGGGTGCTGCCCTCTGCAGCGTCTCCTTTAGAAAGGATGCACACCTTTCCGTAGGGTGCCACCTTGAGGGCGAAACTTAGTCCGGCAATACCGGAACCAACTACCAAGAAATCAACTTCGTATCGCATGATTCGTATTGTTTTGTTTTGTTTGTGTTGTATCTTAACTTCGGGGTAGAAAGTGGATGTCGGTGGGGGCAATCAGACCCAACGAGAGGGCTTTGGCTACGCGGGCAGCGCTTTTGTTGACGATGTCCAACCGACGCGAGAGGTCTTTCTGGCGCTCTTGGATGGCTTTGTCGCTCTCGCCAAGTTTTGACGAAATCTCGCTGGCAGTGCAGCCCGCGGCTTCCAATAGCAGTAGGTTCCGCTCGGTGTCGCTCACCTCTATGCCCGCCTGTGTTCCCACCAAGGCAAAGTAGTGTTCAGCAGCCTCTTTCAAAGTCAGCATCACCGGGTAGTTGAAATAGAATTGCTCGCCACGTTCCAGACAAGCGATGGCACGAATGATGTTTTCGATGGAGAAGCCACCGGCAGCATTCTTGCTGACGAAAGCGCTGGCTCCGAGGCGCAAGGCCTCCATTACCACAGAGCCTATCTCGTTGATGCGGCGAGTACGGTTGTTTTCAGAGGAGAGGGGATTGTCAAATCTGCCCGAAAAGATAATGATTTTGATATCTGGATAGCGTTCGTGCAAGCGGCGCGTGATGAGGAGTCCGCCCGTGGGCTCTCCCTGAAACTCCATGTCCACCAGCACATAGTCGGGTGTCTCGGCAGTCTCCAGTGCGGCCATCAGACTGGGACCCGATGCGAAGGTGTCCACCATCTCGATGCGCCGCTTCTCCGTTGACAGGTCACCTTCGGCATGTCTTTCCACTTCGACACCGCGTTCGTTCATTTCGTATTTGACGGCCTTTCGGATCAAGGGTTCGTCATCGACCATCATGACTCTGATATTGTCCATTCTGCTTACTTTTATCCATTACTACTTAATAGCACATGCATCGCGGTGCCTTTGCCCTCTTCGCTTTCAGCCCACAGTTTGCAGCCGCGACGGGTGTTGTCGTCATGTTTCTTGACGATATAACGGCAGAGGATAAGTCCAAACCCGTGGTCGCCGTCAGGACGGTCGGCACGGAAGAGGTTCTCTTTTTGCTCTTGGCTCATGCCACTGCCAGAGTCTGTAATGATAATCTCTATCATATCGGACTCCTGTTTGGCGGCGATGATGACAAATCCTTTCCCGGTATGCTGCAGGGCGTTGTTCACAAGGTTGCGGAGCAGGATGGTCACCAGTAGTCGATCACCCCACACTCTGGCATCGGTTTCCTTGAATTCGAGCGACACACCTTTCGATGGTGTGATGACCTGCTGCTTTACCTCCTCCAGCACTTCCTGCAAAGGAAATACCGAAGGCGTGAAGACCAGCCCGCTGGGAATCGACAGCGAGGTCCAGTTCTTGATATTGTCGAAAGTGCGAAGCAACTGTTCCAGTACTTCAGAGCGCAATTCGGTCGGGAGGTCAGGATTGCGCAAGTATCCTATGAAAGGACTCACATCGTGACGCATCACACTGAGGCAGGTCTCCACATTGGCGATACGTTCCACGTCGCGCCGCTTGGCCTCCTGCAACTGGCGTTTCTCTCGTCGTAGACGCAAGGTGACACGCCACAGCAACACCACCAATACCACCAGTACCACCAGCATGACCCCCAGCACGAGAGAAAACTTCGACAACAGGCTGCTGCGTCGGTTGGCTGTCGAAAGGGAGTTCTGCAAGACGAAATCCTCCTTTTCGTTCTGCGCCACATACTCTTCCAACTCGCAGCGGTGCTCGTACCATCGACGGTTTTCGTCGGCAGTCTCGGCCAGACAACTGCGAATAATAACATCGAAATAACCCAGTTCCATCTTGGGGGCTGAGAAGGGTTTCCAAGTACCGCGCATGGAACGCCACTCGTCAAGAACCTCGTGCGCAAAGAGTGTGTCCCCGATAAGCAGCGCATACCGTGCCGTCGAGGTGACGCCGCCAAGCATCTGATAGGGGTCGCCATATTCGAAGAATGCTTCACGGGCTCTGTCGTAGAGTGCCAAAATACTGTCGGCTGGTACGGTGCCGGGAATGCTCTTTAGTGCAGAAGCGGTCATCTGCAAGGTGTTGGCATAGTGGTAGAGACAAAAAGCATCATTGCGCTCATTGAAGAGGATATCATAATTGTATTCGCAATATTCGAGTGCACGTTTGCTTTCGCCAGCCGACTGCAGACCGTAGGCGATAGCATAGTTTAGTGCCATATCTTGCGCATAATCCACTTTCAAGTCTTTGCGCCGCCGCTCAATGTCGTCGATAATCGACATCACGTCGGCCTCCTTGCCGTTACGGTAGTGGAAGTTGAGGGTCAGCAGGGTGATGTAATATTCCGTCTGTGCATAGTTGTAAAGTAGGTTGCCGCTATTGTTCTTCACGATATCGGATTTCCCCACTTCGTAAAGCAGCTCGTAGGAGTCGGCGATATGACAACTGCGTTGCAGTAGACGTGCTTTGAGTAGTCGCGCAATGATGGTTTCCACCTCGTCGTTATTCGCCTTTCCCTTTCCGCTTTTTGCCTTCTTTTCCAGTTGGTCTAGAATTTCAGTGGCCTTTTCGTAGTTGGTCACCTGATAGTAGGCAAAGGCTATATTGTTCAGAGCACGCAACTCACCGTCGACATATTCGGGTAGCGAGTCCTGAACAAAAGCCAACGCCATTTCTGCTCGCTCCAGACATACATCGGGATCCTTGTAGCGGTTGATGAAGGCCTCCTTGTTCAGTCCATCCACCTTCGACCGTTTCAACGGGTCAACCTGTGTCTCTTGCCTACAGCCAAAAAGCAGTAAAACTGCGATGAGTAGGGTATATTTTACACTGCGTTTCACGGTGCAAATATACAAAAAAAAATCTAAAAATCACTGAATTAAAGAAAATATTTCAAAAATATTTTGCCAGTTCGGAAAAAGTGTGTATTTTTGCATCTCGATTTTGAGAAAGAAATCAGAAAAAAGGTCGTTTGGCCGAGGGGCTAGGCACAGGTCTGCAAAACCTGCTACTCCGGTTCAAATCCGGAAGCGACCTCAAAAAAAGGAACTCCATGCGGAGTTCCTTTTTTAGTTGGTAGTTGATACTTTATGCAAAAGCGGCTTGGATGCTCATTTCATAGAGTTCTGCGGGACTGATGCCCATGGCTTTGGCTTGTTTCGGGACGATACTCTCGGCGCTCTGGCCGGGAATGGTGTTCACCTCTAAGAAGTAGAGTTCATCGGCTTTCATATCGTGGATGAAGTCGAAGCGTACAATGCCCTTGCAGCCCAGCAGGTCGTAGAGTTTTGACGACACTTCTTGAACATGCTTCGAGATACGCTCGTCGACCTCGGCGGGAGTTACTTCGTTACTAAATCCCTGGTATTTGGCCTCGTAGTCGAAGAATTCGTGGCCTCCCTTGGGGATAATCTCGGTGATGGGGAATACCAACTTCTCTCCGTCGGCCTTACGGAATACGCCACAGTCGAATTCGCGGCCCACAATGCACTCCTCCACCAGCACAGCATGGTCTTCAGTGAAAGCCTCGCGGATGGCCGGCAGGAGTTGCTCGATAGTCTTTACCTTGGTGGTGGCTACGCTGCTGCCACCGGCGGCGGGCTTTACAAAGACTGGCAGCGTCAAGTTGAAGAACGACGTGTTTTTAGGCTCCTCATTGAGCAGGATAGAATTGGCTACCTTGACAATACCAAAGCTTTTCACCACTGGGTTACAGAACCCTTTATGGAAAGTGAGGCTGGAGGTGTAGAATCCGCAGGTGGTGTACTTGATGCCCAGCATGTCGAAATAGCCCTGCATCACCCCGTTTTCACCCGGGTTACCATGTATGATAATAAAGGCCAAATCGAAGTGGATTGTTTGATTGCCTGATTGCGTGATTGCTTGAATGGTGAAGTTGCCGCGGTCAACAGGACGGTGCTCTTCACCGTCGACCCAATACCAACCCTCGCGTTCAACTACAATCTTGTATACATTATATTTGTGATGGTCCAGTTGACCATACACCTGGTTCCCGCTGGCAATGCTGATATCGTGCTCGCCGCTGAAACCTCCCATGACAAGTGCTATGTTTTTCTTATCCATAATGTCATCGTTTTTATGATTAACGCACACTCCACTTATTTATTGTGATATGCTGTTCGCGTTTCTTCTGTTTGGCGTTGAAGTGGGCTTGGTCGCGGACGGCGGGAGTCATTGTGGTACGTTGGAAGCGGTCCCAGACAACATCGACGGCAAGATTGGAGGGATGTACCATATCGGGGTCGTAGAATCGGTAGTCGCGCAGTTCGTCGAGGACTATCTCGTAAGAGGGGAAATAGACGGTCACCGGTCGTTCGGCTTCTTCCACCTTCATTCCTTTTTTCTTTCGTTTTACAGGAGGGAGATTCTTGTCCACCAATTGGTCGATGGCCAGTAGCAGAGTACTCTTGCTGAGTTGGTTGCCGTGCATCCCGTCGCCCACATGGCGGATGGGCGACACGGTGAACAGCACATGCAGCGAAGGATAGCAGGCATGGAGTTCCTCCAGCAGCGGTCGCCATAACGTCACGATATCGTCGACAGTCAGCATGCGGCGCACGAAGTTCTCCTGCGGCACCTTATGACAATTGGCCACGGTCTCGCCGCCAGCGGCGGCGAGACCGTATACCCACGCCGAGCCGAACGTTATCATCAGCAGGCTGGCTTCCTTCAAGGCTTGATGCGCTTGGTGGAGGCGACTGTTGCAGGCTTCGAGGCATTCCTCTTTCGTGGGACGGGAGAAACTTCCGTGATGGTGCCATGAATGCCACAGGCCTTCGTGCTCCACCAAATCCTCTTCCTCTATCTCGTGTTCGTACATCATTCTTCGCAGTGCCGACGCAATAGAGGCAGGATTATAGAGTGTGCCGAAGGGGTTCTGCTCTATATGGAAGCCGCCATTGCTCAGCCGCTGTCCTATCTCGTCCGAGAAACAGGACCCCAGACTGACGATGCCCGTGGCAAAGTCAATCTCGAACGGTACAGGTGGTATCCCAACCCTGGTAAAAAACTCTGTTTCCTGCATAAATCAACTTTTGAGGATGGGTTGGACATTCTTGACACCCGGCAGATGCTCCAGCTCGGGCAGGATGTCGTGCACCGACACTTTCAGTTCTGGCGTGTTAAGCGTGAGGGTCAGGTTGCGTTGGATGTCGACCACGATGGCCTGCAGCGGCACCGTGCCACGGTGCTTGCGCGCCAATTTTTCCGTTGCCTTGCAGAAATTCTCGTCGATAGCTTCCAGCGGCACAGTGAACGCCAGTTTCGAGGTGTATTTGTCCAGCACCTTGCCCAGTAGCGACATTGATATGATTCTCAGGCGTGTAAAAGTTTTGTCGGCGCCCGTCTTCTTGTCCTTGTAGGTATTGCTGCGCACCAGGGCGCGGACGTAGACAAAGGTGTTGTCGGTGAAGAAGTTTTTGAAATTTGTGTACTCTTCGTCGTAGAGGCGTAGTTCGTAACTGCCCGAATAGTCGTCGATGACCATAGAACCGTAGGGGTTACCTTTCGCCGATACGCCGTCCTTCACCCCCGATACCATACCGCCGAAATGCACCTCGCGCCCCGCCAATTGCTCCATCGCTGCTAACTGTGTCACTCCAACATTGGTGAACATCTTCATCTCGTATTTGAAGTCGTCCAGCGGGTGACCGCTCAGGTAGGTGCTCACCACCTCTTTCTCCGCGCGGCAGCGCTCGATAGTGGTCCATTCAGGGCACTCGGGGATGGGAGGATGGTCCTCTTCGGCCAGTTCCTCGCTCATGCTGAAGATGCTCATTTGGTTGCTCGCCGCACCGTCTTGCCGACGGATGGCCCAGCGCACCAACATATCGAGGTAGGTGGGTGTGGTCTCCAGTTGGTTCTCTTTATAGAAATACTGCGCGCGGTGCAGCGTTCCCACGCCGTCGAAGGCACCGGCCTTCACCAACACCTCCATGTTCTTCTTGTTTACAGAGTGCATGTCCACACGTTTCAGAAAGTCGAAGATGTCCTGGTAGGGGCCGTTCTTCTCCCTCTCGGCGATGATGACGCTCGAGGCTGCCTCTCCCATGCCACTGATGGCTTGCATGCCGAAACGTATCTTGCCGTCCTTGTCGACCGAGAAGTCCATTTCTGAGTCGTTGACACTCGGCGCCGCCACATCGACACCCAGCTTCTTGCAGTCGTCCATAAGTTCGCGCACACGACTGATGTCGGTCTGAGCACTCGTCATCACGGCGGCCATATATTCCGCCGGGTAGTGTGCCTTGAGGTAGGCCGTCTGGTAGGCCACCCACGAGTAGCAGGCGGCATGCGACTTGTTGAAGGCGTAGGAGGCGAATTTCTTCCATTCCTCCCAGATTTTGCTCAGCACCTCTTTGGGATGCCCGTTTTTTTCGCCACCCTCGTAGAAGAGCACCTCCAATTCGTTCATCTTGTCAATCTGTTTCTTGCCCATGGCCTTGCGGAGGGTGTCGCTCTGGCCTCGGGTGAAGCCGGCAAGCAGGCGGCTCAAAAGCATGACCTGCTCCTGGTAGACGGTGATGCCGTAGGTGTCCTTGAGGTATTTCTCCATCACCGGCAGGTCGTAGGCGATGGGCTTGCGGCCTTGCTTTCGGTCGATGAATTCAGGGATATTGTCCATGGGCCCCGGGCGATAGAGGGCGTTCATGGCAATGAGGTCGTCGATGACGTGCGGCTGAAGTTCACGCAGGTATTTCTGCATGCCTGCCGACTCGAATTGGAACACGCCCACGGTGTTGCCTTCGCAGAAGAGCTTGTAGGTCAACTCGTCGTCTAACGGCAGATGGTCGATGTCGATTTCCTCGCCTGTGCGCTTCTTGACCATGCGGATGCAGTTCTTGATGATGGTGAGGTTCTTGAGCCCCAAGAAGTCCATCTTGATAAGGCCCACGTTCTCCACCACATGACCGTCGTACTGCGTCACCAGCACATCCTCGCCCGAATCTTTATCGTTGATGACGCAGACGGGTGCCACGTTGGTGATGTCCTGTGAGCCGATGATGACGCCGCAGGCGTGGATGCCAATCTGTCGGTTGGTGTCCTCCAACTCCTCGGCATAGGTGAGCATACGTCGCAGGTCGTCGGGACCCTCTTGCATGATATGCTTCAGCTCCGGCACATACTTGTAACAGTTCTTGAGGTTTACCTTCGGGGCTTTGCCTTTTTCGTCCTTGATGTTGTCGGGGAAACCGCGGTCGGGGATGTAACCCTTGAGCTGGTTGACGGTGTTTAGCGGTATCTTCTCCACACGGCCTACGTCGGCAATACTGCTTTTGGTGGCCATGGTGCCGTAGGTGATGATATGAGCCACACGCTCCTTGCCATATTTGTGTGTCACCCAGTCGAGGACCTTGCCGCGTCCGGCATCGTCGAAATCTACGTCGATATCGGGCAGTGAGATACGGTCGGGATTGAGGAAACGTTCAAACAGCAGGTCATAGCGCAGCGGGTCGAGGTCGGTAATCCAGAGGCAGTAGGCCACTACGGAACCTGCCGCAGAGCCACGACCAGGGCCTACACTGACCCCCAATTCCTCGCGGGCGGCGCGGATATAGTCACTCACAATCAGGAAGTAACCAGGGAAACCCATCGTCTTGATGGTGTGCAGTTCGAAGATGATGCGCTCGCGAACTTCGTCGCTTAGTTCTTCGCCATAACGCTTGTGCGCGCCTTCCCACACCAGGTGCTCCAGGTAGTCGGCCTCGAATTTGATGCGGCGCAGGCGATCATAACCTCCTAATCGTTTCACCTTCTTCTCGGCATCCGCCTGGCTCAGCACCACCTCGCCTTTCTCGTTGCGGGTGAACTCGTTGAAGAGGTCCTCATCAGTGAACTTCGCCCGCCAGTCCTCCTCTTTGCCGAAACTCTCGGGGATGGGGAAGACAGGCATTAGCGGGTCGCTGTCGATGCTATAGGTCTCAATTTTTGAGGCCACTTCCATGGTGTTCTCCAATGCCTCGGGCAGGTCGGCGAAGACCTCGGCCATCTCTTCGGGACTCTTCAGCCACTCCTGCTTGGTGTAGTGCAGGCGGTTGGGGTCGTCATAGTCCTTCTGCGTGGCCAGACAGATGAGGTGGTCGTGGGCATCGCCATGCTCCTCAAGTACGAAGTGAGCGTCATTGGTGGCCACCAATTTGATGTTGTGCTTTTTAGCCAGCCGTATCAACTCGGGTTCCACCTTCATTTGTTGGCGGTAGGTGTCGTAGTTGGCATTGGGCTTGTCGGTTTTGTGGCGCATCAGCTCGATGTAGTAGTCATCGCCAAAGCGCTCCTTGAACCACAGCACCTGCTTCTCAGCCTCGTCGAGTTTGCCAGCCAGAATGAGCTGCGGTATTTCACCACCCAGACAGGCGGAGCAGACGATAAGGCCTTCCTTGTACTGTTCCAGTACGTTATGGTCGATACGGGGACGATCGTAGAAGCCGTCGGTGTAGGCTATCGATGCCAGTTTGCATAGCGAATGGTATCCCTTGAGGTTTTTGGCCAGCAGGATGAGGTGATAGCCGCTGCGGTCTACCACGCGTTCGCGCCCGTTCTCAGGATTCAATTCCTTGAAGTTCTTGTCTTTATCGTAGAGGGTACGGCGGGCACAGTAAGCCTCGGTACCCACGATGGGCTTGAATTCCGGTTCACCCTCGGCACGGTTTTTGTTCTCCTTGGCTACGGTGTCCAGCAAGTCCTTGATGCCGAACATGTTGCCGTGGTCTGTCAGGGCCATCGAGTACATACCGTCCTTTTTGGCTTTTTTGATTAAATCCGGTATCTTCGACATCCCGTCGAGCATCGAATAATGCGAGTGTACGTGTAGGTGAGTGAACTGCGGCATCGTCTGAAAAAATATTTAGACTGCAAAAATACATTTTTTTCTGCAGAAAAAAGTCATTGTTGATAACTTTTCCAGACGAACGGTTTACCAACGACCTTTTAATACCGTACCAACACCGTCCATGGTAGGAGTTGGTACGGAGTTGGTACGGTGATAGGACGGTGTTGGTACGGTGATGGTGTTGATTTGCAGTGGAATATAGAAAGGTCCGTTTTTGTTGGTTTTTGTTGCTAAAACGGGGCATAAAAAGAGGGTTTTCTGTAGAAGAAAACCCTCTTTTTGAGTTAAGGTTGTAAACCAATTATTTTTTCTTGGTGTTGGTGTTTCCGATAGCGTTCTGATTAGCGATTTGTTTCTTTTCGTTATCTTTGCGGATGTCGCTGCCCTTGACGTTAACCTGCTGGTTCTTGATGAACTGGTCGTCACCGCCTTTGGTGGGAGCGGTCTTTTTGGAGACATCGATAGGCTCCTCGGCCTTCTTGGCAGTGGTCTTCTTGGTGGTCTTCTTGACAGTGGCCTTCTCTTCGACGGGCTGCTGCTCTTCCATGGCGACGGTGTCCTCAGCCACGACGGGGGTAGTATCCTCAGCCACGACGGGGGTGGTGTCGGGAGCGACGGAGTCGTTCTGGTTGTTAGTCTGGTTGCAGGCGGTGGTAAAGCCCATGACTAAAGCTGCCAAAGCAGCCAATTTAAAGGTTTTTTTCATTTTTTTTTGATTTTATTTTTTCGTTATTCTGCTTGTTTGGTTTCACTCTGGGGAATGGGAACTTGTTTCACACCATTGTCGTTGTCGGCTTTCACTTGGGGAATGAGGGCGTGAGCCTGCCATGTCCCGTTGCGTTTACGCAGTTGCAAGGTGTCGGAGAAATTCTTTCCCGAGGGTGTCTCTTTGTGATAGACGGCATAGGCCGTGGTGTCACTGGTTTGATCGACAGTCAGTATCTTGATTGTCGCCGGGGTGTCGGCCGCGATGTAAGCGTCGCCGACTTTTTTCATCATGCGTCGTGCCACAATAAGTGTGGTGTTGCGGGTTTCGCTGGTGGCGTAAGACTCTGCATCATCCACCTTGTAGTTGGCCATGGCTACGGAATACTTGTAGGCGACATCTTTGATGGCCTTTTTTTCCGGGTTGCAGCCTGCCACGATAAGGCAGAGCATGATGATGGATAGAAGAGATGTTTTCTTCACCTTTCATTATTTAGAAACAAAGTCCACCCCGTGGGGTAGACTTTGTTCTATTTTTGCGGTTGATTTATTTGCTAGCCCAGGTCCAAGTCATGTTGACCATTTCGCCGGTGAAGTCGGTCATCTGGGTAAGACCATCGAAGGAGGCACCATTTTCGGCATAATCCTCAGTGAGGACGGTCTTGGCGCTCCAGTTGCCGCTCATGGTGAGGGCGTTGAGGTCGACAGCGGTAATGTTCTCAATGAAAGTGCTGGGAACAGTGAGGATGCCCCAGAAATTACCACCTGCACCCTGGCCGAGCAGATTCTCAGTGTCGGTGAAGATGATGTTGGGGTCGCGGTAGTTCATGATGTCACCTTCAGTGGACTGGTAGGTGGCGCCGGAGACAACGGAGCTCTCGAGGAAGCCCTGAACAAAGATGTCGTTCTGACCGGCGGAAGCGTTCTTGTAGCCGTAGATGGTGAGGTAACCATCGGCGGAGTAGTCGACAGCCATAACGCTGGCGGCATCAAAAGCGGTGGTGCCGTGTTTCACGCTCATTTTGCTCTCGTTGGTGTCGTTTTCATCGTCTTTCTTGCAGGAAACCATGATCATGCTGCAAGCGAGCAGGGCAACGCCCATGAATTTGAAAATGTTCTTCATTTTTTTAAAATGTTTTTAGGTTAATAATAATTTTTCAAATCAATTTCAAAGTGCAAAAGTACGAACTTTTTTCGATATGGAGAGTTTTTTTTGACGTAAAAGGTGTATGTTGTTGATTTATAATGTGTGGTAAAATGTTAATTATTGTTATGGTGTTTTTTTTGCCACCTTTTCAGCTCTTATAGACTGGAATTATAGGGCTTGTCTCAAGGGCTGCCACTTAGCGTTTGATGTCGAGGGCGTCGCGGAGGCCGTTGGCGAGGAGCATGAAGGCGAGAACGACGAGCATGATGGCCAGGCCAGGGAGGAAGGCCAGGTAGGCGTTGTCAAGGAGAATATAGCCATAGTTCTCCTTGACCATCATGCCCCAGGAGGGCATGGGGGGCTGTACACCGATGCCGAGGAATGAGAGTCCTGCCTCGATGAGAATGGCGGAAGCGAAATTGGAGGCTGCGATGACGACAATGGCACCGGCGATGTTGGGCAGGATGTGACGGAAGATGGTGCGGAAGGTGCTATACCCTAAGGCACGGGTGGCTTCGACATATTCCTTTTCCTTGATACTGAAGACCTCGCCACGCACTACACGGGCAATGTCGACCCACATGGTTAGGCCCACGGCGATGAATATCTGCCAGAATCCTTTACCGAGGACGAAGGTGATGGCGATGACCAGCAGTACGGTGGGGATGGACCATACGACATTGATGACCCACATGATGAGGTTGTCGACCCATCCGCCGTAGTAGGCGGCGAGGGCACCGAGGGTGATGCCGAGGAGCAGGGCAATGAAAATGGCGATGAAGCCCACGGATAGGCTCACGCGCGATCCTATCATAATCATGCTGAGAACATCGCGCCCGTAGGCATCGGTGCCGAGGAAGAAGGTGCGCTCTTCGATGCGCGCTTGGTTGGCGGCGAGGGCGACAGGGTCGCCGTTGTAGGGAGTGCAAAAGAGACTATCGCGCGCGCAATCATATTTTATTATGGGTGTGGCAGTGTAGTTCAAGGGTTCTCCTTTCACCATGCGGTTGAGAAAAGAAGAGTGGTTGGAGGTTTCGTCGGTGATGAGGAAAGTGGCCTTGGAGAAGGGTTTGAGGGTGGCGAGTTCGAGGTACTGCTGATTGCAGTGGGGGGTGTGGTCGGGGGTGATGAGGTAGCCGAGAATGGCTACAAGGGCAAAGAGACCGATGATGACGAGACTGGCGATGGAAAGGGGGTTGCGACGGAAACGATGCCAAGCCATCCGGTCGAGGGAACGGCCGGAGAGGTCTGTGGAAGAGCGTTTCTTGAAGAGTCTCATTTTTTTAGTTTTCTAGTTTCACTAGTTGAACTAGTTGGACTAGTTTACATAAAGCCGAGTTCTACTTTGATGTCGTCGGGAATCATGTCCATGGTCCAGGGCGGGTCGAAGGTGAGTTCAACATCAACGCTTTTGACGCCAGAGATGTAGTTGACCATCTGCTTCACCTCTTGGAACATATATTCCGCTTCGGGGCAGTCGGGGGCCGTCATGGTCATGAGTATCTTAACGTTGAGGTCGGGGTCTACGTCGACATTGTAGATGAGGCCGAGGTCGTAAATGTTGACGGGAATCTCGGGGTCATAAATGTTTTTCAGGCAGTTGACGACGGCGGACTTGATGGTTTCTTGGGTGGGGTCCATGGGGAATGTTTTTCTAACGGCGAATTGTGCTAATTATTCGAAGCTTGCGCAGGTTGGAATTATTTGCGAATTACTCTAATTGTTGCGCAAGCATTCGAGTAATTTGCCTTTAAATTGACCTGCGTAGCTTAGAGTAATTCGATTCATTCGCCGTTTTATTTTATTGTTTTTGTTTCACTTTATAGGCGAGGGCGTACATCTTCATCTGCTTCACCATGGAGGTGAGGCCGTTGGAGCGGGTGGGGGAGAGGTGCTCCTTGAGGCCGATGGCATCGATGAAGGCGAGGTCGGCGTCGAGGATGTCCTGCGGAGTCTGGCCGTCGAGGGCGCGGATGAGGAGGGAGATGATGCCACGGGTGATGACGGCATCGCTGTCGGCACGGAAGTAGAGTCGTCCGTCGCGTTGCTCGCAGCTGAGCCACACGCGGCTCTGGCATCCGCGGATAAGGTTTTGGTCGGTCTTGTCACGCTCGTCGATAACGGGACATTCCTTGCCGAGGTCGATGAGGTAGGCGTAGCGGTCGAGCCATTCGTCGAAGTTGGCGAATTCGTCGATAATTTGCTGGGAGATTTCTTGGATGGTCATATTTTTGTTTTTGGGAGTGAAAAGGAGTTGCTTTTATTTCGGTGCTTTGTAGATAAGCCAGGCGGCGGCGATGCTGAAGATGATTTGAGGAAGGAGAACGGCCATGAAGGGCGAGAGGTCGCCGTTGGTGGCGAAGACGGTGGTGATTTTCATGAAGACGATGAAGGCGAAGGCAATGGAGATGCCTATGGCTAGGTGAACGCCGATGCCACCGCGGCTCTTGCGGGCGGCGATAGCCACGCCGATGAAAGTCATGACGATGATGGCTATGGGATTGATAAGTCGCTGGTAGAGTTCGATTCGTGCGGTCTTGACGGTGCCGGTTCCTCGCATCTCCTCACGCTGGATGTAGCGGAGTAACTCAGGGGTGGTCATGGTTTCTACGCGCATGGCGAGGAGATTCAGGTCCTCGGGTGTGATGTGGAGGTCGACATCTTTGTTGTATTCAAAAGTGAGGTTCTCGCGGTGGAGGCTGTCGATAGTGCGCAGGGTGTAGTTGTTGCAGCGCCAGAGATTTTTGACGGTGTCGTAGGTGATATTTCCGGCAGTCTCGCGACGGACAATGCGGCCGTCGGGTGCCATCTCCTCGCGGCAGAAGCGTATGGCGGTGCGGCGCGGCACATCATAACTCTCGGCATAGACTTGGATGCCTTCCTCTGCCTGGAAGTGGAGGTTGGTGTAGAAGTTGGTGGCTTTGGAATCCACGTAGTGTTCTTCGAAGTCGATGAGGGTGCGGTTGGAACGGGGGATGACGAAGTTGCCGAGGATAAGGATGGCGAAGGCTACGATGAGGGCTCCATAGAGGTAGGGACGCAACATGCGACGGTAGCGGACACCAGAGCTGAGGATGGCGATAATCTCGCTGTTGCCCGCCAACTTGGAAGTGAAGAAGATGACGGAGATGAAGACGAAGAGGGGGCTGTATAGGATAACAAAGCTGGGGATGAAGTTGAGGTAGTAAACGGAGATAATCTGCCAGAGGGTGGCGTGGTTTTCGAGGAAGTCGTCGAGCTTCTCGGAGATGTCGAAAGTGATGACGATGACGATAATAAGGGCAAGTGCCAGCAAGAAAGTCTTGAGGTACTTGCCCAAAATATAACGGTCAAGTCGTCTGAGATTGAACATTTAGAGGATCCCGAATTGCTTTTGGAAGTTGGTGAGGCACTCTAATGCATTTGTCTTGACGTGGATGAATTCGTCAATGCCGTAGCCTTTGTAGGTGTCGACCATCTCTTTCGGGAAGCCGGCGAGGACGAGACTCTTGACTTTACCTTTGAGGAAGTCGCAGACGGGTTGTGTAAGTTCGGCGTATTCATCGTCAGAGGAACAGAGAACTACGATGTCGGCACCGCTTTGAAGGGCTGCTTTGGCTCCCTCTTCGGGGGTGGCGAAGCCGGGGTTGTCGATGATCTCGTAGCCAGCTACACCAAAGAAGTTGGTGGCGAAACCAGCGCGAGCCTTGCGCATGGCGAGGTTGCCATAGGTAAGCAGGAAGACCTTGGGGCGGCGGGGCGCCTTCTCGGTGGCAAGGCGTAGGGCTTCGAAGGACTCTGCACCACGGTAAGGCTTCAGGATTCGGATGTCGGAGGTTTGAGGTTTGAGGTCGGAGTTGCATGCGCAGCACTCTGACTTCTTACCTCCTACCTCAGAGCTGATTTTGTTGCCCATTTTCTCGAGAAGGTTGGGGTACTGGTTGGTGCCGAGGATGGTTGTCTTGCGTGTGGCGATGTCGCTGTTGCGCTGCTGGGCAGTCTTCTCGACCTCGTCCTGCACATAACCGGCACGGAGGGCTTTGCAGAAGCCGCCGAGTTCTTCAATCTTGAGGAAATACTCCCAGGCACCGCGGGCAATCTGGTCGGTGAGGTTCTCTATGTAGTAGCTGCCGGCAGCGGGGTCGGCAATCTTGTCAAGGTAGGACTCCTCCTTGAGGAGCAACTGCTGGTTGCGGGCAATGCGGTAGCCGAAGTCGTCGGCCTCCTTGTAGGCGTTGTCGAAAGGCAGCACGGAGATGCTGTCGGCACCGGCGATGGCGGCAGACATGGCCTCGGTGGTGGAACGTAGCATGTTGACATAGGGGTCGTAGAGCGACTGGTTCCAGGTACTGGTGGTGGCGTTGATATAGAGGTTGTAGGCGCAGTCGCACTCGGGTTGGTATTGTTCAATGACTTTGCTCCAGAGGAGACGAGCGGCACGAATCTTGGCCATCTCCATGAAATAGGTGCTGCCAATACCTACACTGAGCTCGATGCGGCATGCTACGCGGTGGGCTTTGCATCCGAGGTCGGTGAGGCGAGCCACCAGCTCGTTGGCGGCAGCCAGGCTGAATCCAAGTTCCTGCACGATATTGGCACCGGCGTTGTGAAGCTGGCTGCCGTGGACAGTGAGGACGCGGAAATGGGGCAGGTTGTCATGGCCGTAGTCCACGAGTTCCTTGGCCATCTGGAAGTCGCCTTCTTCGCCACGATGGAAGCGGCCGTGCTTCAAAGCGTAGCGGAAGGGGTCAAAGGCGCAGGATCCTTGGAGGTCGGCGGGGTTGAAGCCCTGCTGTTTGGCATACTCCACATAGAGCTTGAGGAGAGAGAGATAATCCTCGGAGCACATGAAGTTGATGCTTACAGCGTTAATGTAGATGCCCTTGAAGAGGGTGGCCATATCGTCGAGGGTC
>Ga0265300_10001651_pt1 | contig 20573 bp, 14 predicted proteins | sample AusTroGonzalo_MG_FD_193482 | JGI IMG/M metagenome (GOLD analysis project Ga0265300, IMG submission 193482) | Bovine rumen microbial communities from tropical cattle in Woodstock, Queensland, Australia - Gonzalo_03 | ecosystem: Host-associated > Mammals > Digestive system > Stomach > Rumen ...
AAGTGCCGCGCAATGAGAGCGCCGCGTGAAAAGCCGAAGAGGAAAACTTTCGTCGCTATGCCATCCTTCGGCAGCGTCTCGTAGTTCGCCTCAAACCAGCGGCGAGCGTCGCGAAAGATGGCCCGCCAGTCGGAACCGGCAATCTTGCCGCGAAGGTACGAACCCAAGCGAGTCCCAGGGCCAGATTCAAGGTGGAGCTTCTGCCGCGAATCCTCAACGCAGATGTCGCGTAGCCGCGTCACGTTCGTTACCTTGCCCGCGACGCCCCGCCCCGTACCCTCGAAGAAAAGACAGAGATTCATCCTATGTAATTCCTATCGCGGCGGATTTACCGCGCCCGTTTCAGCGCCCGCTCGGGATCGGACGCTTCGTGGGGGCTTCGCAAGGTTGACTTCCTCATGCGCTCAAAGAGCGCGTAGAGCGCGGGGGTGAAGCAGATGCCAAAGACCGTCGCGGCGAGCATCCCCGAGCACGTGCAGATGCCGATTCCGCGCATCGCGCCCGCTCCCGCGCCGTGCGCGAAGACGAGGGGGAGCACGCCGATGATGAAGCTCCACGCCGTCATCATGACAGCGCGATAGCGGAGATCCGCGCCGCGAAGCGCGGCATCCTGGATCGTCGCGCCGCCCTCGCGCTCCTGCTTCGAGAACTCCACCATCAGAATCGCGTTCTTCGCCGCGAGACCGATGAGCATCACGCATCCGAGCTGGGCATAGACGGAGAGTGGCGTATGCGTGAGCCACAGTCCGGTGAACGCCCCGAGGAGCGCTACGACGACGGAAAGCATCACGGACGCGGGGATGACCCAGCTCTCGTACTGCGCGGCGAGGAAGAGGTACGCAAACACGAACGCTGCAATCACAAGCCATTTGAGCCTGCCCTCGTTCTCCTTCTCCTGGAGCTGCACAGGCCCCCACTCGATCGCGCATCCTTTCGGCTTTGGCGTCGATTCGATGAACTTCATGAGCTCCGATGACGGCACGCCCGGATTCGGCACGACGGAGAACCACGCCGCGATCATCTTGTTGTACGCCATCGTCTCGCGCGTGCCGCCGACGTATTCGATGCTTCCGACTGACGAAAGCGGCACAGACTCCCCGTTCGGCGTCGGAATCCTGATCGCAAGCGCGTCCTTCACCGACGCACGCGAGTCTGGGTCGTTCTGCAGTTTCACCTCGTAGACGCCACCCTTCAGGTTGAAGTCGTTGACATAGTACGAGGCGAGCTTGTTCTGGAGCGTCGCGAACACGGTCTTCGGCGAAATCCCCAGCATCTCCGCCTTGCGGCGGTCGAGCTTGAGCTCCAGCTGCGGAGTTGAGGCCGTGAAGCCGTGCGCGGCGGACTTGACGAGCGGGCTTTCCCGAAGCTCGTCGCGGAACGTGTCCACTGCCTCTAAAAGCTCCTCCGGCTCCATGCCGTCCACGGAGCAGAAGTTGAAACCGACGCCGTTTCCGCCGCCAAGTCCGCGAATCGCCGCAGGCTGCGAGAACACCATCTCCGCCGCGTACAGATCGGAAAGCGCGTCCTTGATCCTGTCCTGTATGTCGTCCGACGTCATCCCGCGCCCCTTTCGCCTGTCCCAGTGGTCGAGACGGAAGAGAATTCCCGCGAGGTTCTCGCCGGAGCCCCACATGTTGCACTTTCCACACGTCGACGAGATGGACTCGACTCCCGGAATCTTCGCCGCGCGCTCGTGTATCTCGTCGACGAGCGCGATAGTGCGCTCCAAGGACTGGCCTTCCGAAAGCCGCAGGTTGAGCGTGATGTAGCCGCGGTCCTCCTCGGGGAGGAATGCCGTCGGGACTTTCCCAGTCGTCCACCAGAGCGCAAGCGCGGCGAGCGCGAAAAGCGGCAGCGAGATGAAAAGCCGCCTAACGAACAGCCCGGCGACACGCAGGTATCCTGCGCGGCAGATGTCAAGCGTCCAGTTGAACGGGAAGAATACGCGCGGAGGCTTCTCCGGCGGCGGTCTGAGGAGCGATGCGCAGAGAACCGGCGAAAGGACGAGCGCGACGAACGTGGAAAGGCAGAGCGCCACGCACATCGTGACCGCGAACTGCCTGTACATCATGCCCGCCATTCCAGGATAGAACGCGAGGGGCAAATAGCACGAAAGAGTCACGAGAGTCGTCGCAATCAGCGCGCCGGTGATCTGCGTCATCGACTTCGCTGCGGCCTCCTTCGCGGAAAGACCCTCGCGCCGCATGAGCGACTGCGTGTTCTCGACTACGACAATCGCGTCGTCCACGAGCGAGCCGATGACGAGGATGAGCCCGAACATCGTGAGGACGTTGACCGTGAAGCCCGCCGCGCCGAGGAACGCGAACGATCCGATGAGCGAGATCGGTATCGCGAGCGCTGGCACGAACGTCGCGCGCCAGTCCTGGAGGAAGAGATACGTGATCGCGACGACGAGGAGAAGCGCGACAAGGAGCGTCTTCAGCGTCTCACGCAGAAAGACGCGCGTGAACGCAGTCGTGTCGTCCGCAAGCACTCCCTCGACGCCCGCGGGCATGCGTCCGATCCACTTCTCGACCTCCGCCTTGACGCGCTTCGCGGTCGAGACGGCGTTCGCCTCCGGCGCCTTGTAGACGGAGAGCGACACGGCGGGCCCCTCGTTGAAGCAAGAGCGGACGGTGTAGCCCTTCGCGCCGAGTTCGACGCGCGCGACATCCTTCACGAGCACCTGCGCTCCTGTTTCGGGATTCGTCCTCACGACGATGTTCTCGAACTCCTCCTTCGTCTTGAGCCGACCCTTGACGTTGATCTTGAACGTGAGATGGCTGTTCGCGTACTCCGCTCCGACCGTACCCGCCGCGGCCTGCACGTTCTGGGAGAGGATCGCGGACTTGAGCTCGTCGACGGAAATGCCGAGTCCCGCGAGCTTCACCGGATCGAGCCACACGCGCATCGCGTAGGTGCGTCCACCCGTCTCCACCTGCGCGACACCGTCGAGACGCGCCACCGCGTCCGCGATCTGCTTCTCCACGAAATTGGAGAGCTCCATCAAATCCATTTCGCGCCCGTCGGTCATGAACATGTACATGACCATGCGGTCCTCGGGCGACTTCTTCACCGTGATTCCGTTCTGCACCACCTCGGCGGGGAGCTTCGGCTCCGCGCGCTTGACGGCGTTCTGTACGTTCACGAGCGCCATGTCCGAGTTGGTGCCGGGGCGGAACGTGCAGTAGCAGTTGTACAGTCCCTTGTTCGAACAGTTGGACTTGTAGTACCAGATGTCGTCAACGCCGTTGATCTGGTCCTCCATCACCTGCGCGACGGATCCGTTAAGCGCCTCAACGCCGGCACCGGAGTAGTTTGCGGAGACCGTGATCGTGACGGGGGTTATGTGCGGATACTCCGACACCGCCATCCTTGCGAGCGAGAACGCCCCGACGAGAACGAGAACCAGCGCCGCGACCCACGCCGTGACCGGACGGCGCAGAAAGACGCGCGAGAGGCTCGGATAGCCCGCGAGAACGTCGTCCGCGCTCACTTGGCGGCCTCCACCGTCATCCCGCGGCGCACCTTGTGCGCTCCGTCCGCGACGATCCTCTCGCCCTTCTCAAGCCCCTTCTCGACGAACACGAAACCGCCGTCGAGCTCTCCGCGAGCGATGGAGCGCCGCTCGGCCTTCGCGTCCGCGCCGAGGACCCAGACGTACGGGCCCTGCGTGTCCTGCAGGACGGCGGAGGCGGGAACGGCCGGACGCATCACTCCGTCCTTCGAGGCAAGCGTCACCGCGACCGTTCCGCCGGGAACGAGCGCGCGCGAGGCGTTCTCGAAAAGCGAATAGAGAGTGAGCGTGTCGGTGAAGGAGTCCGCCGCGTTCTCGGCGTACTCGATGACGCCCTTCTCCCCGAGTGCGGATCCGTTCGCGAGCGAGACGGACATCTCCGCGGCGTCGCGCCGCGCGGCCACGTCTCCGCCGAACACGTCAAGCACCTCGCGGTTGGAGACCGAGAACCTGACGCGGATCGGCGAAAGCTGGATGATGGAGACGAGCGCATCGCCTCCCGCCTTTACGTAGTTGCCCTTCGTCTTCGCAGTGGAGCCGATGCGCCCGGAAATAGGCGCAACGACCGTGCAGTGCTTGAGGTCGTCCTTCGCGGCGACGAGCTCGGCCTCGGCCGCCGCGAGCGCAGCGCGCGAGGAGTCGCGGAGAGACTGTGCGTTGTCCGTCTCGTCCTGCGAGACGGCGCGCCTCTCGACAAGCGTCATGTGGCGCGCGTAGGACAGCTCGGCGTAAGACGCCTTGGCCCTGCATTCCGCGACCTTCGCCTCCGCGTTCTTGACAGCCGCCTCGTACTTCACGCGGTCGATGCGGTAAAGGACATCGCCCTCCTTCACCTCCGCGCCGTTCGCGAAGCACACCTCGAGTATCTCGCCCGACACCTGCGGCACGACGTCAACCTGCGCGACCGGCACGACGCGGCCCGGGAACACCGAGACCTCCCTGTGCGGCCGCTCGGCGACCTCAGCGACAGGCAACGTGATTCCCGCCGCCGAAAGCGCGGAAGCGACAAGAACGCACAAGAAAATCGCCTTCTCCATCTGGACAATCCTCCCTCATCTACAAGACATGCTGTCTATCATAACAAATCGCCTCACAGTTCATCAAAACCAAGGACGGCTACGCCGCATTCCTTCGCCGTGGCGAGGATGCGTTCGAGCCATTCAGTCTTCATGCTGATGTCCTTCGCGTCCGGGCGTATGCCATGCGAGGTGAGGACGAACGCCTCGTTTCGCTCGGCGCACCGACGGATGCACTTCAGGATGTCCTCGATGTCCGTGTGGTACGCCTCGCCAGCAATAGCCGTGTCGAGCCGGAAGCGCGAGGTGAGTTCCGAGGCGGGGAAGAAGGCGCGGTCGACCGTGTGAACCGGCTTAAGCCCCTCCTGCCTCTCGCCTTTGGGATCGTAGGGAGTGACGCCCTTCAGCCCGCCTCGCACATGCTTGAAGCCGTTTGTGCGGAAAAGCTCGTCCGTCTCGTCCGTGCGTCGGCAGTTCGGGTAGGCGTAGCTCGTGATGGGGATTCCTGCGGCGCGGCAGCCGGCGAGCTGCAGCGCAATCTCCTCCGCCCAATATGCTGTGGCTCCCTTCGCTACAACCGCCGCGTCCGCGTTCAAGTGCTTGAGTCCGTGGAGTCCGATGGAGTGGCCGTGTTCGTGCAGTTTCTTTAGAACACGCGCCGCATCCCCTTCACACGGTCCTGTAAAGAAGAACGTCGCGTGTGCGCCATACTTGTCGAATAGCGGAATCGCCCGTTCCCAGTCGGCGAGGTTGTGGTCGTCGAACGAAATGACGAGAGCACCGCGCTTTGCCGCCTCAGCGCTTGGCGTCTTTCCTGCGGGCCAAAGCTGGACGCGCCCACCCTCCGGCGATCCCGCAAGCGGATCGACAGCGCCACAGGCCGAAAGCACGGCCATCGCCGCCAATATCGCTCCGCAAACCATTCTCATTTTTGACTCTTGCTACCTGCTGGTCTGTTCTGTTGCCTGTCAGTTGCCGACCTTCAGCAGCACGAATGAATGCGGCGGAAGCTCTGCAGGCATCTGGGCTTCGCCATCGGTGCGGTCTTCGTCCGTAATGCGGCAGGAGGCGACGGCGCGTCCATGGAAATCGCACAAGACGGGAATCGTCCTGTCAGAGTCGTTCGCGATCATGACGGCGGCGTCCTTCTCGCCTTTTGCCGCAGCGACCCACACGTTTGGATCGTCTGATTTTGCGAGAACCGCAGTTCCGGCCTTGCGGAGCTCGTTGAACGCCGTGAACGCGTAGTACGCCTTGTGCGGCTTGTAGGTGAGCGGGTTGAAGAGGGGGCTGTAGTTGCCAACACCGCACCTCGCGTCATAGATGCATGCGGAATCGACGGGACCGTTCTGGAAACCGATCATCTCGGCCGCGATCTCAGCCGCCTGCTGCGCCGAGCCAAGCTTCTCGTGTCGCGGATGAGGCAACCATTCGTTCAGTGAAAGCTCGATACCGCCGAACCCGTATTTGTCTGCATATTCTCGCGCGGCCTTGGCATGTTTCATCGTATCGGCCACACCGGCATAGCTGTGGTATGAAAAGAAGTCAAGAGGAGCTTTCTCCCGCTTTACAGCAGAGAGAAATTCCTCTATGCACTTCATGTGATGTATGGCCTGATCTCGAGTGTCGCCTGTCGCCACATGATAAAAGCCACAGCTGCCAAACCCGCCTATTTTCTCCTGCGGGAATCGTGCCTTCAAATGCTTTGCGGCGACGATGTACAGGCGGATGTATTCCTCGAACGGAGCCTGCCACATCTGGTTCTTGCCGCTCTCGGGATGAAAATCCGCCTCGTTCCATATCTCCCAATGCGAAACATCGACCTTGGGACCATCCGCCCAACCCTCAAGGTAGTGTGCCATGACATGCTCACATATTCTGGCCCATTTAGCACAGTCCTTTGGCGGGAATATGTGGTACGCCTTCACTTGGGGATGATTTTCGATAGTTACGCCAAGCCTGTAATACGGCTTTACGCCTGCCGCGTTCAACGCAAGCAACAACTTGTCCGTAAACGCGAAATCGTAGTTTGCAGGGTCGGTTTCATCCGCACTGAAATCTGGAAACACCTTCGGGATGTCAACGTAGTGCGCACCGTGCACGTCATGAAGACGGGAAAATGGGATGCCGGCCTCGCCAAGATAGTGCATCATCCAGAAGTTTGACGGGCCACCCATCATCGGCGGCTGCCCCACTCCGTTGACGGGCTTGACCGGACCGATGTCCCTGTCGAAGTCGACCATGACCTCCGCCGCGTTGACTGTCAGCGACAGCCCTGCCGCCGCGAGAATTGTTGCACCGAGTCTTTTCATTTTTCCCTTTCTGTTGTTGTTTCAAAGACAGATATTTTCACGACTACTTCGCTGAACGTGCACGGGCGCCTGAAGTCTAATACGGCGACGATGGGCTTGCGGTTCTTCATGCCGACCGAGACGTTCCAGTTCCCGCCGACGCTTCCGTCGAGAAGCTTGCGCTTGACGATGTCGTTGGTTGCGCTCACGTAGTCGCCGGCGTCGTCGGGCCGCGCCTCGTAGCCGCAGTCAACGCCCGTCCAGACGCGCTCGCCCCACCAGCCGGAATTGTCCGTGAGCAGCTTGCCCTGCGGCGCGCCCGTGTCGTCCCAGCCGCCGTTGAACCAGCGGATCGGCTCTGCAGCGATGGCAGCAGCGGCCGCAGCCATCGCCGCAAGGGTTGAATAGCCGAAGATTGGAATCCTCATTACAAAGTGCCGTCGTCGTTGTTTGTCAGCTCGATGCCGAGGCGGCCCCAGTTCTGCGGCGCGACGTCGAGCGCGTTGTAATCCTCCTTGTCGGGGCTGCCTTTCAGCACCGCGCCTTCCGCAAGATGGAAGTCAACGCCAGACTTGAGGAACAGCGAGCCGCAGAGATAGACGCCCTTCTCAAGCAGCACTTCGCCGCCACCCGCCGCATGCGCCGCGTCAATCGCCTTCTGGACCGCTACCGTGTCCTTCGCGACGCCATCGCCCTTCGCGCCGAAGTCGCGCACGTCGAACGCGCCGTGCGCCGAAAGCGTCAGCCCAACCGCCGCGAGAATTGTTCCGCATAGAGTTCTCATTTTGTCGTTTCCTTCCTACTGTGTTTCATTCCTAATTCTTCACAGGATCGTCCTCTATCTCGTCAAGCATGAAAAGGTCCGCGCCATACTTGAAGGAATGCGATTTCTGCCGAACCTCAACATGCACGTCGTTCTCACACACCTTGCCGTCGGAATTGCGGAAAGTCACAAGAAGCTGACTCTTGCGGTTCTCCTCAATTCCAGCCTTAACACGGGCGTCCGTGTCTGCCGCGAACTGCCGAAACTGGGCAAGAATGGCGTTCTTGTCGTACTTCATTTTGGCAAACAGCTCAGAACTGAAAATCCAACACCTGCAAAGAGAGATTCCCGGACAAATGACCTACGCGAACATCTCATTTTCGTTTTCCTTCCATTCCATTGTTATCCCAAGGCTAGAAGGGACTGTCCCTTCGCATCCACATTCAGCCGTGTCGTACTTCGCCTCGCCGCCCTCTCGCCAGGCACGAACTCTTATCTTTCGTCCGCAAGGGGTTCTGAACGTGACCTCAAATGATTCGACACCGTCCGGCAAGTGGGGCTCTGCATGGTATTTTGCGAATCCTGGTTCATCTATCTTGATGCCGGCGAGATACTCATACGCCCATGCCGAGAGATCGCCGAACATAATGTGGTTGTGGGAGTTGCTGCCGTTCCACTCCTCGCGCAAGGTGCCATCGCCGGAGGCAAGCCAGTGCATCCACCCTGGCTGGTCCGGCTGCGTGAAGAGCCGCCATGCGTCGTCGATGTACCCGTACTCGGCCAAGACACGCGGCACCCATTTCGCGCCGAGAATGCCAAAGTTGGCCTTGTATCCGTTGGCGCGGACGGCTTCTGCAAGACGCGCGGCAACGGCGGCTTCCTCTCCTTCCTTGCACAGCCCCTTGAAAAATAGCGGCGCCGCCAGCTCCGTCCACCTCCCTTGCGCATAGAGGCCGTTCCCCTTGTAGAACACAGCATTGAAAGCGGCCTTTATCTCGGTAGCGCGTTTCGCTCGAGCTGCCGCATATTCCGGTTCCCCGAAACGGTCGGCCCAGAATGCGGCGCGGCGGTTGAAGCAATAGACGTATGCACTGTCGGTAACGCGCAGGTCGGACATCTTCGACATGTCCGGGGAACACCAGTCGCCAAGACCGTATGCGAAAAGCCCGTCTGCGTCCGCCTGCCCGTCAATGAAGTCGAGATATGATTTCATCGCCTCCCACGCCGTGCGGGCGGGGCTGTCATCGCCATAGAAGCGAAATATCTGCCAGGGTATCTCGAAGAGAACGGCATCCCAGGCGGGGCCACTCCCCCAGCCATAGCCGAATTTCTGCGAACACGGCACAATGCACGGCACGGCTCCGTTGGGGTGCTGCGCGTCAACCACCATCTGGAGAAAGTGCTCGTAGCTCAGGCGTGCGTCGTAGTTCCAAAGCCCCGTCTCCATGGCCAGCTGCGCGTCGCCAGTCCATCCGTTTTTCTCTCGGTGCGGACAGTCGGTCGGAAAGCCCGTGAAATTGGATAGGTAGCTCCGCTCGACGGCGGACTGCAAAGCGGAAAACGCCTTGTCAGAAGTTTTTATTTCGCCGACCTTTTCAAAGGCGGAATGGACGAACCTCGCCCGAATCGCCTTCACTTGGACGTCACCGGACTTCGACACCTTGACATAGCGAAAGCCGTGGTACGTGAAACGCGGATGCCATGTTTCGCCGTCTGCCCGCCCTGCAAGGGTGTATTCGTCATGCTGCGCCGGACGCGGATCTCCGCTCCGAACGACATGCCCGACGACATGTCCTATCAGCGTGTTGGAGGGCGTCAGCGACTCGTCGTAGTCGAAAGACAGCCTTGCTCCAGATTCCCCGACGACGTCAACCTCGCACCAACCGGCGATGTTCGCGCCAAAGTCGTAGATGTCGGAGCCGTCCGGCGAACGCAGCGTTCGAACTGGCTCAAACGTGTCGAATGCCCTGCACGGCGTGGCGATTGCGGGCGACACGCGCCCCATAGGCGCGTAGCGTTCCACCTTCGCGGCGCGTTCGTTGACTCGTTTCCCTTCCATCCTCGCATCGTACCACTCGCCATTGCGAAGCGCGTTGAACACTATTGGCGAATCGTATGCGTGCCAGGATCCATCGGTGACGAGCAAGGTCTTGCCGTCCACTGTCAACCCTCCCCGAATCTGCGGGGCCGAGATCCAGTCTCCCTCCGACATCATCCACGTGGTGAGCGTAAACATGTTGAACCATCCGTTGCCAAGGAGAACGGCTATCTTGTTCTCGCCGACGTTCAGAAGTCCCGTCACGTCGAAACGCACGAGCGGAATGCGCTTGTCCGGCTGGCAGGTGACGGGGTTTAGGACGTCTTCTCCGACCTTCCTGCCGTTGACGGAGACTTCGCACCACCCGCCGACAGCGATTTCAAACACCGCGCTTTTGGGCGGAACTGAGAGCGTAAACCTCCGTTCGAGAACCGGCGCGGGCTTCTCCGCCGCAAGCGTGTCTCCGGATATCCACTTCGGTGTGCCGACAACGGCGGAGTCAACGGCATTCGCCGCACATACCGCGAAAATCGCCGCCGCAAGAATTGTTCCGCGTATAATTCTCATTCCAAGCTCTCCCTCGCCGTCTTCGGTCTGAATTCAAGCTTGTCAACATGCCACGTAGTGAGTGAGAACCTGTTCCCCGACGGCGGAAGATCTATTGCGAGGTTCCGCACAAGGCGTTGTCCGTCATACCACACGTCGAGGACGTTGTCCTTCAGCACAAGGCGGAAATCGACAGCTGTGTCCTTCTTCAGTCTGACGCTGTTGTATATCCACCCACGTCCATACGGATTCGTCAGCCCTATGAATCTCCATCCTCCGCCGGCATGTCCGCCGTTGAAGGATATGCATTTGCCGCCAAGCCCGATCTTGATTCGTTCGGTGCAGCTCAACGTGCCTTCGACGGTGAGATTGCGACCGAAGGTCGCCGCATTGACGGCGCTTGCCGCGCCCTTCGCTCGGCTTGCCTTGATCCGCACGGCACCGTCATCGTCAACCGACGATGACTCGCAACTCCTGAACGTCCATTCGCCAGAAAGAACGTCCGAGTCATTCCCGCCAGCTGCGCCATCGGCGACGACACTCTGCACTGCGGCTTCCTTCGTCACGCCCTTTTTCACGCGCACGACACGGCAGCTGAACGGCGCAAGCGTCTCGGATATCCTCGTGCCGCCAACCGGTTTGCAGAGAAGAACATCCTCTCCATGGACGGCTTCCCCCGGCCAAAGAGTCGAGAAGTCGAGTTCGTATGCGGCGGGCGAGGGTTCGAGATTGCCGACAACAAGAAGAGCCAAGTCCTTGCGCTCGTAAATCGAGAGCAACGCCCCGTTCGACTTGAAGTCTACACGGTCTTGCCGCTTCCAATACGGACGAAATACCGTGTCCACTGTCGAAAACGGCTCGAGGATGTCCGCCGTGTCGGCACTGGGAGGTTCGACATCGGGATTGGCGGAGCATTCGCTGTTGTGGAGGAGCGCGTAGCAAAGCGTGGTGTCGAGTCCGTTGTAGTTGTGAAAGCCCTTGGTTATATGGATGGTGCGCCACCCCCAGGGCAGGCCTGTGTAACCGATGCTGTAGAGGGAACGCGAGGGATAGTACCCGCGCCGAAAGCGGCTGAGCTGCTCGCCCTCGAAGTAGGCGTCGCAAAAACTGAGATAGCTCGAGTCCAACCCTCCGCCCGTGTGCGCCAGCAGGCAGTATGGCTCGCCAGTGCGGTCGAATAGCCCTCGCACGCGCTTGAGGAAATCGCGCTGCATCACCGTCCTCGAACGTGTCTCAAATCCGACCTTCGGCGGATCGCGTCTCGTGGCATGGTGTGCATGAAGCGGATTCGAGCAATTCCACGTCATGAAGAATCCGTCGCCAACCAGCCCTGAAACGCCTGTCTCGCGAATGATCGTCGCCCAATTCGCCAGCTGGAAGTCCCCCTCGGGCCCCTGCTTGCAAGTGGCGAAGCAGTCATGCCCACGCCAGCGATAGTAGCGCCAGTTGGGTCGCTGCGAAAGATCCTGCCGCCACTTGACAAGCTCAGGAGCGTCCTCCTGCAGGCCCTGGCAGCAATAGAGCAGAAGTCTCTTCCCATGCTTCGCCGCATTCGCAATCGACTTGGCTATCGCGTTCGTCTTGGATACATCTGGATAGCCGTGGTATCCGCTCCAGTTTTCCCAGAGCCAGCTGTAGCGGTTTCGGACGGGTTTCAGCGGGTAGGGCTTCGTGGGCGTCGGCTGCAGGAAAAAGCGGAAAGTCGCACCATCCGAAACCTGTCCTTTTGCGTCAGCAAAGGCAAGCACGGCATCCACGCCGTCCTTCGCACGGGCTATGGATATCTGCCGCCTCAATTCTGCCGACCGGAAAGGCGATTCGTCGAAGTTGAAAGACAGCCCCTCCTGTTCATTGCCAATCCAGAATCCACACCCTGCCCCGCGCCATCCGGCATAAGAAAGCTCGCCTCCATGCTGGACATGGTTGCCGGGAAGGAAATGCCGCGCCGCTGCGGAACAAAGCGGCAACACGAGCTCAAGCCGCTCCACCGACGCCGCCTTTTCGCCTTCGACGGAGAATGTGTAGTCGAGAAAGCCGTCGTAGTCGAGTATGGTGGACGCCCTGACTAAAATTCCCTCCCCCCTTCCTTCGGCAAAGAGCAGCACCCTGTTGCCGTCAGCCTTAAGGCGCGGAGATGCAAAGTCTACGGCGGCTTCCTTGCCGCCAGCGACAATGCGCAATGACACCGGCGAACGAAACGTCGCGCTAAGTGCGCCTTCGCGCATCACGGACACAGGCAGCGCATTCCCGCCGAATCTCAGCGTCTTGTCCACAAGACGCACTTCGACCCCATTGACTTCAGGCATCCTCCAGGGTGACGGTATCTTGTCACGAAGATACTCATGCCCCTCCTTCGTTCCAAGCCATTCCGGCATTTTTGCAGCGGGGCAGGTTTTTTCCTTGCGGCAGACTTCCTTTCCGTCACGCAGCACCCGGACCACCGCCTTGCGCTCCGGCTGGTCTCCGCAAGGCAGGTCGCAGACCACGAAAGTCTCGTTCTTCTCCACATTTTTGCTCGCAACTGGCAAGCCCTCAACCGAAAGTTCCGCCACAAGGCCATTCTTCTCGCCGGAGACATTGACTCTGCCGACGACCACGTGGTCGAGCGGACCGTATTCGATTGATGCCGATACGTCGGCATCCTCGTCTGCCTTCGGCTTCTCAAGCGGCCAGTCCTCAACCGTTCCGCCCGACTCGCCCTCTCGGAGAAAGCGGAACTTCCCGAACGGCATCGGGGCGTAGCCGCCGAACGCCGGAAGATGCCATCCGAGCATTGTAGGCGAACGGTAGCGAAAGAGGTTGGCGCAGTAGATCCGGCCGGAGAGAGCGTCAAGACCGGCAGTCTTGGCCGGGATCGCCATTTCGACCGTCCACACCCCTTCGCCGACGCGGCAGGCGCTCTTGAATCCATCGTCGCCGACTGGCATTTCGTTGTAGCAGAGCTGGCGGCTTGCGCGGCAGTTGACGGCAAACGAATAGTAGTCGTCAGCCGCCGCAACCGCAGTTCCCATCGCGTTCTCGTAGCCGCCTACGTCTATCGTGCCCCTGTCGCGCAATTCGGGATCTGGACGACCGAGAACGACCTCCACGCAGTCGTCGTTGCGAAAGAACGAGTCCTTCCACGGCCGGACGAACCCGAGCGGATATCCCGCTTTGGTCTCGAAGCACCGGACTGCAACATACACCGTCTCTCCATCGTGCTTGACACGGAACTCCGTTCGGCACGAGCCGGCATACGCACTGCCAAGCGGACGGATGTCGCGCAGGACAGCAGCGGCAGACCATTCGGACTCGCCCATTTCGCCGTCGATCTCCACTGCGGAAGGATCAAACGGGATGTCAGCGACGGGCGCAGCTGACACGCCGGCCGCAACCGCCACCGCGAGGATTGTTCCGCACAGCGTTTTCATTTTCACTTCGCCCCCTATCGGACAATCAACGTGAATCCACCGGTAACGACAATCGAGGCTTCGCCCTTGGTGACGCCTCCAACAGAAAGGCGAATCGTCCATCTGCCCGGCTTGTCAAGCCGGAATTCCGCATCTGCGCCGGTTCCCGTCTTGGCAACCAGTGTCGTCGTCCCGTCCGGTGCAATGAACGTCACCGTAGAAGCCGCCGCGACGTCGCCGATCCAGTTGTCGCCGGAATAGGCGACTGGCATTATGTCGCGTATTCCAAGCTTGCGGTCCGGGCCTATCGCAAGCGCGTCGAGCGAATACGCGGCCTCGCCCCATCTGTAGAGACAGCCGTCGTAGCTTGTGAACAACCGCCACAGTCCGTCGCCAGCGCTCTCCACTCCGCAACCGTCAGGCAAGTCGATCGCCGCGAGAAGCCCGGCAGTGCCTTCGGGCGAAAAGACATACCCGGCGCCGGCCCCTTCGTCGACGAGTTCTTCGGCATCGACGATCTTGGCAGGCGATGCCGCAGTTCCGGCTCCCTGCGTCCCGGTCAGAGAGTGTCGGACGGTTGCCGTCACCTCTTCTGCAAGAGGCAGTTGCGTTCTGCGTCGAAGAGTCCAAAGCCCGCCGCTCGACGGCGTCCAGGATGTCGAAGCGACGGTCGATTGAGATTCAGACGAATCGACGGCCGTAACCGTGTCGCCTGTACTGCGCCAAAGCGAGACAGGCATATCTCCGGCCTCCTTGATTGCAACTGTGTCGCCCATCGTGTCAAGAGCATACGAGCAGGTCCCCGAAACTGCTTCAGGCGTCTCATCCGCCCACACCGCACCGCTGGCAGCACATGCAACGGCAAGAATCGCATATCGCATTTTCATGGCAAAGTTCCTCCGACAAGTGGTGAAAGCACGGCGCTTCAGTCGACGATCCAGAATACACGAAAGCCGCGATGTGAATCGCTTCCTGAAGGGGCTGCGCTTCCGCGGATGCCAGCCCTAAAGTTACCAGACTGGGACGAGGAATAAGCATCCCACGACGCACCGCCGCGATGACGTCGTTTTGTCGATGAATTCCATGCGGGGATGAAGGTTCCGGCGTTCTTTGCATAGGATGCGCTGTCGTCGTCAAGGCACCATTCATACACGTTCCCGCACACATCGTAAAGCCCCCAGGCGTTCGGCTTCTTGAGACCGACGGCTCCAGTCATGTTGCCGAAATCGTTATTCGAAATCACATAGTGGCTTGCATCAGTGTCATCCCACCCCGACCAATAGAAAGTTCCAGCGTTTCCGGCGCGAATCGCGATTTCCGCCATGACTTCGGTAGGGAGGTCGAATGAAAACCTGTTGCCTGTGATATACATGAGGCGTTGGAAGAAGTTGCCCGTATTTGCCTCCGCAACCTGCGGAATGGCAGTGGTCGGAGCGAAGTCGTCCGTATTCCCCTCCGGGCGGCGCAGGGTGTACCAGGAGACATTCTCCACTGGGCGGAGGTTCACCGTATTGCCAGTCTTCTGCGTCTTGCAGCCCGACGGGTTGGAACCGACGATTTTTTCGTACTGGTACTGTGTGACCGGGAATACACCTGCGTAAAAACAGTGGTCCGTTGTCTTGGTTCCCATCGCACCGGAGCCGGAATAATTGTCGCCGACCATGTATGTGCCAACAGGTATCTTGCGAAGGACCATCCTGTTTGTCTTGTAGCTGTCATCCGAGTTGTAGCGCGCGTTCGAGTCGGTCTGTGTGGCGAGAAGCCCCTCGAACGAAACTGCCGTCTCGGGATTGGTTGAGTCGAGGTCGATGACCATGTAGTCGTCGCCGCTCGGCGCGTCGGCGGAATAGACAGCGGCGGACATCGTGCAGTTCGCGCACTTTACCCCAGCAGGGGCAGTCCATGTCACCGTATGCCTCCCCGTATTCGCGCTCGCACCAACGTCATGGACTCCGTCGATGGTGTATGTGATGCCGTCTATCACGGTCGTGAAAACGATTTTTCGGTACTTTGCCGGTTGTGCCGCGACATCCTGACCGCCATCCACTAAATAGGTGATGTCGACCTTGTTGTTCCACGGCCAGCGCTGGACGACGCTCTCAACAGCTATGGTCGTGTCGGCGAAAGCGCCGAAAACAACTGCCGAGGCAATAAGTGCGCAAAAGCACCCCCTGTGGATTAATCCCATTTTGCGAATATCCATCGCAGAACTCCCTTCTTTTGGTGTAGTTTTTCGTGTAAGAACGATGCAATGATACATCAAATGCGGCCTTGATGCAAGTACAAAGCCGCAAACCTCAATTAAACCTAAATTATTCGCCTACAAACTCTCGCCAGGGATGAAGTTCCAGTGTATCTTCGGCGGCCGAACCCTACGGCCTTCGAGAACGGCGATAGCATAGTCGGCCACTGCGTCGCCATACGACACCGGGTCGTTTTCGATGCGTGCGACAGATGCACCAAGGATCGGTTCGTTCCCTTTGTTTGAATACGAAACAATGCGAACGTCCTGCGGGATGCGGAAACCAGCCTCGACAATGGCGACGATGCCGCCAAAGGCGAAATAGTCGTCATCGAAAAGGATTACATCCGGCGGATTGTTCCTGTGGCGCTCTTCGGAGAAATACTTGGCAACCGACCTGTAACCGCACGTCTTGACGTCCGAAAGCCGCCATGCACCATAGTTCTCCCATTTGCACATGACGCTTTGAATCGCAATTCCTGCGTCAAGCAGCACTTTCTTGAAGCCCCTGTCCATCGCTCGTTCGTAGTCAAACTCTAGCACACGTCTAATGCGCCGCTGATGCAACGCCTTCACAAGATCCAGAACGCACTTCCCGAAGTCTTCTCGTATCACGGCGCAAGCGTTTGGAAAATTCCTCGTGTATCCGTTGAGAATGGCATACGGGACCCCCGCCTTGTCATACACGGCGGCGACCTGGCCCATGCCAACGTAGTCCACTGCGAAGTCAAGGCCGCGCTCGACATGACGCACCAGCGGAGAGATGTCGCAACTTCCATCATTCGCGGCGTCGATTATTATCGGAGAAAAGCGCCAGCCAGCCTCCTCGAAGCGTCTTGCAAGACGAACGGAAAGCATCTGCTGGAAGTAGGCCGCAGTCTGGCCCATCGCGACAAACGCTACACTTCCCTTCCAGCTACGGCACGCCTTCTCGGTGGCGAATGCGCCAACGTGCTGCTTGACCGTTACAAGGCCTTCTCCGCGCAACTTGTGAAACGCGGCGCGGACGGCGAACTCGCCCGCCCCAAACCGCTTACGCAGGTCATCGACGGACGGAAGCGCCTTGCCAGCGCGATAGCGTCCGCCCACCAGCTCGCCGCGCAGCTCATCGGCTATCTCGTCGGATATGCATCGTTTCATCTGCCGCGAATCATACCACAAACGTCCGCCCGAATGCAAGCGCACATGGGCGGAAACTTGAGGGACAGACCCCACGAAAGGCCCATTTTTCAAGGGTTTTGCGTTTCTCGCCGCCGGCAGCGCTCATGGTAGCATTGCCAGCAGCTTGGCGATCTCCTTCGCGTCGCGGGTGGTGTAGGAAGTGACGCGACGGCCAAGGCTGTTGATGGACGAGCCGAGCCCATGCAGCTCGATGTTGTCGATGACGAGGAACCGGTCGTGGAAGTCGTCGGAGTAGGTGACGGAGAGGCCCTTGTACTGGCGGTTGAACTTCGCGATTTCGGTCGGCGTCGGCTTGCCGCGATCTTTACAGACAAGGCGCACCTTCACGCCAGGCCGCTTCTTCGAAAGAACCTCCAGCGTGACCGCATCAGAATAAGGGTCGACGAGTACAATCTCCGATTGCGCGCTTTCGATCAGACGCGAGACATACCGCATCGAGTCAAACTCAGACTCGGCGGGCAAAATGCCGCTTGGGAGCAAGTTGCCGCGATCAAGGGCATCAAACACCGTGTCGATTCGCTTGTCTGTTTCGAGCTGCTTCAGTTCAATCGCGCCAACGCGCTGAACAAGACCCGCGTGATCCGATACAAAACGGCGCATGGCAGTGAATGCTCGCATGATACGAATGTTCACATCAATTGCTGTTTCTGAACGTAACACACTGCTCAACATCGCAATCCCATTTTCGGTAAAGGCATATGGCAAATATTTCAGGTGTTTTCCACGTGCCTCGTTTAAGGTCACAATTTGTGATCTTAAACAATCCTCCTTACTGAGCTGAAACATAAAGTCTTCAGGGAAACGCCCAATATTGCGCCGAACCGCTTGATTCAAGGCGCGAGTTTCAACGCCATACAGCGCCGCCAAATCGCGATCAAGCATGACCTGAACGCCTCTCACCGGCATAATGCGACGTTGAATATCCAATATCCCAATTACTTGAACTTCTTTCTGATTTCTCATGGTGCCTCCGGGGTATAGTAATCCTGTCTTAGCAGTACCCCCTCGCGGATACTCCCCGCTGGTTATATTGGCCCTGCCACGCCTGCCCGTTGGCATTGCGGATTCATGTCTTCAACGCCTTAGCTCGGACATGAGTCGCCCGCGATTAAATCAGCATCATTTCCGATGGCCCTCCTGCACGATTTTTTAGACCGACATCCTCTTCGGAGAAAGCACTGATATTATACCAAAATTTCAGCCATCGTTGGGTTGTGGTTGAGTTGTGGTTGAAGAAGCGGTTGGAGTTGTAGAATCACGGATGTGGTATGGTTGTGTCGGAATCGTTCTTGGATTCGACACGAAGGATGGTTGGTTCGTGGTTGAGTGGCGGTTGATTCCGTCCATATCGGGGTTGGGAAATGGTTGAATCGGCGTCGGCCTTCCTAATGCGGGCGAGTCCGTCCGTGGACGCGCGGGGTGCGTCGCGAAGTCCGTCCGATGGAATGCGGGCGAAGTCCGTCCGATTTGCTTCGCGTGATTCGCGGACGATCCAACGGATCGGGCGGGACGCGGGCAACTGCGTTGCCCAAACCGAGCGCGGCGCTTTTCGCTCAAGTTCTCTTGGCGACAAACTGCACCCCTGCCAGAGCATCGCTTCGCGACTCGCTATCGCTCGGGGGATATGCGCTCGGTTTTCCGCCTCGGGCGGGCGTCTCGCCCTCTCCGTGCGCGGCATATTTGCCGCGTACGCCATTGGCGGGGCGATTGCGAAGAGGCGGGGTAGGGTCGATTAGAGTCGATTAGAGTCGGCAATGACCCCGCGCAGCGGGGAGAGTAGGACGTCGCCAGCTTTTTTTATGCCCTTTTCCAAAGGGCTTTTTTGGTATAATACGCCGCGATGAAGATTGCGATACTTTCTTATTGTCGCCCCGTTCGGGTTGATATTGCCCGTCGGGCATCAGATTTTAGGAAAATCAACCCGAACGGGTTGACAGGTGGCAATGGGAAATGATATACTTCACGGCATGAAAACGACATCAATGGCAGATATAGCTGGCATTGTCCGCCGAGAGAGAAAGCGTCAAGGAGCAACACAGGTCGAGTTGTCTCAAGTTGCCAATGTTGGAATTCGCTTTTTGCGGGATGTCGAAGACGGCAAACCATCTGTGCATTTTGACAAGTTGATGCGCATTTTATCTGTTCTTGGCATTACAGTCGATATTCTTACGAACGAAGAGACGACGGCATGACAGAACGGCTCAAAGTCTATCTGAGCGGAATACAGGCGGGATACCTTACATGGGATTCTGAACTTGATGTTTTCTCGTTTAGATACATTTCCGATTATCTTGGGCGAGACAGGGCGGTGCCAATATCAAAGTCGCTGCCACTTAGAGAAGACGCTTTCGACGCCCTTGCCTCGCGAACTTTTTTCGAGAACCTTCTCCCGCCGGAAGTTGTCCGCCGCAAGTTGGAGAAGATCCTTCATCACGATTGGCGCAATACTTTTGCCTTTTTGAAGGAGCTTGGCGGTGACTGTGCTGGTGCCATATCACTTTGTCCAGAAAATGTCGAACCGGGAAGTGTCGATGACAACATCCGAGAACTTTCGGAAGATGAGGCCGATGAAATACTGAGGGCATTGCCGGAGAGACCTCTGCTTCAAGGTCTTGTCGAGGGGTATCGAATTTCCGTTGCAGGAGCGCAGGACAAACTCGTTGTCAGAGTCCGCGACGGACGGCTATCCTTGCCTCTCTATGGTGCGGCATCGACTCACATTGTCAAGCCGGAAATGTCGATTTGTCATGGTTCTGTCGAAAACGAGTGCTTTTGCCAGCGTCTTGCCTCTAGGCTCGGTATAGCGGCGGCAGAGGCGTCTATACTTGACATCAAGTCGAGGGCGTATTATGTGTCGGAACGGTACGACCGCGAGGAGAACGGCGGATCCGTTCGACGCATTCTCCAGGAAGATTTTTGCCAGGCGATGGGAGTCCCAGCCGAAGAGAAGTACGAGACCGACGGCGGTCCTTCGGCAGTTCGGTGCTTTCGGTTCCTGCGTGATAATGGTTTCGGGTTTTCCGCGCTTGCGGGCTTTGTCGATGCACTCGCATTCAATTTCATCGTCGGGAATGCCGATGCTCACGCGAAGAACTTCGCCATCCTCTATCGTGATGGCAAAGCGTCGCTCGCGCCGCTTTACGACACTCTCTCGACGGCTGCCTATCCCAATCTGACGCCGCGCATGGCCATGAGCATCGGGGGCGCACACGACTTCGATGAAGTGACAGCCGCGTCGTTTGATGCGTTTGCGGAGAAGTGCGACATAAACCCCAAGTTCGTGCGCGACAGGATAGCGAGGCTTTCCGACGAATTATCCAGCGCAATGAACGATGTATCCGCAGAACTTTCCGACACAGGTCATCCATCTCCGCTCTACAAAGAAATTGCCGTACAGTCGCAGCGCAGGCTCAAACAGCTTGTGTAGCGCAGACTGATAGACTTAGTATCCCTAAATTTTTTGATTTTGTATCACTTGGTTACGCACAACGCGGACAAATATGGTATAATACGCGCCGATGACACGAAACATCATCATTCGAATTATCATTGGACTTGACGGGTGCAGATCCGCCGGGTTTTCCGTTGC
>Ga0265300_10001660_pt1 | contig 20525 bp, 17 predicted proteins | sample AusTroGonzalo_MG_FD_193482 | JGI IMG/M metagenome (GOLD analysis project Ga0265300, IMG submission 193482) | Bovine rumen microbial communities from tropical cattle in Woodstock, Queensland, Australia - Gonzalo_03 | ecosystem: Host-associated > Mammals > Digestive system > Stomach > Rumen ...
GGACATTGACCACTTCAAGAGCGTAAATGATACCTACGGCCATCCGGTCGGTGACGAAGTCATCAAGGGTATCGCCAATGCGATTAGCGGCGAAATCCGCAAGGAAATCGATATCGTGGGCCGTTACGGCGGCGAAGAATTTGTGGTGGGTCTTGTCGACACGACGCCAGAAGGCATGATCGAAACGGCAGAACGCATCCGCAAGGCTGTCGGCAAACTTGAATTTAACGTGCTCAAGCCGGAACCGCTCCGTGTGACGGTCAGCATTGGCGCATTCCTCGTGGAACCGGACTTTACGGACATGAAGAAGGCCGTGAACAACGCCGACCAGGCGCTTTACAAGGCGAAGGAAGGTGGCCGTAACCAGGTGGTTAAATTCGAAAAAGTCGAAACGGATGCGGTGGTGTGATTTAGACGAGAGAACGCCGCTTAGGTTGGTGAGCCTGCCGAACCACGCGGCTACAGACGAGAGTGGTTTCAGGTGTTGAGAGTATCACGAGCTTTGATCGTCTTTAAATGGCGGCGAGGTCGCGATTATTTTTCTTCCGTCAAGCGATCCGCTTCCTACTAGTTATTAACCTCAAAGCCCGCTAAGGCGGGCGACCTCAAACCTCATTACTCATACCCATTATGTTTACACTCATTGATTGGATTGTCTTAGTTGCCTACTTGCTCGTGTCGCTGTTCATTGGGCTGTGGGTCTCGCGCGGTAATAAAAATCTCAAGGAATACATGTTTGGCGGCGGCTCCATGCCGTGGGTGGCCGTGGGCATCAGCCTCATTGCGACATCCGTGAGCGCAACGACGTTCCTGGGCGCACCTGCCGACGTCTATGGCGACGACATGACGTTTTTGATGTTCCAGATTGGCGCGTTGCTCAGCATTTTTGTCGTGGGTTACGTCTTTATTCCGCGATTCCGCACGTCGGGCATTTCGAGCGCTTATGAACTTTTCGAAGTGCGCTTTGGAAGCAAGTCGGTGCGCCGCTTGGCCGCAATTTTCTATTGCTTGCACTTGCTCCTCCGCACGGGCATTTTGCTTTACGCTCCATCGCTTGTGCTCGCGCAGATTCTGCACATCGACTTGCAGCTTGCGATTATCGTCTCGGCGGCGGTTGCGATTTTCTATACGTGGTTCGGCGGCATCAAGGCGGTTATCTGGACCGATGTGATGCAGTTTATCGTGTTCTTTGGCGGTGGCGCTTTGGTGCTTTGGCTCATTGCAAATTCCGTGGGCGGTTTTGGCGAAATGGCGACTCTCGCAAGCGAAGCGGGCAAGACGCGTTGGTGGAACGCTTCGATGGACGTTTCCGATGCTCGTACGCTCATTTCGGCGGGTTTTGCTTATGCCGTTTTGGAAATTGCGATTCGCGGTTGCGACCAGCAGTTCGTGCAGCGTTACCTCAGCTGCAAGGACGTGAAGGCGGCCAACCGTTCGAGTGTGCTTTCGATGGTGCTCGGTTGCGCGGTCTCGGTTCTCTTTTACTGGGTGGGCGCGGCTCTTTACGTTTATTACAATGTTTCGAAGGTGGCGCCTGTTCCGGCGAACGTCGGGCAGAATGATATTTTCCCGTACTTTATCGTGAACGGACTCCCGGTTGGCGTGACGGGCTTGATTGTCGCTGCCATTTGTGCAGCCGCCATGAGTAGCCTCTCGGGCGCCATCAATTCGCTCAGCAATACTTCGGAACACGATTTTCTCGGCTGGGACGAATCGATGGGAATGGGCGGGCTCAAGCGTGCTAAAATCTGGACGGTTGTTTGGGGCGTGCTCGGCGTGTTCTTTGCGCTCTTTGCGTCGACACAGCAGGGGAGCCTCCTCAAGAACGCCCTCTTCTTTACAGGACTCTTTACCGGCCCGCTCCTTGGCATGTTCCTCCTCGCATTCTTTGTGAAGGGACTCAAAAGCTGGCAAGTGATTACTGCCGTGATTTGCGGTATGATCAGCCTTGTGCTGATTCAGGGAATTCCCGCCTTTGGCGTGCCTGCCGTTTTCGAAAAGATTTTCAGCTGGCCGTGGATGCCGTTCATCAGCATGACCACAACGATTGTGGTGGCGGTTGTGTTGAAGTTGGCGTCGCCCCTTGTTTGCGCAAAACGCGGATAAGAGTAAGCTCACGCCATTGCAATTTGGTTTGAGTGGTTTTTCACTCGATAAATATTTATTTTAAATTCAAAAAGTTGACCCCGGTACTGTGGCCGGGGTGACTGTTTAAAATTAAAAAAGAGGGCTAAACGATGATATCAAAATTGTTGAATCTCGTCTATCTGGTGTTGCTGATCGTTTGCGTGTGCATCCTGATCCGCACTATAAAAAATGAACCGGCCGCAGTTCCTGCGGTTGCCGCCAATGGAGTGGCGACGTTCGAAGTGCCGAAAATCGAAGTTTCGGCCTCCGAATCCAAGAAGTTTGCCGCCGACAAGTTCGAGATGGGCTTTAGCCTCGAAATCCGCGGCAAGGACAAGGCGGCTGTTTCTAAGCTCATTGCCGAACGCCGTGCCGTGATTTTCGAAAACGTCAAGGCGCTCGACATCCCGCAATCGGACGTGGAACAGAACAGCATCGACATTCGCAAGGAATGGTCCTATCGCAACAGCAAGCGTGAACTCGTGGGCTATGTGGCCACGCAGAGTTTCGTGATTACGGTAAGCCGCAAGATTGATGCTGCTGCGCTTGTGCAGGCGCTTTCTGCAGAACCGGATGTCGAAATCCAGCGCACGTCGGCTCAGCTTAAGGACGTAGATGCCGTGCAGTCGAAGGTCATCAAGGCCGCAGGCAAAAAGGCGATGGCCAAGGCTAAGGATTACGCCGAAGGCGTTGGCGCAACGATTGGCCGCGTGTTGCAAGTGAATGGCGATGGCGGCGGAGTCATCTACAATCCGGTTCGCTACCGCACGAATGGCCTCATGATGGCCAAGAGCGTGATGCTGGACGGCGCTGCCGCCCCCGACGAAAGTGCGATTGCCGATTCCGTCGAGGTGAGCGCATCCGTTCACGTGGTGGTTGAATTAAAGTAATTCTAACAAACTCTTTTCGTAATCCTGGGCAGCCTTTTCGAGGGCTGCCTTTGGCATATCCGGGCTGCATCCGTAAATACCGAGCGGCTTGAACCACTTCATGCCGGCGGCGTTTGCGGTCATCTCGAACGGGATGAGCATTTCGTCGGCGGTGTAGCGGTTGAGTCCTTCGTGGGTGTAGTGTTCGGCTGCGGCGCCAGCGGTAAATACCACGCGCACGGGCATGCCTTTCAAAAAGTTATCGGCGCTGTAGACAATCGGGCTCATGATTTGGTCTTGCCAGTCGCGCAAGCTCGAGGGGGAGTTGTACCAATATATAGGGAACTGCCATACAATCGCCTTGGACTCCCTCAACAATTTTTTTTCGGCTTCGAGGTCGAAGTAACCATTAACCTTGATTTTGTCAAGGTGATGAAACACAAAATTGGGATTTTTTCTGTTGATATCTACTAAGTGCTTGTTGAACACAGAGTTACTAATGTTTGGATGCGAAAGAAGAATTGTGATTTGATTGTTCATTGTTTTGTATCTGTTGATAAGTTGAAAAAATATTATAAAAAAATTACATAATACGTGCGGAATATCTTCCAAAATGGTCTAGTATTTATTATACTTGTAGTGATGTCGACCTACATCTTGTGGGTGTGGTTCGACCTCTAGCACAAGATATAGTAAAATCGGAGAAATTTGACTATATTTGAGGAAACGGGAATTGAAGGTTTTTTTTAGATGATTTTTACAGTTAAAAAGCGCGACGGCCGCGAGATGCCGTTCAACATCGAAAAGATTGCAGACGCTGTTATCAAGGCTTTTAGAGCCTCTGGCGAACTGGATGAACAGATCAAGGCCGCCCAAGCACAGATAAACTTGCTTGGAAACGACGACCTTCTTACGAATGTCGCTCTCAAGGTTGCTGCTGATGCTGTTGGTCACTTGGAAGCCGAAAACAAGACGAAGCCGGACATTGAAGAAATTCAGGATGCCGTCGAAAAGGCTTTGACCGAAGGCGGTTACGGCGATACTGCCAAGAGCTATATCTTGTATCGTGCCGAACGCACGCGCGTGCGCGAAGTCAATACGCGCCTCATGCAGACGCTTCACGACATCACGTTCAGCTCTGCCAAGGAATCCGACCTCAAGCGCGAAAACGCCAACATCGATGGCGATACCGCTATGGGTACGATGCTCAAGTACGGTTCCGAATCCGCTAAGCATTTCTACACGATGATGATGCTCAAGCCGGAACACAGCCGCGCTCACATGGACGGTGACATTCACATCCATGACCTTGACTTCTATTCTCTCACCATGACCTGCTGCCAGATTGACCTCATTAAGTTGTTCAAGAATGGCTTCAATACGGGTCACGGTCATCTTCGCGAACCGAAGGACATCCGCAGCTACGCCGCTCTCGCTGCAATCGCCATTCAGAGTAACCAGAACGACCAGCATGGCGGTCAGTCCGTGCCGAACTTCGATTATGCTATGGCCGACGGCGTGCGCATCACGTACCGCAAGGCTTACCTTTCCAATATCGTCAAGGCCTTGATCCTCTTTACGGGCAAGGAAGAAGAAGAACTCTTGCCGATCGTCAAGAAGCTCCATACCGAAATGGCCGAAATGGGCATGGTTGCAACCCTCGTGCCGAACGAAAAGTTTGTCGAAACGGAAGCTCACGAGCTTTCCAAGACGTTCGATGCCGAAATCGTGAAGAAGGCCCAGAAGTTTGCCGAAAAGCAGGCCTTCGAAGAAACCGACAAGGCCACGTTCCAGGCTATGGAAGCCTTCGTTCACAACTTGAACTCCATGCACAGCCGCGCCGGTGCCCAGACTCCGTTCTCCAGCATCAACTATGGTATGTGCACCGAACCCGAAGCCCGCATGGTCATGAAGAACTTGCTCCTCACGACCGAAGAAGGCCTCGGCGGTGGCGAAACGGCTATCTTCCCGATCCAGATTTTCCGCGTCAAGGACGGTATCAACCTGAATCCGGGCGAACCGAACTACGACTTGTTCAAGCTCGCTTGCCGTGTGAGTGCCAAGCGCCTGTTCCCGAACTTCAGCTTCCAGGACGCTCCGTACAACTTGCAGTACTACAAGCCGGGTCATCCGGAAACCGAAATTTCGTACATGGGCTGCCGTACCCGCGTGATTGGCAACCATTACGATCCGAGCCGCGAAATCTCTTACGGCCGTGGCAACTTGAGCTTTACCTCGATCAACCTCCCGCGTATCGCTATCAAGATGAAGTCCGTGGACTTGTTCTTTAAGGAACTCGACCGCATGATGCAACTCGTGAGCGACCAGCTCATGGAACGTTTCGCCGTGCAGAGTCGCCGCAAGGTCAAGAACTTCCCGTTCCTCATGGGACAGGGCGTGTGGATTGATTCCGACAAGCTCGGCTGGGAAGATACCGTGGGCGAAGTTATCAAGCACGGTACGCTCTCGATTGGCTTTATCGGCCTTGCCGAAACGCTTGTGATGCTTACGGGCAAGCACCATGGCGAATCCGAAGCTTCTCAGGAACTTGGCCTCAAGATTATCGGCCACATGCGCGAATTCTGCGATAAGGAATCCGAACGCCTGGGCCTCAACTTCAGCTTGCTGGCAACGCCGGCTGAAGGCCTCTCTGGACGCTTTGTGCGCATGGACAAGAAGAAGTTCGGCATTATCCCGGGCGTTACCGACCGCGATTACTACACGAACTCTTTCCACGTGCCGGTCTACTACAAGATTTCTGCCTTCAAGAAGCTCTCGCTCGAAGCTCCGTACCACGCTCTCACGAACGCTGGTCACATCAGCTATATCGAACTCGATGGCGACCCGACGCAGAACTTGGACGCTTTCGAAAAGATCGTGAAGCACATGGCCAAGGTGGGTATTGGTTACGGTTCCATCAACCATCCGGTCGACCGCGACCCGGTTTGCGGATTCGTGGGTGTGATTGGCGATGTTTGCCCGCGTTGCGGACGTAGCGAAGGACACGCCATCTCGTGCGAAAAGCTCGAAGAACTTAGAAAGAAATTCCCTGGAATGCCGGCATTTAGGGGGATTAGATGATTTTACAAGGAGTGCAAAAAATGTCTGAAAAAGAACTCTCTCAGTATGGTGAAGGTGTCGGATTCGAACGCATCCGTCGCATTACGGGTTACCTCGTCGGTACAGTGGACCGTTTCAACAACGCCAAGCGTGCCGAAGTGAACGACCGCGTCAAGCACGGAGTGTAGTGGATTAAAGCAGTGAGCTATGAGCTTTGAGGTCGCTTTGCTACGCAAAGCTTTGAGCTTAAATTAGGCACCGAAGGTGCGATTAAAAAGCTCAAAGGGAGCTAAGCGACCGCGCTCACACCTCAAAGCCGCGAAGCGGTGACCTCACACCTCTCTCGTCTTTCGTCTCTCCTCTCTCGTCTAATATGTCCGAATATCCTCCATTAAAAATCGCTGGAATCGAGCCGGAATCGTTTGTTGACGGTCCCGGCATTCGGTTGACTGTTTTTACGCAGGGCTGCCATCATAATTGCCCGAACTGTCAAAATCCGCAGACGCACGATTTTGAAGGCGGACATTATATTGAGCGCGAAGCGATTATCACGATGATCAAGGAAAATCCGCTGTTGGACGGCGTGACGTTCAGTGGTGGCGATCCGATGGATCAGGCGGCAGCGCTTATTCCGCTGGCCCGTGAAATCAAGGAACGCGGACTCAACCTCGTGATTTTTACGGGGTATACCTACGAACAGCTGATGAAGCTGACTCCCACGAAGCCGGAACTCTTTGAGCTTTTGACTTTCGCGGATATCCTCATCGACGGTCCGTTTGTCTTGGCGAAAAAGTCGCTGGACCTCAAGTTCCGCGGTTCCTGGAACCAGCGCATTATCGATGTGCAGAAGAGCCTCGTCGAAGGCCATGTAGTGATTCACCAGCTCCAGCTCGACGAAATGGCTGCAAATCCTGACCGCGAATACAATACGTAGTAATCAGTAGTGAGCAATGAGCTATGAGCCGTGAGGCTTGAGTCGTGAGGAAGTAAACTTCTGCAATTTGTCATGCCGGACTTGATCCGGCATCTCCTTTCTCGTATCGCGTCATGTTGACCCTCGCAGAGGGGAAACATCCAGTGACTTTTTTTGTAATTTGTCACTATGGAATTTTATTGAAATTCGATGGAAAAATCAGCCTGTTTTGTTTGTGCTGGTTATAGTTGCGTTTTATTTAATTAGAAGTGTTTTGGGTTTGACTTGTCTCTTGATTTGTGTTTTTTCCATAGAAGATTATATTGACAAAATTTCTTCTTTGATTTATCTATAATATAGGTAAGGAAGTTTGGTTATGAGAAAGTTTGGATTTTTGGCGATTGCAACGGTAGCTGCAACATTGGCGACGTCTGCGTTTGCGGCGGGCAAGGTGGCCTGCGTCGGCAATAGCATCACTTACGGTTATGGCATTGAATCTTGGCCCGACCAGACGAGTTACCCGCACCATCTGCAAGGGATGTTGCGCGAAAATGCGCCTGCGGATACGGTCGAGAATTTTGGCGTGAGCGGTTTGACGGTTCGCAAGGACGATCAGGCTTCGTACTGGAAGGGTTACCGTTTTGCGCCTGCGATTGAATTCGCTGCGGATACGGTCATCATCGAACTTGGCACGAACGATTCTAAGGCTTACACGGCATGGAACACGCCGGAGCAAGATGCCGCTGTCGATTCCGCAATCACGGCAGATTTTGAAGCGCTGATTGATACGTTCCAGGTAGCATCCAAGCCGCATGTCTTTATTTGCTTGGCTCCTTATGTGAACAATGTGGAATGGAACATCCTCGATACGGCTGTCGTGAATCGCGTGAACCCGGCGATTCTGCGGGCGGGGCTTGAAAAGGGTGTGAATGTCATCGACTTGCATTCGCGCTTTAGCGCTCTCGAAAATCCGAGTTGGTACTTGGAAGATATGGTGCATCCGTCCGTCGAAGGCGCAAAGCACTTGGCCGAGATAGTCTATAGCCATTTGCAGATGGATACGTTGCAAATTACGGTGGTCGATAACCTAACGCTCAGGGCGCCGAAGGGTTTCGGTTACCAGTGGTACAAAAACGGCAAAATGCTCGAAGGCGATACGCTTGAAACGCTTGCCATTTCGAGCGTGGGCGAGTACAAGGTCTCTGTGAAGGTTAATGAAAAGAGCTTGTCGCGGATTGTGACTGTGCCGTTGAAAGTCGAAAAGACGACTGCCTTGAAGCCGGGGGCTCGTGTCGTTCGCGAAAATTCGGCGGGTGCTGCGAACATGGCTAAATCGGTGCAACGCTTTGACGCTCAAGGCCGAACATTGAATGCCCGAGGACCATCGCACCAGAAGGTCTATATCAAACGATAAACAGGAAAGGGAACGACCGGAGTCGTTCCCTTTGAGCGTATGAGAAATAGAGAAAACTCGTAGCTTCGCAAAAGCGTGTTTCTGGTGTGGGGCTTTCATTGCCTCGCGAGACTAGAGCATGACTTCTTTTTCACAAAATTAGATGGAAACCGTCAAAATGTGAAGTGAAATTCGGAGGCGCCAAGAGAAACTGTCCTCAGCGGACAACGATTTTGAGGCCGTTTTTAATGCTTTTTTACCCGAAAATCCCATTACATTGTATTTTTAGAATATGAAGTCTAGTTCTGAAAAATTGCCGCTCGAAGAACGCCCGCTAAAGCGCATGTCGGTTTTCGATTTTAGCGATTACCGCGACTACTTGCGCCACTATTTTGAATGTGCGAAGGCGTTGAACCGCAGGTATTCTCTGCGGAGTTTTTCGGATAAGCTTGGCTTTTCGTCGAAGGACTTTATTTCGCGCATCATGAAGGGCGAAAAAGGGCTCACACCGACGAGTATCGCAAAGATTACGGGCGGTTTGCAGTTCGACGAAAACGAGGCCGCGTATTTCGAGGCGATGGTCCTGTTTTGCCAGGCGACCAACGAGGACGAACGGAAAAACTACAAGAAGCGCATGGAAGAAATTACGGCGACCTACCGCTTCACGCAGCAGATGCTCTTGACTCGGGCGTATCAATATGAAGTTTATTCGCACTGGTACTATACCGCTATTCGTTCGCTCATTGGGATGCATGGTTTTGACGGCGACTACGAAGCTTTGGGCGCACGCCTGATGCCGCCGATTTCTGGGGAACAGGCAAGGCAAGGGGTGGACTTGCTGGAACGTGTCGGGCTCATCAAGAAGGACGCCAAAGGGAACTGGGTCCTCAACAATCCCGCCATCAGTACCGGCGACAAGGTCCTCCAGCAGGCCTTTATCAACTACCACAAGGAATTTATCGGCCTAGCGCAGGACTCCATTACCAATATCGCATCGAGCGAAAGGAATGTCAGCAGCGTCACGCTGGGCATCTCGGAAGCATCGTACAAGAAAATCGTCAAGTGCATCAATGAGTTCCGCAAAAAAATTTCTATGATTGCTAATGAGGACGAAGAGGGCGGACGCGTATTCCAGATGAATATCCAGATCTTCCCGCTGTCCAAGTGAGGCGACGATGAAAAAGGCTCGACTTGACAAATCGGCGGCTTTTGCATGGATGGCATTGCAGGTGTTGCTTGCAATGGTATTTGTTGCATGCTCCGACAACAAGGTCGCTGGCGGAAACAGCTCCGAAGTCGGTTCCCCGGAATTGATGGGAACGCTTGCGTACCTTGATGGTGCTGGCAATCCGGACTTTTTCAGACGCGCTTCTTATGCCCGTGTTTACTGCGTTCCGGTAGATTACGACCCGGCGAAAGACGATAGTACCGCTTACTATTCCACGACCGCGGATTCGATGGGGCATTTTGAGTTTTCGAACTTGCCGGATGGATTCTACAATCTCGAAGCGTTCTACGAAGATTCGCAGAAGTCGTTTGCACTCCGTGAATCGGGAATTAAAATTGATGCCGATTCGACATGGACTACGAAACTTGGAATGTCTGAAAGCAAAGAAATTAAAGTTTATTTCTCCGATGTCAAAGACTCTGAGGCTAGCGTTTCTATAGTCGGGTCGTCTTACAAGTCGACTGCAAAAATTGAAACGGATGATTCTGGAACGTATGCCTTGTTTGCGGGCATGCCTGCTTCGTTCTATGATTCTCTGCAGGTCAGCACGAATAGCGGGACTCAAAGTATAAAAGCGGTTTTTGTCGACGATTCCGACGCGTCTCAGTATATTTTCTGCGATGATCCGGTCCGCGCATTAGAAATTCCGCTGAACACGGCGGCGACGGGCATTGATTTGCGCGATACAATCGAGGGTTTCCCGCTGTATGTGCGCTTGAGCGACTTGAATGATGAAGACCGCGAATCGCTTGTCAAGAATCTTTATTCGCTTAAGGTTTACTTGGAACCTGCATCGGCCTGGACGACTTTCCAAACGGTTTACGATGAGAACGAGAAGGCTGTTGGGCTTTGGATCCGCTTGACGACGCTTTACCCGCAACGTGAAATGCAAAAACTTGTCCTGAGCTGGACTGAGGTTGAACATGTGAGCGAGGTGGATGATGCAGAGGCCGCGACTTCGGCGGAGGCTGACAATGCGGATTCGAAAAAATCGATGAGCTTGATTCGTGCCGCAGATCCGTTCTCTTTCTCGGATGGCTTTGTGGCGGCTTGGAATTTTGACGAAACGGAATTCCCGGAATCGGCTATTAAGGCTTCTGGCGATAATCCGTTCCAGGGAAGCGTCAATGATATTTCTACAGGCGATGGAATTATTGGCGGGGCGTTCTACTTTAACGGAAAAACTTCGTTTATTGAAGTCGAGGAATCTGCGGATAACGCAAACTTTGCGTTAACGGATACTTCTAGCTTTACCGTTTCGTTCTGGGTGAATGTTGAAGATACTTCGACGTCGCGCTTTCTTTGGGGCAAGTCCGAATCGGAATACCACTTCAAGTATCAGGCTGGCGATAGCGACAGGTCGAGTTGGATGTACAAGGAACTGGACGAATCGGATTTGGATCATTGGTATGAGGCAAGCATCGCAACGAAACCTGCTGTGGATTACAAGCAGTGGGCACACTTTACGGTCGTGAAGTCCGGCGATTCGACAGCAATTTACAGGAACGGCGTTCTCGAAGATGTGAAGATGAGCCTCGGCAATACCGATGACAAGAGAACTACGGATGGGCTGTTTGTCATTGGTGCTCGCAAGCAATCTGGCGGAAAGTATGACCGCGTGTTCAAGGGCTGGATGGACGAGCTGTACTTTATGAACAAGGCTAAAAGTAGTGAATGGGCAAGGCTTATGTACTTGAACCAGAAGCCTACTGATTACTGGCCGAGGTAAGGTGATCCCGGAATCGCCTTACACAGTGTTAACCTAATTTCTCAGTGAGTCTTGTGTATCGTCTTGTGCTGCGGTTGTTGCGGACGGACTGGTAGAACGCTCCCGGCGCCGACAGGATCCACACGTGGCCTTTCGCACGTGTAATCGCCGTGTAGATAAGGTTCCGCTGCAACATAATGCTGTGGCTGGAATCCAGCACGACAACGACGGCAGGGTATTCGCTGCCTTGGCTTTTGTGGATGGTGCAGGCGTACGCGAGTATCAGTTCATCGACTTCATCGGGTTCGTAATCGACAGTCTTGTCGTCGTAAAAGACTGTAATTTTCTTGGTTTCCTTGCCGATCTTGTAGATGATGCCGACGTCGCCGTTAAACACGTTCTTGTCGTAGTTGTTGCGGATTTGCATCACGCGGTCACCGACGCTCCAGTTGCCGCTTGCAATCTTGATGCGTTCCTTGTCCGGATTCAAGAGGTTCTGCAAGTAGTTGTTCAGCTCGTAAATGCCGAGAGGGCCTTTGCGCATGGGCGTCAAAAGCTGCATTTCGGTCTGCGTGTCGATATCGATTTTTTCCTTGATGCCGTGCGTGACAAGGCGACCGATGAGGTTCTTCGCTTCGTCGGCGGTTTCGTACGGCAAAAAGTGGAAGTTCGGGCCTTCGATAGGCGAGGGGCAAATGCCTTGATTGATTTTAGCGGCCTTGTCGGCGATGTCGTTTCCGCCGGCCTGGCGGAAAATGTGCTGAAGGCGCGTGCTCGGAATCTTGGAACAGTGCAGAAGGTCGTTCAGCACGTTACCTGGCCCAACGCTAGGGAGCTGGTCGGAATCGCCCACGAGCACGATGCGCGCGTTGAACGGTGTCGCTTCGAGGAGTGACATCGCAAGCCACGTATCGACCATACTGAATTCGTCGACAATCAGCAAGTTGCAGTGGAGCTTGTTGTTCTCGTCACGGTGGAACTTGCCTGAGATGGGGTCGATTTCGAGCAGGCGGTGGATGGTACGGGCCTTTTCGCCACAGCATTCGCCCATACGCTTGGCGGCACGTCCTGTCGGGGCGGCGAGGCAGACGCATTCTTCCATTTGGCGCGCAAGGTAGAGGATTCCTTTGAGGATTGTCGTCTTGCCGGTACCGGGGCCACCCGTGATAATCGAAATCTTTCGCGAAAGCGCCATGTGGATGGCTCGCTTCTGGATGGGATCGAAGCTGAATTTATGTTCGCGTTCCCAGCTTTCGAGGTTGTTCTCGAAGTTGTACGTTTCGAGTTCGTTGTATTTTAGGCGTTGTAAAATGTTATCGGCAATCCGCTGCTCGGCGTTGTAGAGCGGCGGAAAATAGCAGTCGTCGCCGATGCGCTTGATACGTTCTGTGTCGCAGGCCTGTTCGAACTGGTCGAGGAGCGTGTTGATGGCGCCGTCTTCGTCCATCTGCAAACGCAAATTCTTGACGGTGCGTTCCAAAAGAACGTTTCGGGGGAGGTAAACGTGGCCGTCGCTGACCGAGGCTTCTTGCAACGTATAAAGCAGAGCCGCCTGGAATCGCTCGGGACTGTCTTTCGGGAATCCGACTTTCTGTGCGATTTCATCGGCCTTCAAGAACCCGATGCCCCAGACTTCTTCGCAGAGCATGTAGGGGTTCTGCGTGATGCGTTCGATGGTTGCTTGCCCGAACTTGTTCCAAAGGCGCTTGGCAACACTCCCGACGATTTCGTGCTTGTACAGGAACAGCATCGTTTCGCGGCTGTGTCTCGCTTCTTGCCAACGGGCGAGGAATGCTTCCACCTTGCGGGCGGGGAACCCCTTGATTTTTACTTCGCGGAACTTGTCCGGATCGTTATCGAGAATGTTGGCGGTGTCGTCGCCTAAAGCTTCGACAATGCGTTCTGCAATCTTTTGCCCTACGCCCGGGAACTGCCCGCTGGCGAGGTATTCGACGATGTCGTTATCGTCTGTGGCTATAAATTCAAATGACGTTGCTTGGAACTGCTTGCCATATTTTGGGTGGCTGCCCCAGTCGCCTTCAATCGAGATGGATTCGCCCGGTTGAAGGTTCGGGAACGTCCCTGTAACGACAACGACTTTCTTACTTTCGCTGTCGTTCAGGCGCATCACGGTAAAGCCATTTTGCTGGCTATGGAACGTGATGGACTTGATACTGCCTTTGATGTTCAATTATTGAGCCTTCGGGATCTTGTCTTCGTCGTCGAAAGCGGTGTTCCAGCGGTCGGCATCGTAGCCTTCCATCTTAGAAAGCGACTTTCCACGGACACAGAGGAAGAATCCGAGAATGGCGGCGTCATGGAGGGCGATCACGAGTGCGGTCTTGTAGTCAAGGCCAAAGCCGAGCGGAGCGCCCTTGAGGTTTTCCGGGCTTACCCAAAGGATGTAGTCGCTGGTGATGAACGTCATGAACATGCACGGGATTAGCGCAATCCAGAAGTTCTTCTTTTTGCTGCGGAGGTATACTGTAGCCACGCAGAGGCTGCAAACGGCCATGAGCTGGTTGCTCCAGCTGAAGTAGTTCCACAAGATGTTGAAACCTTCGGGGTTCATGTTGCTCCAGAAGATAATCACGGCGCAAAGAGCGAACATCGGAACCGTAAGGAGGAGGCGGTTTTTGACAGAAGTCTGTTCAAGTCCGGTGAGTTCTGCAACGGTAAGGCGGAGGCTTCGGAGACTGGTGTCGCCACTCGTGATAGCAAGAATGATCACGCCCACGACCACGAGGATCGAAATCGGAGCCCAAGGAATCACGGTCGAAACGAGAACGCTCAAGACCTTCACGCCCGAAGCGCCGGTCAAGAGTTCCGGCATCTGGTGGTAAATGAACATGCCACCTGCAGCCCAGATCATGCCAATCAAACCTTCGATAATCATCATGCCGTAGAACGTTTGGCGGCCCGTCTTTTCGGTCACTTCGGTACGGGCAACGAGCGGGCTCTGTGTGCTGTGGAAACCGCTGATGATACCGCAAGCAATCGTCACAAAGAGCATCGGGATAATCGGCTGACCGGCCGGATGCTTGTGGAAGTTGCTCAAGATGTCGCTGGTGCAGAATTCGTCAAGAACGTGCAGGTTCGGGATGATGCCTACGAAAATAGCGAGAGAGGCGAGAATCAGGAGGGCACCGAAAACCGGGTAAATGCGGCCGATAATCTTGTCAATGGGGAAGAAGGTGCTGATGAAGTAATAGGCAAAAATGCAAGCGACCGCAATCCAGAAGAGCGTCGGCGAAACGTGGCTGCCGACGAGAATCGGGGTGTTCACGAGAGCTGCCGGAGTGGTGGTAAATACCGCACCCACAAGGATGAGGGCCACGGAGATGAGGCCCATCACGACCTTGGCCGGACCCTTGCCCAAGAATTTACGGGAGAGCGCCGGAACGTTGTAGCCGTTGTTGCGCATGCTGATCATGCCGCTGAAGTAGTCATGGACGGCACCGCCGAGCACGTTACCGAGCGGGAGCAAAATGAATACGATTGCGCCAAACTTGATGCCAAGAATCACGCCGATCACAGGTCCGATACCGGCAATGTTCAAAAGCTGGATGAGGACGTTTTTCCAATGTGCCATCGGAACGCGGTCTACACCATCCGGATTTTCGAGAGCCGGAGTCTTTCTGTCGTCCGGTCCGAAAACGCGTTCGACGAACTTGCCATAAGTGAAGTATCCCAGGATGAGGATTGCAACACCGATTAGGAATGTGATCATTTTTTGTGCCTTCTTTAGTTTTTAATTAAAACTGAACTAGAGCATTGATGGATACCGCTATATAGGTCTGCCATATATAGCTCTTGAGGTCTTGAGTGCCTGCGTCCTTTGTGTATGCCGCTTTATACCAGTTTTCATAAACACGTAGAGACGGGCTAAGGCCGAAATTATCCGTAATGAAGTATTTCAAGTTCGTGACCAGGGCAATTCCGGATCCCATGACTTCGGAATCTGCGAAACCCTTGACGCTTGTAGCGCTGTTTTCGACGCGGAGGTTCGAGAAAGAATAACCAAGACCGACGCCGACCTGGAAAAAGTCGGGGTAGAAAAAGTTATAGGTAAATTCCAGGCCAAAACGCCAGTAGCGCATTTGCTGTTCTTTAATATCGTCGGCAAAACCGTTGATGTTTCCATTCATGGACCAGTATTGGAAAGATGCTGCAAGTGAAAATTCACGGATATTCACACCGATATTGTAATCGGGAGATATAAGGAATTTGGACATGGGAAAATGGAGCGTTTCTACGGTGCCGTCTTCGTCGACGAGCTTTACGGTGCGTTCAAAAAAGTCTCCACGGTTGGCAATAACGCTAAAACCGACGCTTGCATAATAGGATCGTGGCCATTGGCCAAAATCATTGTCGCTGGGCTGCGCGAAAACAGTGGAACAAAACAATGTAAGAATCAATAAAAATTTTTTCATGTTATATCCTCCAAAAAAACACGACGCCCCCAAAATTAGAATTTTAAGGGCGCCTTGGTGAAAACCGCGATGTGTTATGAGGCTTTATTCAGCGTATTTGAACATGGCGTCGATGCACTTCTTGGCCTTGACGCGTACGCCCTCGTCGAGTGTGATGTGTTCTGCCTTTTCGGGGTGGCGGAGCGCTTCCAGGATGTTTTCGAGGGAGTTCGACTTCATGTACTTGCACATGCAGCAGCTACCGATAAAGTTCATATCGGGGTGTTCGTAGTGCATACGGGCATTGAGGCCGCATTCCGTGAGGAGCAAGATGCAGCTGTCCTTGGGCTGTTGGTTGATGTAGCTGACCATCTGGCCCGTGCTTCCGACGTAGTCGCTGAGCATGGCGACGGACGGATTGCATTCCGGGTGGCTAATCACCTTGAGATTCGGGTTTTGGCTACGGAAGAACTGGATCAAGTCCGGATCGTAGTTTTCGTGGACGTAGCAGCAGCCGTTATAAAGCTTGATATCCTTCTTAACCCCGCGACGCTTCATTTCGTCGATGATGTTCTGGCCCATGAGGGCATCCGGCACAAAGTAAATCTTGTCGGACGGGATCGTTTCGATGATGTGCATCACGTTACCGCTGGTGACGCAGACGTCGCAGGCGGCCTTCACGTCGGCAGTCGTGTTGATGTAGCAAACGAACGTATAGTCCGGATTCTGCTTGCGGAGTTCTTCGACGTCCTTGCCGGTAATGGAATCGGCGAGGCTGCAACCCGTGAGCGGGCCCGGGATAATCACATCCTTCTGCGGGTTCAAAATCTTGGCGGTTTCGCCCATGAAACGCACGGCAGAGAAGAGGATCGTCTTTTGCTGGACGGTAGTAGCGTCCTTGCTGAGCTTGAAGCTGTCGCCCGTGAAGTCGGCAACGCCCAGGAGAATTTCAGGAGCGCAATAGCTGTGGGCGAGGATGACGGTGTCCTGCTGCTTTTTGAGCTCGTTGATTTCGTTGATGAGCGGGAGCATCTTTTCCACCTTTTCCATGGTGTAGGTGCAAAGTGCTGCGCCCGGCTTGACGGACTTGAGACGATTATAAAGTTCTTCTGCGGTCATTGTTGTTCCGTGGTTAAATACCTAGTGTAAAGATAGTAAATTAGTGCGGCTCTGCCACTGAATACCCGGCCCATTCAGCGCTGATGGAAGGGCTTGCCTTGCGGATGTTTGCCTCGTCAGCAGTTTCTTCCTTGCGGGCGATGTCTCCGTTTGCAATGCGTTCCTTGATTTCGTCAAAGGTCTTGGGCGGCACGGAATTGGGGCTGTTGTCGCCGAGAACCTTGCAGGGGGCGGCTTCGGATTCCTTCGCCTTGTCCTTGACGGGCGTGTATTCGCGGAGGGCGGGGATGGTGTAGAAACGGTCTTCTTCAGGGCACCAGGCGGTGAGCGCCTTGCCGTAGCAGCAGCCGGAATCAAGCCCGATAAATCCAGGAATGTTGACAAAACCGTTCTTGGCCCAGTGTCCAAAGACAACCGTTTTGTTCCATTGGACTTGTTCGTACCATGGCTTGTCATTCCAAAGTCGCACGGAGAGGATTACTTCAGGACTCATGTCTTCGAGGCGTGTTTTGCCCGGTTCAAGGCCTGCATGGACGAGGAGGGCGTGCGGCGTGTCGCGCCAAAGCGGCCAGTTCTTGACGGTATCGCGGATGTAGATCCATTCGTCGAGCGAAAGCGCCTTGAAGCGCTTCTTTTGCTTTTCGGTCCAGTTGCTTTGGGGCGTTTCCATCATGCGGATGAGGTGTTCCTCATGATTCCCGCGGACGGTCAAGATGCCGACTTCTTCGACGATGCGCATGGCACGCATCATGTCGGGACCTTTGTTGATGATGTCGCCGGTCTGGTAGACGGTATCGTTACCGCGGACAAATCCGAACTTGTCGAGCATGGCGGTCAGTTCGTCTGCACAGCCATGAACATCGCCTATGTACAAGGTGCGTTTCACAGATGGACCGCCTGACGCAACTTATTGAGCTCGTTCGGGGTGAGTTCGCGGAATTCGCCTGCGGGCAAGTCGCCGAGCTGGATTTGGCAATAGCTCACGCGCTTGAGGTCGCGGATTTCGTAACCGACGGCACGCATCATGCGGCGGATTTCGCGGTTCTTGCCTTCGATCAGCACAAGTTCTGCAAAACCGTTTTCGAGATAAACGTCTGTTGCAAAAGCGATTTCTTCGGGTGCATCCGGATCTTCGGGGTCGCGGATGTCGACTCCATCGACGAGGCGCTGGGCAGCCGATTCGCTGAGCGGGCGCGTTGTCCATACATAGTAACTGCGCGGCACCTCAAAACTCGGGTGCGTGAGGCGGTAAAGCAATTCGCCGTCGTCGGTGAACAGCAAAAGACCGCGGCTCTGCAAGTCGAGTCGTCCGACGTATTTAAAATTGTGGTATCCCGGTGGCAAGTAGTCGTAAACCGTACGGCGGCCCTGCGGGTCATCCTTGGTGCAGACGCATCCTGCGGGCTTGTGGAACATGATGACCTTGCTTTTTTTGTTTGTCGGGAGCTTCAAAAGCTTTCCGTCGACAGAGATCTGGTCCTTTGTTTCGTCCACTTGATGACCGAGGTCCGAAATCGTTTCGCCGTTCACTTGGACGCGACCGTCTGCGACGAGGTCGTCGGCGGCGCGGCGGCTAGCAAAACCACTGAGTGATATATATTTGTTGATACGCATAAGTTTTATTTGTCCTCGGTATCAGTTGATGAGCCTGTCGAATCAGTCGAACCATCAGCCTTCTTCAAAAATGCGGGGCGTTTTTTCGGCTTTTGTTCCGGTTCTTTTTCGGGCGGGTAGAGGAGACCAAAACGAAGCCCTGCCGTACTGATCTTGAACGTTTCGACGCGGAGTTTTTCGAGAAGCGAACGGAGCCAGAAAAGTCCGCAAATGATGACTTCGTGGCGGCCGTTTTCAAGTCCCGGGAGCATTGCGCGGAGTTCCTTCGAAAGGTTCGTGATGCGCGTCGTGACGGCTTCGAGGTCCGAAAGACTCAATTCAAGACCTTCGATGGCTTTATAGTCAAACGTTTGGCTGTTCAAGAAGACCATGGCAAGTGCAGTTCCCGTTCCACCGATAAGGTAGACGGGCTTTTTGGTCATGCCCTTGAACGAAAGATCCTTGAACGTTTCCTTGATAAACTTCTTGTATTCCGGACCGGGAATTGGGCCCATCGCCTTGAACATCTTGAGGGCGCCCACAGGGATGGAGAACGTCGTTTCGCCGTTGCTGAGTTCCGTAGATCCGCCACCGATGTCAATTGTGACGAAACCTTCGCCGTGCCATTCCTTCACAGAACGGTAGGTGAGCTTGCCTTCTTCTTCGCCGGTGATGACGCGCGGCTTGACCCAGACGGCCTTTTCGACAGCTTCGATGACTTCGTCCGGATTGGAGGCCTTGCGCATGGCTTCAGTCATGGCGACGGCCTTGAGGTCTGCGCCGAGGGCGTGCAAGTCCATGCGGAACTTCGTCATGATTTGCACTAGTTCGTGGATGCGTTCCGGCGTGATTTTTCCGTGTTCGTAAATGTCTTCGCCAAGGCGGCAGACTTCAACTTTCTGGAGTTTGGGAACGAGAATCTTGCGCGGAGCTGCGGGTGTTTCGGGGGTTGACGATTCTGCGGACTCGGGCGCGGCCTGAACATTGGCTGGCGCGTCCTCAAAAGCCGCAATCAACAGAATGCAGCTATGACTTCCGATGTCGATTGTCGCCTGAAGTTTATTTTCCACTTTGATCCTCTTCCGTTTCTTTATTTTCGCTTTCGCCCTGAGACTTCATTTTTAACATGATGTTCTTCATCTTTTCGGCGAGGGCGCCTGGATTTGTAAGGAACTGCTTGGCGTGTGCGATGGCTTCTTCGACAACGGATTCCGGGTATTTGGAACTCCAGCCGGCAACGATATCGCCAGTGGTGCTGCCGAGCGGTTTCTTTTCGCGAATTTCCTGGCCCATCTTGAGAGCGAGCAAAAGTCCGAGCTCGAATGCTCTCGGCGATTCTTTTCCGTCGAGCATCTTTTCGATGCGGGCGATGCGTTCTTCGTAAGGGATGTTCTGCGAATTGGTCAAATCTTTTTCTGAAATCATGGTAACAAAAATAGTAAAGGTGCGGCTTGGCGCCAAAGGGCGGGTTGCTTTTTGTTATGTAATAGTAAAGTGAATGTATGCGGGCGGGGCTCCAGCTCGGAGTTGACGCCTGCGGCGTCAGCGGCTTCACTCGGTCATGAACGCCTACAAGTAGTCGTTCGCGACTCTCGTTTTGCACGCTACTGCGAAGAATATGCTTTGGCCGACGCTTTTTAATTCAACGAAAAAGTTTTTTCAGGGTCAGAGTAAAACTCTCATTTGTTTTGCAATGATGAATGTTTTTGAAACTTATTGCTACGGGGATGCTATGGTGTGGCTTGGCGCCAAAGGGCGGGTTGCTTGATGGAATAAAAAAAGACCCGCAGAGGTCTGCGGGTCGAATTAGTGGTTTAAGAAAATTACTTCTTAGCAGCGGGCTTCTTGGCAGCGGCCGGCTTCTTAGCGGCAGCAGGCTTCTTAGCAGCGGCCGGCTTCTTGGCGGCAGCGGGCTTCTTAGCAGCGGCCGGCTTCTTAGCGGCAGCAGGCTTCTTAGCAGCGGCCGGCTTCTTAGCGGCAGCGGGCTTCTTAGCAGCGGCCGGCTTCTTAGCGGCAGCGGGCTTCTTAGCAGCGGCCGGCTTCTTAGCAGCAGCGGGCTTCTTAGCAGCGGCCGGCTTCTTAGCGGCAGCAGGCTTCTTAGCA
>Ga0265300_10001663_pt1 | contig 20502 bp, 15 predicted proteins | sample AusTroGonzalo_MG_FD_193482 | JGI IMG/M metagenome (GOLD analysis project Ga0265300, IMG submission 193482) | Bovine rumen microbial communities from tropical cattle in Woodstock, Queensland, Australia - Gonzalo_03 | ecosystem: Host-associated > Mammals > Digestive system > Stomach > Rumen ...
ATCGTTTGCTGATTCCGCCAAAACATTTTTGACGTACGATTTATCCCCACTGCCAAATAAACCACCATGTCTGATTGAATTCACAGAAAACCAAACCTGACTGCCGTGTTCCATTTGTAATATTTCTTTTGCACGTTTGCCAACATGCTCCATGAAAAACAACGCATATACACCCATACCGGTAAATCCAATTCCAAACAATGGCAAAAATATTTTCCATGGGATACCTGCAACTAACAACATTCCACCAAAAACACCACTATATAACAATGCACTGCCAAGATCTGGATGCTTTAATAAAATCAATACACATGGCACGAACAATAACATATACACAGGCCAATTAACACGTTTTAAAGTTGGTTTCCACGGCTCTTTATTAAGGTAAATGTTATCACCGTATGTTTCATGCATTTGGGCTAAAAACCACGCAGTCAAAACTATGAAAAAAGGTTTTAATAAATCGACAGGCAAAAAGTCAAAACCTGCTATGTGTGCCCAACGCGCACTGCCTTTTACTTTTGTTACGTGCGCAACTGTGCTTAACAATGCACCATACATTGCAATAAATCCAGCCACAGACAATCTGATTATTTGCTTTTTGTTTAACATGCTGCAAAAAATCAAAGATATTATACCCAATAGATATAACAACCATGCCTTTTGAAAAAAGAAATACCACGGTTTTCCCATACGTGCGGCCTGGGCAGAACCTGCTGAAAAAACAACGACACAGCCGATAAATATCAACACGAAAGTCCAAAACAATAACTTGCGGTCTATTTCAAAATACCAACTGGTTAACTTACTTTCGTCTGTGCGTCTTAATTTCAGCATCTTTTATCCCATTATGCAAATTTTAACAAAATCAAAGCCAAACCAGAAAACAGAACAGATAACACAAAGAATCTGTCTACTATCTTTGATTCATCCCAACCCAATTCTTCAAAGTGGTGATGCAACGGTGCGCGTAAGAATATGCGTTGACCAGTGCCAGTTATTTTGCGAGTAATTTTGAAACACATTGTTTGCAAAAATGAAGACAATAAAATTATAACCATCATACCTGCTGCAACTGCCATTATAAATTCTGATTTCAACAACATTGCAACTGTTCCCATAAATCCACCCAAAGCTAATGACCCAACATCACCCATAAATATAGCCGCAGGTTTTGCATTAAACCACAAGAATCCCAGAACTGCACCGAACACAGCGCCTAAGACTGGATATAAAGCACTGGCCTCTGGTAAAAACATAACCGCATCCATAAAACCAATTCTGGTTGCACCATATAAAGCAACAACCAAAACAATTAACACAGGCAAATATAATTTTGCCAACATGCCATCCAACCCGTCTGTGATATTTGTAGCATTTGCAGAACCACAAATTACAAAATATGCAAAAATGTAATACAAAAATCCCAGGGTTACAGGTATTCCAAACAAATACCCTATTTCCCAACTGCCCAAAGGCAACACTATACTTGACCCCAAAACAATAGATAAATTTGGAACATAACCCGGCATAGTTTTATTTATGAAATAAGCCAAAATTGCAACACAAATTGCCTCTAATCCCAATCTGGCGGCGGGCGATAATCCATTTGACGCCTTCTTGGATTGACTGCGGATTTTTTTATAGTCATCGGCAAACCCAATTAAACTGAACATCAATAATGCAGACAGCGCAATCCAACCTGTTTCGTTATGCATAGGCATAAACAACAAAGAAGAAACCATCACGGCGATTATAATCAAAATTCCACCCATTGATGGTGTGCCAACTTTCTTTCTGTGATTAGCGGGAACGTTTTCACTGATTGGTTGCCCCATACCTTGCACTTTATGCATCAATTTGATAAAACTGCGACCAAAAACCAACATTATCATGAAAGCCATACCAAAGGCCGCAGCAAACTGTGTCCAACCACTTGCAAAAAAACTCCAACCATGATTGATGATAAAATCCGTAAGCATAAAAAACTCCTTTCAATATATTGATATTTTATCATAAAAAAAGCTGTAAACAAATGAATATATAAAATATATTCATACGCCTTTTAGAATATGCCACCAACCTTGGTTTGTTCACCGTGCAATTCTTTAGATTTTGGTGGATTTGGTGCCTGGCCAGGCTTGAAAACTTCGTTGATTATAATACCGTCTGGATCTTGGGATGCAGAAATACCAGTATTACGATTTACCCTGATAAAACTTAACCCATCTGGCACCGGGAAAGGTTGATTACTTTCATCTTTCAAAGCAACATTCATAAAATCTGCAAATACGCGTGCCGCCATATGTGAACCAGCACCCTTGCCCAAAGGTTTCGGCACATCATAACCCAAATATACACCTGCAATTAAATTCTTGGAAAACCCAATAAACCAAACATCTTTGACCTGGTTCGTTGTTCCTGTTTTTCCCGCAATTGTATGACCTTTGACCCGCGCTTGTTTCCCAGTTCCGCGTTCCACAGCGCCCTGTAATATGGAAACGATTTGATATAAACTTTGTGCATCAGACAATGGATCTGTTGGTTTTTCTGCCTGGGGCGGTAATAATGTTGGATTCCAATCTATTTGTGTTGATGGTGTGCCATCTAATACATTGCCATATCTGTCTTCGACATAGTCAATCATTTTTGGTTGAATAACACGACCACCATTGATAAATGCAGAATATCCCAACACCAATTTTTCCAATGTTGTTTCGCCCGACCCCAATGCCATAGATTCATTTAATTTGCTGCTGTCTATTTGGGGTGGATACACACCGAATCTTTGGGCTGCTTCAATAGAATCTGCAACACCAATTTGTTCAACCAGGCGCACAGTTGGAACATTTCTGGATGTTTCCAATGAAAAACGAAGTGGAATATTTCCTAAAAACTTTCTGTCGTAATTTTCAGGTTTCCATTCTTTGTTATTTTCACGCCACCCAACAATTGGTGCATCCAATATTAAACTTTCTGGGCTGTACCCTTTTTCCAACGCAGACAAATAAACAAAAGGTTTAATTGTTGAACCAATTTGACGATATGCCTGGGTTGCACGATTAAACGAAGATTCACGGAATGAACGTCCCCCCGTCATAGCCAGCACGCGTCCAGTATGTGGATTCATAGCGATAATTGCGCCCTGTAATTTAGGTTCGTGTTCACCCTTGTTTTTATTAAACGCATCTAATTCTTTTGCCAACGCTTCCGCTGCAGCGCGTTGAAGTTCTGGATTAATTGTTGTTTTAATATACAACCCATCATTATACAATTTTTCACGACCCAATTTTTCCAACAATTTACGACGAACATCTTCTGCAAAATATTGGAAATCCATTTCCATTTGTTCTGTGAATCCTGAATTGATATTCAAAGGTTCCGCAGCTGCTGTTTCCGCCTGATCTCTGGTAATAAATCCGTCATCAACCATACGTCTTAAAACATAGTTCCTGCGCTCTATGGCACGGTTTCTGTCGTTTGGCGCCTTTGGCAATGATGCCAAGAACGCACATTCAGACAAAGACAAATCTTTGACCGGTTTATTAAAATACATCAACGCAGCAGATCCAACACCATATGCACGCGCACCTAAAAAGATTTCGTTCAAATATAATGTCATAATGTGTTTTTTTGAAAAACTGCGTTCCAACCGCAGGGCCAATATCGCCTCTTTAACCTTTCTGGATATAGTTCTGTCAGAAGTTAAAAAGAAATTTTTTGCAACCTGTTGTGTGATTGTTGATGCGCCTGTGAATTTTTTATTAAATCCCATTAAACGCATAGCATTATTCATAGTTGCGCGCAAAATACCTTGAACATCAATACCAGGATGAGTCCAGAAATTTTGATCTTCGGCTGCAACAAATGCATTTATTAACTGGGGTGGCATATCTTCGAAATCTATGAAAACACGTCTTTCAACCGCATATTCTATAAGCAATGAACCATCCGCAGCATATAAACGGGTTGCCACCGGTGGCGCATATGTCGCCAATTTTTTGTAATCTGGCAAATCATTTCCATAAATCAAAACCAATGCCGCCAACACACCGATTACCGCGACAATACCCCAGAAAACAACACTCATAAAATGATGTAAAAATTTTTTGAATTTCATAGATATAATTTTATGTTAAATGTTTTGACTTTGCAAGTAATGTTTAATAATAAAAAAACCAGCATTTGCTGGTTTAATCTTTTTATAATTCTGCGATGCCGTTTGTCGCGATTATATCGCCACCCTGTTCAAAGATGCGACCGCCCGCTTCGCGAATCAATAAATCGCCAGCGGCCATTTCTGCATAATCCAAAGGATCGGATATAAATGCATCCATTTTACCCGCCGCAACACATGCCAAATCCAATGCAGGACATCCTGTTTCGCGTGCGTTACCTTGAATCAAAGGACGCATACCGGCTGTATTATAACCAATGGTTAAATCTGCAGGTTCTTTTAAATTCGAAACATGTATTTTTTCAGAATGGTATGCAGAAAACACATATGCACCATTGCCCGCTTCTGCATAATACAATCTTTCATCTATTGGGGAATAAACCAATGCGATTTTTGTTTCGCCGTTTGTACGCAGAGCCAAAGAGATAGCAAAATATGAATTGCCACGAACAAAATTTTCAGCCCCGCTTAAAGCCAACACAAATTCATCACGGCCATCACCCTGTTTCGTAACATTTGGGGTTAACAGACCAGCACTTGGACGAACCAGTTGCAAATCGTTTAAAATACTTTCTTCGATTCTGACAGATGCTTTGGCCACAAAATCATGTGCACTTTTCAAAGATTGCTGAAGATGTTCAATTTCACCAAAATCGTGACGCAACCCCACAGCAGTATTCTGCAAAGCCGCGAACATTTTATTTAATTCTGTTGAACCTTTGATCAGCAAATCCATGATTCACACCCAATTATTAAAATTTAAAGCCAGCAAATTTGTTTTTGAATTCTTCTGCGCGTTTACCCTTTGCGCCTTCGTTGCTACGTTGACCAGTCCATGCAGGATGATTCAAATTATCTGTGGACAAAACCAAATCTTTCTTTACAGAAGAGTACATTTTCACGGTTTTTCCGTCAGTTGTAGTAACGTTAATTTCATGATATTCTGGATGAATTCCTTGTTTCATCTTGTTGTCCTTTTATTTTTATTAACTATATAGCCCGAAGATTATACCTGCTTTTTTAGTAAAATCAAGATAAAGTTATAAAAAGGGCCTTATTTATCAATACTGCCCGATACACCCTAAAAATGAATTTCCTGTTGATTCGATAATTTTTATGAACTGATTTTGGTTTTTGCCTGAAAACAAAGCCAAAATTGTTCCCGCATCCGTTGCCAACATATCAGTCACGGTGGCTATGGATGAATTCATTTTTTTGAAAAATCCACTGGTTGGATGAATTTCCGCAGCCAACAGCTGATTTTCACCACTGATTTTGATATTTTGGTCCGCGGTGATAACCATTAACTGACATTCTGGGGAAACAATTATTTTTTCGACAATGATGCCGTCACTGCCCAATAATTCGCCCCACCACCCCGTAGATTCACAGAACACAGGATAATATATTGTGGCTTCTGGATTCTTTTTGAAAATATCGGCAATATCCAGGTCTTCTGTCAAAACATCAGGCATTATGCCCGTTGTTGCATTTATAACCTTGCGCGACAATTGGTAATCCATATTACCATTTGTCTTTCTGGGCCAATAAAGAATCGGAAACTTTCTCATCAGTGTGAATTATACCAGATTCGGTTGCGATAAAAAAGATAGGTTTGTTAAATAAACCACTTGATTTTTTATTTTTTTGTGACTTTGGCGATTTTTTTGATACTTGCCCATGTGTTATCTAAATCTTTTTTCAAGGTTTGATAGTACGCATCAGATATCTTTATCTTGAACAACATCGTGGATAACTGCGGAATCATGGTCATAAACATAGCCATAAACACCCCCATCAAAACGACCGTAAATAAACTGTCGTTATTCATAGTCAATCCATCCAACAATATTTTCGAATCGTTTTGTGCTATCGCTTGTTGCAATGCACTGGCACCATTTATATCCCCAAACGCAGCATTTAAGAACATCACGGAAAACGCCAAAAATACCATAGTCAAAGCAATTCCAACAACCGCTTTGATAACATCGTCTATCATTTGGCGAATCGTTCGACCGCCCTGGGGGAATATCGCAAAATTATCCTTGTCAAACATCCATGCCATCAACATCAAAGGCAGCATTATTAAATCCATTGATAATTTTATAAATACCTCCAAGAAATACAGAGGTATTGGCAATAATGCGTAAAAATACAGCACTAATATCAACAAACCCGCAAAAAATATTGGAATATTCGGAAAAATAGGTATTTTCCATAAAATTTTATGTTGGTATTCATAATTAAAGGCCATATTCATCAAAGTCCACCCAATTGCCATTCCTAAACCTGTAACCTGATGCACATTCGCAACCCCACACGCCAATTGATGTCTTAACTTTGGCGAAAAAGCCCCGTATGACGATGCCTCTGCTGATGCGGTTACTGGATCTGCCAATGCGGTTGCTATCATACATTCTGAAAATTTATTATCATCAGATACCAAATAATCAAATGATGTCCCCACAGTCAAAGCAGGTTCAATCAGAACACTGGTTATAATTCTGGGCAAAGGTATTAACAACAACCCAACAACAACCGTCAATTTAACAAGGTATGAACCGAAATTTCCCGCAATTTTTGAACCATCTTCCAATTTTAAATTTATAAAATTCGAAGCCAATCGCCACGCAACAAATACAGCCAACAATATTGTGGCCATAGGAATAACTATTTTACCCAACGCACTGTAAACACTGGGCAACAAATTAGACATAGCAACCATTACATCTGAAAATATTTGGCATGTCCAACACGTTGAAAAAAATGAAATTGCATCTTGCATATTAACTGGTGCAACTGTTCGCCATATAGAAACACCTATGATTCCAACACCGCCGGCAATAGCCGCGATTGCCAATGGTGCAATTGCCCCAGCCGTACTGGGTGCTAAAACAAATAAAGACATTAAAAATCTTTTTAACGTTTTCATGATTTTAATTATACCATAAAATATGGTAAATGTGATATAATTCAATACATAAATGTATATAGAGAGAGAATGCATCATTTAAAAACAATTTTTAACAGATTGTTTTCTGGTATGCCGGGGTTATGTTTTGCCCTGGTTATCTGCGCATTATTCCCAAATCAAGCATTCGCCGAAGGTATCATAGATGCATTTGATTTGTCCCCATTTGTTCCTTTGGTTTTAGAAACCATGATGAACATGGCGACATCTTTGTATGAATATTTTGTTGGTAATGGTGATGGACTTATCTATTTATTCGTATACGGATTTTTAATTTTTTATCTGTCCATGTATTTGGTCAAAATGTATATTCCAAAACCATGGTTGGCCTTTTTGGGATCGAAAGAAGGCGGGGAAATGTGGGACGAAAAAACAACCGCTTGGTCAATCGCAGAAAATGTTGCAAAACCATGTATTCGTGCAATTGTCGCAGGTTTAATTTTATTACAAATCAAACCAATTTATGTTACGCAATGGTTGGTTAATCCTTTTCTTGAATTCGGTTCTTTTTATACTGAAATTATTTTAAAGGCATCTAATAATTCTTCTTTGAAATCCGCCGAAATACCCGGATGTCCTGAATCTGTAAAAATGCAAGATTGGATATCCAAAGACAGTTGTGATTTCCTGGTTAAACCTGTGTATATAATTTCCAAAGAAAATAATCGCGTAATTAAATACGGATTAGATTTTATCAAAACTGGTTTGCGCGGTTTGTTGACTTTGATTCCACATGGTGGTGAAAACCTGCTGAATATAATCACAGGAATATTATTGGTTTCATCTTTTGTTGCTTCAAATCTATTTATGGCCTTGCTGATAATCCAGGGTATTTTTGATTTGTGTCTATCGCTTATAATGTATCCGTTTAATGTTTTATCGTGGGTCGCAACAAAATCAGACAAATGGGTTGATGTGTTGCCTGCATTCAAACAAATAATAGATTCTTTGAAAAGAATGGTAATTATCATGATTGCATGTGCATTTATATTGTCTATCAATATTGCATTTGTTCGTGCATTGTTCAGTTGGTCTTCGTCTGTATTCGTTGTTGCAGCGAACGGCACATCATCAACAAATGTTCCAACTATATCTCAAACAACTATGAATTTTGGTGAACATTCGATTTTATGGTTGTCTGCACTGTTAACATTTTTCGTGATGCAAAACGTATTTAAATTAACACGCGAAAGATTAGATTTGTACACCAAGGGTACACCACATACATTGTATGACAGTGTAACAGGTGATGCAAAACGCGGATGGGAAAAAGCAAAGTCAGTCCCAGACACAGTAAAAACACTATGGGGCGTGGGCAAAAAGGTAGCGAAGAAATAAACAAATGCAAGAATTGGCAAATGCTTTGATTGATTCAGGTGTAAAATGTTGGGCTTGCCCAGTATTTGACAATTTGTTTGCGATAATATCTGATACCGCTGCTGCTGCATACAAACAATTAAGCATGTTTGGTGTGGCTATTTTTGTTATATTGTTCACTTTCTTTATCATAAATGCGGTTTGGAACAATATTAAAAAAGATATGCCGGATCCATTTTTTCAAAAATCATTAAAACCTGTGTTGATAAAATCTTTGTTGGCTTTATCTATTTTGACAATGGGATTAACTGTGCCACGACTTATTTCCAGGGTAACTTTTGAACCCGCTGCGACCATAACATTAGAATGTACAAAAACTTTATTACCGGCAGATTACGAAATCCCAGAGGATTACCCAGCATTAAAATTAAAAACAGATGGTTTCTTTAATCCTGAATTACGCGATACAGTATTAAAAATGATTGAAATGGGCGTGGCCAGTTTTCAAATCTATATCAAGATTGGAATCGCAATTATGGATGCAGCATTTTCACTTAAATCTTTGTTGGGCATCGGGTCATTGATAAAACATTCCATCATATTTTTCATAGGGGTATTTTTGACGTACAATTTTACAAAACTGTTTGTAAAATATTCATTTTGTTTCTTGGATATAATTGTCGCAATGGCAATGTTTGCGTTCTTCTTTCCTATATCCATCGTGTTATTTGTATTCAAAGATGCCCCAGATATACCGGGGTGGATGAAAAACTTGGGTGGTGATTTAGGATTGGGCCAAATCAAAAAATTGATAAACGCGATTGTTTCTATGTCATCATCAATTTTGACATATACCATCATTATTTTATTGATACGCGGATATTTGAATTCCAATGGTGTTGATGCAGATTCTATAAGGAATTCTTATGAATCTTTATTCCAATTTGATTTAGACCATTCAGACGCTATGCAAATAACCTTTGCGGGTTGTATTGTTTTGATTTATGTAATAACATTTATTTCGAACCAGGTTCCAGAAGTTACTAAAAAAATATTAGAGGCATTTGGTGTAAAACAAGAAGATTCTTTGTCCAAAGAAATGGGCGAAAACGTATGGCAGTTTACAAATCTTATTTTTGAAAATGCTAAAAAGCTTGTTAAAACAATCGCTAACCCAGAAGAAGCTCTTAAAGAAGCAGAAAAGAAAGGCGAAGACAAAAAAGGTGGGGACAAAAAAGACGATAAAAAAGAAGCACCAAAAGAAGAGAAAAAATAATGTGGAAAGTTTGGTTGATTGAAAAAGGTATCAAAATTCTGTCAGTGCTTATCGCATTGGGTATTGGCATTTGGTATTTATCTTCGTCTATTGGTGGCGCATCTTTGTCATACACCAGTGTTGATGGTTTTATGCAACAGATATCAACAACAAATGGCGATAGTGGCACAATTAACGGATGCTTCTTATGTAATGCATTATCTGAAATGTTTGCAGTATTGGGACGTGCCACAGAAACATTCTGGAATGGTATGGTAAAAACATTATGGATATTAATATCTGTCGGCTTTGGTGTTTTTATAATTTATCACACTGTTCAATATATTCGTTCCAAAGCATCAGATAAAGCCGTGATAAATTTAACAGACGATCAACCTGATTTAGATTTCAGCAAATGGTTCGACAAAGTTGTCAAAACAGGTATTCGCATTTTATTTGTGGGCGCTTTGTTAGGGGCTATTGGTTGGTCTGGCACAGGCGCATTAAAAACAACAACAAATATTATTGTAACACCTGTCATGTATTTGGGTTCTGCTTTGTCTTCTGCTGCCACAGGCGCTATCAGTAATGGCAGTTGTGAATTACCAAAAGAATCCGCTAACCCAGATGATATTTTAAATCCTGTATTACAACCTTTTATGTGTGTTATGGGTAATTTAAATACAGTCATGTTGGCCGGTGCTGGCGGTGGGTTTGCTTTGATGAATTATGCATGGATGGATTTAGACGATCATGGTGGCGGACTGTTTACATGGGTTGCAGGGCTGGCTTTGGTCATAATGTTTCTGGTCATAGGTTTTGATTTATTGTTCCAGGTATTGACTGTCATATTTAAATTGATATTTATTATTATATTTATGCCATTACTGCTGGCGGCGGCAGCTTTTGAAAAGGTATGGAAATTGGCGGATAAATTAACCAATTCCGCATTGAACATGTTAATAGATTCTGCAATTGCGATTTTAAAAATCAGTTTAAAAATATGTATAATCTATGGGGTGGTATATTTTTCCGCGGACAGTATGTTCCCTGGCCCAGTTGATGGGTTCACAACAATTTTGCCACCATTGTTAAACAACAGTGTTCCTGAAAATCCAGATTCTCAAACAATGTCTGTGATGAATGTGTTTACAGAATGCGAAAAAATTTCTTTGATAGATGGAAAAACAGACAAAGACGCATTCAAAACTTGCTTTAAAGAAAGAAAAGAAATTGTTGAACAAAAATATCCACGTGCATTTTATTTCATGTCTGACGGCTTTGATTTTATGATGTTAATGATATCTATATTCTTCTTGTATTTTTGGGTTGTATCGCCACAGGTTGATAAACTGTTGAACAACAAAGATGACAAAGACAAAAAAGAACAATTTGATTATGGTGGTTGGATAAAAGATGTAATAAAAGTACCTATGGAGGCACCAAACAAACTTTATCAATCATACCATAAATACAAGTCAAAAAAGGCATAACGACAAATGAAGATAATTCGTAAAATTTTATATGGATTATTTGTATGCATCTTATGCATAGGTTGTTTATGCCCTGTTGCACACGCAGAAGCAAATTTACCATTTGGTGAAATTGGTGATTATGGTAATTGGATAACAGAAGCGAACATGGGACAATATCATGATGCCATGACAAATGATGCGACTAAATTTCAAGAGAATTTTCAAAATAATTTGAAATCTACAGATTATATTCCACCCGAAGTTAAATTGGGTTTAATGTTTATGAAGGCCATGTATTCCATAGATGCAATTTTGCAAATGTCATTGGTCAAATTTACTATTATATTTTTATTGGTTATGTATGCATTTTGGATTGCTTTGGAAGCATACAAAATGATACGTGAATCAAATGATTATAAATCTGTGTTATATACCATTTTCATCAAAGGTATTAATGTAACATGTTGGATTATTATATTGAATTATGGGCCTGCAAAAGTGTTTATGCTGATATTGAACCCGATTATAGATATTGGAACTTATTTATCTGATTTTATTTTAAATGCGGTTGCAAAAACATACAACGTTTCGATTCCTGATTCTTGTGCTGCTATACACAACTATGTCAACGAACACAACACAGGCAAATTATTAATAGATGCAAATTCTGCTGCAAATATAATGTGTTTACCATCCAGAATATCTGTGTTCTTTTATCATGCTATTGGGGCTGCGTTTGATTGGGTGGTGTATGGGTTGACGCACAGTGCCACTGCTGTTATTGTCGGTTCAATATCCATAGTATTGTTTATAAAATGTATTTTGAAATATGCATTTATGACTTTGGGTATCGTGGCAGATTTATTTTTAACATTGCTGATGTTACCGTTCACTGCTATTGCAGAATGCGTTCCAGACACCAAAGAAACAAATTATACTGCGACAATTTTCAAAGGATTTTTCAAAATGTTTAATACATTGAAAATATCTGATGTTATTAATAAATTTATCAAAGCTACAATTTATTTTGTGTGCCTGGCAATTATAATTGCTATATGTGCGGCATTATTGTCCAACATTATATCTGTTAATGAAAATTCTCAATTCGCGGTGGGTTCTGCAATGACAACCATATTGGCGGGATGCTTTGTATTATATCTTGCAAACAAAGCGGACAAATTGGCAACCCAAATGGGTGGTTCGATAGATAATAAATTGGGCAAACAATTCCAAGATGATACTAAAAACCTGTGGGGCAGTGCAAAAAGTGCAGGAACAAAAATTATCAAACTGTGGACCAAGAAATAAGTTTATAATATTTTCACAAAATCACGCATTACGTTTTTTAATCCCTTCGTTTTAAACGCAACGGTTAATTTATCCCCATCTTGTGAAACAACAACACCTGTGCCAAATTCGCGATGAGCAACCATTTTTCCAACCAGAGTATTATTTGATTCGTATTTTGTTTTGTGTTCATTTTTAGGATAGCTGATATTTGCAGCATCATATTGTGTGCGTATAAATCTTTTATCTATTTCACCTATGAATCTGGATGGGCTTTGATATTGTCTTTGACCAAACACAGACCGAACCATAGCATTTGTTATCACCAGCCATTTTTTTGCACGTGTAATCGCGACATATGCCAATCTGCGTTCTTCTTCTAAATCGCCTTCCTTGGTCGTTTTATCGTTTGGAAAAACACCCTCTTCCCACGCAGGTAAAAACACTGTATTAAATTCCAAACCTTTGGCGGCATGAATTGTCATGATATTAACAACATTTTTCTCACCACCTTCGGCATCATTATCATCAGCAGTCATCAACGCAGCATGCTCTAAAAATTCTGGTAAATTATTATAATTTGAAATAGTAGATAATAAATCTCGAATATTATCCATACGATCTTGGGCGTCTGCATCCTTTGATTCGCGCCACATGTTCATGTATCCTGTATTTTCCAATAATGTTTGAACAGCATCTTTTGGATCCATGTTTTGCCAATCAAAATCAAATGCGCTTAAAAACACTTGGGCATTTTGTTGCTGTTTCGCACTTAATTTAGCGCTTTTTAATGCGTTCATTAAACCACCACCTATTTCACGCAATTTTACGATGGCGGCAGGGCCAATATTACGACTGGGTTTTGATATTATGCGTTCAAACGAGATATCATCAAATGGATAAACCAATAAACGAGTATACGCAATTACATCGCGTATTTCTGTCCTGGCATAAAATTTAGTAGCACCAATCAATCTGTATGGCACTTTGTATTCAGCAAATGTTTCTTCAAATATTTTTGACAAAGAACCTGCACGAATCAACACAACATAATCGGAATAATTTCCATGGCTGTTTCTTATAATAGAATCTGCAATAAAACGTGCTTCGTCCCAATCGGTTGCCACGGTAAACACATATACTGGCGCACCATCTGTGACATCTGGGGCAACCCTTAAATCTTTACCTAAACGCCCCGTATTGTGTTTAATCAAAGAATTTGCCGCGCCTAAAATATTGCCTGTGCTTCTGTAATTCGTTTCCAATCTAATTATTTTTGCCCCAGGATATGTTTGTTCAAATTCTAAAATATTCTTTATCTCTGACCCGCGCCATGAATATATAGATTGATCATCATCACCAACGCAACAAATGTTTGGATGTTCGCTGTGTTTTGTTAACATGCGTAAAAATCTCATTTGTGCAGCATTAGTATCCTGGAATTCATCAACCAAAATATATTGGAATTTTTTCTGGTATTTTTCCAATACAGTTGGATTATTTTCAAACATTTTCAAAACCAGCAATATAATATCGCCAAAATCAACAGCACCTAACCCAGCCAATTCTGCATTATATTCATTTAATATTTTGTTTGCTATGGGTGACAGGGCCAATTTATCAAATTCAAATATACCCTTGTCTTTGATATTGGATATTTTTTCAACCCAATCCCCAGGAACATATACTTTTGGGTCTAAACCCAAATTAGCCATAACATGTTTTAATACGGTTTTTTGATCGTCTTCACCATAAACCAGAAAATCACTGCGCAACCCTGCTTCAACATGATTCATTTTCAAAATACGCAAACACACAGAATGAAAAGTCCCCATCCATAAATCACGACAGTTATCTGCCATGGACGGATATTGCGCAATACGGAAACGCATTTCATTTGCGGCCTTGTTCGTAAATGTCAAAGCCAATATCTCCCAAGGATATGCTTTGTTTTCATGCAACAGATGGACAATTCTGGATGTTAAAACGCGTGTTTTTCCCGTTCCAGCCCCAGATAACACCAACAAAGGCCCGTCCAAAGTTGTAACGGCTTGAATCTGTTCTGGGTTCAAATTTTGCATATAATCCATAGACATTTTATTTCATTTCTATATTGTAATTTATAAAAGATTTCTATACAATCATTTTGTTTAAGAAACAAGCGGTTTTGTTATGACAAGAATTATTTGCTTTGATATTGAAACAACAGGCTTAGATTATAAAAACGGCGACAGATGCATTGAAATCGGTGCTGTGGAATTATTAGACGGCAAATTGACCGGTAATAATTTCCACGAATATGTTAATCCAGAGGGTAAAATTATCCCCGCTGAATCATATATGGTTCATAAAATATCAAATGCTTTTTTGGAAGACAAACCCACCATGGCGGTTGTTGCACCAAAATTCTTGGAATATATCGGCGATTCACCGGTTGTTGCACATAATGGTTTAGAATTCGATTTTCCATTTATGAATTGGGAATTGGATAAATTAAAATTACCAAACATTCCACGTGAACAAATGTTGGATTCCATGGTTATTGCACGTAATCGTGTGTATGGGCCGAAAAGCAATACATTGGATTCATTGGCAAAATGGTTTGGAATATCTTTGGCAACACGTGCAGATGCGCACGGTGCTTTGATTGACGCGGAAATTTTGGCACATGTATATCAAGAATTGGAAAACACTGCCCCGGTCAAAGATATACACGAAATCATGGATGAACAACATGATGCATTTTTGAAAACACCAAAAATTGGAAATGATTTTCCAAAACGCACCTTTCCAATTCCAGAAGATGAATTAAAAATTCATGATGAATTTATGGATAAATTATTAAACCCACAAAAATAAAAAACGGATTTTTAATCCGTTTTTTATTAGATAGCATCATTACCAGAATTTTCGTTTTGTTCTATATCATGATACCCCATTGTACCTGTTGAACGCACCTGGCAAGAACTCGGTTCTACGTCTAATGTTTCACGTGTACCACTACCCCTACTGACTTCCACAGTTGTTGCTCCTTGTAGATTTCCTGCACAAGATGTACATACCCCCAAATTATTACGGTATTGATTTGACGGACAAGATACAACGCACGCACCACCCCAAACAGTATATCCCGCATCGCATTTACAATGATTGTTAACAAATCCGCCCACTGTTCTGTTTGGTGAAACATTTTGAATTTCGTCACCTTCTTGGAATGTAGAATTGTTCGGGCACAACAGATTTTGATAGAATAATTCAGATAATCTTTGTATTAACAAATTCTTTTGTCGCATATCTATTTCTGATGCTGATGCACCAGATGTACTGATATTTTGCAATTCCGTAGCAACATCAGCATCATATGCAAATACCGCATATCCACATGTCAAAGATACATTATAACATGCACCCGTCATAACACTGTAAATACTGCTGACACTGGCAGATGTAGTTAATGTGTTAATTTGAGTTAATTGATCATTATAGCAATCGGAAACATCCATCAAACAGGATGATGCATAATCAGAAATAATCTTGCTTTGAGATGCCTTGATATTAACCAATGCGCGTTGAATATAGTTTATAACAACATCATTGTATGGATTGTACACAGATGTTTTGCCACTTTCGTAATATGTGTATAATTGACATCTGTCCAACACCGCACGACATAAACCACCATCTTTAATGGTTCTGCCAGTTCCTATTTTTTTCATCAAATAATTAACAATGCACGCACCATCGCCCCTGGAACATGTCGTATCATTCAAAGAATTTTTGATAAAATCACCGTTGATACTGGTGTTATTATAATTTTGCACGAACGCAGTTATATTTGCGATATTTCTGCCCAAAACAACTTTACCATTTTCATCAATAAAGTTCTTGGTAGGATCCAAACATTTAACATAATTTTCACCGCAAACCATATCGTCAGTCATACATGTTTCCAACGCACCAACGCAACCACGAATATCATATTCGTTTTTGTTTTGCATCACCGCCAAACGTGCCTTTTGTAACATTAAATTTGCACTGCGGACATTGGATACCAATTGTTTATTTAAATTATCCAAACCTTGTTCATATGCAATACAATCTTTATCGATGGCCAAATCATAATTACCTGTGATTTGTGCCTCTGTAGCGCCCGCTTCTTTACATTGATTCAAAACATTTTTGCAACGTTTTGTTGCTTCTTTGTATAAATCTTTTCCGCGTTTTGATGAAATATCAGAATTCTTTTTGAACATATCCAGATTAAAGATTTCTGATGAATCATCCGAAAAATCAAATTCCATATCTAACATAGATGTTGGACTGCTGTAATATTCAGACGAACTGGACGAAGATGGATCTTTAATCATTTCAGCAATATCGTCCAACATAGAACGTGATACCGTTGTATCTCTGTCCTTTGTCATGGCCAATTCGGCCTCTGTCGCGTTCATAATCGCATGTATTTCATCAGCAGACAAACCAACATATCTTATACGTTGTGCAACATCATTTAATTCAGTATTCGCGTCTTCGACCGCTTTTTGTACCTTGGCATAGTTTGCCAAATTCGCAGAACAACTGCATCTTTTTTGATTTGCATCAACCACAGAACAGAATTGATCCATACATTCGTTGTATTGCTGTTGACATGTATTGTTTAAATCAGCAGTTTTTTCCAACACATCTTTGGCCACTGCGATAGATTCAGCCGTTGGAACCTTGTTTTCGTTTTTCTTGCTTTTGCCCAGTATAGAAGCACGCCCCTGAATACCACGAACTTGTTCATTTATGTTTGAACCTGTGTGCATATCTGTTCCAGCGATTTTTGCACGACCACCGACTTCTGTTGTGGTATCACGCAAAACAACACCTGCACGTCTGGCAGCGGCGGTTTTATTTACACTGGCCGCATCTGTACGAGCGTTTCTGCCAACTGTATTAACTGTTTCTTCCAATACAGAACGCGCATCATTTCTTTGTGCAACATTACGTGGAACAACACCATTAACGCCTTTTTGCGTTCCGCGTCCAGATGTTTCGCCTGATTTATTTTTGGAAACATTTCTGGGCAACACAGTTTTATTTTCGCTCTTGGCAGATTTTGCGGCATTTATACGACGCAAAGCGCGATTTTGTGAAACATCTTCACTGTCTTCATCACGTTCTGAAACACTTGTGTTTTCTGTGGAATTTCTGTTTGATACAACACGCGATTTAGAATTATCACCAGCCGCCAAAACATTGGTGGCACAAAAAACAGCCATAAAAAGACATAAAATAAATCTTTTCATCTCTGTCTGATATTATATCACAAAAAAAGGCCAAAAAAAAGCATATAAAAAACACCCGCCTTGGAAAAAAGCGGGTGTAAATAACAAAAATTATTTTTTTATTTTTTTGCAGTTTCGTCTGGTACCACAGAAACAGTTTTTCTGTCGCCGTTTCCACGTTTAAATTGGACAGTACCAGTAACTTTTGCGAACAAAGTATGATCTTTGCCCATACCAACATTCAGACCTGGATGAACAGATGTTCCACGTTGACGAATGATGATATTTCCTGGGATAACGCGGCTGCCGCCACTTTTCTTAACGCCTAATCTGCGTCCTGCGGAATCGCGTCCGTTTGTAGATGCAGAACCAGCTTTCTTATGTGCCATAATTAAACTCCTTCATTCTGTACTTGGGTCTGTTATTTAGGCCTTGATTGATTTAATTTTCAAAACAGTGATAAACTGACGATGACCGGCAGTTCTGCGATAGTTTTGACGACGTTTTTTCTTGAACACCAAAACTTTGTCATCACGTTTTTGTTCAATAACTTCTGCAACAACTTTGGCACCTTCGATGAAAGGTGTACCAACTTTGTCACCAACCATTAAAACTTGGTCGAAGTCGACGGAACCAGTGGCATCCAGTTTTTCAACCTTGATAATATCGCCTTCTTTTACACGATATTGTTTACCGCCGGTTTGAAAGATTGCAAATTCAGACATATTCTTTCTCTTTTTTTGTTTTTGTTAACTTAAAATTTCGATTTGTCGAAAATTTTATGCAAATTATACATATAAAATAGCAAAAGTCAACACTTTTGCACAAAAATTTATGCAAATCGTACAATTTAAATAAATCTGGCAAATAAAAAACCGCCAAATCGGCGGTTTTTGACATTTCAAAATCTTGTTTATCCACCCAACAAGCCTTTTAATACATTGGCACCACTTTTCTTGTTTTCTCTTTCTTCTTTATCGGCAGACACAGCCCAATTTATAGCCACTGCACACGATTTTATTTCATCTTTGTTTATACTATCACATTTATCTTTAACTGCAAATTGGGTTGCATCGCTAAACATTTTTGCACAGGGACCTATTAATTTACCCTTGGCACTATCCCCGAATATATACCCCGCAGTTATCAACGTTTCACGTAATTGCTTACACGCATTTTTATTTTTGTATTCTTGGGCGATTAAATTTGCATTTTGTTGCAAACAACTGTATGCCAAATAAGGATCAGACACCAATGAACAGTTCTGAGCATTTGGTAAATAAATACCATTTTGTTTATCTGCGCTGTTGCCACCGCCTATTAAACTGCTGGATGAAGAACCACTGCTACCACCTGATTTTGCACCTGCAGCTTCCAGATTAGATGTCAAAACACTCTTTTCCAATTGTGTCTTTAATCTGCGCAATGTTGCTTTTAAATATTCATATTGTTTATATAATTGTTGTGATATAACAGTTACCTTTAACTGAATTACTTCATTCATACTATCACGATCAGGCTGGTTCGACGGATTTTTGTCCAAACCTATATTATATGCATGGGTATCGCAAATTCCAAAAACACGACTGATATAGCCACATTCTTCTTGATCTGTTTCTTTTGTCTCTCGGCCCTCCTGATCTTTAAGTTCTTGCACACACAGAAAGCCTTTGCTATTCTTCCCTTCAATAGATTTACTTAACATCGCCTTTTTCAATATTTCTTGTGCATCCGCAGATTTTGCACTGCAATATTTACCCCAACCTGGCTCTGATGTATTTTTTGAGCTTGGTTCCGCCTGGGATAACCATGTGGACAATATTTCTATATCAACAATACCCGCACCACTGGTTCTTTTTGCACGTCTTTTAAATAATCTGGATTCACCCAAAGCTTCGGATGCACACGCAACCACCGTTTGATTATCCGTAGATTCATTTTCTGTATTAACCCAACCTTCGTAAACCCCCTCTTTATCAGTTAATACTTTCAACAAAGTACAAGGTTGACATCTGCTACTTTGTTTCAAACTTTCTGCAACCTGCATACATTGTTCATACCCAAATTGTTGTTCTATCTTTTCCTCATCTGTAGCATCTTGTGGTTTCAAAGAACTTCTTTTTGGATATTTAATACCGCACTTCTCCGCTGCTTCAGCATATTCAGAGCTTTGACAAACCATAGGTGCGCCCTTATTTCCTTTAGAATCTGTTTTTGTATACGAAACCGTCCCCGGTGGGCACATATATTGTCCCCATGAATTACACGAATCATTTAACATCATGTATATTTCAGATAAATCAACACCCACAGTTTGTGCAACCATCAACGCATCATAAATCTTGTCTACAACATTATCGTATGGATCTATGAAATTAAGTGCCTTTTCACGAAATCTTTTAATACGTTTTGGAATACCACAATTATTTCCACGTGAATCACATTTTGCATATTCAAATGCATCGTTCATTGCGGTCTGGGCCTCTTTCAATGAAACCTCTGCATTTTCAATTTCTGTTAAAATTTGACCCGTTACTTTTTGACGTTCCAAAATATCTGAAGAAACACCACGTGCAATTGCTTCTTCTTGGTATGCAGTAACACCAGATTCTGTTTGTTTTGCAGCCTCGGTCGCGGCGGCCTTCATTTCATTTAATGCGGCCTGGGATGCCTGGGCCTGTTGGGCCAAAGCTTCCTGTAATTGTTGCGCGCTTTGTGCACTTTGTTGTTGCATTTGTTGCTGCATTTGT